>Ga0180215_1000171_pt1 | contig 94531 bp, 80 predicted proteins | sample eDN3rd37CBELigBY_FD_128871 | JGI IMG/M metagenome (GOLD analysis project Ga0180215, IMG submission 128871) | Enriched backyard soil microbial communities from Emeryville, California, USA - eDNA 3rd pass 37_C BE-Lig BY (version 2) (version 2) | ecosystem: Environmental > Terrestrial > Soil >...
GGAGAACCGTCCCCCTGCCTCACAAGAGATTGGCCCCCTTGCATCGTGAGAAAAAGTGAAGCAGCAGAACCGTCCCTACGCTTCCCTTTCTGCGGATACATGTTCCAAGTTGATTTGTCAAAATATTGGCATGAACATTCGTAACCTCTGTTCCTGTTAGCACCTTTCGTCTTTTTAACCCCTCTAAGATAAACGATTGTTTTCGAACAAATTCGACTTTCTGTGGGTAAGGAATAGATGGTGGGCGCGACTGCAATCCTTTTTCTAATAAAAGTTCCGTTGCTTCGGTTTTCAATTCAATTGTCGACGTCAACATTTTGAGAAAAATGAATGGATATCGTGCCGATATGTATTCTGCAACACTCTGCCATATGTGACTAATCCGCCCTTTGTCATATTATGAATATAATACAAATAAAAAAGATCAGAAAACAATCGCTTTGCCTTCAAATTAACATCCTTATCCGTAAACCCCTCTGGAATCTCAACGCCTTCACTCGTAAAAATCTCCCGTATGATTTCCACATGCTGTTGCGATAAATCTAATGCATGAGACACAAGTGTTTTAATTTTTTCATCATCGACATGCGTCAGAAAATACTTCAACATACAAATAGACATGCTATCTGCCATATACGTACTCCACAAATACGCTAATTCCGCACTGGTTAGCTTACTATGTTCATGCTTCGCTTCCATGAAACATCCTCCATAATATTCCCTACGAGAAGAAAAAACACAGGCACAGCACAGGCACAGGGACGGTTCTCGTGCCTCATTTCGCTAGCCATACTGATACACAGGAATCCAACCTCGCATTCTTACCGAATTGTGGTAAAATAGACATGATACCTTTCTTTCTTAAATGGAATGAAGATAACACCAACAGCAAGGTGTGTATCCGTTTTCATAGAAAGGTCTATTTTTATATAAGGAGGAATTTTGAATGAAAAAAGAGATGAAGTTTTGCAAGGGATTTAATCCAAGCTTGGAGGTTATCTATTATGAACCGTAATCTTCCTCCAAGTAAAGAATATTTTGCACAACAGATGGCTTATATTGATAAAAATATCAAAGAACTAACTAGCCTCTATATCTACTCAACCCCTATCCAGGAACGATTAAAACACTTTTTCAATCTATATCTGTTAGAAGTTGAGGACTTGTTAGAAAAGCATAAAAAAGAACCCATCATCACTTTTTTTCCTAAGGTCTATATTGGCACAAAGGTCACGGTGCAATATGAAGATGACGGTGAAATTGAAGAATATATTCTTTGTTTTCCAGAGCAGTCAGAGCCAGATGAAGGCTATATTTCCTTTTTATCTCCGCTTGGAAGGCAACTTCTCCTGAAAAAGGTCGGTGAAAAAGTAGCCATCAAAATACCTTCAGGAGACCTTACTGTCACAATAAAAGATATTTCATATGCTAGTAACCTCTTAAAAGAAGCATAGGGACGGTTCTCGTGCCTCATTCCCTTAACGGGAAGTAGAGTCACGAGAACCGCCCCTTTTTCATTTTTTTAATTTGGCTAATGCGACTGCACCTATCCCAACAAGAACGAAACTTGTTAACCTAGGGTGCTTAGCGGCCTTCACATACAGGCTCACCGACCGCTTCCACCCTTTATTAGTTCCCCGCTCGTGCATACCATAACCAGCATGATACAAATTACTTTCTTCGGGTGGATTAGAAGGGCGAGTGTCATCGTATTGAGTTGGAGGGATGAACCGCTCCATTAATTTATCGGTAAAGCGTGGAAAATTGGTGCCTAAAAACTTTAACAACCATGCCTGTGACCCAATATATATATCCCGCTTACTGTGTTCAGCTGCATACAGGATTGCCTCCGCTACAGCCTCAGGTGGATAAATAATCCCATTATGAATTGGGTGCTTATCAAGATAACTTCTTGCATGTTCATTGTAAGGAGTATCAATTCTTCCTGGATGAATCAGCGTTACGGATACAGGTACATTTTCATTTTCCAATTCCATTCGCAAACTTTCCGTCCAACCGTGCACAGCAAACTTGGTTGGAGCATATGTTGATTGAATCAGTGTCCCTCGGTCTCCAAATAAACTTCCAACATTAATAAGTGCGCCAGGATATCCTCGTTCCTTAAAATGCTGTACCGCTACCTTTGAACCGTACACAACACCCCAATAATTTGTATCGAACATCCGCTTCATGTCCTCGTTACTTACATCCATTGCATAACCATAAATCGTAACCCCTGCATTATTCACCCAAGTATCAAAGCGTCCATATTCATTTATCGCCTTCTCAGCAATCATTTTCACATCTTCTTCTTTGCCAACATCTGCTTTTACGAAAATCGCGGAATGACCCTTGTCACGTAGCTCAGTCACCAATTCCTTTAATGCCACTTCATTTCTTGCTGCTAAAACAAGCTTGGCACCTCTTTTCGCTGCCATTCTTGCAGTAACAAGTCCGACACCACTAGAAGCGCCAGTAATGACAATCACCTGGTCCTTTAACCTCTTTAACTGCATAGCTTTTACTTCATTCATTTCAATAGCCTCCATGACTTTAGAATAAAAGGAGAATGTTCATTACCCTAGTATTTGTTTCAGCTAAAGAAAAATGCATAGGGACGGTTCTCGTGCCTCTTCCCTTTGGGAAGTGAGGCATGAGAACCGTCCCTGCGCTTCACTTAATTATTTCATCAATAATTCCATATTTTTTTGCTTGTTCGGCCGTCATGAAATAGTCGCGGTCTGTGTCTTTTTCAATTTTTTCAACGGGTTGCCCAGTGCGTTCTGAAATAATGTGATTGATGTGTTCTTTTAGCTTGAGAATCCGTTTTGCAGAAATCTCGATTTCAGTTGCCTGCCCCCGGGCACCACCTAATGGCTGATGAATCATGATTTCGCTATTAGGAAGAGCAAATCGTTTTCCTTTCGTTCCGGCGAGTAACAGCAAAGCACCAAATGATGCCGCCATGCCAATGCAGATGGTCCTAACATCTGGCTTAATATATTGCATCGTGTCAAAAATCGCGAAACCCGCTGTGGTTGAGCCACCTGGACTATTAATGTATATAGAAATATCTTTATCAGGGGCATCCGCTGCTAAAAACAATAACTGTGCAACAACACTGTTTGCTACAGAATCATTGATTTCTTCTCCAATCATAATGATCCTGTCTTTTAAAAGCCTTGAATAAATATCATACGAACGTTCCCCACGACTTGATTGTTCAATTACATATGGAATCATGCTCATTTCTCTTTCCTCCTTTTTAGGATCAGCCTAAGCAGCCATACAGAGCGTATTGTAAGGAGCAAATGAGTGCGATTTTTTCAGAGAGCCAGATGCCATGGAATCTTTTACGAGTGAACGAATCAAAGGTATCGATTGAATGAGGATTGTCGGATCCTGCGTTTGAAAAGTATCGTGAAAGATCCTTTCTATCATTTCATATTCCTCATTGTCCCAATACTGTTTGATAAGAGGGTTCACTTCCTCAAGGTTCTGCTTTTCTAACCGCTGTGTTACTCGATAGATAGTTGCCTTTACAGCCGTCTCTGTTGTGTCTAACATCTCCGCAATTTCAGACAATTGAAACTGAAATCCTTCTTTTAACACAAACATAACAGCCTGATTGGGAGTCAAATGATTCATAAGCTTTTCAACAACTTCAAATCGTTTCTCCATTTGTTTTGAACCATCATAACCTTGATCAGGAATCTCTTCCAGTGATTCTTTCCTTCGTTTTCGGATTTGGTCAATCCAGACATTTTGAGCAATTTTAAATAGTAATGCTTGGGATGGTTCGCCCTGGTACCTATAATGTTGCCAAGCCTTTACCAAAGCCTCTTGCATAATCTCATCGCCATCCCAACTGCTTTGAGCTAAAAACTGACAATATCGCTGGAACCTAGGATAAAGCTCTCGAAGTTGTGCTTCTGTAAAAGAATCATGACAACGACTAACATCCTCTGACTTGCTATGCAATACAATCACTCCTTCAATACGTCTCTACTTAATAAACGGTAATCTGTCGTGAAAAGATACGGGGTGGTGAAAATTTTTTCGTATAATTGCAGCTTAACTCATCTTTGGGCAAGATGAGGTAACTTACGCAATTAAGCTTTTAAAGTAATAAAGTGGTTCATTTTTCAAATCATCAAATAGTTCCTGTATCAAACATTATAGTAGTTACCTCCATTTTATTCCAAGACACAGGGACGGTTCTTATGCTTCATTAAGTATACGATAAAAAAACGATTTTCACGCCTCATCCCTCGAGAGGAAATGAAGCACGAGAACCGTCCCCTCGCACCCATCGTTGTAGTGGTTGTTGGAAGGTTGATATCATCCAACCTAAGATTTTACCAATGAAATAAGCAGCCAGCAGCGTTCCAATTCCGATTGATCCGAATGAATGGATAAAGACCAAACAAACTGAACCAGCCACGCCAACATTTAGTAAATCACTCGAGATTTTAGCTTTACTAAATTTCATTTTACACTTTTCACTAATCACATATGTCAAAGCATCATACGGCATTAGCGGAAGTTTTGCCGTAAAGTAGCCTATTAACCCCACCGCAACAACAAATAAGCTTATTACTAAAAATCCAAATCTACCAAAAAGGGTTTCAGGTGTAGGAAGAAGTTGAAGTAGAAAGAGTGTGACATCCATGAAGAAACCAAATAGAAAGGCAATCACAAGTTGAGCGCCAAAATCCTGTAACGTAATGCGTCTTGTCAAACTAACTTGAATCAAAATAAATAGAACATTAGCCATCACTGTTGTCATGCCAATAGATATGCCAGTTGTTAACGATACGGCATATGGCAGTGAAGATACCGTAGATACGCCAAGTCCCGCTTGAATCGAAAAGCTAACCCCTAGCGACAAAAAAAATAAGCCGAACACATACAAAACGAGCCGCTTCGTTGTTTTCTTCATATTATCAAGTCCTTTTCTAGTTGTCCGATCATTTATGCTGGTTAAAATGAAAAAACTGCCCATCTATAAAAATAAGAGCAGCAGAAAGATTTACGAACTATCTACGATAACACAAATGTGCCTTTTTGAGCACAAAATTAGAATTCTTATAATCTAATTATATCACTAATATCTAGAATTAAAAAAGAAAACAACTGGAAATATGAAATGAAGCTAGAGACTAAACAAAGCTCAGATTTTTATACTTCCTAATAACAACAAGACCTGAAATCCGGTTCTCCTCTTCATTCCCAACGGGAATGAAGCAGGAGAACCGTCCTCGTGCTTCAAAAATTGTCGGTAAGTTGTAAGGATATGGTTACAAACTTCAACTATTTTTTCAACAATCATTTGGTATTGTGGTAAAAAGGGAGTGGACAAAGATGTATTTTGAAAGTTTACTAGACGCTTTATTGGGACCAAGAGAATCCTTGCACGAGATGGAGTGTTCGATTTGTGGCTTTAACGAAATATACTATATCGATCCTCTCACAGGAAAACAAATCGGACGAGCATGCCAACAATGTAACTTTGTACAAAAATTTGAATTCTAAAGCACAGGGACGGTTCTTGTGCCTCATTTCCCTTCGGAAATGAGGCACGAGAACCGTCCCCTTGCTACTGGGCATTTGCCTCTCTATATGTTTCACTAAGTTTTAGTGTTAAAAGGATCAATAGGATATTATGCACCACTCCAGATATCGCAAGTAAAGCAATTGTAATGATATCATCTGAAAAAGCATAATAGCCGAACGCAAGGACTGCAAAGCGTGTCACTAATGTGATAATCGTATATTTTAAATGAAAGGATTGTGCAGACATAACAGGCAATGCCCTAACACTCGGTTGATTGATGAACATAAAAAATACCCATAGTGCCACCCAACGTGCATATTCACCTGCTCTCACCCATTCTTCCCCAAATACAAACCCGAACAACCATGGACCAAAGATAACGACAATTCCATAAGGTACAATCCCAACAGCACCCAAGGTCAACGTTGCCTTTTTAATTAAAGAAGTGAGATTTTCTCCATTATTAGCTGCTTCAGAGATTCGTGGGTAAAAAACATCTCCTACTGATTTCCCAATTAGTTCTGAAGGTATACTAAGAACCGTTCTTCCGATAGAATAAAAACCAGCAGCTGCAGGTCCAAAGAAGCTTGTTAACATCAAAAGCGGCAGACTACTTGAAACTGCATTAATAAACACCTGTGGTGCTCGAAACAATGGAAAATCTTTATGTAGGGAAGCTAGTTTTTTTAATGAGGCAAAGTTTGAAAAATTATTGATGCCCTCCTCAGCGTTCTTCTGTTGCTTTTTCAAAAAAGCCATCATCATCAGTGGTTTCAACAATTGCCCCCCCACAGACAATAAGATGAGGACAGCTGATACTGGATGAATAAATCCAATCCCCACTTTGGAACATTGGATAATAATCGCTTGAATAAACGTCACTTTCGCTGTAATAGCAAATTGTTTCGTACGAATCAACCATTGTTCAGTAACCTGCAAAAAACCTGAAAACAAAATAACAAAGGGAATCAGATACAAAAACGAAGAAATTTCCTCAATATGAAACAAATCGACAATATGCCTATGAAAAAACACAAGGAGAATGGCAGAACATAATGCAATGGCTAACGAAACACCTAACGACAGACGAACCAACTGCTTGGCATCATCATCACTCTTCGGTAATACAATTGCAGTAGGATAAGTAAGTGCCGCAATTGGGGAAACAATACCAACAACCGCCATAAAGACCCCTAACATCCCAAACGCCTCTGGTCCATAAAGACGTGTAATAAATGGAGACAACGCCATAGTAACAACCTGAGCAGCAGCAGTTCCCGTTGCCATAATTGCAACATTCCGTACAAACGGCCTTTTACTCATCGTAACTAACGCACTTTTCATACAATTACTCCTTCTTGAAGCACGGGGACGGTTCTCCTGCTTCATTTCCATCTGTGTATTTCAAATGTAGTTAGGAAATACATTTCCCAAAACCTTTTTTATGATAAACGCCTATATCTGCTAATTACCATCCTAACCCAAATTAACCTACTTTAACCATCAGGTAGAATAAGGTCATAACTGCCTTTTCCTTTACTCAAAACGTACGAAAGCGTAATTCACTTCATGAACTCCACTCTAATCACCCTATTGGGCAAACTAGGAAAGGAGTAAAAATAAGGACGGTCCTTATGCATCGTCCCTCCCTAAGGAAGAATGGTGCACAAGAACCGTCCTGCTGTTAGCTATTTACTCAAAAGCAAGCAACAGTCACTACTCATTGCCTTTTAAAAGGTTTGTCGTTACTGTCGCCCCTCGTTTCACTGTGTTACTAATCGTACAACCTCGTTCCGCTGATACGATAATCTTGTTTTTATACTCATCTGGCAATCGATCTGGAAGTGTGACAGACACATCAAAGTGTTCGAAACGCGAAGGGCTATCAGGAGCTTTAACCGCAGTCACATCGACTGAAAATTCACCATTTTCAACCTCAATACCATCTCGTTCAAACATTCTTTGGATGACAATCGTCATACACATCCCAATTGATGCTTCTAGTAACTCCTTAGGATTAAGACCGTTTGAATTCGGGGTAAAACTCCCCTCAACCTGTAGTCCTTCCTCATTATAAATGCCAAAACTACCATTTTGCTTCTTTATAAGTGACATTTTCTAACCTCCTCCTTTTGTTAATCTTAGCGCCATTTCAGACCTAACAAATCCAAAACTACCATCTGCTTTCCAATAATATTCTTGGCTTAGTAAACTTCTCAGCTATAGAAGGAGCACAGTCGCCCCTGCGCTACACCATGCAAAGGTGGAGCATGAGAACCGGCCCCTTTGCTTCTGCAGAAGTGATGCACGAGTACCGGCAACTCTGCAGCTGTAGAAACTATGCATGAGTACCGTCCCCCTTACTCTGCAAAAGTGATGCACGAGTACCGGCCACATGCCTCTGCAAAAGTGATGCACGAGTACCGTCCCCATGCTTCCGAGTACCGTCCCCATGCTTCGCCCGCGCATCACAAGTTAATACAAGTGACAGGACACTTTATGCTTTGGCGCAAGTTCTTTCATTTCGGGGATTTCTTTTTTGCAGATGTCCATCGCGAATGGGCATCTGGTGTGGAACATGCAGCCTGATGGCGGATTTAGTGGTGATGGAATTTCTCCGCGCAAGACGATTCGCTCTCTTTTCTTTCCACGGTGTTTTCCGGGTACTGCTGAAAATAATGCTTGTGTATATGGATGAAGGGGCTCATCAAATAAACGTTCTGTTGGTGCCTCTTCCACAATCTTTCCTAAGTACATCACACCAATTCGATCTGAAATATGACGAACCACACTAATATCATGGGTGATAAATAAATAGGTAAGCTCTAATTCCTCTTGCAGCTGTTGCAAAAGATTAATGACCTGCGATTGAATCGAAACATCTAACGCTGAAACAGGTTCATCACAAATCACTATTTCCGGATTTGAAATCAATGCACGTGCTAATCCAAGGCGCTGACGCTGTCCACCTGAAAATTCATGCGGAAAACGATAATAGTGCTCCGCTTGCATGCCGACTTTGTCTAGCATATCAAACACTCGCTCCCGGCGTTCCTGTCCACTTGCCAAGGAATGAATCGCTAACGGTTCTTCTAATGTTTGACCGATGCGAATGCGAGGGTTCAACGATGAAAATGGGTCCTGAAACACCATTTGAATTTCTTTTCGTACGGGTTTCATCTGTCTTTTTGACAACTCGAAAATATCTTGGTTTTTATACACAACTTTCCCTTCAGTCGGTTCTGTCAAACGCATCACTGTGCGTCCTGTAGTACTCTTTCCACAACCAGATTCTCCGACTAATCCATACGTTTCCCCTTTATATAACTGAAACGAAACATCATTAATTGCTTTTACTTGCCCCTTGATTCCACCAATACGACCTAGTGGACCTGTTACAGGAAAGTATTTTTTCAAGCCTTGAACCTCCAATAAAGGCTCTTTAGTTGGTTGAAGAGTCATACAATCCCTCCTCATCTAATGCTGCAATTTTTTCATAATGCCAGCATCTGACCTTTTGCTTTTCATCATGCACACGTAATTCTGGTGCATTTTCACGGCAACGGTCATCTGCAAACGGGCACCGGGTCGCAAAACGACAACCTTTTGGAATATTGTGTAACGAAGGAACCGTCCCTTCAATCACATGTAATTTATTTGAGCGATTGCCATCAATTTGCGGAATCGACTTCATCAACCCTCTTGTGTAAGGATGAAGTGGCTGTGAAAAAAGACGATCCGTATCGATTTCCTCCACAATTTCACCAAGATACATCACGATAACACGCGTACAAATTTCAGACACAACACCTAAATCATGCGTAATAAAAATAACACCCATGCCGAGCTTTTGATTCAAGTCCACAATCAAATCCAAGATTTGCGCTTGAATCGTGACATCGAGTGCGGTTGTTGGTTCATCGGCGATCAATAAATTCGGTTGACATGAAAGAGCCATCGCAATCATTGCACGCTGCTGCATTCCACCTGATAACTGGTGAGGATATTCATCAACCCGCTTTTCAGGTGACGGAATACCTGTTAGACGCAACATCTCAATCGCTTTTTCACGCGCTTCTTTTTTGGAAACCTTTTGGTGCAGCATAATCGTTTCTCTGATTTGTTCACCAATCGTATACACCGGGTTCAATGAGCTAAGGGGATCTTGGAAAATCAGTGAAACGTCATTACCACGGACTTTCTGCATCTGTGACATCGGTAAATTCAGCAAGTTTTTCCCTTTTAAAAGGATATCTCCCTCATATTCAGCCGAATATTTCTCATCAAGTAATCTCATAATCGACTGAGACATCACACTTTTTCCACAACCAGATTCTCCAACCACACCAAGAATCTCACCTTCGTTCACCGCAAAGCTCACACCATCAACTGCCGTAACACGTCCACGCTCAGTATGAAAATGTGTTCTAAGTCCTTTCACTTCCAAAAGAGGCTTTCTATCCATGAATGTACCTCCTATTCTTATAATCTATAACAATCAAAAACCAACGTTTGTCCTTAAAATTCACCTTACATCTTACGGTGCTTATTATTCTGTGGGTTGTACCTTTTCTGGGACAGTGAATGTCCCTCTGCTCTCCATTATATGCCTAGCACCATTACCGGGACTATGAACCTGTCCCTCTGCCCCACGTGCCTGGCACCATTACTGGGACTATGAACCTGTCCCTCTGTCCCACTGTGCCTGGCACCATTACTGGGACAGTGAACCTGTCCCTCTGTCCTCCCTCTGTCCCACCGTCTATGGGACAGTAAACCTGTCCCTCAGTCCCATCCTAGGACAATTAATGTCCCCTATGTCCCGCGCCGCCTTAGTCCCGCTTTCGTCTCCATTTCCGTTTCTTCCTAGAACCAGTGGAATGCGGGTCAAGTAAATCTCGTAATCCATCACCTAAGAAATTTAATCCTAATACAGAAACAATAATCGCAAGCCCTGGAAAGACGACCATCCACCAAGCTTTAAAGATAACTAGCTTACCAGCTTGTAAAATCGTGCCCCAACTTGGCTCAGGGTCTGGAATCCCTGCACCTAAGAAACTAAGTGCCGCTTCAGAGATAATCGTTTCTGCAAAGATAAACGTTGCTTGTACCACAAGTGGAGATATCGTATTTGGTGCGATGTGCTTCCAAATCACACGAAGTGAACTGGCACCTTGTGCATGCATCGCCTCAATAAATGTCTGCTCTCGCACAACCAAGGCAGACGACCTGACAATTCGAGCAATACTCGGTGTAAATACGATACTTAACGCAATAATCACATTCAGTGCAGATGGTCCTAATGCTGCCATTAAGGCAATTGCGAGTAAAATCCCTGGAATTGCCATTAGACCATCACAAATTCGCATTAAAATATGATCTAGCACACTATAATAACTGGCATAAAGACCAATAATGAGTCCTAACACAGACGAAATAATCGTCACCGACAACCCGATTCCAATCGATGCCCTTGCACCATAGACGATTCGCGTGAAAAGGTCACGACCGAACTCATCTGTCCCTAACACATGCTCACTGCTAGGAGCTTGCAATCGTTCCGTTACTTTCATTTCATACGGATCATATGACATGAGCATTGGGCCGAGAATCGAAATGAATAGTAAAAAGAGAAAAATAAGACTGCCCACTACCATTAATTTATTGGAGAAAAAACGTCGTAAGAGCAATTGACGTTGTTCTTTTTTCAAATTCGCCTTTACCGTCTGAAGATTTGGTTCTCCCTCAAAGACTGCCACGTTATTTCCTCCTCTCTATTTTCGCTCCAACCTTACTCTTGGATCTATCACACCATACAATAAATCGACAATTAAATTGATAAACACATACGCTAACGTCACAAATAACACGACACCTTGAATAACTGCAAAATCTCTTCTCTCAATCGAATTGATGATTAACTGACCTAAACCAGGTAAATTAAAAATCGTTTCCACAACAACCGCGCCTGTCACTAACGTTCCAAATGATTGACCGATGACTGTTAAAATTGGTAAAAACGCATTTCGAAGCGCGTGCTTTGCGACAACTTTACGCTCCTGCAGCCCTTTTGATCGAGCCGTTTTAATAAAATTCTTATTCAGCACTTCTAACATCGACGAACGAGTCATTCGTGCAACAAGTGCTGCTTGAATCGTTCCCAACGAAATGGCTGGTAAAATCAAATAGCGAAGATGTTCCCATAACCCCTCACTTAATGGCTCATATCCTGCGATCGGAAGCCACTGTAAATGGACACCAAACCATAGCATGAGAAGTAACCCAAGTAAAAAGCTTGGAACAGCCATTCCTAATAAAGAAACAACCATTAGCGACTGATCTGTTAACGAACCTTGACGATACGCAGCAAGAATGCCAATTGGAATCGCAAGAATTAACGCAACAATCTCGGCTAAAATCGCTAGCGACATAGTCGGCCCTAAATGACTCAAAATCGACTCCATCACAGGCTCTTCCATAAAATACGAAGTACCAAAATCGCCCTGCAGAACACCTGCCACCCAATTCACATACTGCACATGCACAGGCAAATTCAACCCTAACTCCTCATTTAACGCTTCAATTTGTTCTTCTGAAGCTTCAATCCCTAAAATCGCCGCAGCCGGGTCACCAGGAGTCAAATGAACAATTAAGAAAATCGCAATAGAAACAACAAACAATACAGGAATAAGCGCAAACAACCTTTTAACAATATAACTAACCAACGAATCACCCCTCCCTTTTGGGACATAGGGACAGGTTCCTTGTCCCAAGTGAATGTGGGACGAGGGGACAGGTCCCTTGTCCCTAGAGAATATCAGACCTTTTATAAAACAGCTAGGACAATGGGATAGTCCCTTGTCCAAAAAGAATATAAGTCCTTTTAAAACAGCTAGGACAATGGGATAGTCCCTTGTCCAAAGAAAATATAAGTCCTTTTAAAACAGCTAGGACAATGGGATAGTCCCTTGTCCAAAGAAAATACCAATTCTTTTAAACCAGCTAAGACAAAGGGATAGTCCCTTGTCCAAAGAAAATACCAGTTCTTTTAAATCAGCTAAGACAAAGGGATAGTCCTTGTCCAAAAAGAATATAAGTCCTTTTAAAAAAGATAGCCTCTTTAAAAAATGATAACAACACGCGTAATCCTCCATTGCAAAGTAGCAATGGAGGATCCATACTTAACGCTGACAATATGGAGCTGTTCTACTCCAAACATCTAGTTTTCAACTATTTGTTGCGGCACTTAATCTCCCAAGCACCTTCTAAAAAACCTTCCTTATTCAACTACTTTTGTATTCCAAATGATTGGAGCCTCAAATACTTCGAATCCTTCTAGCTTATCAGTTGTTGCTAAGATACTCTTGTATTGGCCAATCGCGGTTGATGATAAAATGTCATACATATAGCCTTGCAATTCATCCCATTGTGCTTTTGCATCTTCTGGAGTTTCAGCACTACGGATTGCTGTAAGATATTCTTTAACCTTGTCATCATGTAACCCAGCCCAATCAGGATTAACTGCTAGTAATTGTGGTGGTGTTAATTGATATCCGTTACTTGTAATAAAGATATCCCATTTTGATAAATCGCCTTTTGTTTCTAGGAATGTTGGGAAGTCAAAATTATCAATTTTCACATTCATTCCTAATTGTCTTAGCTGTTCTTGAACAACGGTAGTAGCAGTTGCCATTTCAGCATAATCCTTTGTTGTTAATAACGTAATTTCTTCACCGTTGTATCCAGCTTCTTCTAATAAAGCCTTCGCTTTTTCTAAATCTGCTTGGTTATAAACATCGCTACCCGCTTGACTTGCCCACTGTGTAGCATTCGGATTCATGTATCCTGGGTCTAATGTGTAAAGATCTTCATTGACGAAGCTTGCTAACATAATTTCATCCATATTTAACGCCGTATTAACTGCTTCTCTCATTTTTTCATCAGCTAACGCGCCTTCGTTTGTGTTAAAAAATAATGTCAATGTACCACCAACGAATGTATGAACTTCTACATTATCCATACTGCTTAACTGTTCATAGCTTTCAGTTGGGATACTATCCGCGATATCATATTGCCCTGTTTGAATACCTGCAATACGTGTGGAATGATCCGTTACAAAATGATAATAAACGTCATTCACAAATGCTTCCTTTTTACCAGCAAAACCGCTTGGCTCTGCGTCAACTGCTTTGTAATCATCATACTTTACTAAATGAATGTATTGGTCTTGCTTCCACTCTTCAAACTTAAATGGACCAGTACCGATATATTCTTTTACACCTTCAGCTGGAGCTGATTCGATGATTTCTTTCGGCATAATTGCTGGGAAGTTCGCTTGTGATGACATGATTGTCAACACATCAGCTGCCGGACTTTCTAAATTCAATACAACTGTATAAGTATCTTCTGCTTCATATGATGCATTGGCTAAAAGGGATTTCGCACGCGAAGACGTTTCTAACCAACGATTCATCGATGCTGCTACATCCTCAGAAGTCATTTCATTACCGTTATGGAATGTCACTCCTTCACGTAGCTTAAATGTATATGTTTTGCCATCGTCACTAATATCAACTGACTCAGCTAGCATTGGTGTAGGCTCATAATTGCTATTTAAAGTATAAAGCGTCTCAAATACATTTCCTGCAATATCCAATGATACCTGTGAAACCGTCATGGCTGAATCCAATGTCGGCGGCTGTGCCGTCACAGCAATATTGATTTCATCTTTATAGCTTGTACTGCTTTCCGTTGTTGTTCCTTCATTCTTGTTATTCGCTTCATCTTTCGAATCATTACCGCAACCGACAATTGCAACAGCTAAAAGAACGAATAACGCGATTATTCCTAGTTGTTTACGCAACATTTCTTTCCCTCCATAGTAAGTTACTACCATTAAACAGCCTTCAACACTATTTAATGACACAATCTATTATTTTACTACTAAACTATTTTAATAGCGTTAATCCCAACCAAGCTTATTGGTTTTATATAAGAATAGTAGACTATCAACATGAGAAAGTCAATAAAATATCAGTACAAAATTACTATAAAACCCCTATAAACACTAGGTATAAAGAGATAATTACCAGAAACAACCAATATGCCTATTGCAAGGACCCCCAAGCTGAGACAAGTCAAAATAATGTTAATATTCCAACATTTAACTTTCCCACCATAACTTCATATATCCTAACATTCCACATTGCGTTGTTCTTCAGCCTACCCTTGCTTTCATGTCGAACTTCTCGATTCAGTTCTGAATTGATTTTTTCCAAATAAACTTCATCACAGAACCCCGACCATAGTCTTTTTTCCATTCTAAGTAATATATATTTAGTACTTTATCAAACGTCATAAAACAAAGGGGTGAGTTGGATGTTAATTAAGAAAATTTATCAGTATGCTTTATCATTAATTACGTTAATCATGATGATTGGAGGAGGCATCAGTATTTTTTCAAATGTAGCAGACCTCGTTTCACCACAACCTTATTACGAAACATATGAATCCTACAAACAGATGAGAGAAATGAAGGATCCTAATAATCCTGACAGTGGTGAAGTATTAACCGAGGAACAACTACGCGATGAATATAATCAAATGGTGAAAACATTTGAAGAAAACCAACAAAAACAAGCGAAAAATTCAATCATTCGCAGTATGGGCTGGGTCCTCGTTCCTCTTCCATTCTATATCCTGACAAGAAGACAATTGAAAAAAGACAAAACTAATTAATAATAACAAGTATGCTATTTTCCGTTACAATTCCATCACACCAGACCTAAAATAATCCTTTTATCCACAAACAAAACACATCTATTAATCTTCCTTTTGCTTTTATCTAACCACCACCTAATATGACTAAAAAAGCAGTGGATAATCCCGCTGCTTTTCCCTTCTTTGAAGTTCTCTACCTAAACTTGTTATTTTGCTACCTTCGTTCATTTCGCTTCAACGAGATTTTGTTTGAGGCACAAGAACCGTCCCCCGCTTCCGCCTTCAACCCAGATTTCGTCTGAGGCACAAGAACCGTCCCCCGCTTCATAGTTTTCTTACCGAGCTATCAAGGATCGACCACCACTGGTTATCCTTGGAATCCTCTAATGTCCGATCTTGAAGAAAACGCGTAATTAAGGTTTGCACCCTACCATCGTTTAGAAGAAGACCATGCATGGCAAGGGTATTCCATCTTTTCCTCACGGCTAATGTTAAAAGGGTATCTTTATAGATGGCCGCACTTTGTAATGGAACCACCCCATCACCATCTCTTCCCTCTGATCCAGGCGTATCGAAGTTGAAGAAGTTTTTGGCCCGTCCATCAGGACTTAGCGGCTCGACAATGACTTTCGTTTTCGTATCTTCGCCCTCACCAGCAATGATCAAAAATTTTTTCCTTACTTCTTTCGGAAGACTCCCTAAATTTTGCATCGCGGGATTTTGAGTTTCCCTAAATAATTTTGTTTGACGCAACCTTTCAAGAAAAAGGTCTCTATCATCATGACCAATGTTAGATTGCCAATGATCAGGATTAAATAAATCAAAATTAGTTCCGTCTCGAAACACCACCGCCCCCTTATAAATCGGACACAATTCATATACAGATGGAAACGTTCGGGCAATCCTTCGGAATTCATCATTCGAATTGAATAACGGAAACCTGAGACTTCCCTCCCCTACAGCAAGAGCAATTAAAGCACTGATAGAGCCCTCCAAAGGACACGCTGCAAATATCGCATGCTCGATGACGCTGTAATCACCCTGTAAATTACTCAAATAGCAGCTAAACACAATGCCACCCAAACTATGAGCTATAAAGTTAAACGATGTTACAGAAAGCTTCTCCTTTAGATATTCAACAAAATCAGCTAAACGCCTAGCATTATGTACCGAGGATTTTCTCCAATCATATCCAAACGTGTAAACTGGCATGTTTGTCTTATTCTCTAATACATACACCACTTCCCGATAGGCCAAGTCCTCCACATCACTTCGCTCAATGATTGACTTGGGGCTCAAGTCATAGCGACCATCCTGCCTTAAAGCTAAATCATAAATCGTTTCATATTTACTTTGGACAACTGACCAGATGGTATCAAAATTAAGGGTATTAGAATTGACAAGTTTCGTTCCTTGGATTCCCGGTATTAAAATTGTAGGGACAGTCATATCTATTCCTCCTTATACATATCAAGGCTTCGATTGATGCATCCTTTAGAACCTATCAATTAAATTCTAAGTTCAATTTCTATCAGTTGCCAAAGAAATAGATGTTCTACTCTCACGAACCACCAAAGCCATTGATATATAAATATTCCTGTCACTATAAAACTATTACTAGGAAGCACAGGGACGGTTCTCGTGCATCATTCCCTCCGGCAATGACACACGGAACCGCCCCCCGTACTTATTTCTATTTCATTTGAATAAATGAAGCAGGAGAACCGTCCCCTTGCTTTAATTTGGTTTATTCTGGTGCAAAGTCGCTTGCATTTCTCCAGCTGTTTGTTTGGTCGATTCGGTTGATAGGGACGATGGCTCCATCACGAATTTCAAAGACTCGCCATACGTTTCCTTGTTTATTAATAGGAACATTGTAAGTAGCAAGTAAATTATCTCCACTATAGACACGAACAACTGCTTCTGAATTTGATAGATTTAGGTTGTTGTTGTAACGATCTGTATAATTGTGAATTGCATACGTATAGGTTCCATTGTTTACTCGCTTCAAAACGGTTACCGTTTCTGGTCCATATGATGTCACATCATCTACATCAAGATTCGCATCATTCAAAGTGTCTTTATACACCTTATCACCAAAATAAACGTGGAATCTTCCTCCATCATCTGTTGGTCCGGTTAAATGCGAATCTAAATCTCGTGGTGTTTCACCCCAGTTTAATACAATTCGCACTCCATCCCCAAGCACACCATCAGGAGAAATCGTCGTATTTTGATTGCCCCTTGTCATGCCTCCAACCGCAACAATATTAGTAGACGTAGCAATATATCCTTCCCCGCTAATTGCAATGGTGTAGTTTCCACCCGGAAGTTCTACCTCATATCCACCTTGGTCATTGGTAGTTACTGTTTTAAGTACTTCTCCAGATAAAGTATTTCGGCCTTTTCTAATCTCAAGCGTCAAACCTGGCACTGGTTCAGCAGTTAATGCATTGGTAATTTTCCCTGAAACCGTACCAATTCCACTATATTCATCGCCAACCATCTGTAATCTCGAATCATACGTGGTTGTATTTGCGGCATTTACCGTGACATTAGACGTATCGGTAATATAGTTAGGATAAGATACTACAATTTTATAGGTTCCTGGTACAAGAGAAGTCTCATACGTTCCATCCTCGCTAGTTTCAATATCTGACACAACGCGAGTGCCGTTATAAATTTTTACCGATGCGCCATCAAGTGAAGATGAATCGACAGCATCAACCACTCGACCTACTAGCGTTCCTCGTTCCCTTGTATCTACGACCTTGACAGTCACTTCCTCTTTGAATTCTTTCCCTTGAGCCTTAAAGGTGACATAAATTGTCACAGTGTCACCATCCTGGGCATTTTCTGCTACACGAACATTTGCATTGTTATTAATTGGGTCTTTATCAACCGTGACAATAGAAGAATTTGAAGAGCGATAAGAGATATCCTCATCTCCTCCAACATCACTTGAATTATTCAACCCATCTCTTGCATCCACTAGTAAAATCTTACTTTCACCCGGGGCCATTTCTAGACTAGTTGGATTCGCTTTTATCGAACGAACGCAGCTACCAAAATCCTTTTGACCTAGCGAAAGCGTATTTCGCACCAAATCATATTCCCAATCCGCAATTGGCGCTTCTAAGCTGAATTCTGAATAAAATGACGTATCAATTTGCGCACATTTAAAGAACCCTGAAGGTCCTGCAAGGGATAACTTCGCATTCCCCGCAATCCCGCCTTCACCTGCAATACCTACTACATCCACAAGCGCTGCTTCCGCTAAAATGGAAAGCTTCACACCCAGTGATACGCCTCCAGCTCCTGTAAGATCGGACACAGTAAACTCCGGCTGAACCTTATCCTCAGGATACACACGGACTCCATCTCGGTCTGTATATTGGATTCCAATCTCTTGTCTCATACCAGTCACAACTTCCACACCGAGACTTCCATCAAACGTAACAATCGCATCAATTGGTAGACTAACTGCAAGTCCTGGAATATTTGTTGGAATACGGTATTCTCCTAATCGCTTACTAACGCGGTCCTCCGTTGAAACTTCTCCAACCAATTCTCCTTTAAATAATTGACTGCCTTTAAAATTAAAATCCCATGAATCAACTAAATCCCATTCAGCTGCCCAATCAATATCGCCTGAAACTTCACCCCTAACTTCTAAGACACCATTAAATTTAACCGGTGAATTCGCAGGAAAGAAATTCCCTAAGTTAATGCTCGTTCCAAAATCAAGTGCCATTGGAGCGGCCATTGTTGAAAACGTTCGTGGTTGTACATCGAATGTTTGATTTTGATTCTCTTCCACTGTAAACCCTGGTGCTGGGATAAAATAGGCAGGAGAAAGCTCCACATTCGTACTACCTTTAATTCGACTAAATACCTCATCAAGTTTTGGTTCCACTGTACTTACAACAGTTTGGTTACCTTGAACACTCACAGCTGTAACCTTGAACGACCCACCTGTTGGATATCCATCAATCTCTGAAAGTAAAAATACATCACCTGGCTGCAATGAAATTTGTCCATTAAACGTTACCTTTGAAAAATCATCCGCTACCATTGCCACTTGTTCTACTTCTTCTTCATCTAAATAAATCGTACTCGGCTGAAGAACGGATTGATTTTCCCCATTTGTTAACGTTTTTCCTAAAATAATTTGTCCTTGTGTTGTAGTCAGTTCAATATTATTCTGCTCAACCGGTGCAAGAACAGCTTGTACGCCTTCACTTGCAACCTTATAGGTTTCACCCTGTTTTAGACGGATAACAAAATACCCTTCATCATCTGTTTCCACCGTCTGTACTTCATCACTGCTTGAAGTAAAAGTCACTAATTGATTAGCCAATACGGTATCATCATCTCCTAACACAACACCTGTGACAGGAATTTCAACCTCAGAAGGAACTGGGTCCCCTGAATCTAACTCAGCTTCGACGACCGTAGTCACTTGATATTCTGCATCATCAATTGTGACTGAATGAGTATTCGAATTTCCAACATCCTCTTTGTGTTCTTCTGCTTTTGCAACCGTGAAAGAAGGCGCAAGAATAGCAAGTGCTAATAAAAGCGTTAATTCCTTAGTTACTTTCCGTTTTACAAGCGCACGGACCGCAACAAATAGAACAAGTGCGGAAACCAATAATACTAAAATGTAACCAAAAAGGTTGGTAGTGTCTCCTGTTTTTGGCGCAGTTGATGGAGATGATTCTGTTTTCGGAACGTCAGCATCTCCACTTTCAGAGCCTTCCTTATCACTACCTGCTCCTGGTTCTGCCGTTTCATTCTCAATTTCTGTTTCAACAGGAACCGTTCCTTCATTTTCTTCAGTTAAAACGGCTGTGAATCGCAGTTGAACCTCGTTAGCGCTTTCAATCGACTCAATGTTCCACGTTATTTTATTCCCTTCTACAGGGGTATTCTCACTCGTAACTTCCAGCCCATCAGCCAATGTACTTGTAACGACAACATTTTTAACCGTACTGTCATATGTATTTTCAATAGTAATCGTATACGTTATCTCATCGTTCTTTTCGTACTGTTGTTTATCTGTAACCACATCGAGCTTCAGTAAGTTATCATCTTCAGCATGCGCAACAACTGATTGCTGAAAAATAACCGCAAAAACAAAAGTCAACAAAACTAGTAATCTCTTACTCCTCATGATTCAATTCCTTCCCCTTTAGATATCAATTTTGCATGCACAATCATTCGCTCATCTTCCTCAACATTTGTACAAGTAGAGAGTGTTAAAATCTGATCATTCACTGTTACATCGGTTTGAAGGTCAATGATGGATTTCCTTCTGATACTTTGTAAAAAGATTTCAAACTCTTGATCGCTGGTAAAACTCGTTTCCATCCATTCTGTATCTGTAACGGAATATACAGAAAAAACTTCCCATTCATAGTGTTCATCAACAAAATCAAGACTGATTACCGAATGTTCTTCAAGAAATGAAGTCGTTTTATAATCTTGTAAACTACCAAACATACTTTGGTCCTTCATATTATGACCGTAAATAATTGTATTTTTATCTAGCTGGTCAGTAGAGTTTCGGAAGTCCATGAAAATCGAACCAGCTTTATCTTTCTCTTTATAAAAATTTCGAGTTAAATAAAACTCATTATCTTTTGCCTTTACGACAGGATAATCAATCTTTGTATCATGAATCGAAATCCAGCCTACATATTCATCGTTCAGGTCCTTCATCGTTATCATTTTCGAACCTACCAAACGTTCATCTTGAGCTTTATAGATTTCTTGAATCTCTTGATAGTTTTTTGCCGATACATGGTATCCATGAAGAATTTGAAAAATTGAAGTTGACGAAACAATCACCCCAACTAGGCCTATCATACTAATAATCACTAATACACACTTTCTAATAGATCAATCACCCCGCAATATGGTCGAATTATGCGACTAATTTCTCCACCATAAGTCACCTGTGAATTTTTCGAAAAATCAGTCAACATACCTACCTATTGAACCATATTTTTACAAATTGTACAACTATTCCCACTTGCTGATAGGTAATTCTACATAAAATCGCACCAAAAAAGGACATGTTTACCCAAACATCTCCTTACTCTCTTTTTATAGTAATGTGCTAGATTTCAAGTTTATTGAACCTGTATACCTAATATTTCCCTAGCCTTTTTCTCATCACCTTTTATAAAATACCCCATATAATCGGCCATTTCCTGCTTCACTTCTTTGTGAACAACTTCAATCCCTTGTTCCTTCACAAACATATGTAACCGAAACAACGAACTTACGTCATCCCAGACGTTAACCGAAGTACCATCTCGAAAGAAAATCCGATACTCTAACACCACATGAGGAATCGTGCTACCAGATTTTGTCCTTTCGCGGTACGTAATGCCAAAGATTTCCCGTTTGTTTTGTACAGTAGCCTCTGTTTGAATATGGGTAACCTCGCTCCATAAATTCACATCTCGTTTCCATGCACGCTGCTGGACAATCGTTTCCTCATCAGTTGAATTGTAAGTAACACTAATTGCCAAGAAAATAGCGCCGATTATAACCAAACCACCACGCAACAACACTTTCCCAAAACGAGTAAGATTCCAATTACGTTGGATAAACAAAATAAGAAAAAATGGGACCACCAAATATTTCGCAAAACCTACAATCGGATTAGAGAACGTAAAATCTGAATTCAAAGAAGAAACCAACAAATAAATTCCCTTCAAAATCGGCACCGTCAAAAAATACGCAACAACACCCAAAACAACCGTAACAACAGCCTTCCTCACAAACTCCACCAAACAAATCACTCCTTCAAAGCACAGGCAGTGAAGCACGGGGACGGTTCTCCTGCTTCACCACGATGAGGCACGGGGGCAGTTCTCCTGTTTCCGGAAAAGAGCCGCCCTGGTGACACCATGTGAGGCACGGGGACGGTTCTCCTGCTTCGAGGAAAGAACCGCACTGGTGACACCATGCACTTTCCTGCATTACTATCCAACCTGATATCAACGATTTTAACATGGGACGAAATGAATGAAAATGAAAGGGGAAAGGTTATATAGCGCTAGAAAGTGTTTTTTCCCCCTTCCCACTATGTATTAGACGTGAGAACCACCACCTTAATTTTCACGATTCAACTATTCTGATATAGTGATCACAAACAATATATTTCCTGTATTCCCCCTTAATCAAAATGTTGACTAACGTAATTTATGGTTGTTTCAGCTTCTTAAACGAGACGTTGTTTAAAAACTCATTACGCAGAAACATTATTTTATAAAAATGAGGCACGAGAACCGTCCCCCTGCTTTTGGCACAAGAACCGTCCCCCTGCTTTTCACCAAAAATGAGGCACGAGAACCGTCCCCCTGCTTCATTAAATTTCTTTAAATCTATATTCCACTGGATAATACTTGAACCTGCTTCTCCATTCATCAATTAGTTCATGTGTTTTGTTTTTATAGGCAGGGTCATTGGTATAGATTCTAACCTTTTCGCCTCCTCCAATAATACTACCTATATAATAGTTTCCAATTGGGTCAATGATGACAATGCCCTCCATCAATGTGTATAACCCTCTAACTCCACCTTCGATGACAATGTAATCAGCCTCACCATATTTTTCTTCAGAAGATTGAACGAGTTGCATATTTTCAACGAGCAGATCATAGTCTTGTCAGAGAAGCTTCTGGATGGTTTCATCATGCTCTTCTGCGATGATGCCTTTTGATGAAAGTGTGTGTGTTCCCGTCTCAAAACTCTCAGATAATATATTCACATATTCACCGCTAAAATAGGTTCCCATTCCGCCAACTAACAGACATTCCTCAGTTTCTTCGATGGTAATCACATCATTTTTCAAAGTCATTTTTATAATGCAACCGGTCCCCAACTCACCATCTACAAACGTAGCTGTATTTCCCTCTACTGTGGCAGAACCCTCCATTCCTCCAGTATTGCCACCATTCATCACATCAAGCGACATCATAAACGTGTCTCCATTAAAAGTAGAGATAATCAAAGTTCCTTCATGATGTTGCTGCGTCCGTCGCCATTCACCATTCCAGTTAACTTCATCATAACTTTGAACCTCCTGGATAATATCTTTCATTATTTCACCTTGATTGTCTTTGACCTCTTCTTCCCCAGTGTCATTTCTTTCTGAATACTCCTCAGAGTTATGTACTATCGTCGTTTTGTTAGCAGTAATGTTATTCAAACTAAAGTACCCTATTCCTATCAGTATCAAAACGCTTAGGATGATTACAATTTTCTTCATTTAGTCTCCTTTCACCCTTGGCCGTATAATCCATTAAGCCATTATACACTATATTACACAGGTAAAATTACCCAAACTCAGCTCGGTACTAAGTCTTAGTTTTTTGTAAAAAATTACCCTATTTTCCATAGAATCTATTATTATATATAAGTACTTATTCTTGAAAGGGGAAAACATTTATGACATTCTACAGTATTTTAGTTACACTGCATGTGATTGCAGCAGTTTGCGGATTGGGAGCTGCTTTTGCACAACCGATTATAGCTAAGATTCCAAAAACTGTTTCGCAAGCTATGCTATGCATCCAGATTAATGAAAAGGTGGAGAAACTAGCAAAATACGGGAGTATTGCACTATTAATCACGGGATTAATTTTAGGGGCAATCAATCCTTCCTTGTTTACGCAAGTTTGGTATATTATCTCGATCATAATCTTCATATCCGTTCAACCGATCGTTGCTGCTATCCTTCCTAAGAAGGTAAAAGCACAACTGGAGCTTTTAGAAAACCATAAAGGAAAAAATGAAACACTGCCTGAAAAATATCATCAATTAAACAAAGAACAACAACCCTTTACCATGTATGTTCATTCGGCAGCTGTTGTTCTCATTATTCTAATGGTACTTAAACCTTTTTAAAGCAGTAGGGACGGTTCTCGTGCTTCATTCCCCCTTGGGGAATGAGCACTGAGAACCGCCCTTTTTTTATAAGATTTTCTAGTTAATTACAATACTGAGACAAAGGGTGCTCGCCATAAAAAGCTCTCGTAAGTATAGCCACATACAAATGGAAAACGGTATCTCATTTAAGAGGTTGAGGATAAGCACAGGGACGGTTCTTGTGCCTCATAAAAATGAGGCACGAGAACCGTCCCCATGTTAAAAATTCTTGTATGCAAAAATCCTTTTTGGAATTATACTATTCTAGTTATTACATTATTCCCTAGGAGGACAAGCAATGAAGCGGTTTCTATTACTATTATTGGTTGCTGCAATGAGTCTTATGATGTTCCCTGTTTCAAGTTTTGCAATTGAGCCTGAGAATGCAGAATTTGAAGAGTTTTTACAAGGAATTGGGTGGGATAAACAAGATTATCTTGATTATCTTGAGAGTAAAGAATGGTTTTTGGAAGACTTTGAGTACGTAGATGAACTGGGAACACCACTTTCAGAAGAGGGTGTACAAGCTGTTCTTTTGGAGTTTGAATTAAGTCGTGAGGAACTAAACTCATTACTTGTTGAAAATGGTGATATTGAAGAAGGTCAAGATGCAATAGATGCTTGGTTTCTTTTTAATGAAGACCTGCAATCATCTGTTGATTATTATATAAATGGGTGGGAAGGCACACCGATTGATGACGAAAATCTTCAACAACTTCTTGAAGATTATGGATTTGAATCAAAGGAAGCACTTGAGGAGTTTTTAGTAGAAAATGGCGATTCACTTGAAAACTATGAATATATTGAAGACCTTGATTATGTTGTTTATTTTTATACAAACGGTGATGAAGAGCTTGATGAAGTGTATTCTCTTTTCACAGACATTGGATTTACAGATGAAGAGCTAGAAAGATTTTTTCTTCATCTTGAAACCCTTGATTTTGAGGATCCAGCATTTTTAGAAAGTCTACTAGCGCTTAGTGAAAGAATGATGGCATTTGAAGACTTTGAAGTGGCAGATGAACTGACTGCTGAACAAATTGCTGAGCTTTTGGATATTTTTACGGAGATGCTTAATCTTGTTCAAGTGGACACGAAGTATTTTCTTGTAAAAGATGGAGAAAAGCAGTCGGTATCATTTGAAACATTGATGACGATGGAAACAACTAACGGCTATGATTTATTAATTGAGCTATATAACAAACAAGGTGAGTTTCTGTTAGATGTCTTGTTTACTGCAGAAATGTTTGGCTCAGAAATCATTAAAGAAACTGGAGAAGATATCAAGGAAGCGACTGAAATTGTTTCGGAAAAGCCACCTGTAAAAGCGAAACCACCAGTTCATACAGTGAAAGGTGGAAAGCTACCAACAACAGCATCGGATTATCTTAGTAATACAGTTGCTGGATTCGCCCTTGTGTTAGTAGGAATGCTCTTATTCCGTCGAGTAAGAGTAAAAGGAAATTAGTTCGATGAGAGGAAAAGATAAAAGAGGATCCAAACGTTCGAAGCGTTTGGTTCTTCTTTCTTTAGCAGTTGTCTTTATCGTCTTCGGGCTGTGGTTTGGTACCTCAAATGCTTATACATTTTTAAAAGGATATTTGCTTTTTAAAACAGGACAAGTAAATGCTGAGGATTATCAAGCAAAACCAGATCCAGAAATCCAAGAGACTATCGTAGAGGAACAGAAGGACGAAGCAAAACCTTTATATACAAAACAACCTAAAAAAGGTGAAAACATTGGAGAGCTGATTATTCCAAAGCTAGAAGCTACATTACCAATCTTCCATGGAACTGCTGAAGAGGAATTGGAAAAAGGTGTTGGTCATTATGCCGGAAGTGTGTTGCCTGGGGAGAAAAATAATTCTGTACTGTCCGGGCACCGCGATACAGTATTTCGTAAATTAGGTGACGTTGGAAAAGGCGACACACTCGTTGTCAAAACAGCCGCAGGTGAATTTACGTATAAAGTAAGGCAAGTTCGAATTGTTGATAAAGATGACCGCACTGTCATCGTTCCAAAACCGCGAGCGACCCTAACAGTCTCTACCTGCTATCCTTTTAACTATATCGGCGCATCACCAGAACGCTATATCTTAGTGGCAGATTTAATTTCAATCAAGTAAAGCACAGGGACGGTTCTCATGCCTCATTCCCATCGGGAATGAAGCACGAGAACCGTCCCCTTGTTTCACAACTTCACTGATTTCACTACACTATAAGAACTGTAAATCTTCTTTCCGTTTACGACGCGGTATGCTCTTACTTTATAATAGTAGGTTTTCCCTTTCTTCAAGCTTTTGTTTGTATAAGTCACTGTAGAGGACTTGCTAATGGTTGCAACCTTCGAGTATGTGCCTGTCGATGATGTTGCCCGGTACACTTCATACCCGCTTGCTTCACTCACTTTTCCCCAGGTTGTTTTAATTGATGTGCTCGTCGGTTTAGACAGCGCAAGACTTGCCGGCTTGGCTAACACAGGTTTCACACTTACAACACTTGATAACGGGCCATTGACGTTTGTTCCACTAACCGTACGATATGCTTTGATTTTGTAGTAATACGTTTTTCCTGACGTTAAACCAGCATTTGTATATGTTACCGTACTTCCATTCGTGACCGTCCCAACTTTACTATACGTCCCAGTTTTTGAAGTGGAACGATAAATGACGTAGCCATTTGCTCCAGCAGTCTTTGACCAACTCAGCTTACTCTTCGAATAACCAGCTGATGTTGCCTTCACAGAGCCAACTACTGACAATGCAGCCTTCCCACTTACAACACTTGAGTAGGAGCTATACACCTTTTTCCCGTCAACATTGCGGTACGCTCTTACTTTATAATAATACGTTTTTCCAGTGGCTATGCCACTATTTGTAAAGCTTACAGTACTGCCACTCGTAACTGTACCAACCTTACTGTATGTTCCAACTGAACTTGTTGCACGATAAATTTCATAGCCACTCGCGTCACTTGATTTTGCCCAGCTGATTTTCACCTTATCAAATCCTGCCGATGCAGCTTTTACCGACGTAACACCTGCTAACACAGATTTTCCGCTTACAACATTCGAGAAAGAACCATCAATTGTTTGACCTTCTAGATTTTTAATTGCTTTGATTTTAAAATAATACGTTTTCCCTGGTTCTAAATCGTCAACAATTAATGTCGTATTTTTAGCATCCAACTGGTAGATATAGTTATAATCCCCATTTGCAGATGTTGCGCGCTGAACTTCATATCCATCTACCCCACTCACAGCATTCCACGTGAGTTTAAGCTTATTAAATCCTACACTTACAACCTTCATACCCGAAGGAGCAGTAGGGTTTTTCATAAACTTTGCATATAAAATCACATCATTCGTTATCGGATGGTCAAACATGTACTTTGTTTGAAGGTCACGGTCTTGATACCAATCTAAAAAGGTATAGCCCGCTTTTGTAGGAGAACCTGGACGATATAACGTATGCTCGCCTTCATACCTTTCTGAATAGATCACTTTATCTCCATCCATATGTGTAACATTGTAGGTATTCACTTCATATTGAGCAGTTATAACCTGATTATTTTTCACTTTTTCAAACGAACCATTCCAGCCAGTAAAGGTAGATCCCGCCCGAACAGGTGGTGTAGGTGGTGTCGCCGATGCCCCTTCTACCACTTGTTCTGTTTTTAACACTTGACCATCATCACTTTTAAACGTAACGGTATAGACAGGAATGGCATAGACCCTAAAAGAGGTATACAAATCACCATAATAGATATCAACAGTTTGCTCACCAGGTGTGTCGAGTACATATGCCCCAACCAGTGAATCTGAAATCGGAACAACCACCTGATTTCCATGATTTGTGAGCACCTCAAGCGTCCCGCCATATACATCCAACTTTTCACCTTGCAGATAGTTTGTTTTCGTTGGATAACTTGCCATCTTCACTGCAATCTCTCGCTCCGTATCCTCCCCAGGTGTCACCCCATTGGTCGGAAAACGATAACCGCTAGTAGTACTCAACTTCCACTTGCTTGAAAAATCAAATCCACTAAAGGTTGATTGTTGCTTCATCTGCTCCATTGTTTTTTGATAACTACCATCAGAACTTCCGTCACCAACACCATGGAGGTTGTTGATAAAATAACTGTTTTGGATAGTTCCAGTAAATTCGCCCGCAATGCCCCCTAGCGAACCAACGCTGTACGTTCGATCGACTTCTCCAATGTTATAGGTGTTTTTGATTGTGGAGGATGAGGCATGACCGACAACCCCACCGGCATCGTATCTCGCGTCAATTTTCCCAATATTAAAGCTATCAACAATAATTCCATCAATACTCCACGCACTAATCCCACCAGCATAAGTACCGGTCATATTTCCTGTATTAAAAGAAGTACTAATCACTGTATTACTCATGTCACCAATAATACCGCCAGAAGAACTTCCCATACTAATATCTGCTGTATTGTACGACTCCGTAATCGATGAATTGCCATACATATAGCCAGCAATTCCACCACCCGTTGATGAAGAAGCCGAACTGCTGATTTTTCCCTCATTGTAACTCTTACTGATAACAGTACTACCACTTGCACTCCCAACAATTCCACCAATACGTGAGTATTTCGACGAACTGCTAAGCTCCCCTTTGTTATAGCTTATTCCAATCGTAGAAGAACCAAGAGTGGCCCCCGCAATCCCGCCACCTACTGAGTTAATTTGAAGATTTCCAGTACTATATGCATTCGTAATAGATGAATGCGATTGCAAGTATCCGACAATTCCACCTGTATAACTGCTAGTTTGATCAACAAATGAACCGGCATTATACACATTACTTATGTTTGTTCGGTAAGCCTCACCAACAATCCCACCGGCAGATGTCTTCGCGAACACTTCACCTGTGTTATAGCTACCAGAAATCATCGAAAAAGTGTTATACGCACTTTTTACATACCCAGCAATCTCCCCAGCATAGCCTTTGAACATCGAATTCGCTGTTACCGTACCTGTATGATAGCTATTCGTAATCGAAACATTGGTACCATACCCGACAATTCCGCCTGCATATACATCTGATGAACCAGCACTCAAACTTGTATTTTCAGCAACAATCTGATTATTTACCATTCCCAAATTCTCTATTTTCGCATTGGCTACAAGCCCAAACAAGCCGGCATAGATAAAATGCTCTGACTTCATTGACAGCTTTAACCCAATAATTTTGTGACCATTACCATTGAATATTCCGGTAAAAGGGGTCGAAACATTCCCGATTGGCATCCAGCCTGCGCCATTGTTATCATAAGCGCCACCAGCAGCAGTCGCTTTGGATAAATCAATATCATTCATCAAAATATAACTCCCACTCAAATTCTCTCGTACTCGGTTAAGATCCTCTGCAGTATAAATTCCAATATACCCAGACGGCACTTCCTTACCTTGAGCATGTGCTGCTACCTTTTCACCTAGAAAAATCGTTTGCGGCATAACTCCGATGACAAGCACTAAAACTAGTAAACTAGCAACAATTTTCCGAAACATCCTATTCTTCCCTTCCGAAGCATGGGGACGGTTCTCATGCTCCATTCCCACAGGAAATGAAGCACGAGAACCGTCCCGCTGCATCACGACTATTTTTTCGTGAATTTCACATTGTTTAAGCCAGATATATAAATTCGATCTCCTGATTTAAGTGTTGTCGTTACACTCGTAACAGCATAATAGTCAGGTTCACTTGAAAGAATCTCATTTACTAGCAAACTTTTTCCTCGATACACAATGAAATTCCCAAATCCATTGGTCGTTGTTACCTTATATCTGGCTGCATTTATATCTTTTCCGACTGTCCAATAGCCAGAATGAAGAGTCGTTGATTTTACATTTGTGACACGAGTAAACTGCACGCTGTTGATGCCCATTATTTCAATCTTATCTCCAGCCTTAATGTCCGTTGTTACAGTTGTCACACCAAAGTCATCATAAGGATCACTCGTTAAAATTTCATTAACAAAACGGTCCGTTCCCTCCCCGATGAATAAGTTTCCGAACCCCGATTTTGTTGTTATTTTATAACGCCCTTCTGGTAAATCTTTTCCTGCTTTCCACATGCCAGTACTTAAACTTTTCACATACGGTACATTTATTGTTGCCGTTGCTACTTTGCCGTTGGACGTTGTAGCCGTAATTTTAGCTGTCCCTGCACCTACAGCGGTCACTTTTCCTTTACTGTCAACTGTGGCCACCTTTGTATTGGAACTTTTCCATTTTACGGTTTTATTTGTTGTATTACTCGGGCTAACAGTAGCAGATAATGTAACGGTTTTTCCTTTACTTACTGTAGCCGATGTTTTGTTTAATTTAACGGATTTTGCCGCAACTGGTGCCGTAACGGTTACTTTGACTTTACCCTCTTTCGCACCTTTAACAGTTGCGGTGATGGTTGCGGTTCCTGTTGCTACCCCAGTGACTTTCCCTTTGCTGTCAACAGTAGCAATCTTTTTATTCGATGATTTAAAGCCTACCGTTTTATCTGTACTATCAAAAGGTGAAACCGTTGCCTTTAATGTAGCAGTTTTACCCTTGGTTACTGATAAGCTTGTTTTATCTAGTTTTAGTGTTTTAGTAGAAACCTTGACGGCTACCGTTTTAGACACCTTTGAATTGTCTTTCGCTGTTGCTGTAATCGTAGCAGATCCATTCGAAATTCCTTTAATTGTTCCTTTTGAATCAACAGTAGCTACCTTCGGATTAGAGCTTTTCCAAACAACTGTTTTATTCGTTGCATCTGTCGGAGAAACAGTTGCCGTTACTTTCAAACTTTGATTTTTGGTAATATTTACAGTCGACTTGCTTAGCTTTATGCTCGTTGGTACAACCTTCATTACGGTAACCTTGATGTCTTTCTTCACAGACGGTGCACCTTTAGCTGTCGCAGTAATTGTCGTGCTTCCCACTTTCACTGCTTTGATAGTTCCTTTGCTATCAACGGTGGCAATCACTGGATTACTGCTTGTCCAACTAACACTTTTGTTACTAACAGTTGAAGGATTTACAGTGGCAGTCACTTGTGCTGTCCTACCCATCATCAGTGATAAACTAGATTTGCTTACAGTGATGCTTTGTGGAATAAGAATTTTTTCGGTAAAATTCATCGACCCTTGCACCGAAATATAAACATAATCCCCTTTTGAAAATGTATAGTCAAAAGGACCATCATCAGAAAATAAATCATAGTACTTTTTCACATGTAAATTTTTATCAAGAATCTCAACATAAGCTATATCGTAATCGTCCATTGGCTTATCAAATTTGACCGTATATGTCCCAACTGGAATATCTGTACCGATTTCATAAAAACCTGCACGCACGTTTTTCAAATCCACACTCGAAAGTGGCGTAACATCGATAGCTGATGAATCATAGTCTAGTACGACTTCTACTTCATCTCCAGCTTGTAAATTCATACTAAATTCATTGGAATAATAGTAATTATCACTCTCAATTGTTTCATAGAGTAAGACTTGATTTCCTCTACTAATCATAAAGTCTGCGTTACCTTGCGAAATACTAAATTTCGTTAATCCTGGATTAAGTTCTACTCCTACCGTATACGTACCATCGCTTATCGAAGTAAGACTCTCAGCTTGTACATGACTACCTAATGCAATCGACAATGTCAGCATCATCAAAACGAACACCTTCATCGATAACTTCTTCACCATATGTGGAACCTTCTCTCATTCTAATAATTTTTTGATCCCTTTTAATTAGGCTTAAATACAAAAAAGCTAAGATTGAATAACACTATGTATCTTTTATTTGAGATTAAAAGACTGATCCTTCCTCCTTCGAAAAGCTGTCAGATACGTAACGAGCAAGATGAGAATGAACGCTTCTCAAGCATTGCTAAAAAGCGATTGTAGGACTTTTTTCTCATTACATTTTTACTGTATTACAAAAAAATAAATAGTCAATAAAAATAAATAAAGAGTAGAAAAATATACAAAGCAAAGGGACGGTTCTCGTGCCTCATTCCCACAGGGAATGAAGCACGAGAACCGTCCCCATGCATCAAAAAGTGTTTATGGTACTATAGTAAAGTCTAGTATTCTAGCATAAGATATTACTTTATTAGAGAGGTGAAGCATGAGAAAAGCAACAAAGGTATTTTGGTATTCGTTGGCGATTTCCTTACTAGTCGTCATCTGGGGAGCCGTTGCGCCTAAAAATTTAAATTCATTTACGGCTACTTTAACCGGACGAATCTTAAATGATTTTGGATGGTTTTATTTGCTGACTGTTATCGCCATTCTTCTTTTCTGTGTTTACTTGATGTTCTCCCGCTTTGGCAATATGAAACTCGGAAAGAAGGATGACGAGCCTGAGTTCAGCAGACCTTCATGGTTTGCAATGCTCTTTAGTGCTGGTATGGGAATGGGGTTAGTCTTTTGGACGACCGCTGAACCTATCTCACACGCATTCGTCAGCAGCCCTTTAACAGAAGAAGGGACAAATGAGGCAGTAAAGGAAGCACTTAAGTACTCATTTTTCCATTGGGGAATACATGCTTGGGCTATCTATGGAATCGTCGGTTTGGTTCTAGCATACTTCAAGTTCAATCGCGGGGCCCCAGGATTAATTAGTGCAACACTCACGCCGCTGTTTGGTGAATCATTAATGAGAGGCTACCTAGGAAAATGGATTGATGTGCTAGCTGTATTTGCAACCGTTGTCGGAGTTGCCGCCACACTTGGTTTCGGCTCTGCACAAATTACCGGTGGATTGTCCTATATGTTTGGAATCCCCAATACGTTTTCAGTCCAACTAATCGTACTAGCTATTGCAACAATCCTTTTCATTTGGTCAGCGTGGTCTGGAATTGGAAAAGGGATTAAATACTTAAGTAATATTAATATGGGATTGGCTATTCTTCTATTAGCTCTCCTATTCTTCACGGGGCCCACAATGTATATTCTTAACATGTTTACCCATACGCTTGGGACATATATCTCTGATTTCTTTGAAATGAGTCTAAGACTCGCTCCTTTAGATGAGGAAAACCGAAGCTGGATTAACGGTTGGACGATTTTCTATTGGGCATGGTGGATTTCTTGGGCACCATTCGTCGGGATTTTCATCGCAAGAATTTCAAAAGGGCGTACAGTGAAGGAGTTCTTATTTGGAGTATTATTACTTCCATCGCTAGTATGTTTTATCTTTTTCGCTGTATTTGGGGTATCTGCCCTACGTCTAGAACAATTAGGCATTGCAGCTATTTCCGAATTTTCACTTGAGACATCAACCTTTGGAGTCCTATCTGAATATCCACTGGGCACCTTTATGTCAATACTAACAATTTTCGTCATTGCCATATTCTTTATCACATCAGCGGATTCTGCAACATTCGTACTCGGTATGCAAACGACGAACGGTCTGCTCAATCCAGGTAACTCTGTAAAAATAACATGGGGATTAATCCAATCCGCAATCGCCGCAGTCGTCGTTTATTTCGGAGGAACACAAGGCCTACAAAATATGTTAATCATCGCAGCACTGCCTTTTGCAATCGTGATGATCTTAATGGGCGCATCCTTCTTCAAAGCAATACAAAAAGAAGCACGCACGAAGCATGGGGACGGTTCTGTTGCCTCATTCCCTCGTAGGAAACAAGCATAAGCACGGGGACGGTTCTCGTGCATCATTAAACAATGATGCACGAGAACCGTCCCCTTTTTTGTTACTATTCTTCTATATTCACTTTGATTTCTATTATCTCTTCTAAGGAAATGCGCCGTTAGAACTACCCCTAGGGAGGTACAAAAGCTATTCTGAAAGAGTTAGAGAGTCATAGTGCAACGCAGTTCACGAACATATCCCTATTCCCTCGATTGTCTAAAAAACAAAAGTACGGCTCTCGTGCTCTACCACACATAGAATAAAGGATAAAAACCATCGCCTGGCCTGTTTCTCGCGTAGAGCGAAGGAACTGAAGCACGAGAACCGCCCCCATGCATCATCAGATTAATAGAGCGGATATTTTCGCTTCAAGTCTTCTCGTTTTAAGACTCTTGAATCATGTCGAATATAGTGACAGACATATGAACGACGCCAACGGTCTGTACTACGATTTCGGTTAGACGAATGAATTAATAATTCGTGGAAAAAGAGGATATCTCCCTTTTCCATGACAACTGGAATTTGTTTACTCAAATCAATTCCCTCTGTCTCATCTGTCCATGCTTCATGTTCATCAAGGTTCTTTACACTACCATGTGGTAATAATCCTAGTTTATGAGATTTCGGAATCACCCAAAGGCAGCCATTCTCCTCATCTACCTTATCTTCCATCGCAATCCATGCCGCAATCATGGTCTTTGGATCATCCCTAATATAATAATAATCTTGGTGAGCCGCTTGCCCAGGAGAACCTGGTTCTTTGTAAAAATACATACTTTGAACACATACAGCCTCATCACCCATAAGTTGAGCAAGTCCACCTCGAATAACTGGAACCTTCATCATCTGTTCTGAAAAACTATCATGTTGATGCGGATTAAAAAGGCGTACTGAAAATCGGTCTTTATCCGTTACCTGTTGAGCCCCTTTTCGAGGGAGAGCCCATTCTGGCATAGAATCAGAAGAACGGATGGAATGTATATGTGAGTTAAACGCATGAATCAAATCATCACTGCACCCATTTTTCAGTAATAAATAACCTTCCTCATGAAACTGATTGATTTGCTCCTCACTTAATGGAGCAGTCCTTTTAGAAATAATTTGCATTTCAGTTCTCCCTTCATATGAAAAATTTTAAAATATTCATGCTAACCACATCGCAAAACATGACTTACAAGTTGTACAAAAGGACTACATGTGTACTAACCTCTTCATATCCAATAAAAGCAAATCTACCCACGATTCATATTCATTAGTAAAGCCTGTAGTTGAGTTAACACATCGACAAAATACTTCTACCCCACCTTGATTGTATACGCTTACAAATTAAACTATCAATCTACTGCTATCATTTTCCGGAACGATTATGAATCGCAACTACCCTCCCTTCGACTTACGCTATTAAAAATAAAAGCTTGGTTATATTATATTGAATTTTTTTGTAAACATCACCAATTTTCCGAAGCAAAGGGACGGTTCTTGCGCCTCATTCCCACAGGGAATGAAGCACAAGAACCGTCCCCGTGCTTTTAGACCTACATCCTTTTTACTAAAAAAATTTAGGGGGTTGTATTCTTCTTCCAGTTTATGGTATCATCTCTATGAAACCGGTTACAAAATAATTTTTCTGGCACATTATGATTTATATAAAAGAGGAATTGCATTTTTCGCCTTCAAAATTGATATGCATGTGTCTACACAGAAAATGATAGGAACCCCTACTAAGTCACCTTTGTAATCTCCTCCATTTGTTTTATTCCAAGGTAATTTCTATCAATCTATTCCTTTTACAAAAAATGAAACGGGTTTCATTTTAAAATTCAAACCATATAATCTATAAATTAGTTGAACTACATAAAATACAGTTTACTATTTCTCTTTATCTATAAGGAGGTGAGAAATCTGCAAAGCAATTTTTTATTTTAAGTAAATAAAGAAGTTGAAAGGATGAAAAAGATGGTCGGAAATAAGAAATTAAAATTTTCATTAGCTTTGTCTTTAAGTTTTTTATTGTTAGGGTCAACGGTGGGTAATGCAAAAGAAAACAATTTAGCAGTGCCACGTAGCAACTCCGCTCAAGAGATTGATATAAATGTAGAAGATAAATATCAGGAAATTGATGGCTTTGGTGCTTCTGGCGCTTGGGTTATGGACCCGATTGGTGCTGAATGGTCAGAAGAGAATAAGAAAAAAGTGGCTGATCTGCTGTTCTCACAAGATAAAGGAATTGGTTTATCAATGTGGCGTTTTAATATTGGCGCAGGTAGTGAAGTGACAGATAAAGAAATTATTGGCGACCGCTTTAGAAGAGCAGAAAGTTTTAAAGCTGGAGAAAATGAGCCTTATGATTGGTCTAAGCAGGCTGGACAGCAATGGTTTCTACAAGCTGCAAAAGACCGAGGTGTGGAAGAATTTATTGCATTTGTGAATAGTCCTCCTGTTTGGATGACAAAGAATGGCCATGCTCAGCCTGATCCAAGTGTTGGTAGTACCAACCTGAAAGAAGATAGTATCGATGACTTTGCAGTATTTTTAGCAGATGTAGTAGAACATTTCGAACAAGAACAGTTGCCATTTAGCTATATTAGTCCAATTAATGAGCCTACATGGGATTGGAACCACGCTGGTCAAGAAGGAAATCGTTACAATATCGAGGATATGAAGAACGTCATAAGAGCTTTACATAATGAGCTTACTAACCGAGGCCTTGATACCGAAATCGACGCACCCGAAGCTGTAGAATATACATCATTGCTTGATGATGATATCTATGCTGCTTTTACTGGAAGAGAAGGTAGCAAATATAGTAGTGGAAATGCCAGTGGTGCTTATCCAGGCAAATATAGTGAATATATCAAGGAATTTTTAGGTGACCCTGAAATCAAAGAAATGATTGGAAACAAAATCAGTGCACATGCCTATTGGTCTGATTATTTTTCCGGTTCTGACCGTCTAATTCCTTTAAGACAATCAGTACGGGAAAATCTTGATCGTTATGATCAACATGCAAAAATATGGATGTCTGAATACTGCATTTTAGGAGGTCATGGTCATGGCCGAGACCTTTCGATAAATACTGCACTTGATGTTGCTCGACTAATTCATTTTGACATGGTGGAAACACAAGCTTCAGCATGGCAATGGTGGCTAGCAATGTCTCCATATGATTACAAGGATGGATTAATCTATACGGATTACTCAAATCCAGGTGACGAAGAAACGGTCATCGAATCTAAGTTACTATGGGCGTTAGGTAACTATAGCCGTTTTGTTAGACCAGGAGCACATAGAGTTGACTTACAAGGTGCAAATGATAAGGATGGATTAATGGGCTCTGCTTATTATCAAGAGGAAGATAACCAACTCTCGATTGTACTTGTAAATTACAGCGATGAAACAAAACCTGCACACATCAATGTCAATAATCTACCAGGCAAAAAAGGTGCAATACAATTTAGACCATATGTAACTTCTGAAAACTATGACTTGGAACAAAAAAACCTGTTCCCTGCAAATAAGACGTTTAATGTACCACCTAGGTCAGTAGTTACATTAGTAGCCCAATAAAGCACAGGGACGGTTCTAACGGGTTCCGTTATCGGGTGCTTTCTTATTAAAAGACACAAGAATTGACGTATGAATTATTATACGTCAATTCCTTTATCTATCAAGGTTTTACGAACCTTCATTAACTTTGATATTGCAATTAACATCATTATTCTAATGGTTAATAAGTATTGTACTATTAAAAAGGAAGGTCAAAACTTCTGTCATTTGCAGTGACGACGTTTTCAGCAACAATTTTATTAAACTGGAATAAGTTGGTTGATAAAAAGCTAATGATTCCCGCATCTGGGAACGTGAGAGTCCTCTCTTATCGGTTGGGGGGCAGGTTAACTACTTAGGTCTGATAAATAGAGGGAAAAATTCCCCTTAATTAATAAATAGGTCTGAAGATAGCATTAATAAAGGGAGAGATTCCACTTATTTGACTCGAAAAACGTGACAATATTTATTTTTGCTATGTATAGGCGGAAAAACTCCCCCTATTTCCCCCAAAACAAACTCTATTCTGCATTTAACGGAAAAATCTCCGCTTATTTAACTTCGCTGCAACCCTTAGTTAGAATCGCTACCGTGAACCGTATCACAATATTAAATAAATAAGGTTTTTGTCTCTAAGTTCGTTTGAGAAATAATCCCCTTTTATTTACCAAAACGATATTTTAATAATATGAAAACGCGGACAAGGAAGTCCCTTCTATTTCTTGATAATTAGGCACCAAAAACCCCTTGCACCTTCGAGAATTGAAGCACGAGAACCGTCCCCCTGCTTTTCCTAAAAAGATATTGAAATGTTTTGACTTTTAAGATAAAATTTTATTCCTTGAGTAAAAATATGGTAGGAGGGGTAATAGTGATAGTCGTAAACGAATTGAGTAAATCATTTAAAGTTGCTAAGCGTACAAGTGGATTGTCGCAGGCATTGAAAGGATTATTTTATCGTGAGCACACAGTTGTTAACGCTCTCAGTGATATCTCATTTTCTGTTAATCAAGGTGACATTGTTGGCTACATAGGGCCTAATGGCGCAGGGAAGTCAACCACAATTAAAGTGATGAGCGGAATCCTCGTGCCTGACCATGGATCCTGCGAAATTATGGGCTACACTCCCTGGAAAGACCGTGCCCAGTACGTTAAACATATTGGCGTTGTGTTCGGTCAGCGTACACAGCTTTGGTGGGATGTACCAGTCGCCGATTCCTTTGACCTCCTTAGAGATATTTACAAAATACCCGAAACAGAATACCGCCAAAATCTAGACATGCTTATTGAGATGTTAAATCTCGGAGAACTACTTTATACACCCGTTCGACAGCTTAGTCTCGGACAACGAATGCGTTGTGAAATTGCAGCTTCCCTCTTACATGACCCAAAAATATTATTTTTAGACGAGCCAACCATCGGCCTTGATGCGGTTTCGAAAATTGCCGTTCGTAATTTTATCAAAAAATATAATGAAGAAAGAAAAATGACTGTCATCTTAACCACCCATGATATGAGCGATATTGAAGCCTTAGCAAACAGAATCATGTTAATAGGAAAAGGCCACTTATTATATGATGGAGAGATTTCAGATTTGCGTGAACGATTTGGAGCTGAAAAAGTCATTACAGTTGATTATCGCGATAATCATAGATTACTAGAGTTAGCGGATCCATCGATGATTTTATCCAAGTCCAAAGAAAGAATTGTCCTAAAAATTGACCCGAAACAGAAGAAAGTATCCGATATCATCGGGGAGCTGTCAGAGCAGGTTGAAGTGACGGATGTGTCGATTGAAGCACAACCGATTGAAGACATAATCGTACAACTGTATAAGGAGTACAACATATGAAACCTTATTCCTCCGTATTGAAGCTTCGTCTGATTCATGGCGTCCAGTATCGCGCTGCAGCTTTTGCTGGTGTTGCAACCCAATTTTTCTGGGGCTTTATGTATATTATGATATTCGAGGCATTTTACAGTCATTCGTCTTCCGTGCCTCCGATGACCTTAGAAGAAGTCGTTGCCTATGTATGGCTACAACAGGCATTCCTTGCACTGATTGCCTTGTGGTTTCGAGATAATGAAATCTTTGACTTAATCGTGAAAGGAAATGTGGCCTATGAGCTTTGTAGACCGTGTGAAATCTATGGATTTTGGTATGCAAAGCTACTCGCACAGCGGATCTCTGCAGCATTGTTACGATCATTCCCGATTCTTGTGATTGTCTTCTTGATACCTCAACCATATAAATTAATGTTCTCTCCTAGCTTTACTAGTTTTTTATTATTTAGCATGGCATTAATACTAGGTTTATTGATTCTTGTCGCGATATCTATGTTTATTTATATCAGTGTGTTTGTCACCATGTCTCCCACAGGCTCTTTGCTGATGCTTGCGATTGTTGGGGAATTTTTTGCTGGCTTAATACTGCCGATTCCACTCATGCCGTCGTGGCTACAAACGATTGCCAACATGCTTCCATTTCGTTGGACAATGGACTTCCCATTTCGAGTGTATTCAGGTCATATCCCAATTTCTGAAGCGCTAATTGGTTTAGGGATACAACTTATTTGGCTTGTCGTACTTGTTGGATTCGGTCGATTGGCTTTAAAAAGGGCTTTAAGTAGAGTCGTCATACAAGGAGGTTGAACCATTGATTCTTTTTGGAAAATATATAAGCATTCTATTTAAATCACAAATGCAGTATCGGGTGTCATTTTTATTATTATCATTGGGTCAGTTTTTTGTTCCGTTCTCTGTGTTCGCAGGTCTTTATTTCCTCTTTGAACGATTTGGGCAATTGAAAGATTGGGATTTCTATGAAGTCGGCTTATGTTTTGCCGTCATTCATATGTCATTCGCCATTAGCGAGTGCTTTGCACGAGGGTTTGACTCGTTTTCAAGTCTAGTCGTCAGCGGTGAGTTTGACCGCCTGCTCGTCCGACCTCGAAATACGATTTTACAAGTGTTAGGATCTAAATTTGAGTTCACTAGAATTGGTAGGCTAGCTCAAAGCATTACTGTATTAATCATTGTGTTAGCTCATTTACCGATTGAATGGGACTTCATGAAAGCAATCACGTTGGTGCTCATGATTGTTAGTGGAGTCTTTATCTTTACTGGTATTTTTATTCTTGCGGCAACCCTTTGCTTTTGGACGATTCAAGCCATTGAAGTTGCGAATATTTTCACTGACGGTGGCAGAGAGATGGCACAGTACCCATTAAACATTTACAAAAAATGGGTCACCCGCTTTTTCACTTTTGTTATTCCTTTCGGCTGCACAAACTACTTACCTCTTATGTATCTGCTGGGAAAAACAAATGGTAATGACATTTTCTATATGCTTATTCCATTAGCTGGTGTGCTCTTCATTCTCCCCTGCTTACTAGTTTGGCAAATTGGCGTCCGACATTATCGATCTACAGGAAGCTAAAAGCATGGGGACGGTTCTCATGCCTCATTCCGAGGCACGAGAACCGTCCCCTTATGCTCCCGCTCTACTTTCCGTATGCTTTTAAAAGTGCATCATATTCTTCTGTAGTAATCGAGATGACACCACCATGTTTTGCATGAACCGTCATATTCAAGTCAGCACCTTTTGTAAATTGGCCTGAATGCAAATCAGTTGTGTAATACGGAATATACTTCCCTTCCTCTTTGTATGCATCAAGCAAGAGGCACCAACGATCTTCATTATTTAATTTAAAACAAACCGGGCCTTCAACACCAAATACATCCTCCAAATTCGAATCAATTGCGGTAAATTCCCCCAATATTCGGTCGGAAACTTCAAAAATGATACTTGCGACATTTTCATTTTTCGTAAAACGATAATATTGGCCATCTTCTTTAATCATATTCGTATCAATGACGTCGTGTTCTTTCTCTATGTATACTTCAGGTTGTGTGAACGTTTGGAAATCCTTCGTTTTCGCAAAAAAGAGTCTTTGCTTATCAGCTCCAAAGTTTGTTCGCGATGCCCAATAAACAATAAATTGTCCTTCTTCTTCCGAATAAAATGCTTCAGGTGCCCACGTACAACCCGCTGTTTCAGCTGCAACCTTTGCCAAGCGCTGGTTTGACCAATGAATCAAATCAGTCGATTCCCATACAATGATCGACTGACTTCCAGCTGACTGTGCCCGATTCCAATCGTTGTTATGGTAAATACTCAAATCAGTCGCAATAATGTAAAACTTATCCCTATCTGGCGAAGTAATGATAAACGGATCCCTTGCACCACGCTCACCCAAAATAGAAGTCAAAATCGGCTTCCCCTCATTTAACGTAATCCAATTTTGCCCATCCTTGCTAACCGAAAAGTAAACCTGCTCTGAGTTCTCTGTATCTATTTTCTCATTAATAAAATGAACGAACAAATATGCATCATTTACTAACCTTGATTCAATTGTCATCGTAATGCCTCCAATAGTTGAATTTCATATATACTAATTCGACATTATTAGAGCTATTCCTCTAGCAAACGAGGCAAAGGGACGGTTCTCGCGCCTCATTTTATGAGGCACGAACCGTCCCCGTGCTTCACTTTTTTTCAATCAATTCTAGCGGCTTTGCGTTTCCATACACAGGTCGCTTGCGATCAACAGGCGCTGCCCATTTTACTGCATTGATGATAACCTTCTGTATATCATGGTTGTGATACGTCGGGTATGTTTCATGACCAGGTCTAAAGTAGAAGATTTTCCCGTTTCCGCGGGCATATGTACAACCACTGCGAAACACTTCTCCACCTTCAAACCAGCTTGTAAAAATTAACTCATCTGGAGCCGGAATATCAAAATGCTCTCCATACATCTCTTCTTTTTCTAACTCAATGTACTCACCAATTCCATCGACAATTGGGTGATGTGGTGCAACAACCCAAAGGCGTTCTTTGTCATCTGCTTCACGCCATTTCAAATCACAGCTTGTTCCCATCAGCTTCTTAAAGATTTTTGAAAAATGCCCTGAATGAAGCACAATCAATCCCATTCCATCGAGCACTCTCTGTTGTACCTTTTCAACAATCTCGTCCTTCACTTCATGATGGGCAAGATGACCCCACCATACCAAGACATCCGTGCTGTTTAATACTTCATCTGTTAGTCCATGCTCAGGCTCATCGAGTGTCGCCGTTCCAGCTTCAAACCCTGCTTCCTGTAAAAAACCAGCAACGGCTCCATGAATCCCCTTTGGATAGATTTCACCTACAACAGGATTCTTTTGTTCATGTCGATTTTCATTCCATACTGTTACCTTCATTACCTTTTTCCTCCCATTTTCTACTTTTTAATATTTTACCCACTGCCAACAATTGGTGGGACAACGTACCTGTCCCTATGTCCCAATCGTTACCAATCTGCCTGTTACTGCAGACTGAATCACACTCTCAATCACCTTTTGATTAATATAGCCATCATCAAAAGTCGGCATTCCAGGTACTTCATTTTTTAAAATCATCGCTGCAAAATCATGTAATAGTGACTTACCACGAAATTCCTCAGGTACCTGTTTTGTTTCCCAAACAGGATCTTCTCCTGCTTTCTTACTACACAAAGTAATTTCATTAGGGCGTTCAATATTCACATTGATCGTTCCATTATCACCATAGATTGTTACTTCATGCTGATTGGATGAGCCTACCGCATTCCGAGTCGTAACAAAGTTTCCGACGATGCCATGTTCAAGCACAGCTTGAAAGCTTGTATAATCATCAACATCAACTACTCTTTCTTCCCCACTGACAGAATCAGTTCTTTTTTCAATAAACGTCTTCATTAAGGCAGATACCGATTGAAATTCACCTACAAAAAAACGTGCACTATCAATCATGTGCGCTCCCAAATCTCCTAGCGCACCTGTACCAGAAATCTCTTTACTAAAACGCCATAGATATGGAGTTTGATAGAATGGAGCCCCGAATGATTGCTGATATTTTACATCAAGATGACGAATCCGACCGACTACATTTTCAGCGACTAACTGTTTCGCATATTGAAACGACGGTGTATAACGATGAATAAAGCCGATCACACATGGAATTGGATGATCTTGATACAATCGTTTCAAATGCTCTGCTTCTTCCATGTTAAGTGTAAACGGTTTTTCCGACATAAACGGTTTTTGATGAGCAATGCATAACTCCACAATTTTCGCATGAACATTATTAGGAACGACAGAAATGATGGCATCCACACCAAGTGAAGCAATAATCTCTTCTATCTTGGTGAATCGTCCGTCCTGACCAATGCCTACCTCCTCAGCAACCTTGTCCACTGCCACCTGGTTCACATCACAAACCGCAACTAATTGGATGGTATCAATACTAGAAATAAGATTTCGGTAATAGTTTGACATACCGCCAAGCCCAATTAACCCTACTCTCACTACACTCATAGGTACACCCCTTTATAGACTGATTTTTTTACGTACTAACTTCATATTTCGAAAAAACAGCACGAAATAAATATGCTTTTAAAAATGCAAGTATGGCAAACCCTCCAAAGGTTCCAATGTAAATCCCTGATAATAATCCGACCGAAGAAGTTAAAACAACCAGAGCCAGTCCGCCACTAACAAGTAGCAGGATGACTAGATAACGAAAATTAGAAATGCCGATCAACAACGAATTTATCAATGACCTTTTAATTGTATCTTCATATCTAGCGATGTATGGAAAAATGAATAGCAGCGTGCTGAGATACACAAATCCAAACACCGCAATCATACTTACGAAGAAAAACTTAACAACGCCATCTAGCTCTCCCAAGAATAAAAAATTTGCTAAAAGCAAAAGCCCTGATGCTACCATTACAAACCAAATAATCGTACTTTGGGTAAAATTGCGTTTAAACGCAATGAAAAAACTCTGCACAATATTCTTCTCTTCATCCCTAACCACTTTTAACAAAACCGAATAGAGAGCAGTGATGGACGCACCAACCGTGAAAAGCGGTAAACAAAACAGGATAAATAAGATATTTAAAATCATAATATCCACTAATCTTGATAGCAGCTGTGAAAATGGACCATCCAGGTTAAATAAGTGTCCCAATACAAAAGCCCCCTTCCTTATGAAAAACAGTCGGCCGCACAAACAGCAACCGACCATTCCTTACCTTATTTCAATGATTCATGATATCTAGTAAATGCAGCTTTCTGAATATCGATAAACTCATCAAGCCCCATTTGTTTTAATTGAGAAAGATACGAATCCCATTCCTCTGTTGCTCCGCCTTCTACAACCCATTTCGATTGCATTGTAGTTACATATGCATCAATATCCGTACTTAATGCACTTAAACGATTCATTTCCTCTTCTGTGTAAACAACATTTGGAAATTGATCTTTGACGTATTGATTGATTTCTTTATCTAATTCAAGCTTTAAGCCATCTCCGCCAGTTGTTGGAAGTGTCACTTTTTCATTAAAGCCTTCTTTTACATATTTTGGTCCGAAGTCACGTAGGGAGTTTACCCATGCAAAGATATCTGCTGATTCGCCTTCTGGCGCATCCAATACTTTGTAAGTTCCGTCTTCATTTTTCTCAACTGCTACACCAAATGAGCCGTAGAATGTTTGAATACTTGCATCCTCTGTATAGAACTGGTCAATCCATTGCAATAATTTTTCTGGATTTTTAGCTTGTGATGTAATCATGAACTCTCTTCTTTCATACGTAGAAGCATCTGTCATTACATAACGTTCACCATCTGGTCCTTCAAGCGCTGGTAATTGAGCATACTCACTTGAGTTAGGTCCAAATACCGCATCAGGTGTCCAACCAGAAGAAACTCCCACTAAAGCACCATCTTCACTTTTTCTTTTTGCATCTGCCATTGATTGATCTTGCGTAAATAATTCTGAATCAATAAGTCCTTCTGAATATGCTTTATGCATCCATTCAATTCCTTCTCGATATGCATCTTCAGTTGGCATAAAGACTGGTTGTCCATCTTTTACTGTCATTTGAGTAGAGTATGCACCTTTTGGTAAACCAAACGGTAGGATGAAGCCCCATGCATCTCCCTGGTAGCCAATTTCATCATTCGGGTCACCATTTCCATTTGCATCCTGCTCTTTAAATGCTTTTAATACATTATAAAACTCTTCATATGTTTGCGGCATGGAAAGATTCAAATTGTCCAACCATTTTTGATTAATATAAAGTGAATTTCCTGCAACTGGACGTAATGGTAGTTTCTTCGGCAAACTATAAATATGTCCATCAGGTGAAGTAATCATCGCACGCAATGTCGGATCATCTTCAAATGCTGCCTTTAAATTTGGCATATGTTCATCAATTAAATCTTCAAGCGGAATAAATACACCTGGATTTTTTGCCATATCTGAATCTGTTAGTGTAATCGATCCAAGGAACGCATCAGGTAATTCTCCTCCTGCTAACAGAACTGATTTTTTATCGCCCCATTCGGAGTTTACATACACATCCCAATCAATCGAGATGCCAGCATTTTTCTCAGTTTCCTCCACAAATCCTTTTAAAAAGTCGTCTCCCCAATCTGACCAACGAACCGTTGCAATTGTATAAGACCCGTCTTCCGCAGATTTTGATGTTTCAGAGTCATTTCCACAACCAACGATTAAACTCGCTGCAATTGTTAGACTTGCAAATGCTTTCAATTTATTTTTAAGCATATATTTCTCCCCCTATTCTTTGATTGAACCAATCATGACACCTTGATTAAAATATTTTTGTAAAAATGGATATAAACACATAATCGGCAGAGTTGACACCACAATTGCAGCATATTTCATCATCTCTGATAATTTCCGTAATTCTGAAGCCAAGTTTCCTGAAGCTGCTTCTAATAGCGACTCATTCGCAATTAAAATTCTCCTGAGTACTAATTGTAACGGTTGTAAGTTTTCATTAGAAAGATAAATCATTGCATCAAACCATGAATTCCAAATACCGACCGCTGTCCAAAGGCCAATAACTGCAAGAATCGCTTTTGATAATGGCAACACCATGGTGAAGAAGTAACGGATTTGTCCACACCCATCAACCTGTGCCGCTTCCCAGAGACCATCAGGAATGCTGTTTTTAAAGAATGTCCTTGCAATGATAATGTTAAAAGCTGACACAGAGAATGGTAGCACTAACACCCAAAAGGTATCTAACAGTCCAAAGTTTTTAACAACTAAGTAAGTTGGAATTAATCCTCCGCTAAAAAACATTGGAATAATGTAAATCGTAGTAAGCCACTTTCTCCCAACCAACTCAGGTCTTGATAGTGCAAAACCTGCTGGGATGTTAACACATAAGGCAATGAACGTTCCGACAATGGTATAGATAATAGTATTTAAATAGCCTCTCCAAATCTGGTCTTGCTTCAATAATTCCACGTAGCCCTCAAGCTTCCATTCATTCGGCCAAAACCACACATTCCCATTCGTTACTTCACCTGGATCACTAAACGAAGCAATGATGATAAACCAAAGTGGATAAACGATCATAATAATCATCATAATAGCAATTCCGTAAACCGAGATATCAAAGAATCGATCTTTCCAACTCATTTGCGTTCTGCCTTTTTTAACTGCATCATTTTTCAACGAAGCTTCCAATCACATTCCCTCCCTTCTACAACAAGCTTGTCTTCGTAAGTTTCTTAGACATCCAGTTCACTAAGAGTAAAATAATAACATTCACGACTGTATTAAATAATCCGATAGCAGTTGATAAGCTATATTGGAAGTTTTGCAAACCAATTTTATAAACATACGTTGAAATCACTTCACTACCCGGTAAGTTTAAAGGATTTTGCAACAAGAGTACTTTTTCAAATCCTACACTTAATAGTCCACCTGCACGTAAAATTAATAAAATCATCGCTGTTGGTAACAGTAATGGAATATCAATATGAAGAATCTTTTGCATTTTACTAGCGCCATCCATTGTCGCTGCTTCATAAAATGTTGGATTAATTGCTGATAGCGCTGCTAAGTAAATAATGCTATCCCAACCAACATGCTGCCAAACATCACTCCATACATAGACACTGCTAAAGAACGCTGGCTTCGCTAACACGTTCGGCATATCAACTCCAATTAGTCCTAACAAGTTAGCAATGAGTCCATTACTTGGTGATAAGAAGATTAGGATCATCCCACACATAACCATCGTCGAAATGAAATGCGGTAAATAAGTTGTAACTTGAAATACCTTTTTAAACATCCCAACTCGTATTTGATTACAAAGGATGGCTAATGCAATCGGTAATGGAAACCCTACCAAAATACTATATAAGCTAATGCTTAACGTATTTTTAATTGTTAAATCAAATTGATATGAGTTAAAAAATTGATTAAAATGCTTGAATCCTACCCATGGACTATCCCATATTCCTAATGCAGGTGAAAAATCTTTAAAGGAAATGATAACACCATACATTGGTAAATACGAGAAACATGCTAACAATACTAGAGAAGGAAGTAACAATACATATAGTGGTACACTTTTCTTTATTTTTTTGAGTGTACTTTCCCGTTTCATTTGCTTCGAAAGTATAGTTGCATTTGACACATTTTGAGTGATAACGTTATTCTCCAAAAGTCCCCCTCCTTCTAGAAAAGCGCAAGCGCCTTGGTCAGCCCCGACAAGCACAAGTCAATTTGCCAAGAATGTTTGCACTTTAACCTTCTTGGCAAATTGACTTGTGACCTCGAGGGGCTAGGCACTGGAGCTAGACAATCTCTATAAAAATTTTTTTCTTTCTTTATTACTTTTTCATTGTATGACAACGCATACATACACAAATAGACATAAACCGACTTGCTTCTACTACAATTCAGTCTGAATTCAACAAGAGGAAGGGAATTTTCTTAGGTAAATAGCAGTATTCAGTCCTAAGTTGTCGAATAATCCGTTTTCTTTCCTGTTTTGTGCTAGAAAATAGGTTTTGAATCTTTATAATGAAGAGTAAGGAGACAAGAGGAGGAAAATCACATTGAGTTTGCATCTTGGAAAGAATCCTTCACGTTCTGTGAACTATTATTCAAAAGTACTAGTCATCATCTTACTTTCAATTTTATTCATTAATATTGTTGTCACGTTTTTTACCATTTCAATTACGAGGCAACAAAGCATCGACTATATAACAAATACCATTACTCTCTACCTACAAGACACAGAACGAAAGCTAAATGCGATCGATCATTTTATGATTTGGACGGTAAAAAACGAGCCGTTAATTAAGGATATTGAGAATGCAGAGGATATGTCAGAGCTGCCTAAAAGTCTTAACGCTTTCAGGACCAGAGTCAATGACTTTCAATTCTCAACTGGAAAAGAATATCAATTCTTTTTAGCATTAAAAAAAGAGAACTACTTCTTCAACAGTTCTCCCCTTCAAATGAACTACTCTGACTATTTAGTGGTAAAAGATTTCTTTTTATCACAAAGACCAGGCTTTACCAAATATGAAGAATTTAAAACATGGCAATCGTTACGAATTCATCATCACTATTATTTATATCATTCACTACAATATAACAACCGAATGTTTGTCTCGGTCATTGCCGTAGAAGACCTCCTATTGCCGCTTCAAGACATCAATCTTGGTAACAAAGGGACACTGATCATTAAAGATGATAGCGATAGATTTCTAACTGGATCAAAGCAAGACTTGGAGAAGGCAAGATCAAACACCTTATTTGACAGTTACCTTATCTTTCGCGGAGAAGATACCGGCCTACCATTTTCTCTCCATGTATCGGTTGACCATTTTAGTGCGTTTAAAAAAGTGGTGATTGCTCAATTTGCGCTTGTTCTTGCGACCATTATCATTAGCATGTTCCTATTTTTTATATTACGTTATTTAAAAAACAAGGTCCTCTCACCTATCCATCTATTTTCGAAAAATCTAGCTGAGATTACTCAAACTAATGAAACAGTAGACTTTGAAAGTAGCAGTATCATTGAGCTTGAGCAGGCCAATGAACAATTTAGAGAATTGATTAGCGAAATTAAGAAGTTAAAAATCAACTATTATGAACAAGAGTTTGAAAAGAAACAAATTCAAATGGATTTTATGAAATTACAAATTAAACCACATTTCTATCTGAACTGTTTAACAACCATCTATAGTATGGCTGAAATGGAAATGTACAATGAAATCAAGGAAATGTCGCTATCAACGTCCAAATATTTCCGTTATTTATTTCAAACAAACAAAAACTTTGTCAAGCTTGGAAAGGAAATCGAACATATACAGGACTACCTTGCAATCCAGAAATTATTACATGCACATTCATTTCAATTTGAAATTCAGGTGAATCCTACAATTGAACATGCCAAAATTCCTCCATTAATTATCCAGACATTCATTGAGAATACAGTAAAGCATGCCGTTTCGCTTGATGAACAAATTGACATATCGTTACAAATCCAATCCCTAAAAAATCAGGACAAGGATTTGATTGGGATTACATTATGTGATAATGGACCTGGGTTTCCTGCTGCTATTTTAGAGAAGCTTCAAAATAGGATTCCGTTAACGACAAGTACTGGACATCATATAGGAATCAACAATGTCTTACAAAGACTTAACCAATTATATGGCGATGAGTTTCAGATTGAATTTTCAAATCGTCCAAATGGCGGAGCAATGATTCAAATCGCCATTCCTTATCTTATCTACGAGGAGAGTGAAGAAGGTTGAATGTACTAATTGCAGACGATGATCGCTTTGTCGTTTCAGCTCTAGAACAAAAGATCAATTGGGCTTCATTGGGCATTGAGCATATTTACAGCGCATACAACATTCGTCAGGCAAAGAAGCTATTTGCTGAGCATCATATAGATATCCTTATTTCCGATATCGAAATGCCACAGGGCAGCGGCTTGGAATTACTGGCTTGGATTAGGTCAGAGGGCTACAATGTTCAGGCAATCTATTTAACTAATTTTGCTGACTTTCATTATGCACAAAAAGCTATTGAGTTACAAAGCTTTGAATATTATTTAAAACCGATTGAATTCGATAAATTGGAACTAATTATAAAAAAGGCAGTTAATAAAGTGAGAGCTGGTCAACTTGAGGAAGAAGCAAAGAAGGTAGGACAGTATTGGCAGCAAAACAAGGAAGAATTGCGAGAACACTTTTGGAATACGTTTGTAAAAAGTAATGAGACATCATTTCCAACGGATGAGCTGCAGGAACAGATAAAATCAAAGATGATAGATTATAAGATGAATGACCAGTTTGTTTCACTATTACTCGATTTTTATCCTTACCAACTAGTAGATTATAAGGAAATTCGTTCTTCGTTCAACAATGAAACCAATCTAGATAATCGTTTAAAGGCGATGATACAAGAAGTGTTCCAAAACGAGACAATTCGATTGGATGGACTTCTTCCATTAAGCAGTAATAATGAAGAGTATGTAGCTTTCTTTAAATTGTTGGATATGAGTGATGGTGGAAAGTACGAGAGGTGGATTTCTGCTGGTAATCAGTTAATAAAGCTAATTAATAAGCAATTAAATTGTGATGTGCAATGCAGTATAGGTACAGTGGTACCATTAGGTGAACTAAAATTAGCTACAACAAAGCTTCAAATGACTAGAAAAGAAACAATTAGTGGTAGAAATAAAACCTTTAGCCTGAGAAACTATCAAAAAAAAGAAAGCAAATATGTGGAGCCAAATCTTCCATTACTGGAGCATTATCTCCAATCTGGGAATCGAATCAGTTTTATTAATAAGTGTCAGCAATATCTCACAAACCTAGTTGATAAAAATGAAGCAACTCAAGAGATCATAAGTAGCTTTAAAATTGATATCACGCAATTAATCTATACTCATTTAAAGAAGAAGGAAATCCTTGCACATCAATTGTTTCAAGGGAAAATTGCCGATTTCCTACAAGAGCAATCCACAAGATCAACCGAGGATTTGATGAACTACCTATCCTATCTAATCGACGTGTCCCTTGATTATATGGAGTTTATAAACTCACAAAAGTCAGTCGTTCAAACAATTTGCGACTACATCGATCAACACTATCAAGATAATATTACGAGAAGCAACCTAGCAAACATACTATACCTAAGCCCTGATTACATTGCGAGAATATTTAAAAAGGAAACCGGTATTTCTCTTATAAACTACCTAATCAAGAAAAGAGTCGATGTTGCAAAACAATTACTAACAGACACAGACCTCCCAGTCCATCTAATTTCAGACAAAGTTGGATATGGAAACTACTCTTATTTTACGAAGATTTTTAAAAAAGAAACAAACTACACCCCTGTCGATTACCGAAAAAAAATGAACTAAAACACCGGGACGGTTCTCGTGCCTCATTTCCTCTGGAAATGAGGCATGAGAACCGTCCCTTTGCTTATATATTTGGATTGTATGTCAGACTTTCATTTTTGGAACCAAGCCAATATGTCGAATTTGTGTAGCTGTTCTACAATGACAAACTAGACAAAAAACTTGTCCTCCTGTCTCAACTGGCCTCACTATCCACGGAAAATTGAGGCATGAGAACCGTCCCCATGCATCTTAATTCCATTAACACTATGATTATAGTACTATATTCATACCTATTATTGGTAAATTCCAATCAAAAAAGGGAAACATCCTTTACCTTGAAATAGGTGCAATGATGATTTTTTTAAAATTAGATGGGGGTACAAAATGCTATCGTACAAGATGATTAAGTCAAAGAAATCTGATGAATGGATTGTGTTCTTACATGGGATGGGCGGAGATTATTCAATCTTTTATAAACAAATTGATGAATTCAAAGATAAATATAATTTACTATTCATTGATTTTCCCGGTCACGGAAAGTCGGATCCATTGGATGTAGCCTATTACACTGCCACTAAGGTTGCGGAAGAAATTTTTATTGTGTTGGATCATTTACATATTAAACAAGTACATCTAACTAGTTTCTCATTGGGAACCATCATTGCCTATGAAATGATTGCTTTGGATGCAAGTAGGATACAATCAGTTGTTCTAGCCGGAGCTGTTGTTAAGTGGAATTGGTGGTCAGATATTTTAGTGAGAGGTTCGTATAAAGTACGGTTTCTTGCACCATATATGGCCTTTTACAAATTATTTGCAATATTAATGATGCCTAAAAACAATCATAAGAAGTCGAGGGAAATCTTTATCCGCGAAGCATCTAAACTAGGAAGAAAAGAATTTATGAAATGGGCTCGACTCCTAACCAATATAGAGCAATCCTACCGTAGATCAATCCAGCAAGAAAATTCAATTCCAAAGCTATATCTAATAGGGATTGAGGATCACATGTTTATTAAAAGTGCAGTGGAAGCTTCTAATAACGATCCATTCTCCCAACTGGTACTACTAGAAGATTGCGGCCATGTATGTATTATCGAGAATTCAGTTGAAGCAAACCAAGCCATGTTATCATTCTTTAATGAACAAGTGATGCAAAAGAGCGCTTCTTTGGCATAAAAGCACGGTAATGAGGCACATGAATTACATAATATAGATAGGATACTGACAATTTATTCACCCAAAATTTCTTATACCAAATTGGACTAGAGCTTGTCCCTATGTCCTTCTCAATAGGTACGAAAATAAGTAAGAGGGACATGGTAAATTCGCCATGCCCCTCTTACTAATGAATCATGAGAACCGTCCCCCGCATCAATTTATTGCTTCTTTTGCTAGTAGTAAACAACCCGTTATTGCTGCATGATCCCCTAGTAGAGGAGGGACAATGTAGGTAGTAATATCAGGTGTTTCCACATATCTTGCTAGCATGTCTTCAAATTTGCTACGAATTAGTGGGAAAAGATGTTTTTGCTTCATCACTCCTCCTCCGAGAATGATTTTCTCTGGTCGTAAAGTTAACGTATATGTAATAAGTGCCTGTGCAAGATAGTACGCTTCTAGTTCCCAAACGTGTAAATCGTCACCTAATTCAATACCTTTTTTCTGATACCGTTTTTCAATCGCAGGACCTGACGCCAACCCCTCTAAGCAATCGTGATGATACGGGCAATTGCCTTTGTACGTGTCATCTTGATGTGGTCTTACAAGCAAATGCCCCATTTCTGGGTGAGAAAATCCTTCAAGTAGTTGCCCATTTACTACTGCACCGCCACCGATACCTGTTCCTACCGTTAAGTACAGACAGCTAGAAGACCCTTCCGCACTTCCCCTTTTGTTTTCTCCATATGCTGCTGCGTTCACATCGGTTGTCCATGCTACAGGGATTTGATATCTATTTTTGATAACCCCAACAAAGTCAAAACCGCTCCACCCTGCTTTTGGTGTCGTCGTGATATGGCCGTACGTGGATGAATTTTGATTAACATCTATTGGACCAAACGACCCGATTCCTATCGACGATAACTGATATAAATCAAAAAAAGAAAATACTTGCTTCATCGTTTCTTCAGGTGATGTCGTTGGTATGCTTACTTTTTCAATCACTTCTAACTCTTCATTACTAACTGCACATTCAAATTTGGTTCCACCCGCTTCAATTGCTCCGTAATGCATCACTGCTACCTCCTAGTTCGTCAAAACAAGCTTCATAACATAAGTTTTTTGTACACACACTCAGCTCACTTCTTTTACTGTTAAAAACGCCCCCGAAAACGAGAGCGTCTACTTTATATTTTTCAAGGAAACTTTTCATAACATTCCTTTAATACTTGATTATCTTGGCCATCTGTCTTCCTTTTTAGCAAGTGGTTTAAACACTTGATGTGGTTCAGTTTGATACCAATATGCAACTGTTGATACATCATCTTGACGTTCAAATAATCCTTTTTTACAAACACCGATTTGCTGGACAGTAACTTTCAAATCCTTTTCAAAGCGAATTGGATCTAGAATATGCCAACGGTAAAATCCTCGCATCGGTGGAACATCATCATTATGATAAAAGTTATGAACGGCGTCATCACTTTTAGAATAATAAGGGTATCCCATATATGGTGTATTGTAAGTATTTTCAAACGTCTTTCCATCTTTTTGTGTCGCAAAACTCCATGCTCCACCAAAATAGTCTTCAGTTCCTGTTCCACAAATCGTTGGATATTCTTCATCACCATCGATGAACATTTTTACTTCTCCTTCACCCCACCAATATCTCTCTAGTGTAGCAAGTCCAAGGTATGTTCCAACGTATTGACCTTTTCCTTTAATATTGTCAACTATCAAATAATCTTCACCAATGTTCGTGATTTTTTGACGATTCCATTGAGCATGGAAATATGCTGTATTTTCTGGTAGCTCATCATATAAGCAATAATCGATTTGGAAAAATAATGCTGGAATGCTTTCTTCATGCTGATTTTCAATTGTAATTTTTGCTTTCTTATTAAATGGCATAGGAAAATAACAATTAAAGCCACGTGTTGGGTTCACAACGATCGGTAAGGAATTAACCGTGCACCCTCTCGCAAATCCGTTACAAAAAAAATCTCCAAGTGGACTTTCAACTGATGGTACCGTTTCATCATCCCAGTACATGCGGATAACAAGATCTCTTAAAACAAAGACATCTTTTTCAGTTTGATCAGTCACTGTAATCCAAATATGCTGAATAACACCTGGACCTGCCACATCACACAATAGAGCAGTTTCACCAGATTTAACATCTCGAAGACATGGTGACCCTTTTCGTGAAGGACCTAGAGGACTCGCAGCCATTCCACCTTTTCCCTTTTCACCGTGTGGATTTTCAGCAGTAATAGCTCGAGTTCTACCATTATTCATTAAAGGAAGAGTCGACAAACCATTCATAAAAGCATTTATATTCATATTTCATATCTCCTTTAAAATATATTTTTAGTTGTTTTTTATCAATGCTCTTTTCTTACATTCTTCAAGAGCAACAATGATTGCAAAATAGACTTCATTATCCTTTTACTCCACCCGCCATTATACCCTCCATGATTTGTCTTTGGAAAATACCAACAAAAATGACAATAGGCAAGATAATAATAAAGCCCATCGCACTTACAAGATCCCAAGGTACGGCATACATATTATCTCTCAGTGGTAATTGAGTAATGGCAGTCGATAGAACCGAAATTCCGTTTGAATAAAACAAGGGTGTGAAAAAGTTGTTTAAGCAGAGAATAAAATTCACTATACAAACTGTTGCTATCGCTGGTTTTAAGATTGGTAATGTCACATAAAATAAGGACTGAAAAAAACCACATCCATCAATTAATGCTGCTTCTTCAATAGAAGCTGGTATATCGCTAAGGAAATTTTGAAGAATTAGGATTGAAAAAGGAATAATACTACTGATGTAGAGAATGATTAAACCTGTGTATGTGTCGTACAAATTTACATATCGTAAAAAGTCATACAATGGACGAGCTGTCACCACATCAGGAATCAGCATAGAACCTAATAAGAAGGCAATCGCAAGTGACAATCCTTTACTTTTAAATCTTGCAAAACTAAAAGCTGCCATCACAGAAACGATCATACCGATAAAAATAGATAGCCCTACAATGACGGCCGTATCCCATATTTTTCGAAGTAAGTCAGCATTTTCGATTAAATAACGATAACTTTCAAGGGTTGGGTTTTCTGGCCAATATTTAATTGGTTTTGAAAATAACTCTCCTGGCGGAGTAATCGATGAAACAAAAATCCACCATAACGGAAAAAGAATAAGAAACCCTACAATAAGTGCCTGTGCCCACTTAAACGATTCTAGCAGCATATGTTTGGATGATTTGGAAAACATCCGTGAATCACCTATTACTAACTCAGATTTACTATCCTTTGCTATTTTGGGAAGCATACTTCATTCACCTACTATAATTTCATATTTTCTTCATTAATAATTTACTTTTTTGGCAGCGTACATATTAAGTCCACTTAAAATCGCCATAACAATAAATAACACAATGGCTATGGATGCTGCATAACCCGTATTTAGGTTTGTAAATGCTTCAGTTGTGATTCGATAAGCCAGCAAGGCTGTGTCTTCTCCTGGACCTCCACTTGTCATCGCATAAACGATATCAAACGATGTAATCCTCCACATTGTAAAAAAGATACTGAGAATCAAGATGTTTTTTGAGATTAGTGGAAGAGTAATCCTAAAAAATGATTGAATGAGCCCAGCACCATCGATTTTAGCAGCCTCATACATGTCCCTTGGAATAAATTGAAGACCTGCCAGCACAAGGATTGCAAAAAATGGAACGTCCTTCCATAAGTCAACTCCGATAACTGCTGCACGGGCTGTATCAGTATGAATAAGCCAATCCAGGCTAAAGTTAGGATTAAACCAACGAATAAAGTCATTTACTAAACCGTATTCATCATTAAATGCCCACTTTGATGCTATCGCAATTACAACCATTGGCATTGCCCAAGGAAGCAAAACAATCGTTCGCAATACCTTTTGTCCAGCCATTCTCATATTCAATATTAGTGCTAAAGCAACACCAAAAACGATATGTCCAATCATAGAACCAACCACAAAAATGGCAGTAAAGGTAATGGAAGTTATCATTTTTTCATCTTGAAAAATATTGATATAGTTCTGAAACCCTACAAATTCGTTAATCCCTCTTAATAAATTAACGTTATAAAAACTGACTCGAAAGGTTTCAAAGACGGGATATACTGTCGTAAAAAATCTTATTAAAAGCGCTGGAAGAACAAATATCCACGCGATCAACAGATATCGTTTGCTTGCATACATGTTAACGCACCTTTCTTGTAATAGATAAAGGGGATTCCCCTTTATCTATACCTTGAGTTTTATGAAAACACATTCAGTTTATTTATACTTGTCAACAGCTTCTTGTGCCTTTGTACAGAATTCATCTAAAGTAATCTTATCTTGTATATAATTATGGAAAAGTGTTCCTATTTCATTAATGAACTCCATTGTTTGAGGAAGCATTGGGCGACCATTGACTTCAGCAGTTTGTTGGATTTGTGTATAGACTTCTTTCACATCACTTGTTACCTCATCATTTGCAGCTACGTCTGCTCTTGCTGGGTAACGTTGGAAATTTTTCCACCCACTCAACCCTCCTTCTTCACTTGCTACATAGTTAAGAAACTTTTCAGCTGCTTCTTTGTTTTTAGATGCAGAGTTTAACACATAGCTCCAAGAGTCAGTGAAAATCGCACGCTTTTCAAACTCAGGCATATTAATCATGTGAATTTGGTCATCTCCGTAGCGACCTGCTTCACGATAATCATTCCCAGTTCCCCACATGAAGACCATTCCATATTTCCCATCAATGAACTTCTGGTTCATTTGCTCATATTTATCAGCAAGCTGATCAACTGGTGTAACTTTCCAGGTGTTAGCCATGTCATACATAAATTTCACTGCTTCACGGCTTCCTTCATTTGTCCAATCATAATAATCTCCACCGAAAAGGTTTACAAAAGTAGCTATTTCATTAAATACATATGTTTTTTCCCATGAACCGCCATAGCCATATTGACCATCCTTTGTAGCTGCTTTCATGAACTTCACAAAATCATCTTTGTTTTCGATTGTAGTCATACCAGCTTCTTCAAGTTTCTGTTGATCAACCCAAAGTGCAAGATATCCTGAATAACCTGGTACTCCAATCACGTCCCCGTTAGTAGAAGTTAACATATCGTTCATATAGCCTTGTGGTAACTGCGCCATGATATCATCTGTTAATATAGAACCCTGTAATGGATCAAGCCAACCTGTGTTTTTAAAAGAAGTAGCCATTTCATCGTTGATTTCAAGAACATCGACAGAAGCATCTCCTGATGAAAGAATGGTAGAGATTTTTTGCTGACGAGTGTCAGAGTCTGTTGGAGCTGCCACCCAATTAATTTTCACACCACTCTTTTCTTCCGCTTCCTTTAACCATTCATCAAAACCTGGAGTTGTCGATTGAATAGTATAAAGCGTAATTTCTTCCTTAGCTTCAGATTTAGAATCTCTTTCCTCTGTAGTCGACCCTGTAGAACCTGTATTAGAACTTGAGCATCCTGCAACGAAAACTAAAAGTGTTGTAATGATTGCAATTATCGACAATAGTTTCTTTTTCATAAATATATCCCCCTCTTATTATTTAAAGTCATTGTTAAATATAAGAAATCTATTATTACTATCAATGTTTCTTTTCCTCACCTCCCTAAACTTTAAGAGAATTATTACAAATTTAACCTCATTACCAACTGCATTACAACAATATTCGATTTAACATTCTGAATATTCTGAATAAAGTTCCCAGTATATTGCCATTTCCACTTCTACTAATAAGATTACTTTTAGTGAATTATTATTATTGAGCAGAAGTACAAGCAAATTTCATTCATTGCAGGAAGATTATTTCATAACTAGAATAAAATTCCCTTGTACTTCCTTGTTCCTACTGTTCAGCAAATCCGGCCCAGATTTTTTGAAACTCCTGAAACATTTCTTCCTTAGTCATAAGCCCACCAATATATGCTTGAATGACACTAGCCATTTGAGCACTATTTGCTTCATAACCAGGATACCTTTGCCATAACCAAGGAATAGTTTTGTTTTGTTCCATGTAATCTACAAGATCGGCCGCTAGTGGACCTAACTTGTCCTTATCAACTGGAATCGTTTCAAGTGCTGGGATAAATTTAAATTCTTCAATAATGTAACGTTTCCCAATATCAGAGGTAACCAACCAATTAATAAAGGCTTTTGCTTCATCTTTTACTTTAGAATTCTTATGGACTACCCAGTTATTTGGAACACCTATTGGTAATCGATCCATAGCATCGGCATCATCGTTTATCGGCATTGGAAGATAGCCATATTCAAAATCAGGATTTAGCTTAAGTAACTGAATTTCAATCCAATTCCCTTGCTGTATTATAGCAGCTTGCCCACTCGCAAATGACGTAACCTGTGTATTATAATCAGTTTGCAAAGGATTCTTTTGCCCATATTTAAGTGTCAAATCTAGTAAATCTACCCACTCAGTAAACGTCTTATTCGCCTTAATCGTATCAGTACCATGTTTAACGTTTTGTACATATTCGATCGGATTTTCCTGCTGGGCAAACCCGATATTTAATAAGTGATTACCCAGAACCCACCATTCCCCATAACCATTAACAAATGGGGTAATACCTGCATTTTCAAGACTTTTAACTGCTGCTGTTAGCTCTGACAGTGTTTTTGGCAATTGTGTAATCCCCGCTTGTTCAAATAAGTCCTTGTTGTAAAGATACCCCCAACCTTCTATATTTAGAGGCATTCCGTATAGCTTACCATCCTTTGTCATAGGTTCTTTTGCCATATCAATTACATCTTCAACCCACGGTTGATCACTAAGGTCTTCAAGATGCTCAATCCACAAGTTCAAATCACTATATCCTGCGACAAAGAAAATATCGGGTTTATCACCAGAGCTGAACTTTGTTTTCAAAGCTGCACTGTAATCACAGCCCCCACCACATGTTTCCATCACAATATTAACCTCGGGATGCTCTGCTTCATACTCTTTCACTAAGCGGTCTAGTTGTTCCGCCATTTCTACTTTAAAATTAAAAAGTCTTAAGGTTACTTCTTTTTCATCAGGACCATCGTTAGTTGAAGATGATTTTTCTTCAGGATGATTACTACAACCGATAAGCAATAAAATTAATACTGCAAAAGATAGTGTCAATGTAAACTGTTTCATTTATTTGCACCTCTGTAAGAATTAACCTCATGCGGTAATTATATCTAGATATAAAAATAAAAAATACATACTTTCGTGAACAAAAATGTGCACTTTTGTGATTACCCCTTAACCGAACCCGCTGTTATTCCTTCAACAATATATTTCTGCAAACCTAGAAAAAAACAAATAATCGGGATGACTCCTAATACTAAAGCAGCCAATGCCAGGTCCCATTGTTTCATATACTGACCAAAAAAGGCATAGATTGCAAGTGGAATTGTTTGCATCTCTTTACCTCTTAAAATCAAAGAAGGTAACAAAAAGTCATTCCAAATCCATAGCGTATTTAATAATAGTACGGTAACCGTCATTGGCTTTAAGAGAGGAAAAACAACCTTCCAAAACACGGCATAAACGTTACACCCGTCTATAGCCGCAGCTTCTTCAATCTCTCTTGGAATAGACTTAATAAACCCATGATAAAGGAAAACCGTTAAAGGGAGACCAAAGCCAAAATAGCAAACAATTAGTCCCCAATAACTGTTCATAATCCCAATTACACTACCAACCTTCACAAGTGTTACCATAACTGTTTGAAATGGAATCAACATAGCAGATATAAACATGATAAACAAAGCTTTCATCCATTTACTTGACGAACGAACCATTTTATACGCGGCCATTGAGCTAATCACGATTAGGCCAATATTACTAAATACCGTTATTAGTAAGGAATTTACAAACGCTTTTGGATAATTCATAACGGTCCACGCGTATGTGTAGTTTTCAAAATATAAACTACTTGGGATACTAACTGTGTTAGTAAGTATTTCCTCATATGGTTTGAAGGAATTAACGAGTACAAAATAGATTGGAATTAAAAAAACGAATGCAAAAACGACTAGCACTACTTGCATCCCCAGTTGGGTACGTAGTGTCTTTTTATCAATAAGTCTAATTTTCAATAGCTATCCCTCTCTCTCTTGTTAAAGAAGAAAACTTGTAAGGTTGTGACAAGTGCTACGGCAAGAAAGAAAATAAATGCTTTTGCAGTACCCACTCCATAGTTATTACTTCGAAATGTCTCATGATAAATGTTTAATGCAACGGATTCTGTCGAATTGAAGGGTCCTCCTTTTGTTAAGGCTAAGTTTATATCAAAGACCTTAAAACATAAGGAAATCGAAAAGAAAAAACAAATGGTAAAGGCAGGCATGATTAATGGGATTATGACATTTTTTAAAACGATCCATTTACTCGCTCCATCCATTTCAGCGGCCTCAATTAATTCTTTCGGAACATTTACTAACGAAGCAATGTAGATAACCATAACATATCCTGCAAATTGCCAAGATTGAACGATAACCAGCCCCCAAAAGGCTGTAAAAGCATCACCTAACCATGGCCATTCAAAAAAATTAATTCTAGTTAATGTACCTACTTTAGAAAATCCTTTTACAAAGATAAATTGCCATATAAATCCTAGTATTACTCCGCCTATTAAATTGGGAAGCAAAAATACCGTACGATATGTATTTCTGAACTTCATCTTTTTACTGAGCAATAACGCAAGGAAAAAACCTATAAGATTTATGACCAAGACTGATGCAACTGAAAATCGTACAGTAAACCAAAAACTGTTACGAAACAACTCATCTCCAGAGAGTATTTTCTTATAGTTATCCAATCCTACGAAATTCACAATAGAACTAACTCCATCCCAATCAGTTAAAGAATAATAGATACTCAATAGAAACGGAATGATGACAATTGGGATGAAAAAAAATATAGCAGGACCAATAAATACAACATACTCCAAAAAATTAGACTTTTTCATGTTTGTCCCTTCCTGTCTCAATTCTTATTAGATTATTTTTCCAATTTTTATTATAAAAGAAACATTCATTTCTCATATACAACCAGTTGTGACAGGATTAGTGTAATATATTGATGTATGAACCTTATTTCCGATGATATAATTCTAGCTAGAATATGAAGAGGGGTGTTGCTAGAAGTGAGAATTATTCGAGGAAGTATTCGCAATAAGCTGATTGTTTTTTTGCTTATCGCTATTATTGTACCTATGTTGGTATCAATTTTTGTATCCTATATGTACACTAAGGAATCTCTTAAAAGAGACTTTATTAGAGAGAATGTAAATACAGTTTACCAAGGTAAGAGCAGTATCCAAGAATATCTTGAACTAACTAACCATATTTCACTTAATGTGTATAACAACATTGATAACCCTAGCAGTCTATATCAAATGATTGTAGCTAAAAATAAAACCTATTTAATGGAAAGAGAAATATCGCAAATTCTCAATTCAATCTCTAAAGAAAGTAAGGATATTGTCCAAGTTTATCTGCATATTAATAGTAATCAACAAAGCTATCTCATGATTGACGGCTTTTTCAAACGGACAATTGAGCCCACTCCAAAATTACATGAGAGCGATTTTCCAGACAATAAAGTAGATCCATATATTGAATCAACTCATACGGCACATAATTACAATATGATAGACTTCCCATATGCACCTAAAGACAAGGTTATCACAATCCACCAACCAATATATAAAGTACCTTTACGAGAGTACCTTGGCTACATGTCGATTGACTTCAAACTAGATTCTGTTAAATCGATGAGTGATCTGCTTTACTCTAAAAATTCAGAAGACATTTATTTGATTGATAATAATAGTAAAGTAGTCTACTCTTCTAATGAAGATATTATTGGTACTCTGCTAACTGATGAGTGGGCACAAATGTTGAATGATAAACAAAAGCCTTCGGGTTATTTTGAGTCTCAACACGGGGAGTTTAGTGGCATTACGATTTATGATACTGTCGAACACGGCGACCAAAGTTGGGTTCTTGCGAAGCGAATTCCCAACCAGGTGTTATATAGAAACGCAAACCAACTTGTCTTAATTAATGCTTTGGTTATTTCCGTATCATTATTTATTGTCATTATTGCTACACTATATATTTCGTTACGGTTAACATCCCCAATTAAAGAATTAATTAAATCTATTAAAAAGATTAAAGTAAAAGATATGAAACTAGATATCAATACGAATAGCACAGATGAAATTGGGATCTTAGCTCAAACAATTAAAAACATGGTTGGAACGATTGATAACTTATTTATGAAAGAGTATCGGTTAGAAATTGCCAACAAGGATAACCAATTAAAAGCATTACAGGCACAAATCAACCCTCATTTCATCTATAACACCTTACAATCAATTGGATCCATAGCATTACAAAATAATGTACCTAGAATCTATGATCTTACATCTTCTCTTGGTAAAATGATGCGGTATAATATGAACACAAGTGAACCTATTGTTCCTTTATCAAAGGAAATTGATCATATAAATTCCTATTTAGAACTTCAAAAACAAAGATTTAAACAAAGCTTACTCTATCATATTCATGTAGAAGAGGATTGTAAGGGTTTGTCTATCCCAAAAATGATTCTCCAGCCTCTTGTTGAGAACTATTTCAAGCATGGCTTTAAACAGGATGAACAGCCTGGAGAAATATGGATTGATATAAAAAAATGCGGCTCACAACTTTTACGAATTACTGTTGAAGATAACGGAATCGGAATGGATACAGAAAAGCTCCATTATGTTCAGCAAATGTTAAATGATCCCAGAGCGGATGAAGCTGGGGAAAATGGTGAAAGTATTGGCTTAAAAAATGTCCTTTCTCGAATACAACTATATTTTCATGAACAAGCTCAGATCGAAATAACGGATCGTAACCCGAATGGTCTTAAAATTGTCCTATCAATTCCACTAAGAAAGGAGTTTTAGTATGAAGGTTTTAATTGTTGATGATGAAGAGGATGTAAGGGCATCCATCCGTCTACTTATTCCCTGGGGCGAATATGGGATAAGTACTGTATTAGAAGCTAGAGATGGTAACAATGCAATCGAACTAATCGAGACTGAAAAACCAGAAGTGATTTTTACTGATATCATCATGCCAAGTAAAAATGGAATGGAATTACTAAGCTGGATTCATCATCATCACCAACATAGTAAAACAATTGTAATAAGTGGCCATGATGACTTCCAATATATACAACATACATTAAAAAACGGTGGGTTGGATTATATTTTAAAACCTATAGACCGCAATGAACTTATTAAGTCGTTTGAAAATGCAGTTACAGATTGGAAGACAGATGAAGACAAACGGAGTAGCGATATCCAACGCAATCAAGTGATATCTCAAACAAAGCCGGTATTTTTGGACAAAATGTTCTCTACTCTCATCTTACAGCCTCATTCAAATCAAACAGCTTTTATTGAGCTTGACAAGGAGTTTAATCTAACGAAATATGATAGATTTCAAATTGCCATAATAAGTACAGACATGCTTCAGGAAAAAATTATACAGAAATATGAGAATGATATTGATATACTTGACTCTATTCTATTGAATATTTGTAACGAAGTTTTAGGACCTTATCATGAAGGGTACGCATTTAAGCACTTAAATAAAGAAAACGAAATCATGATTATTACATGGGAAAATTTCAACTCTTTTCAACCAAAATTACAAAAAATGAATCAAGCATTTAAAAACATCCTTCATACTCCTTTTCACTTTGGAATCAGTTCTATAAATCAATTACCAGAAGGTTTACAAGCTGGCTATAAAGAAGCGAAGCTTGCGTTAAGACAAAGTAATTATCTATATGGTAACCAATTTATTCACCAGTTCGAGAATAAGAAGTCTAAAAAACACAATGAGTTATTCTTTTCAGATTATAGTGAAGCAATTGTAATAGCCATTAAAAGTAATGAAAAGGAGCTAATTGAAAAGGCGATTAGGAAGTTTACTCAAGTCGTTAAAAAATTGGACTCGATTACACTTGATCAACTGGAATATTGGAGACAAGAATTTTTTCTAATGAAATCGTATCTTTTTAAGGAGATTTTTTTCGAAGAAGAGTCAGAACTTACTCAAAGGCAGCTTTATTTTCCACTAAATGACTCAGGAAGACTTTCTATTGAACGATTTGAGGAAGGATTAATTCAAAACTGTATAATGTTTGCTGAAGAACTTAGAAAAAGCCAACATATCATTTTTGATATTAAAAGATATATAGACAACCATTTTGATGAGAATTTATTACTCCAATCCATTGCTGACCATTTCTTTATTAGCAGAGAATACATTTCTCGCAAGTTCAAACAAGAATTTGGTCTAAACGCATCTGACTACATTGAAAAAATTCGGATTGAACATGCAAAAACTCTACTAATGAATAACGATTTAAACATCTCAGATGTGGCGGATGCGGTGGGTTATCAAGATGGAAGATATTTCAGTAAGGTATTTAAAAAAGCCGTCGGAATGACTCCGATGAAATATAAAAATAACATGAAACTTGGGTGAAGCACGGGGACGGTTCTCGTGCTTCATTCCCTGCGGGAATGAGGCACAAGAACCGTCCCTCTGCATCACTAGTGATTATACCTTTTGCCCTTTCGAAATAGCATTTCGCGTGACTAGTTCCACTGGCGAATAATCTGCTGGATTTTCTCGGTCAAACTTCATCCTTCTGGCTAATTGATTCCTACGGTTACCCAAGAATCTTGGACCACCCATTGTATTTGGAGACGCTGCATGAATCACAAGTGGATGCATGAGCACAATGTCTCCCGCATTTCCGGTGGCTTCAAGGACACGCAGTTCATTACCATCTTCATCCACAAACGTTTGGTTCATGTATTTCTCTATTCGGTCAGTGCCAGGCACCTCTTCGTCATAACCAACCAATCCCCTTAACCAAGGGTTGGATTCAAACGCCAACCTATTTGCTTCAGGATGGTCTAATCCATCGGGATGTTCGTTCAGTACTTTTGCAACAATGTTATGCGAGCCTTCTACAAATAAAGTCCCCCCGCACTGCGGTCCGGCGACATCGGAAAACAAGCACAAAACCAGCAACCCTTGCTCTAAGCTATCTACATAATGAGTAAAGAAATTCCCATCATAATGCCAGCCTGCTGTAGGTACATCCCAAGGTCCCTCTGAATACAAGGTAACAGCCATCGTTCCGAAACGAGCATTTGGCACACCTGTATTAATGCATCGGCCATGACCTACGAGATCTTCAATCGCACCAAATATACGCTCCGTGTTGCAAGCCATAAATTCTGGCTGATCGTAGAATTTTTGAGTTTCCTGTATATCAGTCAAATGGATTCTCGGCTTTGTCCACGTACTTCTATCGTTCTTGTCCACTCCAAACTTCTCTTTAAAATACCTCCACACTACATCCTGTGCAGCAAGCGCATTTTCCCGGGGATATGCTTGTTCAAGTTTCACCCACCCCTTCTCAATAAAATGCTGAACCTGATCATCCGATAATACTTTGTAACTCATTTGCAAACCTCCTTCAGATTTTTGTCCCTATTTATAAAAATATGTAACACAAAAACTATTATGACAACGCTTTCTACTCGCGCATTTATAAACACTCTCAATCTAGTAAGAACCTCTTCCTAGATTGAATATAGTTCTATTAAAACAGAATATTCATTTAATTACAATTTTATCCAACTAATGGCCCTAAAAAATCTGATGGAAGCATGGGGACGGTTCTCGTGCATCACTCCATTACTAATAATTTTAAAAATATACATAGATACTAGTATCTAATCTTTGTATAATTAAGCTAGTAATCAATAAACTTATTACATAGTCATCAATGAGACGAGCAAAGGTTACTAGGGATGACGGCCCATTGATTTGGTTCTCAGTGGACACTATTATGTCATGAACCATTTTAATTCTAAACTAGAGAGGAGTACGTTCATTGAAAAAGTGGTTTTTTATTGGATTTTTAGCATTTTTATTTTTTGCAGTAGGTTCTCCTGCAATGGCCGCTGAAAGCGATGATGTTGATGCAGCATTGCAATTTATCGAGGAGACCAATCTGTTAATCGATGAAAAAGTGGAACAGGCAGTAAAAAATGCTGCACAGTTAAGAAGTCAGTATCTTGAAGATATCCAAAAAGCGGAAGAAAAGATTGCACTTGTATCATTAATCGAAGAACAAACAAGGCTAACGTTAGAATTAAAGCAAGTACAGGATGATGAATTGAAAGTAGAAGCTTTAAAAGCTGAGTTAGTTGAAGTCGAAAAAAAGATTCAAGAAGAAAAAGAAGAAATTAATAGAAACCTTGCCATTATTGAGGAAATCCTGGTAGTTACAGGAGCCAAATTATCAGACGAAGTAGACAATGTGGAAGAACTGGACAAGCAGCTTGCTGCTCTCGTGAGTGAGTTAGGAGAAAATTACGACATTCACCTTCCAAGAACAAAACAGTATCAACAAGATCTCGACACACTCATTACCGATATTTTCAATGAAACATTATATCTATCAAAAACGGCAATAGATGCAGCTGCTGAAGTAGGAATTGTCGCTGAATGCAGCTGGGTATATGTTCAATTTGCAGACAGATGGGCTTGGATTGACCCTGTTCGTGTAGTAAAAATGTAGGGACGGGGGGACAGGTTCAATGTCCCGATTTCACTCCCATAGGGACGAGGGTAGGGACGAGGGGACAGGTTCCATGTCCCGATTTCACTCCCAAACGTTACAAAAGGAATACTCTCCTGAATGGAGATACGTCCGGTAAATGATGGAACAAGGCACCTTCTCTATGAACTAACTAAATCTATTACTAGAAGAGCGAGTCTACCACTTAGTGTAGACTCGCTTTTTTGCACCATAACCATAACCCCTAGTTAGATGCTGCCACGCACCAGGATATGACGGCCGATTATCTAGGGTGGCTATGACCTACAACTATCCCCTATTTGCTCTCTACCACCGGGCCAAAACTGTCTCTCCCCCATCCCCTTCCTTCACAAACTAGTCTAGTATTGTTATAGTATATATATTCGTTCTTCTTGTCTTTTATATTACAGAAAAGATTTATCTTACATCACGAAGGGAGCAATTAGATGAGAACAGAATTTACTACGAATGTTACACCACCAAAATCATTTAAGAAAAGGATTGCCTTGATAGGCCCAGGGTTTGTTGCAGCAGCAACAGGAGTGGGTACAGGCGATTTAGTTGCCGCCTTAGTGGCAGGAGCAAGCTTTGGACTAGCCTTTGTTTGGGCCATTGTTGTCGGTTCAATTTTAAAATATTTTTTAAACGAAGGTGTCGGACGTTGGCATCTAGCGACAGGAAAAACGATTCTTGAAGGTTGGCAAGAGATGGGGAAATGGGCAACAGGATATTTCGGAGCCTACTCTGTCATTTGGGGATTTGTCTATGGAGCAGCAGCAACCTCTGCCTGCGCACTTGCGATGAGCTCCATGTTTCCTATCATGCCGTTTTGGGCATGGGCTGTTGTTCACGCGATTGCAGGCTTCTTATTAATTTGGACAGGTCGTTATCTACTATTTGAAAAGGTGATGATGGTGTTAATCGGCATCATGTTTGTCACTGTGATCGGTTCAGCACTATTATTTCTACCAAATCTTGATGACCTCCTAAAAGGATTTGTACCAACCATTCCAGAAGGTTCCTTCATGCTCGCCCTTGGTTTAATCGGCGGCGTTGGCGGTACGATTACCATGACATCCTACGGGTATTGGTTAAAAGAAAAAGGGTGGAGTGGCAAAGAGTGGATCCCGACGATGCGTTTAGACTCGAAGGCAGCTTACGTTATGACAGGCGTTTTTACACTTTCATTACTAATTGTCGGCAGTCAATTTTTATATGGGACAGGCGTTGATATCCAAGGCGAAGAAGGACTCATACTACTAACTGATTTGCTTGAAGAAAAATATGGTCCTATCCTTTCTTGGTTGTTCCTAATCGGATTTTGGTCCGCAGCATTTTCTTCCCTCTTAGGCGTATGGAACGGAGTACCTTATTTATTTGCTGACTTTGTACGAGTTGTAAGAAAACAAGTCAAACGTCCAGTTACAGAAAAGGATCCAGCATATCGCGCATATCTAGCATGGCTGACATTTCCTCCGATGCTACTACTATTCTTCGGAAAACCAGTGCAACTAATCATCCTTTACGGTGCTCTAGGTGCATTATTTATGCCATTTTTATCGTTCAGCCTAATGTGGCTATTGAACTCTCGTGTTGAAAAAGACTATCGCAACAGTCTCATCTCAAACCTCGTGTTCACTGCATGCATTCTCCTATTTGGAATTCTAGCAGTAACTAAACTGATTGATATCTTTTAAGGGACGAAGGGACAGGTTCCTTGTCCCGGATTCACACTTGTGTGGTAGAATAATATCTTATAAAAGAGCATGAAAAAACCCACAAAACAGTGGGTTTTTTCCATATAGAAAATGAAACACAAAAGAAGTAAAACAGAAGGACGATATCATATCTCTACACAAAACATATCTTTTCTTAATCCACCGAAACCTTTAAGCTTATTAAACTTAATCATTCCTTTGATATATCCTGCGAGGTATTTTTTGAATATAGAATGAGGTCAACCAATTCATACCGATCAATTAGCTCTACATTGGTTGATTCTGCGAGTTTAATCGCTTGAGATGTGAAATAGTTGTTTGTTACTACCCAAGCCTCTCCAGCCTCATAGTATTCTCTGGCCGAATTAATTTCATGGATAGCCTTAGTCCCAACTATATTGTTATATCTTATAGCTTGAACGACAATTCGTTCTTCCCCATCTAAGATGAGGTCGACACCATAATGTTTTGTTACTCGCGACCGTCTTACATTATACCCAAGATTACTCAGAATCAAAGCTAAGTAATTCTCAAACTCCAAACTGCTCATTTGGTCAACAACATCCATACCAGCTTCACTTATACGTTCCTCGTATTCTTCTTGTTCTTTTATACGTTTCATCGTAACCTTAATCGTAAAATAAAAGGCAATAAAAATGAACAGTAATACTGTAGCAATTATCACAACAGGTAAATAAGGAAATTCAACCAACTTAAGTCATTCTCCTTTGGACAAAAATGTCTCGTTCCCATTTATTTTATTCTGCTAATATTTATTCAACAAGGGAAAATTAATTCCTTCCAGAAGGAAAAAAGTAACCGGGACGGGGGGACAGGTCCCTTGTCCCTAATTCACTCTATCATGAAAAGAGCACATAGGGACAGGTCATTTGTCCCTAGATAGAAATATTTTTTACTTAATCCTGTCAAGCTCTCTCTCCTATCCCTCTAGCTCTAATTAAGATGCCAAGAAAGAACATACCTTCCTGTCAGCCAGCAAGATAAGGAATATCCCCATACCTCTTCCCCATTTTAACGAATACGATCAATCACACTTTTTGAAATTCCAGTTACTCTTGAAATCTGCCTTATCGATACGCCCTTTAAAGCTTTAAGCTGAACTAAAATCGCATCTCTATCTGCTTTACCCATTTGCTGGAGCATACCATTGTTTGAAATTCCTAACGAATAGAGATATTCTCTCACTTGACTATCAAACATTCTCGTTTTCACTTGATACTCTAAGCATTGATCATCGTTATCTTCCATCATAAATGTAATAAATAGATGATGTGATAGATCTCTGTCCTGATGAAAAAATAGAAACCCCTTTTCAATATCGACAATTTTCTTCGTTCCGACGTATTCATGCATGCTCGTCCATTTCCAATCAAAAATGGACTTCACTAACCCCGCTTTAAGTGGGTTCTGATGTATATATCTTAGTACTCTCAAAAAAGACAACGTCGTTTCAACATTTTCACTTTTAAATCGTTCCTGAAACAAATGCCCTACCCGTTCATACTTCATATTGTACCAATGCACATAACTTGAACTTACTCTCTTTATTACGTCTGAAATAGACTCCTCTGTCTCCTTCACCAACATATGAATGTGATTATCCATTAAGCAGTAACCATAAAGTTCAAACTTACTAATCTCCTTATACTTTTCTAACGTTTCTAAAAACTTTATCCGATCCTCATCATCCTCAAAAATAGTTTGTCGATTAATTCCTCTTAACATAATATGATAAATACATGAATAACTAACTTTCCTACCTTCTCTTGGCAAATACATATCACCTCAGTTGTAGGGACAGTTCCGTGTCCCTAGATTCATAGGGACAAGGGGACAGGTTCCTTGTCCCAAGATTCACATTCTTTATGGAGATTTACGTTTCATAGGGGGACGATTTCATTTAGATAACTACTGGAAGAAACTCATGAAAGAACATAAAAAGGCGGGCAGTGATAGAAAATAACGTAATTGGTTTTAAGGGGATATAACATAAATGATGGATAGTACAAGAGGGTATACTTAGTTACTATTCCATACAAATTACAAAAATCCTGCTAACTCTTTATTGAAATAACAAAACTGCCACAATATCGATTATCTTAGTATTTAAATGGGATAGATACACTTTTCGTCTTCTGCTTGATGCTAAAAAAAGCAAACAAATTTACCTTCTCTAGCAATAATCAAATAATCCTAAACCGCGAAAAGAGAATCAGTCAATTTTTATGGCCAATCCTCCTTATCTCAAGTGCATCTTTTAATACACTATAGTGGGACAAGGAACCTGTCCCTATGTCCCAGAAACAGCCTTTGAAGACGACGATAATTCTTGGATAAAATCGAATAAATAGGTATTTACAATGTTAGGCTGACACAAATTACTTGGGTCAATTGCATCTTCAATCACTGCAAACTTTCCATTAGGAAGATGTTCGATTATTTCCTTCGTTTTATTGACAATAAGCGGCGAAACGTCTCCAACTAATCCTAGAGTAGGAATGTCCAACTCCTCCAGTTCTTTGAACAGGTTTAAACCAGCGCAACCTACTAACTGGGCAGTTACATCTTTTGGATTTCTATTTTCAATTATCATATCTATTTCATTGTAGGCTAATTCCCATTTTTTATAATGCGAAAAAAATGGTTTGATCCATTGAGATGGCAGCCAAGGAGAAAAAGCAATAAATGCACCATAAAAAAGTAATTTTATTTCATTTATATTCCTAGGAATCGTATGGGCATATGTATCTATTAACACTAGTTTCGCTACTCGTTCCGGGTTTGATATTGCTAGTTTTTGAGCAACAATTCCCCCATAAGATATACCTACCAGGATAAACTTTGCTACTCCTAAATAATCTAGTAATTCAATCAAGGCTGATACATGTTCTTCAAAACATTCCCATGGCTTTACGCTAATAGAAACTGACTTACCAGATCCTTTCATATCAATCGCAATGGTTTTAAACGATTTTGCTAAAAATTGGATTTGAGGATCAAACATTGAATGTGTTCCCCCAATACCTGGAAGGAATACAATTGGAAAACCCTCTCCTTTAATTTGATAAAACATTCCCTTATAAATCATTTGATTCTCCTTCAACAAACATTCTATGTAGTAAATAAACCCTATGTCAAAATACCTATGATTTTTCCACCATACCATTTTATTACAATCACCTCTCAAATTCTACCAATTTGAATTGGAGGGGACGAGGGGGACAGGTCCCCTGTCCCTAAGTTCACACTTGCATGAAACAAGCACGCCGTGATGCTGAATGGAAAAGTATACGTAAAAGAATATTGATTGAATAATCTTATTTTCTACTTTTTATTTGATGGTTATTTTAGTACTTACTCCTATTAAATTCTTGTTTCATTTTTATTGTTAATTTCACTCCAAAAACGTGTAAAAAAATACCCATCTCCCTGAATGGAGATGAGCCTGTTATTTATAAACGATGGGACAACGAACCTGTCCCTATGTCCCGCAGTACTCTTTACAAAAGCTTTACATTCTATTAAATGTAGATTAATAAGTATACTTTATAATGATACTCATTAGACAACATCACTAATGAAAAGGATGTGGTCACATTGGTAAAAATGCTGGTCCATGCGCTTAGGGTATTGTTACGAAAGAGTACGCACTAAAATTAATACTGTTATGATTTATAGATACATTCTCAAACCAAACAACAATTTATCCATTGGCTACCATCCACCCCAGCACCCTCTCCATTATTTCTAAAAAACTCATGAACTCAACCCTTGATTTAAGTATAGTTGTAAAATGAAAAAGGTTAGGATGACCTGAGAATGCAAAGGGACGGTTCTTGTGCCTCATCCTCTTAGTGGGGATGAGGCACAAGAACCGTCCCCAAATGTCCTAAAACACGAAAAGATAATCAGCCAATTTTGATGGCCAATCCTCCTTATCCTGCGTGCAATCTTCTAAAACTAAAGGTGGGACGAGGAACCTGTCCCTATGTCCCACATCAATAATCACATCCTCTTACTATAACTCTTCTAACAAACAACAAACTTCGGTGACTTACCTTCAAGAGCATGAAGTAAGTTATACGCAGCTAACTTTGCCATGTTCAGCCTTGTTTGAACACTCGCACTTCCAATATGGGGCAATGTCACGACATTGGGTAATGTAAGTAGTGGATGTTCTAAGGAAACTGGCTCTGTTTCAAATACATCAAGGCCAGCTGCCCATATCTGTCCATCCTTTAACGCCTTATACAATGCTGTTTCATTCACAATTCCCCCACGTGCAATGTTTATTAAAATAGAGGTATTTTTCATTAATGAAAGCTCATGTTCATCAATAAGATTTCTAGTCTCTTCGGTATATGGTGTCATCACACAAACATAATCAGCTTCTTGAAGAAGGTCATTCATTGCCACATATTGTGCATTCAATTCCTCTTCTACATGGTATTTTCGATTTCTACTACTATAAAGAATTTTCATATTAAAACCCTTTGCTCTACGTACAACAGCTTCACCGATTCTTCCCATGCCAATAATACCCAGAGTCGAACCATAGATGTCCTGCCCAGTTAGCTGCATTGGGGACCACGTTTTCCATTTCCCTTCTCGCAGATATTCTGATGATTCTATTAATCTACGAGCTGTAGCCATTAGCAAAGCAAAAGTTAAATCAGCTGTGGTTTCTGTTAAAACACCTGGGGTATTCGTAACCGTTATCCCTTTTTCTATAGCCGCATCGATATCGATGTTGTTATACCCAACAGCCATATTACTGATTACTTTTAGTTTTTGCGCTTTGCTTAGTAAAGATTGATCAATAGACTCTGTTAATAAACAAAATAAACCATCCACACTTTTAATTTCTTCTTCTAAAATATCAGCTGGGACTGGCACATCTTCGCTATCCCACATCTTCACTTCACATCTCTCTTTAATATAGGCAACAATAGGCTCTGGAATCTTTCTCGTTATGTAGACTCTTGGCTTCACATCAATTACCTCCTTTATCAGGGACAAAGGGACAGGTTCTCTGTCCCTAAACAACTTTCATTTGAGGATACTCACACGCCCCTGCCCTTTTGTTCACTGGGACAAGGTACCTGTCCCTATGTCCCAGCACTCACCTTTTTGTTCACTGGGACAAGGTACCTGTCCCCACGTCCCACCAGCACTCACCTTTTTGTTTACCGGGACAAGGAACCTGTCCCCACGTCCCACTGAAAGTAAACAACTTTCATTTCTGTGTAGAATTCAGCGTTGGTGCTTCCGATTGAGAAGGCGCCGAATCCTGAGTGTTTGATGCCGCCAAATGGCATATGGGCAGCGCTTGCTGTACCGTGGTTGATATGTACCATCCCAGAATCAATTCCGTCTGCAAATAGGTGTGCCTCTGAAACATCATTCGTAAAGATGGATGCCGCTAATCCATACTCAACGTTATTCGCCACCCGAAGTGCCTCTTCCTTCGTATCCACTGTGATGATAGTTAGTACCGGTCCGAAAATTTCTTCTTTTGCAATCCGCATATCAGGAGTGACTTCGTCAAATATTGCTGGAGTCATGTATGATCCTTCTGCAAAATGGTCATCCTTTAGTACTTCACCGCCAAAACGGAGATTGGCTCCTTCTTGCTTGCCGATTTCAATATATTTTTGTACAGATGATAAATGAGATTCATTCACCAATGGCCCCATTGTTGCTTCGCTTTCCCAAGCAGGTCCTACTTTGATGTTTCTTAATTCCTCAACGATCGCATCTGTAAGTTCTTCCTTCTTATCCTTTAAAACGATTACTCTACTAATCGACGTACAACGTTGACCACTACAAGCAAACGCGGCACTGACAATTTGTTTTGCTACCTCGCTAGCATGATGATAGCTCAACACCACTGCAGGGTTTTTCCCACCAAGCTCTAACTGCGTTTTGACTAATCTTTTCGATGCAATTTCATTAATTTGCAAACCAAGATCTGATGAACCAGTAAAGCTTATTCCCCTAACCAATGGATGCTTTACCAACGGGTCTCCAACGCGAGATCCGCCACCAGTGACCATATTTACCACACCGTTTGGCAGACCAGCCTCTGATAATAACTCCATTAACTTAGTTGATGTCCATGGTGTGGCAGATGCCGGTTTATACACTACCGTACAGCCGTAGGCCAGAGCAGGTGCAATTTTTCTAACAGGTGTGACAACGGGGAAATTCCACGGTGCAATCGCTGCAATCACACCAACCGGCCGCCGAACCGTTGAATTGAAGACATTGGCTCTCTCCCCCGGTAAAGTTGCACCTTCTGTTCGGAGTGCTTCACCAGCTGAGAAGCGAGCTTCCTTTGCCGCTCTTAGCACCTCTCCTTTTGATTCTCCTAACACCTTGCCTTGTTCTGCAGACAGCATAAAGGCAAGCTCGTCAACGTGTTCTTCTAATAAATCCGCAAAACGTAACAAGACAGCAGCACGATCAGGCGCAGGTGTCTTTGACCAAGTCGCAAATGCTTGGTGTGCTGCCTCTACCGCATCGTTAACATCGTTTTCATTCGAATCTTGAAATCGACCTACTAACTGGTCGTTTTTAGCAGCATGATAGATTGCAAATGTTTCCCCGCTACTACTGTTACGATATTCTCCATTCATATAGTTTCCATACGTTTTCACTTCTTGTTGATTTAACCAATCTAGCATATTAGTTTTTGTCGCAATTGACATTTTTCCACCCCTAATTTGCAATGTGTTACTGTATACCATCTAAACGTCAGGATATCCGACGATTTTATTCACTTCTAAAATAAAGCGTATTACTGCAGTACTTTTGCCTTTACTTTTGGTGTCATCGCAGCACGGCAAATATTTTTCAAATCCTCTGCAGTTGGACGTACAGGATTCACAGGTACATTACCTGATTGCATGGCTTCTTCTACAACGATATCAAGATGCTCTTCTTCTAAGCCGTAATCAGATAAATTTTGGGTTATCCCAATATCCTCTTTTAACTGACGAACTGCTTTTACTGCTAATTCAGCTTCTTCCCTCGTTGTAAGATGGTCCGTTTTTTCACCAAAGATAGTAGCAATTTCAGCAAACTTCTCAAGATTTCCAATTAAATTAAACTTCATCACTTCAGGTAACAGGATGGCATTTACAACACCATGCGGAATTTTAAATTGTGCACCTAACGGCATCGCCAAGGCGTGGGCTAACCCTAGCCTAGTAGAGTTAAAGGCCATGGCAGCGATTGTGCTTGCCATCAACATATCTTGTCTTGCATCAAGGTTTTCCCCTTGTACAACCGCTAATCGCAGACTCTTTGCAATTAACTTCATCGATTGAAGCGAAAGTGCTTCAGAAATTGGTTGTGTTGCTTTATTAACATACGATTCTAACGCATGCGTTAACGCATCCATTCCCGTTGCTGCCGTGATATGCGCGGGAAGTGTTACTGTCAGTTCTGGGTCACATAGCGCCAACGTTGGACAGTTATACATACTTCCAACACTGAGCTTTACCTTTGCCTTTTTATCTGATAAAACAGAAAACCTTGTCATTTCACTACCTGTACCAGCAGTTGTTGGAACCGCGATCACTGGTGCACCAGGTCCTGGCACTTTATCAAGACCAACATAATCTCGGATATTTCCAGGATGGACGAGCATCAACCCAATTGCTTTTGACGTATCAAGCGCACTTCCTCCACCTACACCAACGACAAGATCACAACCTGCTCGTTTTGCTAATTCAACACCATGATCAATGGACTCAATCGAAGCTTCGACACCAACATCTGTAAACGTAAGATAAGGAATGCCTGCTTTTTGTAGCGGTTGTTCTAGACGATCTACAATACCTGCTTGCAGTACGCCAGGGTCGCCGACTAACAGGACTTTCCTTCCACCTAGATTTGTGACATGTTCAGCTAATGTGTTTACATACCCTCTTCCAAACTCGATCGCAGTATTCATTTCATAGCGAAAATGTGATAGTACCATCATTACTTTAGTGCCTCCTGTTTTCCTTCTCCATTTTTTAAAAATGCAGCTTTATTTAAATCAATATGATAGCGCTTTCCGATTTCATAAAGCTCTTTTGCAACCTTTACCGGAAGTTCAATTCCTTCTTTCTTCCGTTTCTCCACAAGACGGTGTTCAATTTCACCTGGGATAAAAATCTCTTCTACACCTTGTGCTTTTGGTTCTGCTTTAATTTCGCTTATATACAGGTCCATGCGTTCTTTAAACAATTCAACCGGCATAAAACGGTTAATATCAATGGCGATAAAAAAGTGGCCAACATTCTGGACTTCATCCCAATTTTCATACATATTATTCACATATTTTCCGAAGCCAGCACCTGTAAGAACACCAGCCAATATATCGATAAACATAGAAATTCCATACCCTTTTGGTCCACCAACAGGAAGGACCGAGCCTTCGAGCGCTGCATCTGCATCTGTTGTAGGATTACCATCTTTGTCAATTGCCCACCCTAATGGAATGGATTCACCTTTTTGTGCCGCTACAATAATTTTCCCTCTTGCAACAACACTCGTAGCCATATCCAGGATAAAAGGCGGATAGTTGTTAGTTGGTGCTCCAACAGACAATGGATTTGTACCAATGAATGGTCTTACTCCACCTGTTGGCGGCATGGTTTGTGATGCATTGGAAACGACTAATAAAATCATGTCTTCTTGTATTGCTTTTAAAAGATAGTAAGCACCTGTCCCAAAATGATTCGATCCCTTCACACCGACTATGGCTGCACCTTGTTCTTTAGCTTTCGTAATCGCAATATTAAGTGCCTTTGTTCCAATAACAGAACCGAAGTTATTATTTCCATTCACTAATACAGTTGCTTCACTTTCTTCTTCAATCACAACTTCGGCAAATGGATTAATCATGTTTTTTTCCATTCTTTCTATATAAATAGCGGTTCTAACAACACCATGCGAGTCAACACCACGGAGATCTGCTTGAACTAATGATGCCGCCACAATCTCTGCCTTGTCTCTTGGAACGCCAGCCTTTTCAAAAACTTCACAGCAAAATTCCTGAAGTTTTCCCCACTCAAATCTTGTTGGAAAGGTCACTACACTCACAACCTTTCTGTCTAAGGGTTTCATCGACCCAGCTTCGGTCAACCGTGCCATCCTCAATTGACGCTAATATGTCTCTTTCCTTTACTTCTTGTAATCTAACTTTCTCTAAGACTTCTAAAGCATGCTCTGAAGGAACGACCGCAAGTCCATCTTCATCTCCAATGATAAGGTCACCTGGTTTCACTACCATTCCCGCTACAGATATTGGTGTATTGATTTCCCCTGGTCCTTCTTTATATGGCCCACGGTGGGTAACACCTGCTGCATATACTGGAAAATCTTCATCAATAAATGCTTTCGTATCTCGAATCGCTCCATCAATGATAAATCCTGTAATTCCCTTTTTCATCGCAAGCTGCATCATGATTTCTCCAACAATGGCATTTGTCGTTTCACCACCTGCATCCACCACAATCACATCACCAGACTCTGCCATGTCAATCGCTTTATGCACAAGCAAATTATCCCCTGGCCTTGTTTTCACGGTTATTGCTGTTCCGATTAACTTTCTGCCGCTATGATACGGTCTTAATCGCGCACCAATTGCATGCATTCGATTTAAATTATCACTAATATGTGGCGTAACGACATTGCGAAATTGATTGACTAGTTTTTTATCCAAAGCATGTACGTTAGGAAGTATGCGAAACCCGATATTTTCCATTCCCTTTCCTCCTTTTGATTTAACTGACTTTTATTTCGTAAAATCCTTACTAGAGTGCTAGTTTTACCCTTTTAAACCACCCGCAGCAATACCTTCAATAAGATACTTTTGGAAGAAAATAAAAATTACAAATAATGGTATTAATGAGATGGTAGACATCGCAAACATAGCGCCCCATGAGGTGTTCCCCATCGCATCAACAAACATTCGTAGTCCAAGTGATACCGTATACATATTAATGTCACTTATATAAAGTAGTTGACCGAAGAAATCATTCCATGTCCAAATAAATGAAAAAATCATTGTTGTGACAATTGCTGGTAATGCTAGAGGCATAATTAAAGTCCAATAAATTCGAATCGGACCGCAGCCATCAATTTTCGCTGCTTGATCCAATTCACCAGGAATCGAACGAATAAATTGAACCATTAAGAAAATGAAAAAGCCTTCTCCAAAGAACTTTGGTAAAATTAATGGCCAATACGTGTTGACCCATTCTAATTTATTAAAAATGATATATTGTGGGATTAATGTCACATGAAATGGCAGCATTAAAGTAACAAGCATGATCGCAAATAACACGTTCTTAAATGCAAAATTAAGTCTTGCAAATGCATAGGCAGCCATCGAACACGAAAGGACTGTTCCTACAATCCCAACTCCTACAATGAAAAATGTATTTAGAAAAAATTTACCGAATGTGACACCAGATAATCCGGACCAACCTTGAATATAATTGTCTAAAATAAATCGTGATGGAAAAAAGGATGACCCTTTAAAAATCTCGGTGCCTTCTTTAAACGAGCTACTTACCATCCATAAAAGCGGATAAAGCATAATGAGTCCCACTGCGATAATCAGCACATGTCGTAGTACCGCAGTTAGCTTTTTGGAAAAAGGACCATTATCCGTTTTTGTGATCGTCGTTTCGTTCAACTGAGTCGTTGCTTTTACATCAGACATTTCATCACCCCTCCCCTATTGTTCGTAGTACACCCATTTTTTAGCTGAAAGAAATACAAGTGCTGTCACAAAAGCAATCGTAACTAATAACAGCCAAGCCATTGCAGAAGCGTACCCCATATGGAATTGCGTAAAGCCTTTTTGATAGAGATATAATGTATAAAATAGTGTAGAATTTAGCGGACCACCCGATCCTCCACTCACAATATAAGCAGGGGTAAATGCTTGGAATGCACCAATAATCCCCATGACTAAATTAAAGAATATGATAGGGGTTAAAAGTGGTAAGGTAATTTTGAAAAAACGCTTCATTTTTCCAGCTCCATCAATCATTGACGCTTCATAAAGGTCAGTTGGAATTTGCTTTAATCCTGCAAGAAAAATGACCATTGGTGAACCAAATTGCCAAACCGATAAAACAATGATCGTGTAAAGGGCAGTATCTGGAGACGAAAGTAGATTAACTCCTTCGACACCAACGAATTCTAGCATGTTACTAATTAATCCATCTCCACCAAAAATTTGTCTCCATAGTAAGGCAACAGCAACACTACCCCCAAATAATGATGGTACATAATATACTGCTCGATAAAATCGTAATCCCTTCATCCCACGATTCAATATCGCCGCAATGATTAACGCAAATGTTAATGAAATCGGTACACTTAAAAATACATATTTTAACGTAACTTTGATACTTGCAATATATTTGTCATCATTGAACATCTCGATGAAATTAGCCAATCCAATCCACTCAGGAGATGTAAACATATCATAATCCGTAAATGCGAGATAAAGTGAAGCTCCCATTGGAATCGCAGTTAACGTAACTAAGCCAAACAACCATGGTGTTAAAAAGAAGTAGCCAACCCAGTTTCGCTTGACTGCATTTTTTAGATATTGCAAATCATTTCGCCTCCCATTCATAATCGAGGGGAGAATACTAAAGGTAACTCCCCTGCGATGATAGTTTTGAAACAACAAGCATTACTTGCTTAAAATGTCATTCGCACCTGTCCAGAATTTATCTGCTGCCTCTTCAATTGACATTTGGCCGAAGGAAATCGCAGAAGCACTATCTTTGAATAATGTATCAACTTCACTTCCACCAACTGGTGCATATGGTGCACGTTCTGCAACTTCAACAGTCTTACCGATAAAGTCTAACGCTTTTTGTTGAGCAGGCTCTAATAATGGTTTGACAACTTCAACCATTTTTGTCGAACCAGGTGAACCTTGTTCAACCTTAAAGATTTTTAATGCTTCCTCTGCATTTACAAAATAGTTAATAAATGTTGCTGCTTCTTCTGGATGCTTAGACTTAGCTGGAATACTTAAATATGCACCTTCAATAAACTCTCCATTTTCCCCACCAGCAGTTGTAGGAATACGTACTGCTTCAATTTCTCCTTGATCAAATTGTGCTTGATAGAGATGCATTTGGTTAACTGGAATCGTTGTAAGTACCGTTCTACCTGTAGTAAACATATTTTGTTCTAACGGTACATTTTCATATTCAGCACCTGTCTCGGCATCAGGAACGGCTCCAGCTTTACGTAATTCATCCCACATTGTCCACCAGTCAATAACATCTTGCTTTTCAAATCCGATCTGTCCATCATCGGTATATAAGTCCTTACCTCGTTCACGGACAAAATATCTGAATAGGTTGTTAAACGTACCACCACTTCCATCTCCGACTGCAAACATATCTTGATCTCCGATTGCTTCTTGGATTTCCAATGTTTTCGATTTGAAATCATCCCATGTCCAGTCAAAAGCAGGAGGCTCAACACCTAATTCTTCTATTGTTGCTGAATTATAAATATAACCTGTCATTGTAACACCTTGTGCTACCATATATAGATCACTACCCACTCTTCCACTATCGACAATTGGCTCTGGGAAGTCATCTTGATTAATCACGCCTGATTCAACATACTCATCCAATTTTAATAAAGCATTTCTTCTTGCATAATCTGCTACATAGAATTGATGCATTCCAAACACATCTGGTGCATTACCACCAGCGATTTGAGTCGCTATTTTATCCCAATAATCTCCCCAACCACCAAATTCCCTCTTAACCGTGATGTTTGGATATTCTTTTTCAAAATTATCAACGATCGCATTATAGATTTCATGTCGTTTCGTATCTCCCCACCACGCAAAGCGGATTTCAACTTTTTCATCCTTATTGCCGCTATCACTATTACTATCGCCATCACCAGAGCTTGATTGTCCACTATTACAAGCCGCCAGACTAAAAAGTAGAATCAAAGACATGATAGAAACAAAAATCTTTTTCATTTAAAAGCCCCCTATACAAAAAATTAATTATTTATTTATTTTTAATCTCTAGATGTAAGGGTTTTCATTATGATATAATTTAAATTGGCAAATTCTGTTTTTTTTACGCTTGAACAAAGTGTTCAGGCATTTTTTTTATTGAAAACTTTTCAGTAATTAATTAGCTATTCTTCACCTTTTATCGGGCGAAAGCAACAATCTTTTTAGAAAAGAGCTCTCAAATTAAATCCTTCAATTCTCGAGCACTTTCGATTTCCAGATTTCGAAGCTTCTCCACACGTCGACGGAAGTGTTCTTCTGTAGAAAATTCCGCTGACAAAAATGCTTTAATTAAATCTTCTGCGACCCACGGACCAATAATCTGTGCACCGATGCACATCACATTCACATTATCGTGCTCTACACATTGATGAGCACTGTGGATATCATGACATACGGATGCTCGAATACCCGTCATTTTATTGGCAGCAATTGCGGCCCCAACACCTGTTCCACAGATCATAATCCCGCGTGTATCTTCACCATTCCGTACCGCATCGCACACCTTACGAGAAATATCTGGGAAATCCACTGGTTCAGTAGAGTGACATCCATAATCCACGATTTCCATTCCAAGACTATCAAAAAATGGTTTTAGTGCTACCTTCATTTCATAGCCACAATGGTCATTACCTAACGCTATTTTCATAGAATATCTCCTGTCTACGAACTAATCTGCCACTATATTTTTACTTACTGCTGAGAAATCCAAGTCTCCCGCTTCTTTTTCAAACAACTTATAAAGTTGTAAGGCGGAAGCTGCCATCGGAAGTCCTAAATTCCCTGCTTCATCAATGGCAATTTGGATATCTTTCTTCATTAAGCTTAATTTAAATCCAGGTGCAAAGTTCCTTTCAGACAAACTATCCAATTTATTAGCAAACATCCAAGAACCACCTGAACTACTGCCAATTACTTTTCTAAGCATCTCCTTATCGATCTCAAGCTTCTCAGCTAATGCAACAGCCTCTGCCGATGCAATCATATGAATTCCAGCAAGCATTTGGTTGATTGCCTTAATGGCCTTACCTGCACCAACATCTCCTACAAGATAAATATTTTTAGCCATTGCTTCCAAGACTGGTAGAGCCTCTTCAAGGACTTCCGCTTCTCCACCAACCATCACGGTTAATGTACCTTGTTCCGCTCCAATTGTTCCCCCGCTTACAGGCCCATCCAACACCCGGATTCCTTTTTCTCGATATGCTTGATGAATTTTCTTCATCATTCCAGGAGATCCTGATGTCATTTCAATTAGCACTGCATCGTTTGAAAGTTCATGTAACACATCTTCTGATAATAAAACAGCTTCCATTTCCGTATCTGTTGGTAAAATGCTAATAAGAAAATCGGAATGAGCAATGACATCTTTTAATGTGGAATGTTCAATTGCTCCTTCGTTCTTAAGAACCTCTACAGGTTCTTTGCTTCTATGAACAGTTACATGTACTTCATATCCATTTTTGATAAGATTTTTTGCCATGGGCAACCCCATTGCGCCAAAGCCGATAAAACCAATTCGTTTTTGCTCCATTTTTCTCTCCTTTCCCTCTTAATAGGAAGGAGCTAATGTATACATCAGCTCCATATTTTTGTTGTATTGAGTAGGTTTGTATGTATCAAACCTCTTTTTCTCGGTCGAGTTGTATATTATTCTATTAAATTAAAGAACGGTACTATCTAATTCCCATCCTAGTTTTTCATATAATCTTCTTCTTCCAGTTTTATCACCGGATAGTTCTTGATGTGCATATTTTGCAACGTCCAATGCTAGTTTTCTTGGTACCGCAATGACTCCATCTCCATCGGCAACAATGACGTCTCCTGGGTAGATCGCAACACCGCCAATTGCAACTGGTATATCTTTTTCATAATAACGAATACGTGCTTGGTCCATTCCTTGAGAGACAAATTTTGACCATACCGGAATACCTTGGTGAATGACTTCATCAGTATCTCGAATACCGCCACCATTCGTTAAGTATCCAACACAACCTCTATGCTTATGATCTAATGTATTGTTTGATCCTAAAATACCCACATCAACACCAGCTACATCCATAACCATGAAGTCACCTTCTTGAATTTCCTTACCCCATGGATCATTACAAACTTCACTGTAATACCATTTTACCCACTTTGTATATTCATCCCCAGTAACGCGTGGAGCAGGTCCTTCATATGGCAAATAACGAGCAGTACGAGCAATTCCAACTACTTTTGTACGAAATAGTGGCTTAATGCTATGATCCACTGTTCCATAACCATGCATTCCTACCCAGTCCATACCATCACGAACATCTGTTACACGTAAATCTCTATATAGTTCTAGTAATTCTAGGTTAGTCACTTTCACAGCATCTCTTACGATATCCTTATTAGCCATTTAAAAACTCTCCCTTTTTTTCATTATTTTCCCCTATCCTCAAAAACTAGCAAACGTGGAAACTCAAAACTTTACTACCTGAACTAACTCACCTCCTTTAAGTAATAACTAGATTTCGTTCATTTAGTTGGTGGCTCCACATGACCTGCGTATGATTAATTCAGGTTCTAAAAGGATAATTTCCTTCTCCATTTTTTCCCCTTTTTTAATTGAATGAATTAATGTTTCCGCAGCCACTTGCCCCATTTTATAACCAGGCTGATAGATAGTCGTTAAAGGTGGTTCCAAATGCTTTGCCCAAACTGTTTCATCATACCCTACGATAGCAATCTCATTAGGAATTTGAATGCCCAGGTCTTTAATTGCATCAATGAGATTCAGAGTGATCATATTATTTGTGGACAATATTGCATCCGTATCTGGATATTTATCTAAAAACTCCTTCACGATTGTTCTAATATCACGAGAATTGGTATCCAACTCTTGAATTCGTGCCTCACTTTCAGGAATACCACGTTTTGTTAATGCTAGCTTGTATCCTTCAACCCTTTCTTGCCATGTACTAACAAGTGGATTTCCGTATACAAAAACAGCAATGTTCTTCCTTCCACATTCAAATAAATGATTAACAGCTAAATAAGCTCCCTTAACATTATTCATCACAACTTGAACTGTATCTAAATCTTCAATCCTCCTGTTCATGATGACGAGAGGGTAATTTGTTGAAACAATTTTGTGATACAATTCTACATTTCTAACAGTAGGATTGATGACAATCCCATCTAATTGCCTTGTCTGAAATTCCTTTATATAGCGTTCTTCTGTTTGAGGATTTTCGTCTGAATTACAAATCATTAAGTTGAAGCCTAAATCATTACAGGTATCCTCTACTCCTTCTAAAACAGAAGACCAAAAAGGATTTTTAAGATTTGACAACATAATGCCGATAACATTTGTTTTCATTGATTTTAGGCCTTTGGCTAATGCATTAGGCTGGTAATCGAGTTCTTCAATCACTTTTAAAACCCTTTTTCTTGTCTCTTCGGTTGTATGATCAAACTTATTATTTAAAATACGCGACACTGTCGTTTTAGAAACTCCAGCCTTTTTTGCTACATCTGCAATAGTAACTTTCAAGTTTATCTCCTCTTACTGTATGTACTTGGTTTAGGGAACCGTTTTCGGAAACCGGTTTAGGAAATCGGTTTTGGAAACCGTTACACTAACTAATAATACTGTAACTTGTACAATTTTCCTTGTCAACAATTTGTTTGAATATTTAAAACTGTCAGATTTGTCGAGGCGAATATTTTTTTATTGTAAAATAATGTTTAAAAAGACAAAAATCCTATTTTCTATAGTGTTTGTGGATTTGGTAGAAAATGTAATTTACCCCTTCCCAATTATAGATAAAAAATGACCTGTACTCTTTTCCTTCTCCTTCTATCAAATACAACAAAACAATAATAGAAGGTTTAGTAAAAAAACAATTTTCCGGAAAATTTTTTTAAGCAAAGGGACGGTTCTCGTGCCTCATTCCCTCCGGTGGGACATAGGGACAGGTTCGTTGTCCCACCAATATCTTCCAGACGAGGGACATAGGGACAGGTTCGTTGTCCCACCAATATCTTCCAGACGAACAGACTTCTCCTTAATTTCTGCGTCACAGTGACAACCCGATGCAACTGAGAAAGTCGACTCTATAAAAATCAACTCTTATTATCTATAAATCTTCGACGATTTTCGGGGGATTGCACTGTGACGAGGAAGTGTTCGTTCCTTTCGGCTAGGTTGGGGACCAGGTTAGGCACTTGGATCTAAAAAATAGAGGGAAGAATTCCCCTTAATTGGTGATTTTTACTGGTACTAGCTTAAATAGAAGGAGAATTCCCCTTATTTGACTAGAAAAACGTGTAAGCAGGTAATTTTATTTTGGATAGGGGGAAAAACTTCCTCTATTTCCCCACAAACGTGTTCTAATTTGAATATAACGGTAATATCTCCCCTTATTTTTATGGGATGGTTACTCAATTAAGGACATTACCCCATATTTAAAGGAAGTGAGTTGAAGGCGGCTGGTTAATTTTTGTTCAAACCTCATTTTGATGCATTACGGTGAACGGTATCACAAGTAAGTAAGGTATACTGGTACTATTTTTGTATTCCTAAGTAAATCACTATGGAGAGTTTTACTTTTTTATATACTGAATACGATGCCAGTACGACTGTCATTTCCGCACGTATTTTAAGAAAAGAACCCCAAAACGGAACCCTTTAGGACGGTTCTCGTGCTCATTCCCTCCAGAGGGAATGAGGCACAAGAACCGTCCCCATGTTTCACAAGAACCGCCCCACGTTTCAGACACTCTTTTTAAAAACCATCACCGCCGTAACAAAAAACAGCGGTACAGCATAAATAAAAAAAATCGCCAGTGGCAAGACGATAAAGACGCCGTCATAAAATTCGATGCTATTTTTATGCATGGTGAGTGTAAGGAGAAAGGAAATAACGGTCATCGGAAAAATCATGATTCGATGATCTTTCAAATTCAAGACTTGTGACAAGGTTTCCTTCAGGATAAACAGCATGATGGTTGCTTTCATATAGGAGCCGACAATTAATGCAATCCCTATTAACGACTCAATCCTTGTAATAATCTCCTCAATATTAATTAACCGTGCCAGTTCGAATAGTGAAAATTTAACAGAACCTGCCATCGGTCCTAATGCCATAATTGTGCACAAAATAGAGGATAATAATAACAAAATGTGAAGAACTAGTGCAGCAAACAATGCCTTTTCGACAGAGCGCTTTTTATTCTTCAATTTATGAACCAATGGAAGCAGCAACGAAAATGTCACAACCTCACCATATGGAAATCCGGCCGTAATATAAAATCCATGAATAACAGGTTTTATGCCTTCTGGAAAAACCGGAAAAAGATGGTCAAAGCGATAAAACGGTAACGTCAAAAGGAGAACAATGACAGAAAAAAAGATTAAATAACATAAAAGTAACACAAACATTCTTGCCATGACTTCAATTCCCGCTCTAACTGTCAGTGATGCAACAAACAACACAAAAAAGTGAAACACATAAGAGGGCGTTTCTCTCATCATAGCGTTCGTAAAAAAACCGCCGATGTCGATGACAATATATGACAGCTGCAACAACGTGAGCAGCAAAATGGGGATGATTACAACCAAAGATCCCCATTTCCCTAATATCTGCTGACTGTAATCAACAAGATTATAAGTTGGTTTTTTCCGATATAAAAAAGCGACACATGTTAATAAAACCATCCCAAATCCAAAGGAGGCCAAGATGGATACCCATGCCCCATTATGGGCAACTTCTACCAATGGCTGCGGAATATTAATAATCGCAGATCCGAGCATAAAAGACAGAAATAACACAGCCATTTGGCTAGCACTTATTGGTTCATCTTTCGTCATTTCCTCCCCTCCTTTTGGTTTGGCTGTAATCTTTTGCGCTTAAGCAAAATCCCTCTGCATAAATACATTACGCTTTAACTTTGACTGAATCGACAATGGTCTGACCTAGCTTTAAAAATACGAACGTAAAAAGCTCATCCAAGGTCGGCCAAGGTAACTCCAGCATATAGACAAAGCTTAGATAAAAAATTATAAGCATGAGGGATCCATATACAATGCGCAAATATCGATTTCCTTTTATCACTTTTGGAAGGTCATATGCTAAAAATCCGATATATACGATTGTTAACATGATCACTTTTTCAATCATCATCTACTCCCCCAGTACTTTTTCACCTGTACTCATTCCGGTGTGTTCGATTACTACTTCAACATCGACATGAAATTGGATATCAGCATAAATATTCTCCCAATCATTTTCCCACTTTTTCCAAACTGCAGGATCTTGTTTATACAGTTCATTCCCAATGCCAAGTAAATCTATCTTTTTTTCTTGCGATTTCGCAATCAAGCCTTCCAATCGTTTTTTTACTACACTTTCCACATGATCTTCCACCTTCTTTAATTCCTCTACATTCGTGATGGTGGAACAGCGTAATTCCCCCATCGCACCCTTAATCTTCGTCGATACATGAACAGTTGGCGGTTTATCAGTAAAAACCGGTGAGACCTTTGTACGAATCGAGAAGCTCTCCAATGACTCCTTTTTCCCCTTCTTTTCTAACCCGTCCTCAACACAAGGAAAATCAATCATACCTTGTTTAAATTCATCTTTTAATATGACTAACGCTTGTGTATCCGTTGCATTAATTTGCTCTACCATTTTACCTTTACTAACAATGGCAACACCATCGACATAGATGGATTGTGGTTTTTCATCCATCATTCTTAAATATGGAAGAATGGCTATACCCGCTTTACTGTTTAGTTGTAGTGCAAGTTCTAGCTGTGTCGCCCTTATGGTTTTCGAAGTGAATCGAAGTGAGTTTTCTGTTATTATTCTCAACTGTTGTGCGATGGTCCGTTCGATAAACGGCTTTTTATACAAATAATCTGCCGCTTTTCCTTCGGTAATGATCACAAGCATCGTGAAGCGCGTTTCATGGTCACGATAAAAAAAATCAAGTGTCTCATCAATATTATGTTTCCTTGCAAATTCTTCTCCAATTAAAATGACTCGCATATGACCGAATTGAGCTTTCCGTCCTAAAAACAAATTAATTTTTCTCGCACATTCAGCAATGCTGTCATTCACAACCTTTATATTTGCATAAGGAGTTTTTCCATCACCACCAGCACCACCAATGGTTTCCGTCGGTGAATAGACTTGTGCATTTAGCTCAATCCTCCCTTCAGAATCTTGGTCAAGACTAACACCCATGAGAAATCCTAGGTCAGTTAATTCATAACTGTTCCAACAACCTGTTACACTGATTAATAAGAAAAGAATGGCTACCATTTTGATAATGAACACATGACCCATGATCAATCATACTTTCTTTACATATTTAGAATCTCTGGATATTCCGTTTCCGTTGTGACTTCCATATCGTTTTCAGTGGTGATCGAATTATAACATCAAGTAATTGCTTTGGCCTAAATGGCGTCAGTGGGCTAAAATAAGGCTGACCTAATGATCGTAAATTGGTTATATGTAACATAATCAAAAGGTACCCTATCATAATGCCAAACCCACCCAAAATAGCTGCCAACACCATCAGTGGAAATTGAAGAAGCCGTATCGAAATTGACACGCTGTATTGAGGCATCGAAAAGGAAGCAATACCAGTCAGCGCAACTAAAATAACGATAGCTGGAGAAGCGATGTTTGCATTGATGGCAGCTTCCCCAATAATCAAGGCTCCGACAATACTGACCGCAGAACCAACCGGCTTTGGTAAGCGAATTCCCGCTTCACGCAACAATTCAAAGAAAAAAATCATAATTAATACTTCCACAAAAGCAGGAAACGGCAGGCCTTCTCTCGTATCAAGAATGGTCATTAACAAGTTGGTTGGAATTAATTCTGGATGAAACGTTGTTAATGCAATAAAAATACTTGGCAGTGAAAGCGAGATGAAAAAGGCGACAATTCGTAACAACCGAATTAAGGTAGAAAAGACCACTCGATGATAATAATCTTCACTTGTCTGAAAAAGCTCCGTGAGTAACCCAGGACAAATCAAGACACTTCCTGTTCCTTGAACTAACACGATGATTTTCCCTTCCAGTAAGCTCGCAACAGCCACATCAGTCCGTTCCGTTGTTCGATGCTGAGGAAAAGGTGAATAGGTAGAGTCTTCAATCAATTCTTCAATGTAGGCTGTTTCAAGCACATCTCCTTCCTTTGCCACTTCAATTCTTTTTTTAAACTCTTTTAACGTTTCATCATCCACAACTCCCTCAATATACCCATACGCAACCTCTGTCTGTGAGGCACCACCTGCTTTAAATGATTCAATTTTAAAATGAGGATTTGGTAAACGTGATCGCAGCATCCCAAGGTTTTTTTGCAGCTGTTCAACGGTCCCTTCCCGTGGCCCTTTTACAACCGATTCAGATGCAGGCTCTGTCACCTGCCTACTTTCAACCTGGAAGGCATCATAAGATAGAACCTTATCCCACCCATCAAAGAAAATCACAATGTGTCCGTGTAAAATGTTAGCCACTGCCAGATCAAAACGATCGACGGTAACCGCACTCCGCTTAGAAATACCATGTTGATCAAAAAATTCGATGACGTCTTTTGGAGTAATATTGGTAGACGGACCAACTTCATGTGGAACCAAATCCTGCATCGATTCTTTCATGAAATTGACTTTTTTCCCTTGTGTTAACGTAGTAAAAAAGACAGAAAAAGCGTTATACGTTAAATCTGGTCCATATTGCCAAGAAAAAACGGTTAAATCTGAACAATTAGAAAAAACCTCTTCAATTCTTGTTAGATTATCTGATAAACGTTCCGAAATGATTTGTGGTTGCTCGGGAGACATTACCCATACCTTCTTTTTTTATTCGATAACGTTAGTATGTAATTGAACTGGAAGATTATGCACTTTTAACCAATTTAAAAAGTACTATAAAAATAGGGAGAACAGGTATAAAGGTGAGGAGATTGATCATGAAAGATAAACCTTCGATTAACATAAATACACATACATTTCGTAATGATTTGAGGACAGATAGGAAAAAGGCGTTACTAATTTCAGGTGGATACGAACCTCACAAACCAAAGGAGAAAGCAGAAATACTCGCAAGTATATTAGTAAGTGAAGGTTTCGATGTTGAAATGACAGATTCATGGGATGTTTTTGACGATAAGGAAAAAATCATGCAGCTTGATTTAATTGTGCCAAATTACACAATGGGCACCATTACGTCACAGCAATTGGACAACTTTTTAGAAGCAGTTGCGAACGGAACAGGAGTAGCAGGCATGCATGGTGGAATGGGTGATGCACTTCGAGCGGAAGTGAGATATCAGCTCATGGTAGGCGGCCAATTTATGACACACCCTGAATATCGTTATAAGGTACAAATACTAAAAAAGGATCACCCGATTACCACAGGAATCAATGATTTTGAGTTACAAGATGAACATTACTACATGCTTATTGACCCTGGGATCGATGTTCTGGCAACCTCCTATTATGAACCCTCCCCTCCCGAAATCACAACACCCGCCTACATGCCCATAATTTGGACAAAAAAATACGGCAAAGGCCGAGTATTTTACAGCTCCATAGGACATTCACCTGAAACATTACGAAAACCTGAAGTACTAACGTTGATGAGGCGTGGCATGGTATGGGCTGCTCGGTAAGGTTGGTGCATAAAACGGCTTGGGTGAAGGTTGAAAAAGCACATTGGATTGCTAATCTGCTACCCGAGTTACATTATGAAAATCTTCATTCAGAATAGCCTCGGCGGAATAAGGATTATCTTCAATGATTTGGTGGATTCTTATCATAACTTGTCCCCTTTTTCACAACAAGACGCTCAACCTCAACCATCAAGCATAACAAAGGAATCCCCCACATAATCTGTTTGTAGAACAGGTGCACATTTGCGGACTCTGGGGGCTACTCCTTTGTCACATGTCCTAAAGGATTGGGGGTGTCATATTTGTGGGAGTATCCTACTAATTGGATTCCGACGCAGCCGTTAGAAAAAATGGAACAAGTTCATTATGATGTTCTCATTGTAGGAAGTGGTGCCGGTGGAGGAGCAGCACTTTATCGGCTATGCGAGCAGTGGAAAAAGCGTGGCGCAAAGAAGATTGGGATCCTTGAAAAGGGAAATAAACTCTTTCATTCCCACGCGTTAAACATCCCTACAATGAATAATGACAGGATGTGGGGTCAACTACTTCCAGATAATTCAACACCGGTTGGGAAACGCTTGCCTCAATTTCCAGGTGCATTATTGGTTTTTGCATTAGGTGGGAGAAGTTTATTTTGGAATGCAGTAAGCCCTCGCCCACCATTATTTGAATGGAAAAAGTGGCCGATATCTCAACAAGAATTGGATGGGTATTACCGTTTAGCTGAAAAAATAATGAATGTCACAACATTGTTTACCAAAGACTCGACCATGCAAGAAATTCTTTGGAGAAGACTCATTAGCAATGGAATTCCAGAAGCAACTGATGCTCCACTTGCCATCGATTTAATGCGTTCTCAAATGGGTAAAACCTACTCAAATGCATGGTTTAGCTCAATCAACTTCCTTGCCTATGCATTGAACAATCGACATTATGACCTTGCCATAAATGCCTATACCACCCATGTATATGTTGAAAAAGGCAAAGTTCTAGGAGTAAATGTCATTTCACCTGAAAAGAAACACTATACGATTCGAGCAAAGCATGTGATCGTCTCAGCTAGTACACTCGAAACACCACGACTGTTGCTTAATTCCAGTATTAAAGGACATGCAATTGGTCGTTATTTAACGAGTCATAGCTTCTTCCGGGCGTTTGGAAAAATCTATAAAAGTATGTTCCCTGAAAATGTTGGGAATTTAGCAGTGTTGAAGCAGGAAACAACGTACGCTCCATATCAAATTCAAATCTTGGGACCTGATCAATATTTTGCCTATCAGCAATTCGAAGAAACCAACCTTCCCGAGCTACTCGGAGTGACATATGCGGCGTTTGGGCGAGTTGAATCACGACCAGAAAATCGAGTCTTCGTAGACCCCACTATCAAGGATGAATATGGCGTTCCATTAAATCAAGTGAATTTTTCCTATAGCAAGCAAGATTACGATGTCATCAATCAGACGCGCCATGGAATATACCAATCCGCCCATGCAATGGGAGTAACCTTGAATGCTGAGCCGGAGTTGGTATTACCAGGTGGCGATTATCACGAATCTTGTTCATGTCGGATGGGGATAGATCCTGATACATCTGCCACGAATCGTTTCGGACAAATCCATGGTGTCGAGGGATTATTTGTAGCTGATAACAGTGTTCTGCCCTCCCTTGCTGCCGCAAACCCTACCCTTTCCACAGTTGCCTTGGCACTTCGAACAGCCGATTATATTGTGATGAGGAGTGGGTAGTGGTGGGACAGGGGGACAGGTCCCTCGTCCCACTTGGTTTTAATATAAAGATAGGGGTACTGTGACCGGGGTGTTCGTTGAAAAAGTAATAGATGACTACGAGTTTTTATCTGTATTTAGCAAGGTTTCTACGAACTTTCATTAACTTTGCTATTAAAAAAAGGTCAAAACTTAAGCTGGTCGATAAAAAGGTGCTGATTTCCCTTCTCAGAACGTGAGAGTCGCTCTTATCGATTGAGGGATAAAGTAAGGTACTTTGATCTAATAATTAGAGGAAAAAATTTCCCTTAATTAACAAATGGCACTGAAAATAGCATAAATTAGAGGGAGAGATTCCACTTATTTGTCTCAAAAAAAATGAAAATATTTAATTTTGCTTTGTATAGGCGGAAAAACTCCCGCTATTTATCCAAAAACAAGCTCTAATCAGCATTTAACGGAAATATTTCCCCTTATTTTATTTTCGCTGCAACCCTCGATTAAAAACGTTACGGTGAACGGTAACACAACTATATAAAATATGGTGGTGTATCCCCTAATCAAAACCACCCGTGAAAACGGGTGGTTTGCTCTACGGCTGAAAGCCTCTGTTACTGGCCAGCCCTTCAAAGGGCTCTGAAAAGTTCGCCAACCGCACTACTCTCCCGGCAACCCTAAA
>Ga0180215_1000172_pt1 | contig 94470 bp, 83 predicted proteins | sample eDN3rd37CBELigBY_FD_128871 | JGI IMG/M metagenome (GOLD analysis project Ga0180215, IMG submission 128871) | Enriched backyard soil microbial communities from Emeryville, California, USA - eDNA 3rd pass 37_C BE-Lig BY (version 2) (version 2) | ecosystem: Environmental > Terrestrial > Soil >...
AGCGTTCCTCAACCACCGCGGGGTGGAGCAGTGGCAGCTCGTTGGGCTCATAACCCAAAGGTCGCGGGTTCGAATCCCGCCCCCGCTACTAAGAGAGCCCCCGACGCATCTGCGTCGGGGGCTCTGTTTTGTCCTCGTATCGGTTCACGAGGAGACGTTTCGGGAGCGGTTCTCAGAAGCATTGCCTGTCGTCCTGAGCCGCAGCGAAGGACCTCCCCAGCGTTAGCCGCCCTGGTCGTCAAAGCAGGAGAGGTCCTTCGCTGCGGCTCAGGACGACAGGGTGGGCAACCAGTCTACAACCTGCTCTAGTTCTGCGTATCGATGAGGTCTGACGGAAAACCGATATACGCCTTCACACGGAATGTGCGGCATCGAAGCGTCGTCCCTACCGGGTTGGGACTTCTATGACCGACAGCTCGTCGAGGCTGTAGGAAACCGATACGCGCCCCGGCATTGTGTCTAGCGTGGTAGGAATCGATGAGGCGACCATACGCGACGGTATACGACGACCGGTGTGCTATCTCCGAATATGGATGTCGACCGTCGCCAGCAACTCGTCGATGTCGAATGGCTTTGCGAGGACGCCCTCGACTGATAGGCCATTCGCCGTCGCCCGCAGGTTGACGCCGGCGGACATGGCGACGATCGGGATCTGGTTGACCTGTTCGTCGGGATCGGACTTGATCGCGCGACTCGCGTCCATACCGCTCATGACAGGCAGCATCAGGTCCATCAGGATCAGGTCAGGGACGTTTGCTTTCGCGTACTCGACTGCGGACCGTCCGTCAGTGACATGGACGACGTTGAAGCTTTCAAATCGCAGGATCTGATCGATCAGGTCGGCAATGATGAGATCGTCCTCAACGATGAGGACATGTCCGCGCTCGGAGTTCGTGCCGGTTTGCTGATCCTGAACCTGGCCTGTTTCACGTTGTGGCTCATTGTGGATCGTCGATCGGTCGGGAGATGTCGTCTGACTCGTGAGCCGCGTAGCGTTCTGATTCGCCTCGCTTGTGCCTGTGCTCATCCGCATCCACCTCCTTCGACCGATGATACGGTATTCGCTCCACTAGCGGCTTGTCAATCACGCCGAAGAGAGGATGCCGGTCAGCAGCGAGGGCGGCGTCGATGAGGGGTGGATGATAGTCGTCAGTGTCTTCGGGACGTCGTCAGTCCGCGCGATGTATCGCCTCACATTCCCCTACGTTAGTAAACGTCGGAAAGGTACGTCCTGGCCCTGCTCAGGCACCGGAGACGGCCTGTGGAACCCGCTCGACGCGAAATGCATGAACCGTCTCGCGGCGCTCTCAGCGGATCGTCGTCACGGTCAGATAGCGTGGTAGATACAAGGAACCATTGTGAAACGCAAACGGCCCGCCTGTGAGCTCACAGGCGGGCCGTAGACATTCGGGGGTTACTCGCGCTGGCGTGGGTCGAGCGCGTCGCGGAGACCGTCGCCGAGCAGGTTGAAGGCGATAACGGTCAGGAAGATCATTACGCCAGGGAAGATCGGCATGTGTGGGTAGGTCGTGATGAACGGCCGCGCGTCCGCAAGCATGCCGCCCCATGACGGAGTCGGCGGCTGGACACCAAGGCCGAGGAACGACAGCGCCGCTTCCAGGATGATGATGCCGCCAACGGCGAGGCTAGCGAGAACGATGACCGGTCCCAGCACGTTGGGCAGGATGTGCCGGAAGATAATGCGCGGGTCGCTGGCGCCGGCCGAGCGGGCCGAAGTCACAAAGTCCCGTTCGCGCACACTGAGCACCTCTGCACGTACCACCCGAGCATATTGCGCCCAGACCGTTAACCCAATCACGAAGACGGTTGTGCGGACGCCTGGGCCGACAACGGCTGCCAGCGTAATCAGCAGAACGATCAGCGGGAACGCCATGATCGAGTCAACGATCCGCGACAGGATCGAGTCGACCATTCCACCGAAATATCCGGCAGTCGCGCCGACCGTCACGCCGATCGTCAGGGCGATCGCCGTCGCGGACATACCGACCAGGAAGGCGACGCGTGTCCCGCGAATAAGCCGGCTCAACAGGTCACGGCCGACCATGTCGAAGCCCATCGGGTGCTCCCAGGTCGGTCCGTCACCGCGCGCTGACAACTCAAACTCGGTATAGCTGTACGGCTCAAACAGGCCGGGGGCAATCGCGAGGATCGACAAGAATGCGAGGTAAACCAGAGCAACAACGCCTGGCTTGTACCGCTTGAATCGTCCCCATGTACGTGAGAACTCGCTACGTCGCTTACGCTCGATCCCACCAAGCGGGTCCGCCGCCATCCCCGTCGTATCAGTCTGCACTGATGAGTTCATTCGTTCACCGTTTCCTCAGGCTACTTCAGACGGATGCGAGGATCGATCACCGCGTAGAGCAGGTCCGTGATGATGTTCATGAAGACGACCAGCAATGTGAACGAGAGCACAATGCCCTGAACGACCTGATAGTCTGATCGTGTCACGGACTGGTAAAAGAGGCGTCCCAACCCAGGAATGGCGAAGATTGTCTCGATCACGACGGTGCCGCTCAAGAGAAATGCCGAGCGGTATCCAACGACGGTGATGATCGGCAACATCGCGTTCCGAACCGCGTGGCGGAGGATAACAACGCGCTCAGAGAGGCCCTTTGAGCGGGCGGTGTTCATGTAGTCCTGATTGAGAACTTCGAGCATTGTTCCACGGGTGAGACGGGCGAGGATCGCGAATTCCGTAATAGCGAGGACGGTGACCGGCATCAGATAGTGTTTCCAGCTGGTGAAACCCGTCGCTGGTAACCAGCCGAGCGTGCCGGTAAACAGCACGATGAGCATCAGCGCGACCCAGAAGTTCGGGAGCGCGACACCACCACTGGCAGTGACCATGATCGATGAGTCGATCGCCGTATAGCGCCGGAGCGCGGCGATCATACCGGCTGGAATCGCGACGAGCACCGCGACGATCAACGCGATGATATTCAGACGAACTGTCGGACCAGCCGCGCTGAAGATCATGTCGCTAACTGGCTGGCCGACACGGACGATCGAAATCCCCATGTCACCTTTCGCCAGGTTGCTGAGCCACGACCAGTATTGCTCGTACCACGGGTCGTCGAGGCCCCACTTCGCGCGAACGCGATCGAGGTCCTCTTGCGTCATCTGCTGCGCGCCTTCGCCGAGCATCTGCTCGATCGGATCACCGGGCCCTGCCTGAATGATGAAGAACGTTACGAAGGACACGATGAAGACGACGAAGATTCCCTGCAACAGGCGTCGAATGACGTAGGCGGTCATGTCGTCCCCTCAAGACTCGGAATTGAAGCGGGCGGCACGACGTAGTCGCACCACCCGCTCCACGGTTCCTGGACTATGCCTGGTCGTCAACCCACCACTTGTGGGCTTCGTTGTAGAACTGGGTCGTCAGCGGGTTCTCCGGCAGACCCTTGATGCGCGGGTTGAAGAACGTGAACCAGTCCCAGAACTTGATGAAGAGGAACGGAACGTCCTCGGCAACCAGCTTCTGGACCTGGCTGTAGATCTCCTTGCGCTCGTCTGGATCGGTGGTCGTGAGACCTCGGTCGAGCAGCTCGTCCATCTCAGCGCTCTTGTAGTGGCTGAAGTTGTTCAGCGCGTCAGAGCGGAGCGTGTTGGACGGATCCGGCTCGCCGCTGCCGCCGCCGTACGTCCAGTTGTAGAGGGCCATGTCGCCATCGCCAGCCGCCATCGCCTGCGACGTCGACGGAGCTTCCTCGATCTTCATGTCGATGTTGACATCGAGCATCCACTGCTGGACGACTTCCGCCTCCGGGCGGCGCGCCTGGTCACCGGTGATGACGAGGCAGGTGAACGACAGCTTGACGCCATCTTTCTCCCGAACGCCATCCGAGCCCACAACCCAGCCAGCCTCGTCGAGGATCTGGGCGGCCAGTTCCGGATCGTACTCGTACTGCTTGACGTCCGGCTCGTAGTAGAACGCCAGCGCCGGGGACATGTTGGCGGTCGCCTTGACGGCCAGTCCCTGCCAGAGCTCGTTGACGATCTGATCGCGGTCGATCGCGTGCATCATCGCCTGGCGGACAGCCTTGTCGGCGAAGTACGGGCGCTCGTTGTTGATCGGGAAGTGGTTGACCGCGAGGCTGGACGTGACGAACGTCGTGAAGTTGCCGCTGTCACGCAGCTTGATGTTGTCCTCGGTCAGCAGCGACCAGACCGAGTGGTCGGCCTCACCGGATTCCAGCGAGATGGTGCGGACCGACGCCTCCGGCACGATGTTCTCGCGCAGGACGTCGAGGTACGGGCGACCACGGAAGTGGTCTTCGAACGCATGCAGCTCGCAGAACGAGGCCGGATCGTAGTCGGCGACCATGAATGGTCCCGTGCCGATCGGGTTCGACTTGTAGCCAGTCTCACCGACAGCGCTGTGGTGGTGCTCCGGAACGATCTGCTGCTGTCCAGCGAACGCAAGGAACGTCGCGTCGACAGTCTCGAGGTTGATAACGACGGTGTAGTCATCCGGCGTCTCGATCGGGAAAGCGATCGAGCGGAAGTTCGATGCCGAAATGGAAGCGTTCTCCGGGTTGCCGTAGAACTCGAAGGTGTACTTGACGTCTTCGGACGTGAAGTCTTCGCCGTCGTGGAACTTGACGCCCTCACGCAGCTTGAAGGTGTACTGCATGCCGTCGTCACTGACTTCCCACGACTCGCAGAGAACTGGCTGGAGGACGAAGTACGAGTCCAGCTCGACGAGCGCGTTGTGGATCGCGGTCGTCATAACCCAGTGAACGGTCGGACCGTCGTCGTCCGGGCTGAGGCTGGCGATCTCGTGGTGCCCCATCATGATGACGGTGCCACCCTGCTTCGGCTCGCCATCGCCTCCCGAACCGGCTGGCTCGGTCGCGGCTTCGGTCGGCTCGGCACCAGAGGCCTCAGTTGCCTCAGGCGATTCCTCTTCGTCGGCCTCTTCAGTCTCCTCCGCCTCCGGGGTCGACTGACCACCGGCGGCATTGGTGGGAACGCCAGCGCGGGTGGGCTGCGCGGCCGGGGTGTTGGCTGGAGTATCGTCGTCGTCATCGTCGTCGCCACCGCAGGCGGCGAGCAACGCGCCGGACGCCGGAATCATCGCGCCAACCACCACGGAGCGCTTCAGAAACTCGCGCCGAGTCGTCGCTGCCGAGAATGGCAGCAACTCAAGGATCTTCTCCGCTCGACTCATGGACCTCTCCTCCTCGTGTCCAACCACTCAGGACAGGACATCAACAGGCAACATCAGCGTGCCAGGTCATTACTCTACGTACGTCCGCGGCTGCCGCCCAGATGCGTTGCATCTATATGGCGGGCCCTCTCCGTGCGGGCGAATTGGGACATTGTCGTATGCATGACTAAATGTCCCGAACATTCCGTATGCAAAGCCGACGACCGAACCCTGACCGTCGCGACCCAGACTGATCACCGCAATATCGCGGTTCCTGCTGACGCTGCACGACGTACAATAGCATACGGACTACGGAATCGCCCACAATTTCCCGCTCAGACGAGCGTAACGCGGGCAATTTCGCCATCAATCTCCATCGACGTCCCAAACGGCTCCGACAGCGTCGCAAATCGTTCGAGGATTTCTCGTGCCTCGTCACCGACCGCCAACCGGGGCCGGCCACGACGATGGTGCGCCTCTCCCAACGCGAGCGTGACGGGATACAGATCGAGCGCGGTCAGTTCTCCGTCGCGGTACGTGCAGCGTGGCGCGAGTGCCTGCCAGTAGCGACGATCGCTCGGGAACCCCTTCGTGTCGTTCTGGCTACGCTGGCGGAACAACGCCCCAGGCGGTGTCGCTGGATCGGTCCGGAACGTCTCGTACGAGTCGGACGGCAACTTGTACGTCAGTTCGTTCTGACCAACGAAGTTGCCCAGACTGTAGAAGATCGGCTTACCCCGGTACATCTCCATCCCACGCAGCAGGTGTGGCCCGTGCCCAACGACAGCGGCAGCACCCTCGTCGATCATCCGGTGCGCGTACCTGCGCAGGAAATCGGCCGGTTGCTCCTTCGTTTCGCCCTGTTCGTGGGCATGGACGCTGGCGACGACCAGATCCGCACGCATCGCTGCCTCACGAACCCAGAGCGCGTTAGCGTCCAGATCCTTCTGGTTCGGTTCAGTCTCGATATGCGGGGGCCCGACTTTAAAGTTGTTGTCCAGGAATGGCAGCGCATCCGGATCGTCTGGCGGAAACCGGAACCCCATACGTATGCCTTCGAGCCGTCGTTCCTCCAGCCCAAGTCCAACGGCGATCTCCCGTAGCGTGTCGAACTGCTCCTGGGTCACGTAGTAGGTGGTCTTGAAGCGGAGCGGGTTCAGTCCGGGCCGTCCAGCGAAGTCGGGCCGCTGCTCGCTGGCCTGCTGGCCCTTGGCGAAGGTCGACGCGCAGGCAACCAGCGCCACCGAACCGGCGGCCGTATCGAGATAGACCGGCATCCGAGCCTCGGCAAGGTTGCGGCCGATCCCCGCGTACGCCAGTCCTCGCCGATCCAGGATGTCGATCAACGCGAGCAGGCCAGCGATCTCGTAGTTCAGGCTGTGGTTGTTTGGCGTCGCAAACAGGTTGAATCCGGCGCTGACGAGTTCGTCCAGCACCCACTCATGGGCGCCGAGATGCGCGCCGCCGCTCTCTTCGACCGGATAGCCCTGAAAGTTATTCGGCAGCGTCTCCAGGTTTGTGAACGCGACATCAGCGTCCCGCAGCAGTTGCAGGAGCCGCTGAGTCGGTTCATCCTCATAGACAGCGATTCGCCGGGTGATCAGGCTATCACCGGTCAATGCGAGCGTGATTTCGCCTTGTGACATTGCGTGTGCCTCCCTCCAGGTCACTGAGAGGCCCACTCTAAACGATTTGAACGTCTAGTCAATGTCCGGATCAGGTGCCGCGCCACCCAGTCGCAACCAGCCAGCGAGTCGTTCCTTGATCCGTTCGGCTGGCTCCTCCTCGATCTGAACTCGCGGACGTGCCCAGGTTTCGCGGTCCGTCCGGTAGACGGCGCGACTTCCGCGACGATCAACGTACGCGAAGCGTTCACCGTACTGCAATTGGATCCAGTTGTGAGTCAGCACGGGGAGATTCGCGCCGTGCCGGTCGCCGGGACCATAGGTCGAGAGTTCGGCGGCGTGCAGGTAGAGCGGGTGGTACTGACCGTCGATCTGCTCGTTGTCGATGTAGACCTCACGCGAGGCGACCAGGTCGGGATACTCGAGAATCAGTTCGGTCACCGCCGCGTATATGTCCGGATACCGTGGTGCACGCTCGGACTGCCGCATCTTCTTCAGGTCGCCAACGCCGCCCGGCTTCTCCGGGATCTGCGCCAGGACCGTTGTGATCGCGACCTCAGGGTCGTCGAGGAGTTGCTGGCGTAGTCCGAAGCGCACACCTGCTGATGGCAATGAGTAACGCGGCGATCGCTCGCCCGACAACATGATTCGCCCGAGTTCGTCAGCCGGTAGCGCATTGAAGATGTGCGACGAGACACGTCGCGTCAGCAGGAAACGATCCCAGCCGTTCTCCGGGTGGAAGATCGGCAGCGCATCAACGGACGCCGCGGGAAAGCGCGCCTGGACGACCTGGTTGGCAACGATCCAGCCCAGCGCATACGCAAAGCGGTCCGGTGTCGCCATGTAGAGCCTGGCCGGTTCGGTTGCCTCGGTGAATGGCACCTCTGCGAGGTTCTCGTAGTTCCGTCTTGCCAGTGCTACCTGTTCAGTCAGGCTGAGCATGCGTTCCTCCACGGCTGATATCGCGTCTTCGCCACAGACCCGTAGGACGACCATCCCGCCGAAGGTCCGCGGCGCAACTGATTGCTTCGCTCACGCGTAGTGTCGCCCCGAAATGTACAGGAAACGCTCAGGCGACGCGGGTACGCGGGAGATCGCGAGCCTAATCGCCGGATCGCGGCATCAGGTGGAGCGCGCGCGGTGGCAGTTCGACAGAGCGATGCTGGTCGGTCGCAAGGTCAAGTTGCTGGAACGCCAGATCACTGACGAAGAGCTGCAATTCGACGTCTTGATAAGCATCGTCCGGCTTGAAGGTCATCGCGTGGATCGTCCCGTGGCGGACGTCTCCGGTCAGGACACCGTGCAGTATGTTGGTGGATTCAGCGTCAGCGATTGTCTCGGTTCGCTCTAGTGGCCGAACATGCTCTGGGCGCACGACGACATCGACATCGCCGTGGATACCGCTCAAATCGCTGACACGGAGGATTCCGAGCGGCGTCGAGACCTCGATCGCGTCGCCGGTCGTCGCGATGACGGTTCCAGGGATGACGTTCACTGAACGAACAATCTCGGCAACTCGGCGGCTCGATGGGCGCATCAGCAACTGACGCGGCGGGGAAATCTGAAGCAGACTGCCTCGATCTACGAGCGCGACCCGATCGGCGATTTCGTACGCCTCCTCTAGTTCGCTGGTCGCGAGCAGGACCGGCACATTGATCAACTTACGCAACTCGGCAAACTCGGTCCGTGCCTGCCGGCGCGTGCTGCTATCCAGATGCGCGAAGGGATCGTCCAGCAGCAGGATCTCAGGGTCGATCGCCAGTGCGCGGGCAAGGGCAGTGCGCTGGAATTCCAACTCGTTGAGATCTGCCGGAAGCACATCCGCGATCCGTGTGAGTTGCAGCAGTTCAAGCAACTCCCGGACACGCCGTTCGGCTTCGCGGAGCTGGTCCGGTGTCAGATCGCGGCGCCGCGTCAGCGCGAAACTGACGTTCTCTTCGACGGTGAGATGCGGAAAAAGCTGATGCGTCTGCGGTACGTAGCCGACGTAGCGCTCGGATGGCGGCACAGAGATACCAAGCCCGGTCGAGAACACCGTCTCACCACGGATCGAGATCGAGCCGTTGTCGGGTACGTAGACACCGGCGATCGCGCGGAGGACCGCCGTCTTTCCGGAGTTCGCTCGGCCGACAAGCGCCAGCAACTCGTCGCCCATCTCGAAGTCGAGCGAGAGCATGAACTCCTTCAACCGGGTTTCGAGCGTGACTGTCAGCGCACTCACACGCAGAAGCCTACCCGGAAACGCCGCCAATTGCAGGGCATTCGCATGGGCAGACTGCTAGACTCCGATTTCGTTAGCGAAGCGGTGCGTGCGGGAGGGCAGGGAATGACGCTGGAGAACTGGGGCTATCGCTGCGAGCGATGCGCGAATACTGCTGATCTGGATACCAGCGACTGGCGCTGCCCTCGCTGTGGAGGCGCGTTCGGACTCGAAGGCCCGAACGACCTCACGCCAGACATGGTTCGCGCAGATGACCCGTCGCTCTGGCGCTACGAAGCAGTACTTCCCGCGCGCCGGGACGATGTCAGCAGCCTCGGCGAAGGGATGACGCCGCTCATTCGGGGAACACTCGCTGGGCAGCAGGTCTGGTTCAAACTCGACAGCCTGCTGCCAACTGGCTCGTTCAAGGACCGTGGAGCGGCCGTCTTTGCCGCGCACCTCCGCCGGCTCGGTCTGCGCCGCGTCATCGTCGATTCGTCGGGCAACGCCGCAGCCGCATTCGCTGGCTACAGCGCGGCCAACGGGTTGGATTGCACCGTCTACGCTCCTGCGACGACCTCGCTGGGCAAACTCGTCCAGGCGCGAGCATTTGGCGCGTCCGTTCACCTGATCGAAGGGAACCGCGAGGACGTGGCCGCTGCCGCACAGCATGCCGCCGAGAGCGACCCGACCGCCTTCTACGCGAGTCACAACTGGCACGCAGTCTTTGTCGAAGGCGTCAAGACGTGGGCGATTGAAGTCTGGGAGCAGTTGGGGCGACGTTCTCCGGCGGCAGCGTTCGTTCCGACTGGCGGTGGCAGCGCGTTCGTCGGTGGACGGCGTGGCTTCGACGCAGTCGGCGCGTTGCCAATCCTCGTCGCAGCGCAGCCATCCGCGTGCGCACCAATCGCCGCGGCATGGGACGCCCATCTGGACGACGTTCCGGCAATGACCCCAGGCAACACAATTGCCGAAGGCACGCGCATCGGCGCGCCAGCGCGCGGTGGGCAGATCATCGCAGCGTTGCGCGACTCCGGCGGATGGGCCGAGGCCGTCGGCGATGACCTGATTGTCGCGACGCTGCGCGAACTCTTCCAGCAGGGAATCTACGTCGAGCCAACGGCTGCCGTCGGGGCGGCTGCGTTCATGTCCTCGCTCAATCGCGGCGCGGAGATTCCGGACGGTGACATCGTCATCCTGCTGACCGGCAATGGACTCAAGGCAACCGACACGATCGGTGGGCTGCTGCCTGGCTAACGGCAGCGAACGACGCCACTTTCGTATCCTTTGGCTGGCTCGATCCCACCTATGCATCGGGCCCGCTACTGCATGACTTAGGGAGCATACTGATGGCTGATGGGGTTACAGGCGGCTCGGCCGCTATCGCCGCGCTCGAAGCGGCCGGGGTCGAGGTCGTCTTCGGGATACCTGGTGTCCACACGCTCGCGCTGTACGACGCGCTCCACGACCGTGGCATCCGGCACGTCCTGGCGCGCCACGAGCAGGGCGCTGGCTTCATGGCCGACGGGTATGCACGGGCCACCGGCAAGCCGGGAGTCGCGCTGATCATCACCGGACCTGGCATCACGAACGTTGCGACGCCTGTTGGTGAGGCATATGCCGATTCATCGCCGGTCGTAATCATCTCGTCGCAGGTCGAGCGGCCCTACGCGGGCAAGATGCGCGGCAACCTGCACGACATCCGCGATCAGTCCGGCCTGATGAGTGTCGTCACCAAGCGCTCGACTCCGGTGGCCGACTTCGACAAGATCGCATCCACTGTCTTCGGAGCGGTCCGCGAGGCCTCCGAGAACCGGCCACGGCCCGTTCACGTCGAACTACCGATCGACCTGCTGGCCGAGACAGGCTCCTTCGAGGCACCTTCGCTGGCATCTGGCTACCGTCCGTCTCCCACTCGGGAGCAGGTCGAGCAGGCAGCGGACCTGCTGGCCAACGCCACCAAGCCGCTGATCTACGTTGGTGGTGGCGCGACCGAAGCCAGCGCGGCCGTCACTGAACTGGCCGAACTGCTTGGTGCGCCCGTCATCTGTTCGATCATGGGCAAGGGTGTCGTCGCCGAGGATCACCCGTATAGCCTCGGTCATGCCTGGAACCCGTGGGGCAGCGAGAATCCGGTCGATGAGATGCTGGCCGAATGCGATGTCGTCCTCGTCCTCGGCTCAAAGCTCGGCGCGCAGGAGACGAACTACTGGGCGATGCCGCTGCCGAAGACGATGATCCGTGTCGATATCGACGACTACGAGATCGAACTGAATTACCCGAACCCGGCCCTCGGGATCGTTGCCGACGCCAGCGCGACCGCGGATGCGCTGGTCGAAGCGCTCCGACAACGCGGCCCGGTCGAGCCGAAGACGAGCGCTGACGAGGTCGAGCAGTTCCGCTCGCGGATTGCCGCCAGTCACCGTGATGAGACCTACTACCCGTACGTCGCAGCGATGCGCGAGGCGCTCCCACGCGATGGCATCATCGTCCAGGATATGACGATGATGAGCTATCGGATGAACGATAGCTTCCCGTCCTACGCCCCACGGACCTATCTGTTCCCGTCGAGTTACGGGACGCTCGGCTTCTCGGTCCCGGCCGCGATCGGTGCCAAGGTCGGTCGCCCGGACGTTCCAGTCGTTGCTGTCGTCGGCGACGGCGGCTTCCAATTCACGATGCAGGAACTGGCGACGGCGATCCAGTTCGAGGTGACGCTGCCGATCGTCATCTTCAACGACTCGACCTACACCGCCGTCGAGCAGGCGATGAAGTACGAGTTCAATGGCCGCGTGATGGCGACCGAACTGGTCAATCCCGACTACGTCAAACTCGCCGATGCCTACGGCATCCCGGGCGTCCGGGCCGAGTCGCCGGCAGCGCTAACCGAGGCGGTCCAGGCGGCATTCGAGCGGCGCGGACCAACCATCATCGACGTCCCGATTCCGCGCATGTAGCGCCGTCGGAACTCAGTCACAAACCTGCAACGCAACAGGACTCCAGCATTGGCGTCCTGTTGCGGTATTGATACGCCCCATATATTGAACTCCCAGACAAACCCTGTATGCTTTGAGCATATATCTTGCGACACACGTCACCGTGAGGCGAGTGCAGGCGCCTTACGATGCAGGGAAGTGGCGTTTGCATATGGAAGACCATCCCGCCCGGGAATCAGTTGGCATACCCCGCGCCGATGTGTGGATCGCGATGGGCATGTCGTCGCTGGCCGCCGGCCTCTGGCTGACCGACCGTGGCGACCCGTTCCTGTTGATGATGTGGGGTGTCGGTCTCTCGCTGATCGGCGTCGCCGCCGTCGTCCTCGGCCTCGGGCTCTTACTCCGCATCTGGCGCTGACACGCGCCAGCGACATCCGTTTCAGCGCCGACCGGGCCTGAACGGGGCGATGTGGTGCCTGCCATTCTCGCGAAAAGGTCTTCTACGCCTTCATTCCTCCAACGTGGCACGCTGATTGCCTTATCCCGATTCGCAAGGTGCGAGCGAACGAGGCTCGCGCGAAGGAGGATAGGACATGAATGCACGTGAGTCATACGATCAGGAACGGATCGTACGGCATACTGAAATCCACGATCAGCCAACACAATCACTGCCCGCGACCGAGGTCGTGCGCCAGGATGTCGTAACTCCCGGCGATCGCGTCATCCGCGAAGAGGTCGTTCACCAGCCGGTCGCCCGCTACGACTACACCGACGAAGCCGTCAGCGAGAACGTCACGATCGATCGCGTCCTGGCGCGCCGTGCCGCACTCGACCGGATCAGCAACGTCATCTGGTTCGTCGTTGGCATGCTGGAAATCGCAATCGGCCTGCGTGTCGCGTTCCGGCTACTCGAAGCCAACCAGGGCAGTGGATTCGTCACGTTCATCTACGACGTCACTGAGCCATTCGTCCGACCATTCCAGGGCATCTTTACCGACCCGGCCTCCGACGGCGCAGTCCTCGACACAGCTGCGCTGACGGCGATGGTTATCTGGGCCATTGTTGCCTGGGGTATCGTCCGGCTGATGTGGCTCCTGTTCGACCGCACCGAGACTGGCATCCGTCGTTCGGTCCACCAGTCCAACCGCGACTTCGCCTAACCCACTCCTTCACAACCCCTCCCCCTGTTCACGGGACGGCTCAGTTCTGAGCCGTCCCGAATTTGCGCGTTATACTCCCCCGGCAGAAAAGGGAGGAAAGCGACCTATGAGCGGGCGACCAATTGCGGACAGGATCAGCGGCTTCGGGACCTCGGTCTTCACCGAGATGAGCCGGCTGGCCGTTGAGCATCAGGCGATCAACCTCGGTCAGGGGTTCCCGGATTTCGCTGGACCCGACTTCGTCAAGGAAGCCGCCGCCGCCGCGATTGCCGCCGACATGAACCAGTACGCCCCCTCGCACGGCACACCGCGCCTGCGTACCGCGATCGCCAACGACTGGGCATCACGCTACGGCCGCGACATCGATCCTGACCAAGAAGTCACGGTTACAACCGGCGCGACCGAAGCGATCTTCGTCGCGATGCTCGCGTTCCTGAACCCCGGTGACGAGATCATCTTCTTCGAGCCGTTCTACGATGCCTACGTCGCCGATGTCGCGATGGCGGGAGCGACGACCTGCGTCGTCCGTCTCCACGCGCCCGACTGGCACTTCGACCCTGACGAACTCGCGGCGGCGTTCAGTGACCGGACGAAAGTGCTGCTGCTCAACACTCCGCATAACCCGACCGGCAAGGTCTTCAACCGCGCCGAACTGGAGACGATTGCCGACCTGTGCATCCGCTATGACGTGACGGTCATCACCGATGAGGTCTACGACCGGATCGTCTTCGACGACCACGAGCACATCCCGATCGCGATGCTACCGGGAATGTGGGAGCGGACGCTCACCGTCAACTCGACTGGTAAGACGTTCTCAATGACTGGCTGGAAAATCGGCTTCACGGTCGGCCCCGCTGACCTCAACGCCGCCATTCGCGCGGTCCATCAGTTCTCGACCTTCGCGACTGCCACGCCGTTCCAGGAGGCAATGGCCGTCGCACTCGAAACGGCGGAAGACCGTGGCTATTACCGGCTACTACGCGACGAGTACAGCCAGCGCCGCGACCGGCTCCGGGCCGTCCTCGCCGACGCAGGCCTGCCGCCACTCGACTGTCAGGGAGCGTACTTCCTGCTCAGCGACGTGACGCCACACGGGTTCGATAACGATGTCGATTTCTGCCGCTATCTCGTCACCGAAGCCGGCGTGGCCGCAATTCCGCCGTCTGCCTTCTACCTCGATCCGGCCACGGCTCCGCCGCTTGCGCGCTTCTGCTTCGCCAAGCGGTTCGAGACGATTGATGCAGCAGCGGAACGGCTCGGTCGGCTGAAGAGCAGCGCGACATAACTGATCGAGCCGTGATAGGCGCTCAGGTCAGGGGTCCGCGTAACGCGACGCGAGCGGGCGCGCCGTCGCCATCCTGAATCTTCAGCGGGAAACAGAGGAGTTCGTATGGGCCGGGCTCGATCGCATCCAGATCGAGCCCTTCGACGATGATGATATCGTTGCCAAGCAGCAGTTGGTGAGTCTCGGTGTTGGTCGTCTTCATTCCGCCGATGGAGAGGTAATCGATCCCGATCAGCGTGACGCCGCGCGTAACGACCCACTCGGCGGCTTCCAGCGATATTCCGACGTAGTCCTCGATGAACGCCGCCGGACTCGACCGCCAGAGACCGGTATTGGTCGTCTTCAGAATCAACCGCTCGGTTCCAGCCGGGATTCCGGCAGCCTCCAGTTCAGCGACTTCAACTTCTGGTCCGGACGATGTCAGATCCGCAACCCAGCACGGCCCGACCCAGCGCTCCAGCGGCACATGATCGATCGTCGCGCCACCATGGACGAAGTGACGCGGCGGGTCCACGTGCGTCCCGGTGTGCGTCGTCAGGATCAACTGCGTTACGTTCGCGACGTCCTCCGGAGTACGCAGCAGCGGTCGCTCCGCCACCGGATCGTCCCCTGGCCACTGGGGCATGCCTGGCCGAATCGCGATGCTGATGTCGAATAGCTTTGATTCGCTGGACACGGTCCCTCCGAATGTAGGAGAAGGTTTACGGGTGACGCGCCGTCTGCGCGAGCCTACTGCGCGACGACCCGGTTCCAGAGCGCGAACTGCGCTTCGACGTCGTGGTGGTATTGCGTGGTCGTTGCCTGTGCTCCGATCAGGACGGCCTCACATTCACCAAGGGCGCGATGTAGCAAGCGGGCCAGACGCGCGCCTTCGGTGACAGTCAGGCCGATTCCGAGGATCGTCTTATCGACCTGGATCGTGTGCTCGCGCAGATGGGCGTTGAAGAACAGCATAATGTCGCGGATCGGCATGACGCCATCCCACCAGACCATTGGGAGTTCGAGGCCGGCGTCAGACAGATCCTTGAACGCCTCCTGCGCCAGTCCGTGAACGTGAGCGAAGGTGGTACGGAACGACGCCAGGTCGCCATCAAACGGGAACTGATCGCGGCTTCGGATCAGGGCGTCGCGCGAATCAAACTGGTCAGACGACATGCCGGGCGCGCCGCGCTGTTCGAGCGCCCACTCGATCGCGATCCGGAAGCCCGACTCCGCCATCATCATGTGGCTCAGCGTCTGACGAATCGAATACTCGCCCGGGGCTGGTTCGCGGTCGAGCATATCGTCCGGAACACCCACCAGCGCGCCAGTCAGATCACGATAAGCCATCTGATGCTGACCAAGCATGCGTTGCGCGAGAGTGCGCGGTTGACTCATCTCACGCTGGCCCGCAGTTCTCGCGGCGAGTTCACACAGCCGCTGGTAGGCAACATAGGCCATCTCGCGTGGATACTCGGCAAAACTCTGCCAGCGCGGGTCCACATCCGGAGGTTCCGGCAGGCCGGTTTCGAGCGCTTGCGCGTCCATACGGCCAATGGCTTCGGCGAACCGTTCAACTGACGCGACCAGCTCAGGCGACAAGGCGCTCCCCAATCTTGACGTAGGTGTCAGGTGTCAGGTGTCAGGGAATAAGCATAGTTTTCAGGCGTGAGACGATGCCTGCAGTTTCGCGACACTCTGATACCTGACACCTGTTACCTGACACCTGTCACCCGACACCTAACCACTATCGCAGTCCCGGCATGACCTCGCGGGCGAACTCGACCATCACGTCGTGGTTCTCGTCCGGCGGCCAGCCGAAGACGAAGTCGGTGTAGCCGACAGCGCGATACGACTCGATGACCTGCTTGACGTTGTCGAGCGACTCCCACGGGTGCTCGTAGGGCCAGATCGAGCGCATGATCTCCTGCGGGTCACGCCCGACCTTCGCGCAGGCGGCGTCGAGCAACTGATTTCGCTCGGCGGCGACATCGACCGCGCCGCGCGTGTTCCAGGCGTTGGCGAACTTCGCCGTCAGCCGGAGCATTCGAGGGCCGGATGCGCCAACCAGCAGGGGAATACTCGGCTGCTGGACGGGCTTCGGCTCGAACGGCGCATCGGTTACCCAGTAGTAATCGCCGTGGAAATCGAAGCGCTCGTTCTTCTGCAACCCGTCGATGATCGTCAGTGCCTCCGAGAACCGATCGACCAGTTCGCGACGATCGGGCATCGGGTAGCCGTAGGCCTCATGCTCGCGCACCCACCACCCGGCGCCAAGTCCGAGTTCGAGCCGGCCGTTCGAGATGTGATCGACCGTCGCCGCCTGCTTCGCCAGCAGGGCTGGGTTGCGGTAGGTATTGCCCGTCACCATCACACCGAACCGGATGCGCTCGGTCGCCATCGCCAGTCCGGCAATGACGGTCCAGGCTTCCAGCAACGGCTCAGCGTCGTCGGACGGCTCGTTCCCGGTGATGAAATGGTCAGTTACCCAGACCGTGTCGAAGCCGAGTTCCTCGGCCTCTTTCCAGCGCTCAACCAGTTCCGGGTATGGCTTGCGCGCACCGGAGACAACTCCGAAACGCAATGGATGGCCGTTCGCCACTCGTTCCTCCCTCACATCGGCACAGTTCGCCAACGCGATTCTACGGCAAACCCTGCTCGCGCACGTCACATCAATTTACTCACGTAACAGGAGAGGGATATGCGATAGATCCCGGCGATGTGGATGTAATTACCTGCCATCCGCCGCCGAACGGCGACGTTCGCTCTCTGTCAGCAACTCGACGAGTTCGGCGTTACTGAACGTGACCGAAGCGACTCGTTCACGCGGCGCGTCGGCAGTGTTGTCAACGATCGCACCTTTGACCAGCACACCATCAGGCAGCATCGTCACCAGCACGTCTGTATACCCGTGCTGATCGAGGTAGTGACCGACGGCCCGCAGGAGGTCCTCATAGCGCACGTTAGGCAGGTTATCGTTGGCGTTCGACATCAGCAGGCTCCTGTCGGCGGTCGGTTCGGTCGCTTGTATCGTACGTGCAATGCCCGACAGACGCCACGCCACGTGGGCACCTGCCCTGCTGTGCTACCCTCTCGCCGCAAGATCGCTATGACGGAGTGAGGGAGAGAGCCAGCCATGTCGGTGGCACCAGTAAATCGCGAGCGAGTCAGGATCGACGGCGGCGTCATCGTCGCCTACCAGGACGGCGGTCACCGCATCCTGACCGATGGCGTCGTCGTCGTTGAGGGGAATGAGATCGTCCACGTCGGCAAGACGTTCGACGGACAGGCCGACCGCGTCATCGACGCGCACAACGCGATCGTCACGCCCGGCCTGATCAACACCCACACCCACCTGACGGAATCGCCGCTGGACAAGTCGTTTATCGAAGACCAGGGGCGACGGCAGTTCTACTACTCCGGCCTGTTCGAGATGCTCCCCGCCCGTTCAGCAGGTATCGACGACGACGCCCGCCGCGCCTGTGTCGACTACTCGATGGGTGAACTCCTGCGGACCGGGACAACGACCGTCATGGAGATCGGTGGCTACGGCGACTACACCGCCGAGGCAGCGACCAACGCCGGACTACGCGCCTACATCGCCAACGGCTACCGTTCCGGCCGCTGGTATACGCCGGATGGCCGCCGCGTTGACTATCACTGGGACGAGGAGGCCGGGAAAGAGGGCTTCCGCAAGGCGATCGAGTTCATCGAACGGATCGACGGCAAGGCCAACGGTCGCATCAAGGGTTTTCTCTCGCCCTCCCAGGTCGATACCTGCACGGAAGAACTGCTGCGGATGAGCCGCGAAGCGTCGGACAGCCTGCAGGTTCCACTCGCGCTCCACACGAGCCAGTCGACCAACGAGTTTCAGGAGATGATCCGCCGCAATGGACTGACGCCGGTGGAATGGCTGGACCAGATCGGCTTCCTCTCCGAGTGGAACATTCTGGGTCACGTCATCATCATCGCCGGATCGTCGTGGGCGCAGTACAAGGGTGACGACCTCGCGCTGCTGGCCAACGCCGGCGCGAGCGTTGCTCACTGTGTCTGGGTGTTCGCGCGGCGCGGTATCGCGATGGAGTCGTTCGGCGGCTACCTGCGGGCGGGTGTCAACATGTGCCTCGGCACGGATACCGCACCGCAGTCGATGATCGAAGCGCTCCGCTGGACGGCCGTCGTCGGCAAGATTCAGGCGCGCGACACCCAGCAATCGACGGCTGCGGAAGTGTTCGACGCCGCAACGCTGAACGCCGCGAAGATGCTGCATCGTGACGACCTTGGCCGGATCGCACCCGGTGCAAAGGCCGATATTCTGATCTGGGAGCGTGACTCGCTCTTTATGGTGCCACTGCGCGACGCGCTCAAGAACATCGTCTACAACGCACAGACCGAAGACCTGCGCACCGTCATGATCGACGGCACCGTGGTGCTCGACAACGGCCAACCGCTCTTCGTTGACCAGGCGGCCGCCAACCAGGCCGTTCAACACGCCGGAGAACGCATGTGGTCGGAACTCCAGGCGGGCGACTGGGCACGTCGCTCGGTTGAGGACCTCTCGCCGATGACGTATCCGGCCTGGAGGTAGAACGGGACGTGGGACGCGGGACACGGGACGCGAACATCGGGACCTATTCGCAACACGCATCACGCATCACGACCCTCGCGTCCCGCGCCCCACGTCCCGCGTCCCGTCTCACACCCCCCGCCGCAACTCCTCCACGCCACCGTCGACTCCGACAATCGCCAGTGACGCGATGTCGATGAAGAGGCCGTGCTCGACGACGCCGGGAATGGTCGTGATGGCGACGGCGAGGTCGGCGGGGCGATCGAGTGGAGCGTTGTAGAGGTCGAGGACGAGGTTGCCGTTGTCGGTCACGAACGGTGCGCCATCACGCTCGCGGAGGATCGGGTCACCAATCGCAGCAAGGCGGCGGCGCGTCATTTGCCAGCCGAAGGGCAACACTTCGACAGGGACCTGCATCGTGGGTAGCGCATCCGCGAGGTGATCGACGACCTTGCTTCCATCGGCGACGATGATAAAGCGGCGGGCGGCCAGCGAAACGATCTTCTCGCGGGTCAGTGCGCCGCCCCGGCCCTTGATCGCGTGGAGGGTGTTGCGTTCAACGACATCGGCACCGTCGATAGCGAGGTCAAGTTCCCCATCGAGTTCTACGAGTCCAATGCCCAGTTCGTCGGCCAGTCGTTCCGTTCGACCAGATGTCGCGACACAGCGCAGGCGAAGCCCATCTGCGATACGTGGCGCCAGCGCCCGGACGAACAGTTCGGACGTCGTCCCGCTGCCAAGGCCGATCGTCATTCCGTCTTCGACCAGCGCTGCTGCCCGTTCAGCGGCGCGCCGCTTCTGATCTTCGCCGCTAGGCACGATGTCGCTTCCTTCCGCCCACCAGTTGCACCGGACCTCCCGGTTGCCGGACAAATGGTTGCTGATTGCGCGTTCCGCCGCAACATGTGCCGCATCCCGAGTACGATTACGTTGAACGATCGACGATTTCTGGTACCTGGAGGCGAACAACGATGGCGGAACAGCCTGAGCGAAGCGAGCGAACACTCCGGTCGCGGGTCTGGGCTGAGACGCGTGGCGAAGGTGAGGTACTCCTGACCTGGCAGCGCGCCGAGCCAGTTCCCGAGGACGCGAATAAGGCCGCAGACGCACGCGCAGTTGCCGCAACGGTCGGCGTCCTGGCGGGTGTGACCTCCGCAACGGCAGCCGAAGGCGGTGTCGTCGTCACCTTCGATCCAGCGGTCGTCTCGCGTCCACAACTCGCCAACGCCGTTCGGGCGGCCTTGAATCTCGACACGGACTTGCGGACGCGCGGCAATGAGTTGATGAAGCGGACGCCCGCCTATCTGGGTCTGGCGAAGTCGCTCGCGCTCGACGAACGGGTCAGCCCGGTGCCTGAGGCCGCGCGCCAGGCGGCCGCGACACGCAGCACATCATTACGGACGGCAGGCGCCTTGCCAGTCGCGGGGCGCTTCATTCCTGGTTTTCCACTGATCGCGAGGCTGCACACGCTCGTCCCGGTTCTCAAAGCGCTCGGGAGTTGGAGTCGCGAAGAATCGCCGGAAGCGGTTGAAGAACACCTGCAACGTGCTGGGCTCACCCGCGAACAATTGGACCGCGACCTAGCGACTGCTCAGGAAGCCGTCGCATTCGCCCGCGATTACGCCGCCGAACGGGTCGGCAAGGCCGCTGCGACAGCAACGACCGCCGCGCTCCAGGCGCGCGCGAAAGCCCGTGAGTGGGCGAAGCAGTATGGCGAACGCGGTAGCAACAACCCGCAGGATGAGCAACCCTGATCCCGACGGTCGAGTCGGTTACTCTTCGATCTCGACGTCAGCGGGCGGGTCAGCCGTTTCGAAGCCATTAACGGCGTCGGGGTCGGACGGAAGGTCCGCCGCGAGTGCGCGGATCGTCGTCCAGTCACCGACCAGGTAATAGCCGTCGTTGATGTACTCCTCGTAGACATATGAGCCGAGCGAGTGGGAGTAGATGTTCTCGCGGCCGATGTCCTGAGCGAGACCAGCCAGCTGATAGAGCTTACGCAACGACGGATCGTCACCGAGTAGATCGGTCCGGATCGAGTCACCCAGATCGGAGATCAGATCTGGCAGGTTGGTGATCAGCCCTGACGCCAGCGCGCGCTCCCGGATCGCCAGCAGGACCTGCTGCTGGCGTGTCTGGCGCGAGAAGTCACCGCCGTCGTGGCGGGTCCGGGCGTAGCGGACCGCGGTCACGCCATCCATGAGCTGCAATCCGGGCCGGAAGTAAACGCGGGTATAGCCGTTGTCGTTGGTCGGGTACTGATCGTCTTTCACGACACCCGGAACGTCGACAATGATCCCACCGATCGTGTCAACGACCTTCTCCATCCCGGCAATGTCGACCTCGGCGAAGTAGTGGATCGGGATACCGAAGTTGTACTCGATCGTCTGGGCGACCAGGGTCGGCCCGCCACCGGGAATCGATTCGTCGAGTTCCCCGAACGGATACGCGGCGTTGATCTTCGTCGCATAGTAGCCGGGAATCTCAACAAGCAGGTCTCGCGGAATCGAGAGCATATCGACCCGTTCTGCGACTGGGTCAACCCGCACGACGATGATCGTGTCACTGCGCGGTGGACCTTCGTCGCCGATCCGAGCATCGACACCCAGCAACAGGATGTTGATTGGGTCCCGGCCCGACCACTCAGGGAGCGCTGTCGGCGTCGGCGGTTCCATGGTCGGCGTAGGCTCTCCAGGCTGGAGCGTTGCCGTCGGTTCGGCGGGTTGGGTGGGTGGCGCGGTCGTCGGCGTCGCATCAGGGATGGTTGGCGCAGTCGCGACTGGTGTGACGAATGATTGCCGCGCGACCGGGGTAACGAAGACCTTACCGGCTGCCTGTTGCGCCTCCCAGGCGATCGGGATCACGATCGACCCGATCCAGACCAGCGTTGCGAGAGGAATGAGTGCGAGAATCGACCACGCCACGAACCGTACGCCACGGGGTTGATCGCGGAACGAACCGCGCTCAGGCTGATCGTAGACCGGGACGTGGAACTCGGTCGTCGCGTCAAGGACCTGATCGCCCCGTCTCGGCGCGTTCCGTTCCGAACGCCGCGCAAGCGGATAGACCGCCGCACGCTCGTTGTCACGTCGATGCGGGCGGGCGTACCCCTTCTTCCAAGGATTAGGCTGTTTGCTTCGTCGCTTCATCGGCTCCAGCCGCGTACGTTCGATTCAGCACGCAAGTGTAAACGACGCTGCCACTGAATCGTCACGGGCGGGTGAAGGTCGTTTGACGCGATCAACCGACGGCAGAACTGATCACTGGTGATGACGCAACGATCGCGGCTAGTTCGTCGAACAACCAGACGGTCCATTCGGCCTGCCGGCTATCGCGGAACGACTCGGAGTTGGCACGAACTGCAGCGCGCGTCTCTGGTGCCATCTTGTCGTACGTGCGGTTGATCCCCTCCAGGTGAGGATTCTCCTTTGCAAACCGACGCGTCTCCGCCGCGAGGGCATCGTTCACAAGGGCCGGCCGCTCGACCAGATAACCGAGTTCCGTCCCCTGCTTATCCAGCAGGATCAGAACGGGAATCGCCTGGTAGCCATCCTTGCGAACGTAGCCAGACGCAAGGTCGCGATGCTGATCGCGAAGCAGTAGCCGGACATCGACGTTGTCGAGTTCCTGAGACAGCCTGATGATAGGGGGAATGAACTGTGCGGAATCACCGCAGAAATCCTCGGTCAGGATCAGGAACCGAAGCGGAGCACCAGCAAACGCCGCCCGGGTCTCCTCGCTGATCTCGGTCGATTGAATCCTGCGCTCGAACAACTCCCGGTTCTGCGTCATCTGCGCGATATACGCGTCAGCGTCCATCGCCTGATCCCAGTATGTCGCTGCCGTGCTGGCCATCGTTGCTCCTTCGTGTAGCATCCATCCTGTTGACTGTAACCGCCGCGCGAATGCGGCTATTCCGACACATGGCTCCCGGAAAGGTCGCAAGATGTCCGCCCCAATCGCCGTCCCGGTCCTGACACGCGAGGTCGTCGAGCACGTTCGTGAGATCGCGCAGGCGATGCCTTATCGCGCCAGCGTCGGCGTCGATCCCGAGCGGGTTATCTGGGTCGAAGTGGGTGGAACAGAACGGATCGGCTTTGCCTGGTCGCCGGATGACCCTGACGGCCCGCACTGGATGATCGCCCTGCTTCGCTATGACGGGCGCAAAGTCGGGAAATCTGCCATCCGTCATGTCGTTGAACTGCTTGCCGGGTCCGGCCACGGCTGGGAACTTGCACCGCCGTTCGACAGCGCTCCGCAACTGACACTCGTCCGCGTACGGGTCGACAACTCCACACCGCCATTGCCTCTGTGACACTCTTGTGATGAAAAACGCCAGAAATCCACGTCATCTATTCACCCGGTTCTCAACAATTGTGGGGACCGGACATCTCCTGAGTGGGCGCTCCGGTTTGCAACCTGAACGCATCCGGCGGAGGCCGCAGCAATGTCACCCTGGTCGGGCAGCACGATCCGCGCAGAATACGACAACATCGAGCAACTCATCGCAGCGCTCTCGCCTGTCTGCGGCGGTATCTGGCTCGCGACCGATATCAGAACGCTCGTTCACTGGATCGTGATGGCCAACCGTGTCGTCCCAGTCATCGAGTCGCCCGACGACCAGTTCTGCCGGGCGTTTGGCATCGTGACAATCGTCGCGCCCGACGGCGAGCCGGTCTTCCTCATCAACGAGCGCGACGTCCTCGAGTGGCGTGGCTCGGAGCGGGTCCTGTCCGTCCGAGAACTCGGCGACGATCAGTGTGAGATCCGGCTCGAACGACTCGACGACCTTGACGTCAGACTCATCGATAGTTTCAACCTCTCCCGTCCCGAAAACGCCGAACGTCGAACGCTTGCCGTCGGCGAACGACGCTTCGTCCAGGTCTATGACGATCAACTGCCAACAGGTTGCCCGGATGCCGACAGTGTGTTCCAGATGATCGAGATGACGGTCGAGGCACGGCGCCGGTTGATCGGTCCATCGGCAGGAACCCTCGACGTCCTGGAGCAGATGGAGCGAGACCTCGTTCAGACGCTCCGAACCTGCCCGGTCGAGTCATACATCTGGGCGGCGACGCTTCAGGAGCGCATCGCGAGGATGCGTCAACTGCTCGCGGCCTGACCCCGGCTTCGCGTTCAGACTCCGGACGGTGCCTGCTACACTCAGGCGGCTTTGGCACCGATGAGAGGATGAACGATGACTGAATCGACACGGTTGACCGCCGAGATGCTGGCCGATCTCAAGATGCCCTCCGACCCCCAGGTCAGCCCCAATGGCCAGTGGTTGGTTGCCTCTGTGACGACGACAGCCAAGTCCGACGAGCACCGCAACGCGGCTATCTGGCTGGCCGATACCAGCGGTTCACGCGACGCCCGCCAGATCACGACCGGCACCGCCAACGACACCCATCCACGCTGGTCGCCCGATAGCCGCGAACTCGCCTTCCTCTCCGACCGCAGCAAACGCGGCAAGAACCAGTTGCAGGTGCTGTCACTCGACGGCGGCGAGGCTCAAGAGGTGACCGATGTGCGCGGTGGCGTCAGTGGCTTCTGCTGGCTGCCGGGCGCAGGACGTCGGATCGCCTACCTTGCCAACGACGCGCGCGACGAGGACGAGGAGAAGCGCCGCAAGGAAGAGCGGGACGACGCCAACGTCTATGGCGCATTCTGGCCGTTGGCCCGGATCATCGTCCATGACCTCGACTCCGGTGAGGAACAGCGCATCAACACCGGCGATACGCACGTTTCGCTCGTCGTCCCATCACCGGACGGGAAGCGACTGGCGGCGATGATCTCCGAAACGCCCGAGATCGACAGCATGCTCGCGACCGGACGAATCGCCGTCGTTGATATCGAACGCGATTCGGTCGTCGAGGTTGCTCCGCCAGGATTCTGGTCGTCGTCGGTCACCTGGAGCCACGACGGAAAGCACATCTACTTCACCGGCCAGAGTGGCGAGTTGCCAGTCGGCTCCAGCCAATTGTGGGTCGTTGACGCAGACGGTGGCGCCGAACCAGCGTGCATCAGCGTTGACGCGCCATACTGCTTCGCCGGAGCGACACGCGCCGCCTATCAGGAGGCGTTGCTTGCGACGATCGCCTGCGGTACCGAATCCGAGATCCACGCGATCGACCCGGCGACGAAGGGTCACACCGTCGTTGCGGCGTTCTCCGGCGACATCGCTGGCCTGTCAATCAGCGACGATGGCTCAGTCATCGGCCTCCTCGCCAGTACCCCCGATCGCCCGGACGATCTGTACGTCATCCGCGACAGCGCCGATCCGGTGCGCGTGTCCAACTTCCACGCCGTCCTGGACGAGATCGAACTTGGCCCGCAGGAGATCCTGACCTGGGAACGCGCTGGGGTTGGTCTCGACGGGATTCTGATCTGGCCGCCGGGCAAGAGCCGCGCCGATGGACCGTTGCCTTGCATTGTCTCCATCCACGGCGGGCCATACGGGCGTTGGCCCAACGAGTTCATCACCCGCTTTGGCCGCTGGATCGCCCAGCACGGTTACCTGGTGTTCCTGCCAAACCCGCGTGGAGGTATGGGCCACGGCGCCGCATTCGCCGAATCCGTCCGCAACACGGTTGGCAACGAAGACTACCTCGACATCATCTCCGGTGTTGACCTGCTGGTGGAGCAAGGTCTGGCGGACCCGGACAAACTCGGCTGCGGCGGCTGGAGCCAGGGCGGATTCATGACGGCATGGATCGTCGGCCAGACGACACGCTTCAAAGCAGGCGTGATGGGTGCCGGTGTCTCCGACTGGGGCATGATGATCGCCACCAGCGACATCCCGACCTACGAGCAGTACATGGGCGGCGGCAACCCGTACGAAGGCGTTGGTCCACACTCATTCGACGCCCAGAGTCCGGCATCGTTCGTCTCGCGGGCGAAGACACCGGTCCTGATCGTCCACGGTGAGAACGACGAGCGGGTTCCGGTCACGCAGGGCATCCACTTCTTCCGTGGCCTGCGTCGCTACGGTGTCCCAACCGAACTGGTGACCTACCCGCGCGAACCCCACGGCATCCAGGAACGCAACCATCAGATCGACCTGAACAACCGGATCGTCGAGTGGTTCCAGAGGTGGATACCGGTCGGTTGATCGGGACGCGGGACGTGGGAAGCGGGACGCGAAGATCGGATCCATCGCGTCCCGCATCTCACGTCCCGCATCCCGCGTCCCGCCACTACGACATTCTTCCGATGCACGACCCGTATCGGTCTGCCATCCTTCGTGATGGCCGGTTCAACGACGGCCTGTTGCTGGATGCGCGGCGATGGTGCCGTGATAGTGGTTGAGGACCGACGTGGCTGATATCTCGATTGCTGATTCAGGGGCCGCGACGGAGGCTCCGCTGTCACGACGTGAACGGGCACGCGCCCTGTTCGCGGCCTACCCGCGTGCCGTCTGGATGATGGCGCTCTGCAACCTGATCCTCTGGACCGGGCGCGGAATCGTCATCCCGTTCGTCGTGATCTATTTCAGCCAGATCGTCGGTATCTCAGCCAGCATCGTCGGCGCAGGGATCGCCGCCAGCGGGCTTGGCGGGATCGCATTCGTGATGCTGGTGGCCGGTCAGATCGACCGGCGTGGCGGTCGACCGGTCCTGCTGGCGTGTATGTCGGTCCTCGCACTGGCGACGCTCGGGTATCCGTGGGCGACCAACATTCCGCTCTTTCTGCTCGTCACCGTCGTGCTGACCTTCGCCAGCCAACTCTACTGGCCATCGTCGGACGCCACGATCGCATCGATAACTGATCCATCGCGGGTGGCCGAAGCGATGTCGATCCTGCGTGTCGCCAACGCGATCGGTATTGGCGCCGGAGGGTTCATCGGCGGTGCGCTGGCGACCGGCGGCGGGATGGCCGAGTACCGTGTCGTCTTCCTGACCAGTGCCGCGATGGTCTTCGCCGCCGCGATCCTCGTCTGGCGGACGGTCCCGGCAATCGTTCTCCCCTCGAAGTCCGAGTCCGGTAAGCACGGTAGCTGGAACGACGTGCTGCCCGACCGCACGTTCCTCTACTCGCTGGTGATCCTGTTCACGCTCGTCTTCGGCTTCACGCAAATCACGATGACGGTCCCAGCGTTCCTGCGTGCCGAAGCAGGCATCGGTGAGGGGACGATCGGCCTGCTGTTCACGATGAACACGATCATCGTCGTGATGGCGCAGATCCCGACGACCGCGCGCGTCAACAAGCGGCATATCAGCCGGCCACTTGCGCTTGGCGCGTTGCTCTGGACATGCTCGTTCGGCTTTCTGCTGCTGACACCGTCGCTTGGAGTCCCGGCAGCGATGGCTGCCTTCCTGGCGTTCACGCTGGGTGAGTTGCTGTTCATGCCGATCACGGCCATCATCCCGGTCCGGCTGGCACCGATGCACCTGCGTGGCCGCTATTTCTCGCTCTCCAGCGTCGTCTGGGGCGGCTCGTATGCGTTCGCGTCGCTGATCGGTGGCGTTGCGCTCGACCTCCCGAATCCGGCGATGCTCTGGCCGGTGATGATGGTCCTGATGCTGGCCGGAGGTCTTGGCGCACTTCGAATGGCTCGCTCAGACCGGCTCAATCCGGTCGAACAACCCGCCACGGCATGACATAACATCCACGAACATTGGCGTTAGGCGCGGGGCGTGATACCGTCCGCGCTGACCGCCGTGTAGCGCGATAGAGCGAGGAGCCTCGAAAACGATGGCAGGACCGACCTACGGGAAGAACCCACCCGCCGACCAGCTCGACTTCGGAATCGTCACCGGCCAGCATTGGCGCACATGGGACGAAATGGTCGAGCAATGGCAATGGGCCGACGAGAGCGGGCTGGATTCCGCCTGGGCGTTCGACCACTTCTTCTCGCTGCGCGATGGTGAGATGGGTGAGTGTCTCGAAGGCTGGACGTTGCTGTCGGCGCTGGCCGTCAAGACGAGCAACGTGCAGATCGGCCTGATGGTGACCGGTAACACCCACCGCAATCCGTCCGTCCTCGCCAAGCAGGCGGTGACCGTCGACATCATCTCCGGTGGTCGTCTCATCCACGGGATGGGTGCTGCCTGGCAGGAGCGCGAGCATCAGGCGTACGGCATCGACTTTCCATCGCCCCGCGAGCGCGTTGACCGCTTTGGCGAGTCGATGGAGATCTATCGCTTGCTGGAAACCCAGGAACGCTCGACGTTCAACGGACAGTACTACACGCTCGACAACGCGCCGTTCGAGCCGAAGCCGGTCTTTGGTCACATCCCGATCCTGATCGGATCGACCGGCAAGCGAATGCTGCGCCACGTCGCGCGCTACGCCGACCAGTGGGATGGCGGTGGCACGCCCGAGGAGTACAAGGCGACCGGTGAGCAACTGGCAGCCGCCTGCGCTGAGGTCGGTCGCGATCCGTCCGAGATCCGCTGGGTCCTCTCAACCGGTGCCGACAAACTCGAATCGGTCGACACCTTTCGCAAGCACGTCGCGGACTACGCCGCCATCGGCGTCCGCTCGTTCCTGTTCTCGCTCCCCGGCGGATCACCAAATGCCACCGTCCGCAAGATCGCCGGCGAGGTGATTCCGGAGTTGCGAGAAGCGTTCAAGGGGTAGGGTTCCGGACTCGGGATATGGGATTCGGGTTGGTGAAGCCGGTCACGCTAACTGGACGCCCCCGAATCCCGAGTCCCGAATCCCGAACCGTCCCGCATTTCCTTCGTCGCCCGCCGCCACAGCGTCAGGACAATCACCGCCGCGACCGTCATCCAGCCTTTGCCGACAATCTGGCCGTCGAGAAAGTCGAGCGAACCGAAGGCGAGCCAGAGGAAGAGGACGGAATCGGCTACAAGGCCGACGATGTTCGATGCGACGACTGCGCCGATCCAGTGACGCTGGCGTAGTGGCGTGTAGACGAGAAAGTCGAACGTCTCCGACAGCAGGAAGGCGGCTGCACTCGCGACGGCGATCGAGGTGACTCCGCCGGGGATCGTCGCGTTGTCCGACTGGACGAGCGAGATCACACTTCCGGCCGCGATACCGGCAAGGACGTACCAACGGCCCAGCGTGTCGTGGGTAATGTCACGCAGGGTGAACGCCAGACCGGCGAAGTAGACGCCGGCTGGCGCGGTCAACCCGAACCCGACCGAAACGGTGCCGAAGCGGTCGATCGCCCAGTTCGCCGCGATGACCGTCAGCACGTAGGCGACAATCGCGACCAGGCCGATTGTCCGCGCATGGCGCAGGTAGACAGGATCGTTCGGCGCGAGTGCCGCCTGGTCGCGTGCCTGCATCATCGTGGGTACAGGATCATCTGCGTGCAACGAAAGAGCGCGATCGTCTTGCCAGTCGCCCGGTCACGCACAACCGCGTCCCAGACCTGCGTCGTCCTGCCGCCATGCTGCATCGTCGCTTCACAATCGAGTACACCGTCGAGGGCAGTCCCGAGGAAGTTCGACTTCAACTCGATCGTCGTGAAGCCACGCGCTCCATCCGGCAGGTTCGCGCGAGTACCGTAGCCCGCCGTCGTATCGGCCAGACCCACGACCGAGGCGGCGTGCAGATAGCCGTTCGGCGCCAGCAGGTCGGGGCGGACGGGCATTTCGCCCGTCGCGCACCCTTCCTCGATTGACGTGATGCGGATACCCAGCAGCGCCGGGAACGTCCCTGGCGACCAGGCATTCAGTTCTTCAACGGTTGGGAGTTTTCGCGCCATCCTAGAGCGACCCCTGGACGGCGCTGACGCCATCGATAAAGCGGTCGACATCCTCCTCGGTGTTGAAGAAGCCGAGCGAGACGCGTGCTGCGTCCGGGTTGTTGATGTACTTCGTCACGAACCGGATCGTGACGTTGTGCTCCTCGGCCAGACGCTTGGTGAGGTCCGGGCCGGTGATGCCATCGACGTTGAAGGCGATCAGGCCAGCGAGCGCCTCGCGGGGCGTGACAACCGAGACGCCGGGGAGTTCGGACAACCGTTGGTGGGTATAGCCTGCCACCTGGTTGATGCGCGACTCGACCCAGTCCATCCCGAGGTCCTGACCGATCCAGCGCGTCGCGACGGCCTGCCCGATCAACAGGGCGACATTGCGGCCGGCGGTGTCGAAGCGGACTGCCCCGAACGACGGCGCGATCGAACCGCCATAGTAGTCCATCGACTCACGCATCATGCCGCCCGAAACGAACGTCTGCTCGAAGTCACCGACGCTCGACGAGCGGACGTAGAGCGCACCGGTACCGTCCGGACCGCACATCCACTTCTGACCCGAGCAAGCGTAGGCATCGACGCCGATGGCCGGCAGGTCGAGGTTGAGTGAGCCATACGACTGGGCGGCATCCGCCACGACCAGAACGTCGTGCGCGTGCGCCAGATCGACGATCTCCTTGAGCGGCAACTTGGCGCCGGTGGTGTACGAGACGTGCGAGAGGACGATCATCCGCGTCCGAGGGGTGATAGCCCGCTCGAAGGCAGCGACGATATCTGCCGGGTCGCCACCGCCCAGGCCGACATCGACGACCTTGACACGGACGCCCCAACGCCGCTTGGCGAGGAACGATGGCACCATCCCGCCGGGGTGCTCGATGTTGGTCAGCAACAGTTCGTCACCCGGCTGCCAGCGGTAGCCCATGATCGCGACGTACATTCCGTCAGTCGTGCTGGCCGTGATGGCAATCTCGCTGGGCTGGGCCTTGACGGCAGCCGCGACCGCCTCGCGAACGGCCATCCGCGACTCACCGATCTTCGGAAAGTGGCTCTGGTCGATGCGCGCCTTGGTCAGATCGGTCTTGATCTCTTCCATCATCGCGTCGTAGGCGATCGTTGGCAGCGGCCCACAGGTGCCGGTATTGAGATAGACGGTGTCGTGGACACCGGGCAGCATGTCACGAACCTGGTTGATATCTGCCATCGCGGCTTCCCTCCTCTTCCCTCGTCCAAATCACGCGCAAGTATCGGTCATCCGACCGCGCGATATCGTGCTGATACGGATTGCGACGAGCGGCAGCATGTCCGCTGCGGGCTCATTCGTCAAGTGCAGCGCGCATCTTGCCGATCTCCGTCAACATCGCAGCCGACGTCCGGATTCCCATGAAGAACCGCGTGATCTCCATATTCTCGTTCGGCGCGTGGTTCGACTCGTCGGCGTTGGCGTACGGGACGCCGAAGGCCGGCAGGCCGAGTGTCTTGGTGAAGACATAGTCTGGCAGGCTACCCCCCAGCGCCGGGACGAGCAGCGGCTCTTCGCGCTGGGCAGCGACAATTCCGCGCCGGATCGGTTCGGCCCAGGGCGAGTCGATCGGCGTCTTCGACGGGTCCATTGAGCCAAGCCGGACGAACTCAACTTCCGGCGCGTGCTGCCGGACGTGGGCCTCGACCTTCGCAAAAATGTCGTCAGCCGTCTGCGCCTCAACCAGCCGCATATCGCACTTGGCGACCGCTTCGTGTGGCAGGACCGTCTTCGAGCCGGGGCCGCCGTAGCCACCGTGCAAACCGTTGATCGTAAACGTCGGCCAGGCCGAGAGCCGCTCAAAGTAGCCGCGCTCGACGGGCTGATCGAGCGTCTGGAGGTCCAACGACGCCCTGACCGCATCGACATCGACCGGCAAGGCAGCCAGCGCATCGCGCTCGAGATCGGTCAGTGGCAGGACAGTGTCGTAGAAGCCGTCGATGGTGACCTCGCCGCGATCGTTCTTCATCGTCGCCAGCAATTGCACCAGCGTCCAGATCGGGTTCGGCGCGACGCCTCCCCAGTTGCCGGAATGCAGGTCGCGGTTCGCCCCACGAGCGCGCAACTCGAAACTGATGATCCCGCGCACACCGAAATTGAGCGTCGAACGCCCACTCTCGTCGACCGGGCCGTCGCTGGTAATGACGAGGTCGGCATCCAGCAACTCGAGGTTGTCGCGGACGAAGTCTGGCATCCGTGGACTGCCAATCTCCTCCTCGCCTTCGAGCAGGACCTTGATATTGCAGGGCAGTTCGCCGTTGGCCTGTAGCAACGCTTCGACGCCGAGAATCTGGGCAAAGTGCTGCCCCTTGTTGTCACCGACGCCGCGTGCGAAGAGACGGCCATCACGGACGGTTGGTTCGAACGGCGGGCTGATCCAGGCGTCGAGCGGATCGGGTGGCTGGACATCGTAGTGACCGTAGAGCAATACGGTCGGTGCGCCGGGCTGCTGGCAGTGCTCGGCGAAGACCATCGGCCAACCGGCGGTCGGGATGATCTGTGTGTCGAGTCCGATCCGGCTCAGGACACCGGCGATGTACTCAGCGACCTCGCCGATGCCTTCACCATGTGCGCTGATGCTTGGCCTCCGGACGTAGTCGATCAGCCGTTCCAGATACTCCTGCTCGCGACGCTCAATCGCATCGAAAACTGCGGTCAACCCTGCCTCTGTCATTGCGCCATCCGTTCAGGTTCAGATCACTTCACGCACCAGTCATGGTACAAGGTTCGCGACGAACGAGGCTGCCGCAAGAGGGAGGGGATATCATGCCGATAGAGACTGTCGAGTTGCTTCATCGCGTCACCGACGCCTTCGGGCCATCCGGGTTCGAGGACGAGGCCCGCGACGTCATTCGCGAACTCGTCGAGCCTCTGGCCGACGAGGTGCGTGTCGATACGCTCGGCAACCTGCTAGTGACGAAGCGGGGCAAGAGCGACACGACGTTCATGCTCGACGCGCACATGGACGAGATCGGCTTCATGATCACCTGGATCGAGGAGAACGGCTTCCTGCGGTTCCAGCCGATCGGTGGCTGGGACGCGAGGATCATCCCGTCGCACGCGCTGACGATCCAGACCGACGACGGCACGAAGATCAAGGGCGCGATCGGGACACCACCACCGCACGTCCTGCGGCCAGAGGACCGCGACCGACCGTTTAAGATCGAAGACCTGTTCGTCGATGTCGGCGCGGAGAACGCCGACGAGGTCCGCGAGATGGGCATCCGAATCGGCTCACCTGCCGTCATTGCCTACCCATTCGAACGGCTCGGCTCACAGCGCGTGATGGCAAAGGCGCTTGACGATCGCGCTGGTTGCGCAGTCATGATCCGGACGCTCGAAGCGCTTCAGGGAGAAGACCTCGACGTCACGTTCGTTGCCGCTTTCACCGTTCAGGAAGAAGTCGGGCTACGTGGCGCCGGGACAGCCGCATGGCAGATTGAACCGGATATCGCAATCGCCCTCGAAGGGACAATCGCCGCCGATGTGCCCGGTGTCCCGGCCCCGCGACAGCCGACGCGCCAGGGCAAGGGTCCGTCGATCCGCATCATGGACAGCGGGATGATCGGGATGCCCCGCATGATCCGCGCGCTGGCGACGACGGCTGAAGAGGCAGGCATCCCGTTCCAGTACCAGGTACCGGCCCCCGGTGGAACCGACGCCGGAGCAATCCATCGCACGCGTGGTGGCGTCCTCTCCGGCGCGGTCTCAACCCCGTGCCGCTACATCCACTCGCCAGTTAGTGTCATGCGCCTCGACGACTTCGAGAACACCGTTCGACTCGTGACGGAATTCGTCCGCCGTTGCCCGGGTGTCGTCGGGATGTAGGACCGCCGCTTACGACACTGTGACTGCATACGCGAGCAGTTCAGCACCGTCCCGCGGCGAGATGTAGCGTCGGCTCATTGCCGAGCGAATCTGGAGTTCGTAATTCAGCATCGCGATGCTTGCCATGACGGGATTTCCGCTGGCGGTTGCCTGCCGGGCGATCGCCAGCATCGAGCACGCTGACTGAGCGACTGACGCCTGACGCGTCGCCTGCTGTGTCATCGTGCAGAGTTGCTCGTAGGTGACTCCAACGATGACTGTCGTCGAGCCTCCACCAACGTTCCCGGCCAGATCGGTCGCCGTCGCACTGAACATATGTTTCCCAGGTCCGAGCGACGCTGCGGTCACATGGATATCGGCGCAGGTGTCGGACGCAACTCCAGAGATGTTGTCACTTGCCGTACAGGTGATGTTGATCGATTCGTGCGGAGCGTACTGCCCCAGGTTGCCACTATAGATGATATCTGGCGGCGTCATGTCGACCTTGACCGATATCGACTCATCCGAGGTCCCGCCAATCGTCGTTGCTTCGCAGGATACGGTCTGATCGGGTGTGTCACTGTCGATTAAGGTCGGTTCGCATCCAATAGAACCGATAACCGGAGACTGGTCGTCCTCGATGGTCCACGACACCTCGACGCTACTGGTGTACCAGCCGTTGGTTCCCAGCGTGCCGGAGACGTTCGGGGTGATGAGTGGTGGAGAGTCGTCATCGAGTTCGTAAGCACCTATATCGCTCCGTCCACCCTGAGGGCGGTCGACGCCACGCTGATCCCGTGCCGGTGCGACATCGTCGTTGCCAGCGTTGATCGCCGGACTATCGGGTTGTAACGCCATCGTCTGCGTCGCGCCACCGTTGTCAGCCAGCACCCCAAGTCGTGGATCAAGGGGGTCATCCGCTGAGCCAACCTGATTACCGTTCTCACCGTTCACGATCCCGGACATTGCGCCTGTGCCGATCAGGTTGTGCCCTCCTGGCAACGACACGATTGTCGACACGACATCCAGGGGATCGCCGCCCGACGTGTTGCCTGCGATAATGGAGTTCTCCAATTGCATCACTCCAAGAGACCGGAACACTCCCCCGGAACCAAAGGATGCAATGTTTCCGCTGATTGTCGAGTTGGTAAGCGTTGTTACTCCGTTGAACTGGTGAATGGCGGCTCCATAGTTTCCGGAATTTCCGGAAACCGTCGTGTTTGTCAGTGTAAGCGTATTGTGTGACACCCATATGCCGCCGCCCTGAACCGATGCCGAGTTCCGACTGACAGTGCTGTTCGTCAACGTCACAGTACTTTCGACAATATAGGTGCCGCCGCCATGTTGGGCATTGTTGTTGCTGAGCGTGCTATCTTCCATCGTAATCTCAGCGAATCGGGTATGCAGACCACCGCCGATTGATGACGCAGTATTGCCGTCGACAGTAGAGCGCACAAGAGTCAGTCCGCCGCCTTCGATAGAGATACCAGCGCCGGACTCCGCTTGCCCGTTCGAGATCGTGACATCCTCCAGCCAAAGATTGCCGGCCCCTTCGACGCGGAAGATCCGAAAAGAGCTGGCCGCTTCTGCGCGAGTAATCGTCGCGCCATTGCCCAGGATTGTAATCTCGCTCGTGACCTTTGGAAGGCCGTTACCGTCGCCGTACGCCTCGGCCAGTGTGTACGTCGCTCCCTCAAGCAGCACAATCGTGTCCGGACCGTCGCTTTCGTTGGCGTCTTCGATGGCCTCGATCAGGTCAGCCGGGTCGTTCGTGATCAACTCAATCGTCGCGGCGCGCACACGCGGTGACGCGACCAGGCTCGTGACACTGGTGAGAACGAGCGCCACGACGAGGCAGACGCGGACGACGATGGAGGACGAGACGGGCATCGAAGCCATCCTTTCCAGACTGTCTGATCGCTCAATGTCGACTGCCACGACCATGGGAACCTGCGTCGTCCCGTATGTCGAGCAGCACAGAACACGTTACGCATTTCGTGAACGAGTCTTCGTGTAGTTGATAGACTAGCACTTGAAGTTGTTGATACGCAACTCGCGTGGAATGGATCAACATCGATCCGACGAGTTGATTATCTGCCTTCGTCATCGAGTGGATATCAAGGCGACCACCCCGACACGACTGGGACGTTACCGGACGCGACTGTCCTGTCGCTGTATGCTTAGCAGACACAATATGCGTCCCAGGACGAAGGAGGATCGATGACCGCCAGCATGACCTCACCGACCAGCGTTGCCCTCGAACGGCTGATTGCCTCGATCCGGTCGATCGTGCAGGCAGAATCTGACCCGGAGGTCATCGGCGCAGGCGTCGCCGAGGCGCTCGCACCGCATCTGGGCAACCCGGATCTGCTGACCGACAAACAACTCGTCCCCGACCCGAACCACTACCGCCAGCACATCCTGCATGTCGAGCCGGATGGTAGTTTCTCGATCGTCGCGCTCGTCTGGCTACCGGGGCAGGAGACACCAATCCATGACCACGTCTGCTGGTGCGTCGTCGGCGTCCACCTCGGCGAGGAGCACGAGACGACCTACGCACTGGCCGGCAGCGACGACGATCCGTACCTCGTCGTCAGCGGTGCGCCGGTCAACCTCAACGGCTCGGTCGCCGCGCTCGTCCCGCCCGGTGACATCCACAAAGTCGCCAATGCTGGTGATGACCTGGCGGTTTCACTCCACATCTACGGCGCCGACATCGGCCAACTCGGTTCCAGCATCCGCCGCAAGTACGACGTGCCCGTTCGAGAGGCGTAGCTCAGGAACGCAGGAAGCCACCCTCTGAGTGGATGACCTGACCGGTGATCCACTCGGCCTCCGGGCTGGCGAGGAAGGCGACCAGCCGTGCGACGTCGTCAGGCTGGCCGAGGCGGCCGGTTGGGAACTTCGTTTTCAGTATCGCTGCCAACTCCTCCGACATCCAGCCTGTATCCGTCGGGCCGGGGTTGACGGCGTTGACGGTGACGCCCTTCGCGTACGCGCTCGGCGAGAGCGAGACCGTGAACGCCTCGACCGCGCCTTTCGTGGCCGCATACGCCAGTTCGGACGGCATCGGGCCGAGCGACTGCCCGGATGTCAGGTTGATGATCCTCCCGCCCGGGCCGCCCGGCCAGCGACGGACGAACTCGACCGAGAGCAGTGCCATCCCGCGCAGGTTGACGGCGTAGTGTGCGTCGAGCGTGGCGGCGTCAAGCGCTTCATACCCATCGCTGGTCGAGTAGGCGGCATTGTTGACGAGAATCGATGGCGTGCCGAGCCGCGTTCCGACTTCGTCAAGCACGACGGTGGCCGTCTCCGGCACGGAGTGGTCGGCCTGAATCGCGATGGCCGGGACGCCGAGGTCTCCCAGTTCGCGCTGAAGTTCGTCCGGTGCATCGTCGTCGCTGCCCCATGGCATCGTCGCATCGTAGGCAGGCCAGTATGTGAAGGCGATGGCGATTCCGTTGGCGGCCAGTCGACGGCAGATTGCCGCGCCGATCCCGACCCGACGGCTCGCGCCGGTTACGATCGCGACCCGCTGGCTTGATCCGTGTTGCATCGCTCGTCCTCCGCTTCTGCGCGATCACCAAACGTTGCGGAACCGATCTGTCACTAGCGGCGTCACTATATCGCGGACGCACATTCGCGACGATGCGATGGCTTGGCGTCTGTCTTGCGAGAGGGACAGCAATCAGCGCCACCTCCACAGGGAGCGCGGCGATCCGTCGCAGTCGATAGTCGCGGCCGGATCACGAATCTCATTCGCACACTGGGACGTGCGGATTCAGGGAGGGAACGTATGGACTCGGAACTCCAGCGACAACGTGTGTCGCAGTTCGAGCTACAGCGCGAACGATATCTCTCCGCCCGGGCAAGGGCGACACAGCGTACGCTCTCCGCTAACCGGCGGCTGCTCTCGACCCGGCATCGCATGCTTCCGGTGCTGCTCGTGGTGCCGTTCGCCCTGCTCGCCGTTGCGGGCGTGCTTGATCTGCTCTACCTGCTGACGGGGAACGGTCTCTGGACGACGCTGAGTTTCGCTATGATCCCCGCCGGATGTACCGGCGTTCTCCTCGCCTTCGCAGTCGGCGTCCATGATTGGCTTGCCGCGCCAGTTGGATCGCGGGTACGTGGATTCGGCGTCTGGTACGCGATCGGCGCACTGCTCGTCGTCGGGATCTTCGCGCAGTCGTGGATTGCGCGCCTTGGTCAGGCGAGTGAAGCAGGCGGCGTCGGCGTCGTGCTCGGCTTCATCGGTGCAGCGTTCGCGCTACTGGCCGGTTGGCTGCTCGGCGAGTATCTCGACAGGCTCGCGATGCTCCGGCCAGCCGAACTGCCGGTGCAGGCAGAGATCGAGTTTTTGACCGAACCGCTCCAGGTCGAAGTCGACGAACTGGTCGAACGACAGGTTGCACACGCCTGATCTGGCCGCGACACGATTCTTTACATCAATTGCGATCCCTCCCCGAGATGGGGAGGGATCGCCGTGTCTACCCCTGAAATGCTGGCTCGACCTCCGGCAGGACATCGATCGCGGGCCGCTCGACTCCGGTGCGCAGGAGGAAGAGCAGCAATACGTTCGCGCCCAATGCCAGTGCAAGCCCTGCCACCGCCAGAGGAGCGATCGCCTCGGCATAGAACATCCAGCCCCAGACCGGCGCGAGTGATGGGTTCACGAACGTTGCCACGGCCATCACGAATGCCGGTGCGACGACGGATGAGCGGTTGTAGAGCACTGGGGCCAGCACATAGTGCATCGCGATCCAGACCAGCAGGACCGGCACCATCCACCAGACCAGTTCGCCGAAACTGGGCCAGTCGACCAGCGGCAGCAGCGCGATGCCGCCAACCAGCATCGTCCAGGCGGCCGTCGCGTCAACACCAATCTTCGGCACCAGCCTGCGGCCAGCCAGCGCCGAGGCGGAACCGATGATCGCCGCCGCCAGTGCCAGCATGAGCCCGAGCAGCACTCGATCTCCGCTATCCGAGCCACGGCTGGAGAGCAGCAGCAACCCGATTCCACCACCGCCGATCGCGAGAGCAGGCGCTGCCCGCAGCGGGACGCGGTCGCCGACCAGCGGACGGGCCACCAGCACCATCCAGAGCGGTAGGGACGCGAACGCGAAGGCGGCGTTACCGACGCCCGCCATCGTCACGGCGACACCAGAGAGCACATTGGTCGCGCCGTTCGCCAGCCCAAAACCGGCCGCCTCGAAGCGCAGCCGCCAGGACGGCAGGCGCAATCGACGAGCAGGCGTCATCAGCGCGAGAAACGAACCGGACGCCAGCAGCGCGAGCGCCATCAGCGTTATCACCGGCAACGGTGTCCAGCGGATGACGACACCTCCGAATGACCAGACCACCTGACAGAAGACCAGCGCTACGATCGCGCGTCGCATCCCCGCGTTCCATCTCTTGTCCCGTGAGTTGACACGGCAGCGGCCCGGCAAGGTGCCGGGCCGCCGCGTACTCTATCACGCGTAGATACCAGCCGGGCAAGGAAGCGGTTACACTGTGACACGCTTGTGATGTGAGAGGGTTTCGCTGTGGACCGCGCCGCGTTTCTGGACCATGTTTCGACACTGACGACCGCACTGGATACCTGGCAGGATGGCTGGGGAACTACCGAGCCAGACAGCACGCTCCAGGTCCCGCCGGAGCGTGTGGCGTCGGTGCTCAACACCCTCTCAGGCAGGCTGACCGAGAACTACCCCTACGGTCATCCGCGCTACGCCGGTCAGATGCTGAAGCCGCCACACGCTGTTGCCGTCCTCGCCTATCTGACGGCCATGCACATCAACCCGAACAACCACGCCCTCGACGGAGGGATGGCAACGTCGCGGATGGAGCGTGAGGTCGTCGCCGCGCTGGCGAACATGTTCGGATACGGCGAGACACATCTCGGCCACCTGACAGGTGGCGGGACGATCGCGAACCTCGAAGCACTCTGGATCGCGCGCGCTCTCCATCCCGGCAAGTCGATCGCCGTCAGCGATCAGGCGCACTACACCCACGCCCGGGCCTGCGAACTGCTCGGCGTCCCACTCGTCTCGATCGCATCCGACAGCCGTGGGAAGATGGACGTCGACGCTCTCAGCGCCGCGCTGTCCACCGGCGAAATCGGCACCGTCGTCGCGACGGCCGGGACAACCGGGCTCGGCGCGGTGGATCCGATTCATGAGATCGTCTCACTGGCACGAGCGGCCGGAGCCCGCGTCCACGTCGATGCGGCCTATGGTGGGTTCTTCATCCTGCTGGCACGTGCGACACCGTCTCCAATCGAGGCCGCTCCATTCCTCGCTATCGCCGAGTCCGACAGCGTCGTCGTCGATCCGCACAAGCACGGACTCCAGCCCTACGGCTGCGGCTCGGTCCTCTTTCGTGATCCATCCGTCGGGCGCTTCTACGTGCACGACTCGCCCTACACCTACTTCACATCCGACGAACTCCACCTTGGCGAGATCAGCCTTGAGTGCTCACGGGCGGGAGCGGCAGCAGCCGCCCTCTGGGCGACACTGGAATGCGTGCCGTTGGCCTCGGAAGACGGCCTCGGTGCGATCCTGAACAAAGCGCGTGGGGCGGCAGTCCGTTGGGCAGCGTTGATCGAGGAGAGCGCGCAACTCCGGCTCGTAACCCAGCCAGAACTCGACATTCTCAACTTCTACGCGATTCCCAACGATGGTGGGCACGTCAAGGCCAGTCAGATTGGCCAGATGACCGATCACATCTTCCGATCACTGATGGAAGACCCCGATGATCCGGTCTACCTCGCAAAGCTGGTCGTCCAGCGCGAGCAGTTGGCCGGGCGGGACCCGTCGATCGAGTGGGACATACCTTCAATGCCCGTCCTGCGAAGTGTCCTGATGAAGCCGGAGCATCTCGACTGGGTGCCAAGGCTCCACGCCGCCGTCGAGGGTGCAATCGCTCGATTCGATCACTAGAACGAACAGGAGCGCACACGCGTGTACGACCGAATCGAACTCGGCCGGATCGTCCGCCTGCAGATTCAGACCAGTAGCCTGAAAGCCGGGCCACCCAAGGGGCGCTACTACGACCCGGAGCCACTGCGAGAGGCTGAGTGGCTGGAACTCACAGCCGATGGTGCCGTCGCGGTGATCGACGGCGAACGCGTCGTCGATGTCCACAACGCCACCCATCCGGCGACCAAGAACCGCGACGGCATCAACCCGCTGTCGATCGGGTTCACCAGCCACTACAAGCAGATGCGCGATCTATTCGACCAGCATCTCATCAACGGCATCGCCGGTGAGAACATCCTGGTCGAGACAACATCGCTTGTCGGCTTCAATCAGGCGCGGGGCGGATTCGTTATCGAGGGCGAGGACGGCCGGCGGATCGAGTTCGGCAGCGTCAGCATCGCTCACCCGTGCGTCGAGTTCAGCCGCTTTGCGCTCAACGATCGCGCGGCAGCGCCTCTGGTCGTATCGAAGGCGTTGGGTCAACTCGATAGTGGTGTTCGAGGATTCTATGGCTCAGTCGCGTCAGGTGAACCGGTCCGGATTGAAATCGGCGATCGTGTCTTCGCGATGGATCTGGGGTAGAGAAGAGAGGGGTCATCGATGCCACGACCAGAAGAGCGCGGCGTTCCGAGCAACTGGGGCCGCTGGGGTGACGACGATCAGCGCGGGACCGCCAACCTGTTGTCTGCAGATGGGGTCCTCGCGGCGTCGAAACTGATCGGCAGCGGGAAGGTCTACTCGCTGGCGGCACCGCTCTCGCCCGACGGCCCGAACCTGCCGACGCGACGCCCGACCTGGCACGTCGTAACCCAACGGCAACGGGCATCTGGCGGCGACGACATGAGCGCCGACGATGTCGTCATGATGCACACCCACGGGACAACCCACATTGACGCACTCTGCCACATCTTCGTTGGCGACACCCTCTACAACGGTCATCCTGCATCGACACTGACGCCCTACGGTGCCCAGAAGTGCGGAATCGACAATGTCGGTCCAATCGTAGGCCGGGGAGTCATGCTGGACGTTGCCGGCTTCCGCAACCGGCCACGGCTGGAGTCGGGCGAGCCGATCACGCCGGACGACCTCGACGTCTGCGCGAAGGCTCAGGGAGTTGAGATACGCCCCGGTGACATCGTCCTGGTTCGGACTGGCTGGTGGCAACTGCACAGCGAAGGTACCGACGCCCGCAAGACGTTCTACGATGGAGAGCCAGGGCCGGACGAGGATTGCGGCAATTGGTTCCATGCGCGCGATATCGTCGCACTCGGGGCCGACAACCCGGCTGTCGAGGTCGTCGCGTCCTGGCGCGACCCGCTGCCGGTCCACCGTGCCGTCATCTGGGGCTGCGGTGGTTACCTGCTGGAGTTCCTCGACCTCGAAGCACTCGCGCGCGACCGCGTCTACGAGTTCATGTTCGTCTCGACGCCGCTGAACCTCATCGGCGGCATCGGTAGCCCGATCGTCCCGCTGGCGATCGTCTAATCTCCCCGGAAGGACACAGGTATGGTTTCGATCGCAGACATCTGGGCCGCGCGGCCGATCGTAATGGAGGCCGCTGTCCGGACTCCGCTCATCCGGCTTCGGGTCGAGGACGCACCGGCTGAGATCTATCTGAAACTCGAGAATCTCCAACCGATCGGCTCGTTCAAACTGCGCGGAGCCTGGAACGCGATGCGTGCGCTCCCCGAGAGCGACCTGAACCGGGGTGTGCTGACGGCCTCAGCGGGCAACATGGCTCAAGGGGTCGCCTTCGCCGCGCAGCGCTTTGGCGTCCCCTGCACCGTCATCGCGCCCGAGAACGCTCCGGTCGCCAAGGAGCAGGCCGTCCTCCGGATGGGTGCAGAGTTTCGTCGCGTTCCACGCGAGCGGTGGTGGCAGACGTTCCAGGAGCGCACGTTTCCTGGACTCGAAGAGCGTACCTTCGTCCACGCCTTCGACGACGACCGCGTCATGGCCGGCAACGGCACAATCGCGCTCGAACTCCTCGAAGACCTGCCTGATGTGGATTCCGTCGTGATCCCGTTCGGCGGCGGAGGTTTGGCCGCAGGTGTCGCATCCGGCCTGCGGGCGCTGAAGCCCGACACGAAGGTCTATGCCGCCGAGGTCGATGTCGCGGCTCCGCTCTCAGCATCGCTAGCGGCAGGCGAAGCAACCACCATCGAGTACGGAACCTCATTCGTCGACGGCATCGGGAGCACGATGGTCTTCCCACGAATGTGGGATCTCGCGCAGTCGCTCCTCGACGGTTCGCACACGGCGACCGTCGCCGAGGCAGAATACGCCGTCCGCCTGCTTGTCGAACGACAACGGATCGTCGCGGAAGGCGCCGCTGCCTGCGCAGTCGCCGTCGCCCTCTCCGGCAAGGCCGGCACCGGCAAGGTCGCCTGCATCATCTCCGGCGGCAACATCGACACCAGCGTCCTGACTGACATCCTTGGGCGAGGAGCAGCAGGGGAGTAGGCGTCAGAGCGGGTTGCAGAATCGTTGCCCACCCTGTCGTCCTGAGCCGCAGCGAAGGACCTCCCCTTCGTTGGCCGCCCGTGTCGTTAGCGCGGAGAGGTCCTTCGCTGCGGCTCAGGACGACAGGCAATGCTTCTGAAAGCCGCTCCAGGTATCCGTTGTCAGGAGTGTACGACGGCGATTGTAGGCCGCGCCTCCTACACCCGTGACACCTGCACCCCTGACACCTGTTACCTGACACCTGACACCTGACACCTCTGTGTAGTCCAGATCACACCTGCCATGTTGCACCAGACGCTGCCCGTCCGGGCGCCGCGCACTACTCTCGGGGCATGGCAGAACGTCGCCACCAGCCCGAGAGGAGTCGCACGCATGTCTGCAACCAACCAGACGACCAATCGAACTGTCTCAATCGCCCAGTTGCGGCGCGAGGGATTCAGCGCGAATCAGATTCAGAAGTTGAAGGCGTTACGAACCGCCTATCCGATTCGCGAGCACATCACCTCGGCTCACGACATGCGCCGGCTTGAGTTGCTGCGCTGGATGCGGCAGAACGGACGGCTGGCTGACTGAGGTAGTCTCATTGCTGGATCGACACACGTACCTCATGCAACTCACCAGCGCGCCAGACGGCGATGGTAATCGATGCATCGTCGGCGACACCGTTCAACGCCCACGGGATGTCACCAGGCTCTTCGATCGGTTCGCCATCGATGGCGCGCAGGATGTCTCCGGGTAACAACCCGGCTCGATCGGCGAGTGTCCCGGCAGCAATGTCGAGGATCATCAGGTCGCCGTTCTCGACGATCCCGACCTGAACGCCGAGCGTCCGCCGGTCACGAGCGACCAGTAGCCGGGCGACGGTCGCGCTGGGGACGGCCATCGCCGTGCCGGGGCCAAGAACCATCGCATTAATGCCGACCACCTCGCCACGGGCATTCACCAGCGGCCCACCGGAGTTCCCTGGTCGCAGTTCAAGGTCCGCCAGCAGACCTTCGCGAAAGTGGCGTCCGCCGCGTCCCTCGTACGGACCGAACCGGCTGAAGATACCCGCCGTCACGACACCCGGAACACCGTGCGGGTGGCCAACGGCGATGACCAGTTCGCCGGGTCTCAACCGTGTCGAGTCGCCAACCGGCAGGGCCGGGAGATTGGTCGCATCGACCTTCAGTAGCGCCAGATCTCGTTCCGGCATGTTCGAAACGACACGGGCGTCGAACACCCGCTCGTCGGTCAGGGTCACTTTGGCACCGTCGCCGGGGACAACGTGGTGGTTGGTCACGATCAGACCATCGGCGCTCCAGATCGTCCCGGCGCCAGTTCCACGACCATCACTAATTTCCACAACTCCGGCCCGGACCCGTTCGCTAAGCATTGCGAGGTCGTCCGAGAGGGCGGCGGCAAGCAAGGTTGTTCGTCGTTCGTCAACAATCATCGTGGTGTCTCCGTTCATCGCCGGAGCCGGTCCACCAGCCCGAAACGGTCGCTCGACCGACCGGGCCAGTAGCCAGGCAACGCTCATCAAATCCTGCGATACCGAAGACTTGTGGGCATCGGTTGACCGGGCAGGTCGCACTTACCCATTTGGGCAGGTTGACCGGCACCGTTCTCGGCGCGACGTTAACGTCGATACCGAGAACGTCTATATGAGCGATGTAAATGAATCAGCGAGCGGCTGGGGTGGTCTGCACGACCGGCTGCTCCTGCTGTTCCTCGCGCTGACTGAGGCGCTGGACGATGCGTCGTGCAGCCCGGAAAGGGTCCAGCACCGACGCGGCAAGGAAGTAACCAGCCGCACGGGCCGACTTGCCTTCGGCGCGGTACAACCGGCGACGGCGCAGGCAGTACATCATCCAGTCGAAGCGCTGGATGCGGAGGCGACCAACGAACAATGGTCCGCGCTCGCTGGCGATGAGTTCGTCGAGGGTCGGCTCAGGCTTGCCCGACCGGCGCGCAGCCTGGCAGGAATGAATCCAGCGAACCTTCAGTTGCTGCTCGAAGAACCGCTCAAACGACATGCTGTTCACGTGGACCCGGTACTCGACCAGGAACTCCGGCACGACGACGATCGCATGCTCATCGGCAACACGGCTCCAGAGGTCCGAATCAGCGGCTGAGCCGAACTCGGGCCGGTAGCCACCAACTGCGAGGATCGTTGGCCGGTGCATCAGCACTGAGGCGTGGATGAACGACATCCACTCGTTGCGCTTGCGCCGCTCCTGAAACTCGCGAACGGACGTTGGCCCAACCGCAATCTGGCCGAGCACAAGTCCCTCGGTCGTGATCTCGATCCCATGCGTACCGACGGCACGGACTTCAGGATTCTGCCTGATTACGCGTACCTCGCGTTCGAGGCGTCGCGGTCGGGAAATGTCGTCGTGGTCGATGATGGCGACCCAGTCGTATCGCGCCTCGCGCAGGCCGCGGTTGAGTGTCGCAGGCTGGTCGATATTCTCCTGATGAATGACACGGATTCGCTCGTCGCGGGCGGCGTACTCGTCCAGAATCGCGGCGGTGCCGTCCGTCGAACCGTCGTTGATTATCAGGAACTCGAACCACGGATGCGTCTGGGCCAGGATACTCTCGATCGCCTGGCGCACGTACCGCTCGCCGTTGTAGACCGGCATCAGAACGGTGATCCAGAGTGGGCCAGATTCCGAAACCTCGCTGACGGGCATTTGGAGCCTTCCGGTCACGACCATCTGACGTCTCGATCCCTTCGTTGCGTAATGGTGCCGGCACACCACCGGGCACGGCATGTGGCGACCGAGGTCATTCCACGGTCACAATGCAACATGCGTCACCGACGGCATGACGACGTGTGTACAGCAATTGTAGCGCACCACATAGGCCCTTCCGCGAAGCCAAATATTCGCTCTCCCCTAATGGTTTCGAGACGAAAGTCAGGGTGTCGAGCAGGACCGGCGAAGTCTATAGTTGGAGTAGACAGAACGAGTCACTCGCCACCAACGGCGCTGACGATGTCAATCATCGCTGGCGATGTGCGATGACCCATGGCCAACAGTCGCGGGGAAATGAACGAGCGTTCCAGTTCATTGGCAGGGAGCCGAATGCGCCAACAGCAAGCGTCATCATCGATGGCGATTCCGCAGGCACCGGTCACGGTCATCCGCCCATCACGCGGCTGGTCTGCGATCAACTTCCGCGACCTCTGGAACCACCGCGAACTGTTGTACTTCCTGATCTGGAGTGACCTCAAGTTACGGTACAAGCAGACATCGCTCGGCGCGGTCTGGGCCGTTCTGCAACCGTTCCTGACGATGATCGTCTACAGCATCTTCCTCGGCCGTCTGGCGCGCGTGCCGTCGGACGGCATCGCCTACCCGGTCTTCGTCTATACAGCGCTTGTGCCGTGGACGTTCTTCTCCAACGCACTAACGACGTCGAGCCTGAGCCTCATTCGCCACGAGCGCGTGATCACCAAGATCTACTTTCCACGCCTCATCATTCCGATTTCGGCCATCGCAGCCGGGCTCGTCGACTTCGGCATCGCGTTTGTCCTGCTCGTCGGCATCGTGCTGTTCTATGGAATCGTCCCGACGACAGCAGTCGTGCTGCTGCCACTCTTCATGCTACTGGCGGCAGTGACGGCGCTGGCTGTCTCGCTCTGGCTATCTGCGCTGAATGTCCAGTATCGGGACGTACGCTATACGGTGCCGTTTCTGACCCAGGTCTGGATGTTCATGACGCCAATCATCTACCCCAGCAGCCTCGTCCCAGAGCGCTGGCATGTGCTGTACGGGTTGAACCCAATGGCAGGCGTTGTCGAGGGCTTCCGCTGGTCCCTGCTCGGTCAGGACAACCCGTCGTTCTCGATTCTGCTCGTTTCGACAGCGATGACGCTGCTGATCCTGATTGGCGGGCTGTATTACTTCCGCCGGATGGAACAGACATTTGCGGATGTGGTGTAGCGAATGACAGTCCCCGCAATCCAGGCAACCAACCTCGGCAAGCGCTACCGGATCGGTGCGGCGCAACGGAGCCATCACCTGCGCGAAGTGCTGGCCGATGCGATGAAGCGCCCGTTCCAGCGCAAGACCGAAGACATCGACAACGACGAGACGACGCTCTGGGCGCTTCGTGATTGCTCGTTTGAGATGGCTGAAGGCGAGGTCGTCGGCTTCGTCGGTCGCAACGGGGCCGGAAAGAGCACCCTGCTCAAAATCCTGGCGCGAGTCACCGAGCCGACCGAGGGCGAGGCGATCGTCCGAGGACGCGTCGGATCGCTGCTGGAAGTCGGAGCCGGGTTTCACAACGACCTGACCGGGCGAGAGAACGTCATGCTCAATGGCGCGATCCTCGGTATGCGGAGTTCCGAGATTCGGCGTAAGTTCGATGAAATCGTGGCATTCGCCGAAGTCGAACGCTTCATCGACACCCCCGTTAAACATTACTCGTCAGGGATGTACATGCGGCTCGCATTCGCCGTCTCCGCCCACATGGACCCTGAGATTCTGCTGATCGACGAGGCGCTTGCCGTCGGTGATGCCGCATTCCAGGCCAAGTGCGTGGCGAAGATGAGTGACGTCGCCCGCAGCGGCCGTACTGTCGCGTTCGTCACCCACAACATGTCGTCGGTCCGCTCGCTCTGCAATCGCGTGATCTGGCTCAACAGTGGCCGCATTGCCGCCATTGGCGATCCAGATGAGGTTGTCGCCAGTTATCTCCAGACCTCGTACACCACCTGGCGAGAACAGCGGTGGGAAGATCGTGACGAGGCACCCGGCAACGACGAAGTTCGCATCCACGCCGCACGTATCCGGCCAGCCGGCGGGACGCCGGACGACCGCATCTCCATCTCAACGCCACTTGAGATCGAAGTCGAATACTGGAACCTCGAGGACGAAGCGCCGCTGGGCATGAGCATCCAGCTCATCAACGAACACGATGTCGTGGTGTTCGACGCCCGGCCAGTCCTCGAACGCGAGTGGCAGGGGCGGCCATTCCCGGCAGGCCTCTTCCGTGACGTCTGCTACATTCCGGCCGGGCTGCTCAACGACGGCCGCCATCGCGTTGAGGTGACGTTCCACCATTACAAGACGAACGTCGTCTACAGCCATTATGAGTTGCTGATCTTCGACATTGAGGACGACATCGACCAGCGTTACGAGTGGTGGGGTCGCTGGCAGGGTGCGATCCGTCCGAGTTTCCCGTGGCGGACTGAACTGGTGATGCCCGACGACGAGTCGGAGTACGCCGCAGTTGTCGGAGCGACGTTCCACCGAACATCCTGAGTCATCGCCGAAGGAGGCACGCGGTCCATGCGGATCAAGGTTCTGACGATCGATCTCGACGACCCGTTGACGACAATCGACGGGCTCGATGGCTACACCTCGGTCAAGGGACTGGTGCGCCTGCATCGTACGCCGGTCGGATACATCGATGTGCCGGTCACGAGTGGCCGTTGCCCTGCTTCAGCGATCCGAGAAGCGATTGTCCGCAATCTGGATGGTGCGATCGTCCGTCACCTGCTGATCGACCGGCTGGCGATGGAACCGCAACCCGACGGCATCCAGCCCGAGCACGTACTGGATGCCGTCCATCCTGTGACAAACGCGCCGCAGCCGTTCGTGACTGTTGCCGTCTGCACTCGTGACAGGGCCGATGACCTGCGGATCTGCCTCGACGCGCTGCAACGGCTGGAATACACCAACCGTGAGATCATCGTCGTCGACAATGCCCCGGCAACCGACGCAACGGAGCGACTGGTGACGTCGCTCTATCCGGACGTGCGCTACGTCAGGGAACCACGCCCCGGTCTCGACTGGGCCAGAAATCGCGCCATCATCGAGTCAAAAGGTGAGATCGTCGCCTATACCGACGATGACGTAGTCGTCGATTCAATCTGGCTGACTGCAATCGTCGACGCGTTCTCCGATCCAAATGTCACAGCCGTGACCGGCCTCGTCGCACCGTACGAACTCGAGACGGAAGCCCAGCAACTCTTCGAGCGCTACGGCGGGTTTGGCCGGGGCTTTGAACGACGCTGGTTCGGTCAGACGGCGAAGAACGATCCGCATCCGGTCGAGTTTCTTGGTGCCGGTCAGTTCGGGACGGGCGCCAACATGGCCTACCGGCGCGACGTGTTCGATGCGATCGGTATGTTCGACACGGCTCTGGACGTCGGCACCGTCACCAACGGTGGCGGCGACCTGGAGATGTTCTTCCGCGTCCTGAAGTACGGCCACGTCCTCATGTACGAACCATCGGCGCTCGTCTTCCACCGCCACCGGCGCGAGTACGAGCGGCTGATGACCCAGTTGACCAACAACGGCATCGGTTTCTACTCGCACCTCGTCCGTTCGGCAAAGGCATTCCCCGACGAACGTGGCAAGGCACTGCGGCTCGGTCTCTGGTGGTTCTGGTGGTGGAACGTCCGCCGGATGGCCAAGTCGTACATCCGTCCGGGCCATTTCCCGCGAGAACTGATCGCAGGCGAACTCAAAGGCTCGATCACCGGTCTGCGCCGGTACCAGCAGGCACGTCGCAACGCGAAACGGATCGCGAAGAATGTCGCTGAGTACGGACCTGTCGCGACGCTTCCGCGCAAGCAGAAGCCCGCTCGTCCACCGAAGCGCCGTGAGGCGATTCGAATCGCGGTTCGGACGCTCGATGTTGCCCAACCACTCCAGACGATCGACGGCATCGCGGAATACGACGCCGTCCGACTGGTCGTCACTCGCGGCCAGCGACCGCTTGGTGACATCTTGGTCCACTCGTTCGGCGGACCACTCGCGCCGAAACGTCTGCGCGAAGAACTCGCCTCGCACCTTCCCGCAGCGTTGTTCCACGACAGCCAATCGATCAACTCCTGGAAGGGCTTCACCGACGCGCGGCAGACAATCGCGGAACGACTGCTACCACCGCCCCGCACCGATGAGAGCGCACCGCTGACGCTGCCGGACGATGTCTCCGTCTCCATCGTCGTCGCCACCTGCGACCGGCCCGACGACCTGCGCGCCTGCCTGACATCGCTGACGGCTCAGGAAACCCATCGTCCAGTTGAGATCGTTGTCGTCGACAACCGGCCGAGTTCGGGCGTGACCCGACCGGTCGTCGCTGAGTTCCCTGGAGTTCGGCTGGTCGAGGAGACAATCGCTGGGCTCAGCTACGCGCGCAACGCCGGAATCGCCGCCAGTACCGGCGAGATCATCGTTGCGACCGACGACGACGTGTCGATGCCACCAACCTGGCTGGAGACGCTCGTCGCACCGTTTGCCCGGGCAGACGTCATGGTCGTGACCGGCAACACGCTCCCGCTGGAACTCGACACGCCCGCCCAGCAGCTGTTCGAACAGTATGGAGGGCTAGGACGAGGCTACACGCGGATCGAGGCGAACCAGACCTGGCTGAATTTCTATCGCCGCCGGGCCGCGCCTACCTGGGAACTCGGAGCAACTGCCAACGCCGCCTTCCGCGCCAGCATCTTCGCCGATCCTCGTATCGGCATGATCGACGAAACGCTCGGTGCCGGTAGCCCAACAGGATGCAGCGAGGACACGTACGTCTTCTATAAGGTGCTACGCGCTGGCTACACGCTCGTCTACGAGCCAAACGCTGTCGTCTGGCACCGGCATCGCCGCGACATGGAAGCACTCAAGAGCCAGCTTTACAACTACAGTAAGGGTCACGTGGCCTACCACCTGACGACGGCCATCAACGACGGCGATATGCGCGGCTTCTTCGACATCTTCATCCGGCTACCCCGCTGGCGCATCAAGCAGGTCAAATCGCACGTCAAGCGCACCATCACCGGCCGCCCGCGCTACCCGTTCTCACTCGTTGTCGCCGAAACGACGGGAAACATTGCCGCACCCTACGCCCTGTGGAAATCGCGCAAACGGGTGAAGCAACTGGGCCGCAGCGTACCATACGTCCCTCCCCAGGATCGTGTAGCCATGAACGACGCTGTCGATGTGGAACGGGACCCAGTTGCAGCATCGTAGGGACAGGTCTCAGACCTGTCCGCGGCCGTGAGGCCGTTGCGTCGATACATGGAGCTTCGATCAGGCCGCACACGTCTGCGCTCGTGGATCAAGCGCACAGGTATCAGACCGTCGGCCTGCGGGCCGCGGACAGGTCTGAGACCTGTCCCTACGAAGTAAGGCGATGCGGGGAGGGCAAGTGTCCCTCCCCGCATCGCCTATCCCGAGTCCCGACCTAGTAAATCGATGCGTCCGCCGGGAACTCCTCCAGGCCCTTCTTGACGGCGGCCAGGAATCGGGTCGCTGAGAGGCCGTCCAGAATGCGATGGTCCAGCGAGAGCGAGAGGTTCATCATCGGCCGGATCGCGATGGCGTCATCGACGACGACCGGCTTCTTGACGACGGCCTCCATCGAGAGGATGGCCGCCTGCGGCTGGACGATGATCGGCGTCGAGAAGAGTGAGCCGAGCGTGCCGGGGTTGTTGAGGGTGAACGTGCCGCCTGTGACCTCGTCCGGCTGAAGTTTGTTGTCCCGCGCGCGGCTGGCAAGGTCGTTGACGGCCCGGGCCAGCCCGACGATGTTCTTCTCATCTGCGTTCTTAATGACCGGAACGATCAGCCCATCCTCCATCGCCACCGCGATGCCGATGTTCATCGCCATACGCTGGATGATCCGGCCATTGTCCCAGGCTGCGTTGACGTTTGGATGCTCGCGGAGTGCCTGCGTCAGCACCCGCAGGACGAACGGAACGAACGTCAGACTACCGCCCTCGCGCTCCTTGAACTCGTCCTTGAAACGATCGCGGGCACGGACAACGTTGCTCATGTCCGCTTCCATCCAGACGGTGACGTGCGGGGCGGTGTAAGCCGAGCGAACCATGTGATCTGCGATCTGCCGACGCATCACGCTGGCTTCGATCACCTGATCGCCTGGCATCACCTGCACCTGTGCGGCAGGCTGCTGCGGCATCGGCTGGGCAATGCTCGGTGCAGACATTGGTGGCGCGACCGTCGCCGCAGGTTCGGCGGGTCGTGCCAGTTCTGGCTGCGGCTGTGTTTGCGGTGCAGCCTGAGTGGTGGCGGCCGGCTGCGAGCGTCGAGTCTCGATTTCGGCCAGCATATCGGCCTTCGTCACCCGGCCACCGACGCCGCTGCCCTGCAACGCGGTGATGTCGATGTCGTGCTCCTCGGCCAGCCGCCGGACAACTGGCGACGACCGGGCGCGCAGCAACTCGGCCTCGTCGCGGCGGGACCGAGCGTCGGTCAGGTCGATGACACGACCTGTGCTGGTGCCGGGTCCACTCGTCGGTAGTGTCTCGGCAGTCGGCGTCGAGGAATCCGCCTCGGGTATCGACGCCTGTGGCTGCTCATCGACCGGCGGTGTGACGGCAGCAGACGCCCCATTGCCCTCGTCGATGACGCAGATAACTCCGCCGACTGGAATCGTCTCGCCCTCGCCACCGATGATCTCAACGATCGTCCCGGCCACCGGCGCAGGAATCTCGGCCGTTACCTTGTCAGTAACAACCTCGACCATCGGCTCGTACTTATCAACGGTATCGCCAACCTGCTTCAACCAGGCACCGAGCGTCCCTTCGGTGACACTCTCACCCAGCTTCGGCATCGAAATCGACGTGCCCTGCTTCGTTGCTCCGGACATATTGCCTCCTGTGAGGAGTTGAAAGTGTTAAGTGCTTCGTTTCAACTCGCTAGAACGCCGCCAGCTTCTCGATCGCAGCGCGGATGTCGTCCTTGTCGTGCAGGAACGCCTTCTCCAGCGGCGGCGCGTAGGGCATGGCGGGAACTTCAGGCCCGGCGATCCGGACAATCGGGCCGTCGAGGTAGGCGAAGGCGTCTTCGGCGATGATGGCGGAAATCTCGCCACCGAGCCCGCCGAACTTGTTGGCCTCGTGGACGATCATGACCTTGCCGGTCTTCATCACCGATTCGAGGATCGTGTCAGTATCCAGTGGCCGCAGCGAGCGCAGATCAATCACTTCAATCGAGGCGTCCTGCTCCTGCATGTAGGCATCGGCTGCCTGAATCGACTCCTGCAGGTACCAGCCCCACGAGATGATCGTCATGTCGCTGCCTTCGCGGACGACCTTCGCCTTGCCGATCGGCACTTCGTACTGCTCGTCCGGCACTTCAGCACGAACGGCGCGGTAGGCACGCTTGTGCTCCAGGAACAGCACCGGGTCCGGGTCGTGGATCGCAGCGCGGAGCATCCCCTTGGCATCGTATGGGTCGATCGGTGCCAGCACCTTCAGGCCGGGCGTGTGCGTAAACAGCGCTTCAATCGACTGCGAGTGGTACAGCGCGCCATGGATGCCGCCACCATACGGGGAGCGGATGACGATTGGGCAGCTGAAGTCGCCACCGGAGCGGTAGCGGAACTTGGCAGCCTCGTTCATGATCTGGTCCATCGCCGGGTGGATGAAGTCGAGGAACTGAATCTCCGCAACCGGCAGCATGCCGTTCGCCGCGGCGCCAATCGCGACGCCAATGATCGACGACTCGGCGAGCGGCGAGTCGATCACCCGCGATTCGCCGAACTTCTCGATCAGCCCCTCAGTCACACGGAAGACACCACCGCGCTTGCCGACATCCTCGCCGAGCACGAAGACGCGCTCGTCGGTCTCCATCTCCTGGGTTAATCCCTCGCGGATCGCCTCGATCAGCAGCTTCGTTGCCACGGTCAAGTCCTTTCGTGACGCGTGACGCGAGATGTGTCACGCGAAGATTGGGTCGATCGTGCGCGTGACGGATCGCGAGTCACGCGTCACGTCGATCAAACCCGTGAACCCTCCGGCGCATAGACATGCATGAACGCTTCCTCGGGATCGGGTTCAGGGGCCGCTTCGGCGAAGTCGGTGGCATCGTTGACGGCGGCCTTGACGCGGTTGCGAATCTCCTGCTCCTGCTCGTCAGACAGCGCGCCGAGTTCGCGGAGTCGCTGACCGGTCACGAGGATCGGGTCATGCTCGCGGTATGACTCGACCTCCTCGCGGGAACGGTAGAAGCGGTCGTCGTCGTCGGACGAGTGCGGCGTCAGGCGGTTGACCTTGGCTTCGAAGAGGGTTGGTCCCTCGCCTCGGCGGGCGCGCTCGACAGCCTCACGCGCCTTGATGTAGACATCGATCGCGTCGGCACCGTCGACCGTCACACCGGCCATTCCGTAAGCGGCGGCACGGTCGGAGACATCATCGATCGCCATCTGCTTGTCCTGCGGGACCGATATCGCGTAGTGGTTGTTCTGAACGAAGAAGATCACCCCGAGTTTGTGGATGCTGGCCCAGTTCATCCCTTCGTGGACATCGCCCTGAGCGGTTCCGCCCTCACCAATACAGGTGACGACGACGGTGTCCTCGCCGCGCATCTTCGCCGCCAAGGCGATGCCCGGCGCCTGCGCGAACTGGACGCCGACTGGTGATCCACTGGTCAGGATGTGGTGCTGGCGAGAGCCATAATGCCCCGGCATCTGGCGAGCGCCGCTGTTCGGTTCGCCCTTGCGAGCCAGGAAGGACATCATTACGTCGCGGGGGGTCATTCCGAAATGGAGAACAAGCGCGAGGTCTCGATAGTAGGGGACGAGCCAGTCTTTCGATACATCGAGCGCGAAGCCAACACCGGCCTGGGCAGCCTCATGGCCCTGGACCGAGATGACGAACGGCGCGCGACCGGCTCGGTTCATCAACCACATGCGCTCGTCGAGTTGACGAGCCAGCAGCATGTTCTCGTACATCTGTCGCATGTCATCGCGCGATAGCCCCTCGACTGCGTCGCGAGTGGCCGTCGCCGTTCCAGCGGGTTCAATTCGCCCCATCTGGCGCCTCCTTCGCCGTCCCGGCCCGTCGTTGGACCGGTCCATCGTCTAAGCGTGAGCACGGTGCGGGGGCGTCTCGTCCTGCGCGAAACACGCGTCGCGCTGGCGGGCCGCCATGTTGTACCTGCGCGCAGCCCTGCACTGATTCTGCGCGGGTTTCCCGGCATCGCCTCCTTTGACTACTAAACGAAGGCGCACGACCTGTGCCGTGCGCCGTTTCTCGCTTCTAGAAGTGGAGCGCCCCGCCGTCTACGTCGAGCGCTGCTTCGTGGAGTACCTCGGATATCGTCGGGTGTGGGAAGGTCGTAATCCCGAGTTCCCAGGCGGTTGCCTCGAAGAGCATCGCCAGACCGCCAACGCTGATCAACTCGGTCGCATGACCGCCGAGCAGGTGGATGCCAAGAATCTGGTCAGTGTCGGCATCGACGACCATCTTGGCGAAGCCGGTTGTGTCGTTCTCGACGCGGGCCTTGCCGTTAGCCGAGAGCGGGAACTTGCCGGTCTTGACGTTGTAGCCGGCGTCACGGGCCTTCTTCTCCGTCAGGCCGACCGAGCCAACCTCGGGGTGGCAATAGGTCACCCACGGAATCTTGTTGTAGTCGAGTACCTCGGCCTTGTGACCGGCGATCGTCTCGACAGCCACGACGCCCTGATGCATGGCGGTGTGGGCCAACTGCTGAAGACCGGTGACATCGCCGATGGCGTAGACGTTCTCGACGTTGGTGCGCATGTAGTCGTCGACCGTGATGTAGCCGTTCTCAACGGTGACGCCGATGTTCTCCAGCCCGAAGCCCTCGGTGTTGCCATAGCGGCCAACCGCGACCAGCAAGGCGTCGGCCTCGACCGTCACATCGTCGACCTTCATCGCGACGCCATTCTCGGTCACTTCGAAGTTGTCGGCGGTCGGGCGAACGTTGGCGATCACCTTGATGCCCTGCCGCTGGAACGAACGGGCGAGATCCTTCTGGACCTCCTCGTCCTCGTTCGGCGCGACACGACCGACGAGAGTCACTTCGCAATCGAACTCGCTGTAGACACTGGCGAACTCCAGGCCGGTCGCTCCACCACCACGGACGATGACGCGCTTGGGCAGGTACGGCTCGGTGGTTGCCTGGTCGGAGGTGAAGACACGCTTGCCGTCGATCGGCAGGCCATCAATCGGTCGTGGGGTGGAACCGGTGTCGATGACGATGTTCTTCGCGCGAACTTCCGTCTTCTGTCCGTCCTTCTCGACGCTGATCGCGCCAGGACCGGTGATCGTTCCCCACCCTTCGACCACGTCGATCTTGTGCTTCTTGAAGAGAAACTGGATGCCCTTGTAGTTCTGGTCAACGACCTTGCGAGCGCGGGACATCGCCACCGAATAGTCCAGCGAGACATCGCCGGGGGTGACGCCAAAGTCCTTGGCTTCCTTGACGAGGGTCGCGACTGAGGCCGCTTTCAGGAGCGCCTTGGCCGGGATACATCCGCGATGGACGCAGGTGCCACCAACCAGGTCCTTCTCAACCACGACGGCCCTCAGGCCCAGTTGCGAGGCTCGGATCGCGGCGACGTAGCCGCCTGTGCCGCCGCCAAGGAATGCGACATCATATACCTGCTCCTGCGCCATACCGCCTCGTCTCTCCCGTCCCTGCTTCGCGGCAGATCGTTGCCGCTTCGTCTGGCTCCGCACACAATGCGGCCCAACCTGACCACCGGCTGTGACAGCAATGGCGCAGGGTGCGACCTGGCGCGTCCAGATTCGAGCCGGAACTAACCCCGCAGCGCGCATGCCATCGCGGCAATCGTCCCTTTCAGTATATCAGGGGGCATGACATATCAGACGTTTGTCGGAGGCGATATCCGCCGAAATTCCGCGTCGGAATGGGCAATCTGACATGGTGTCACAGGTGCCAACGGGGTATAATTCGAACAGATGTACGACGACGTACAGGAAAGCGGGATATGATGACGATTACGCGAATTGGGACGGTGACCCCGCTCGAAACCTGGCGACGAATGGCAGTCAAGGCCGGCAAGGAGCAACTGCGCGCTTACCGGATCAACGGCGACCCACGTTACTGGGTGGTATCCAGCAGCAGCGACTCGACAGTTGCCTACGAGGTGACTGCCCACGACGGCGATCTGCTCTGCTCGTGCCGCGCCAGCGAGTTCCTCCCCTACTGCAAACACCGTGCGCTGGTCATGCGTGAACTCGGCGCGCTGGAACATATCGAAGAGCCGATCGCGGCCTAGACGACCCGATCCCTTTCGTTTCATGAGAGGGTTCGTGCTCGAAACGCACGGCTGGGGTCGATGAATAGGGACCAGCTAAAGGCCAGGTCTTCAGTCGCCCTACTGCGACCGAACCGATCGTCGATCACGTACGACGTACCACGGCTGTACGTTGGCCCCAGCCGGTCGCGTTGCGGCCTCGGTTGCCGCTACCTGCTGGGCGACGGTGCCAGTCGCGATCGTCCAGGCGAGCAGCACCCCGATGACGCCGATCGCAGCCGGAATCTTGGATGTCTGGACCATCACAAACGCGATCAGTGGGAGCAAGGTGAACGCGATCCAGGAGAAGACGGTCAGCCGTTCGATCCGGACGACGTCGCGCTGTTGTGCCGCATAAGCGGCCAGCAGGACAATCCCGACCAGCGCCAGCGCTGCCGTGTGATATAGCGCGTGATATGACGTCAGGACGGTCGTGACGGCCAGCAGGGCGAGGCTCGGTAACATCGACGCCTCCCTCGCGGCTCGACGCCAGAACCAGCCAGTGACTGCGAGCGTCGTCAAGGTCAGCATGACAATCAATATATTCGTCAGCATGTGATGGTCGGTCGGAAACGCCCGGATGACGACAGAACGCAGGTTGACCATGCCCCAGACATTAGTGACGATCGTGCCATCCGGGCCGGAAAGTCGCTGCGACAGATCGACGTAGCCTCGAACGCCAGTCGGCCCGACCAGCGCCATCGAGGCAGCTGCCTGAATGCCGGTCGCAAGCACAGTCGTCCAGAACGCGCGACGACGGCCAGTGACGGCCAGGTAGATCAGCGGGGCCAGCAACAGGGGTGGCTTGATTGCGAAGACCGCCAGGGCCAGCCCAGCCCGACCTTCGCGACCGTCTTGTAGAGCGAGCGCGAAGGCAACGAATGCGAGAAACAGCAGGCCTTCGACCTGGCCGAGCATCAGCACCATGAACAGCGGCATCGCACCGGCCATGACCAATAACGGCACCGACCACGGCAGCCGAAGCCTTTGAACGATCAACCAGAGTGCCAGGCCAACAGCCGCCAGATTCAGCAACATCCAGATGACGTAGGCAGCGGCGGGGCCGAACGGTAGCAACGGGATCGAGATGATGCCGAGCGTCGGCGGCGCGATGTACGGATGCATGAGCCGGTCGCCCCAGTCGACACCGTGCGCGTCGATCACCGGGCGCTGATACTCCCACTGCAGCCGGGTGTCGTAGAGGTGCGCGGCCTCGCCGTCAGCGATGATCTCGGCGGCGGTGTAGGTGGTAAGGTAATCCATGCCGACATGCTCGAAAAGTCCTTCGACATGTAGCAACCCGGCGACGAGGACAATCTCGACAGCAACAGCCACGATAAGCCAACGATTACCGCTATAAATCCGTCGTATCACACGATCCATGAATACCCGCCACCTGACGTAGACCACCTGCGAACGGGCACACGGCCAGCACTCGCGGGTCACTCCCGCGCAACCAGCGTGCCAGCCAGCACACCGTGCCAAGCCACAATCCCGGAACGGTCCGAGAGGTGACGGAATCCAACGATGTATCATCATGGAGTGATGGATTAGAGGAGTACGACGAGCAACGTGAACCGGGAACCGCAGCCTGACAGTACCAACGCTCCGATCGTGGGCGATGCAACGAGTGGCTACACCGAGCCGTTTGGCTGGTGGGGCTACCATTGGACGCCGCCCGAACAGCGCTCGCTGCTCTGGCTGATTGACCGTGGGGCACTCGATGTCCGGCTGGCTGCCTTCCTGAGCCTGGCGATCGAAGCGCGCGCGTCGTTCATTGTCGTCGCCGAGCCGCACGAAGCCGGGAAGACGACGCTGCTAACGGCACTGATCGACTTCCTGCCGGACAACACCCAACCGGTCTACCTACGCGGCTGGTACGAGCGGTTCAGTTTCCTCGACACGCTCCCACCTGAATCCGCGTACCTGCTCTGCAACGAGATCAGTTCGCACCTGCCGACGTATCTGTGGGGACGTGGTGTGCGGCGCGTCTTCGATGCAGCGCTGGCCGGATACCCGCTGGCGACGACGATGCATGCGACGTCCGCCGCCGACGCACTCGATCAGCTCGCCAGCTACCCGCTGGAAGTCCCGTCCGAACAACTCGCGACGATTGACCTGGTCGTCACGATCGGGGTCGGCTACGCCAGTAACAAACTCCTGCGCCGGATCACCAGAGTTGAGCGCGTCACTCCCGGCTTCGAGGCACCGATGATCCAGCCGATCGCAACGCGAGAACCGCTACGCGCTGAACTCGATGCCCCGCTTGGCAGGCTGATCGGCACACTGGCATCACTATCCAACGAGGCGGACGACATCGCAGCCGCCCGCCTCGCTCAACGGGTCCGGACGCTGGAGCAGTGGCTCGCCGCCGGTCTCAGCACGAGCCCATCCCTACGTCAGACGATCATCGACGCGCGGGAGCGCACGACAGGCTACTAGCTCAGTCAGCACGCAGGGCTAGTCAGCCGCCATTGCCGAGACATCCGCCGCTCGAAAGCAGTTCACTTGGTGGTCGTTGACCATCCCTACGCTCTGCATGAACGCGTAGCAGATTGTCGAACCGACGAATTTGAAGCCGAGTTTCTTGAGCGCCTTCGACATCGCATCGGATTCCGGCGTCGTCGAGACGAGGTCGGCGAGTCCACCCGGCTGCGACGCACGGACCAGTGGCTTCCCACCAACGAATGACCAGAGGTAGTGACTGAAACCGTCACCGGCTTCCAGCTTCAGGAAGGCTCTGGCATTGCCGATCGCCGCATTGATCTTCGCCCGGTTGCGGATGATGCCCGGATCGGCCATCAGTCGTTCGATATCGTCCTCGCCATAGGACGCGATCTTCTCCGGGTCCCAACCATCGTAGGCGGCGAAGAACGTCTCCCGTTTGCGCAGAATCGTCGACCACGACAGCCCGGCCTGATTCGCTTCGAGCATCAGCCGCTCGAAGAGTTCCCGGGCGTCGTAGACGGGGACGCCCCACTCTTCATCGTGATAGCGGATCATCTGCGGGTCGGTCCCCGCCCACTCACACCGTCGAATTACCTCGTTAGACACGGTATTCCTCTGGCTTCTTTGATTCAGCGAAGCGCCACCACCGTTGGTGACACTCACTACAACCGATTCATCCACCGTCGACGCGCCGCATTGCATACCAGCGCGTCAGACATCCATCGTGTTGCTCACGCACGCTGCCGCTTCAGGCGGTCGGCCATGACCTCGCCGATCATGACGCACGTGAAGTGCGTGTTGGCACGCGGCACCTCCGGCATGATTGATGCGTCAATCACGCGCAGACCGTCCAGACCGACGACTCGGCATGAGGAATCGACCACGGTCAGCGGGTTGTCGAGCCGCCCCATCCGGCAGGTACCGACCGGATGCTGGGTATCGGCGACGGTCGCGAACATCCAGGCGTCGAGGTCAGCGTCGCTCTCGAAGCCACGGAACCTCTCGCCTGAGTCATCGCTGGTCATCGCGAAGCCGACGCCACCCGGAGTGATCTGCTCGCAGATGCCGCTAACCGCCGGTTGCCGGGCGATCTCAAACAACCGCCGCGCGCCGTCCCGCATCCGAACCAGATCACGTTCGTCCGAGAGCATCCGAATCTCGATGTCCGGCTGGGCCTCCGGATCAGTCGTCGTGATCTTCAGCCAACCGCGTGAGAAGGTCTGGAACGCCGAGACACCGATGTAACCCGTCGCCAACGCTTCCTCGTCGTAACCGATCAGGTTCAGCGCAAGCATGACCATGTCGTTTTCTCCGGCACCAGCCATCCCCGACGCATAACGGACGATGCAGTTGGTGTGACGGCTCTCGATGCTCGTCCAACGATGCTCCGGCTTGAGGTGCAGCCCGAGACCGACGATCGGGTGATCGACCAGGCTACGACCGACCGGCAGGTCCGCCACCAGATCGATGCCCAGTTCTGCAAGGTCTTCCGCCGGGCCGACGCCCGAGCGCAACAGAATCGGCGGCGTGTAGATCGAACCGGCTGACAGCACGACTTCGCTCGCCTCAAACGTGGTCCAACTGTCGCCGATTCGGACACTCACACCGGTCGCCCGGCGGCCATCGAACAGCACCTTGTCGACATGCGCATCACCGATGATCGTCAGGTTCGATCGCTCACGCGCCGGTTCCAGATAGGCGTCGTTGGTCGAGACGCGCTTGAAGTCACGGCTGTTGATCGCATACGGAGAAACGCCGGTGCCGAAGGGCGCGTTGTGGTCCGGGTTCCAGCCATAGTCGAGCGCCAGCGCCGCCTCGCGCAGCGCCTTATCGACTGGACCCCACGTCTCCAACGGTGCGCGATAGACCGGGATCGGGCCGCCTCGCCCATGGTACGGCGCGTCGCCGAAGTCAAGGTCGTCCTCCAACTTGTTGAAGTAGGGAAGCAGCTCCTCGCCCGACCAGCCGACGCAGCCCTGATCGGCCCATTCGTCGAAGTCCTCCAGCGGTGGACGAATCGCGATCTGGCCGTTGATCGATGAACTTCCACCAACGCCGCGACCCCGCCAATACTGCTGCGGTTCACGCCCCTCGGCGTGCCGGGCACGCAGTTCCGGCCACTGGTACTGCGTCTGGGTTGGGTTGCGAAGCAACGCCGAAGGATTCGGCAACCGCATTTCAATTGGCGCTTCGGCGGAGCGGTAGTCTGGCCCGGATTCCAGCAGCAGCACGCGGATATTCGCGTCTTCCGTCAGTCTCGACGCGAGCGTCGCGCCCGACGAACCCGCGCCAACAATGATGAAGTCGAACCGATCTTCCATCTTCCCCTCCGGCCCTCAGTCCTCTGAATGTCGCGACATCGTAGCATCACTGTCCCGCGTCCCGGTAACTGGCCGTACAATGCGCCACATCTGGCTGGGGAGCACAACGCAACGAGCGAAGAGGGTGGGGACGGATGAAGGACTACCGCACGTATTCATACTGGCTCGAAACCTGTGGCGATGACCTGACGCCGCGCCCGGCGCTCGACGGATCGATCGATGTCGATGTCGCGATCCTTGGTGCCGGTTACACCGGGCTCTGGACGGCCTACTACCTGCTCTCGCTCGACCCATCGCTCTCGATCGCGATCCTTGAAAAGGAGATTGCAGGCTTCGGCGCGTCGGGACGCAACGGTGCGTGGTGCACATCCGGTTTTCCCACTGGCGTCGGCACTCTGGCCGAACGCTATGGACGCGAGACGGCGCTTGCCGTTCAGCACGCGATGTACGACGCGGTCGATGAGATCGGCCGCGTGAGCGAGTCGGCCGGCATCGACATTGAGTGGCGCAAGGGCGGGTCACTACGGATCGCGCGGGGGCAACACCAGTTGCCGCAGATTCAGCAGTCGTACGAGTCGTACCAGCGGCTCGGGCTCGAAGATGAATATCAGTACTTGGACAAGTCCGAGACTGATGCCCGCGTATCTGTGACCGACGCGCTCGGTTCGATCTTCACCCCACACACGGCCACGATCCATCCCGGCAAACTCGTCCGGGGTCTGGCGCGACTGGTTGAACAAATGGGAGCGACGATCTACGAGCAGACTGAGGTAACCGACTTCACGACTGGCGCGTACCCAGCGCTCCACACCACTTGCGGGCATGCCCGCGCAAAAACCATCGTCCTGGCGGGAGAGTCGTACCTGTCACAACTCAGGAAGACGCGCCGGGCCGTCATGCCGGCCTACTCGCTGATCACGCTGACCGAACCATTGACCGACGCCGAGTGGCAACAGATCGGCTGGGAGGCACACGAGTGCGTGTCGTCGGTCGCCTTCATGGTCAACTACCTCTCACGCACCAGCGACGGCCGAATCCTCTTCGGTGGGCGTGGTGCGCCGTACCACTTCGGCTCCAGCATCAAGGACGCCTACGACCAACATGCCGGAACCCATCGGATGCTGCAGGACAACGTCCGGCAGTGGTTCCCGATGTTGCGCGATGTGAAGTTCACCCACACCTGGGGCGGACCGCTCGGCTGGTCACGCGACTGGATGCCGACGATGCGCTACGACCCGGCTGAGAGCGTCGCGATTGCAGGTGGCTATACCGGGACCGGAGTCGCAACCGCCAACCTCGCAGGCCGGTTGCTGGCGGACCTGATCCAACGACGCGACACCGAGTTGACTCGACTTCCGATGGCCAGCCACAAACCACGCCTTTGGGAACCAGAGCCGCTACGGTTTCTCGGTGTGCGCTTCGTCCAGCGCGGTTTCCAGCAACTGGACGCCAGGGCGGAACGAACCGGTGTCCCTCCCAACGGCAAGTCGCTCGTCGAGCGCATCACGCGCCACTGAGAGGACAACTGGTGCTGCTACTCACGCTGGAACGCGTCGACGGTGAGTACATCCTGCGGCTGTCGAAGGAGCAGGTTTTCCAGCATGACCTGCGCGAAGGCCAACTTCTCGCCGTGTCTGTCGAACCGATCAGCGATTTCGACACCATCGCGGTGGACGAGAGCGAGCGCACGACGGAGAGCTGGAAACTGAATGAGGAACGACCCTCGTACGACGAGAGAGGCTGATTCAGGATTGACGACAGCGGCTCTTACCGTATACTCGGTATATACGGTATATCGAAGTTTTCGAAAGCAGGCTGTCAATGATTCGTCAGAAGGTTCGCAAGGTCGGAAACAGCCTCGTCGTTACGATCCCGAAAGATGAAGCAGAGCGTCTAAACCTTTCCGAAGGCGATCTCGTGGACCTCGATGTCCACCCGCTGGAGGTTCGACCAGTCATGCGACCCGAGGTTCGCGCGGCCGCCGAACGAAGCTGGGCGAGGAGCGAACGCGCCTATCGCTATCTCGCTGATCGATAGCCAATTCCATGGCAACCGATGAGATTCAGTTTCTGAGTCTGCCCGACGTGGTGTCGCTACATGCATTCATCATGGAACAACTCAACGCTTACGCTTCGCCGCGACGCGATGAAGGGCTTCTTGAGTCCGCAATCATGCGCGCACGCATGGCGCACTATTATGAGTCTGCCGACGTCATACGACTCGCTGCGCTCATGGCGATTGGTATATCGCAGGCTCAGTCTTTCATCGACGGGAACAAACGGACCGCACTCATCGCGATGGAGGTCTTTCTCGACCTTAATCGCTGCGAACTCACCGTCGACCCACTGGAACTCGCGAAGCAACTCGAAGCCGTTGCCTCGCGTGAGGACAGCCTCGACGCGGCAACAGACCGGTTCGAGGCATGGTTGCGCGAGCGGGTCGGGCCGCGTTCGACATAAGGCGCGGCTTGACAGGCTTTCGGGTGGGAGTACCATTGTGCAGCGTGCCTGACAGGCAACGTCCAGGCGACTCATCCACCTGACGCCGGTTCCGCCACGTCTGCCGGTGTCCCTTCTTCCGCTGTCTGGACGGGCCGAGATGGCCCCCTCTTTCGTCGCCCACCAAACGGGCGAGCAGCAACCACTGAGTTCAGACGACGCTCCGGGTCTGTGCCCGGTCTTTCGCGTCCGATGCACACAGACGTATAGAAGGGTATTCTCAGCATGGCAGATTCCGCCCGCCCGACCACCCTCGGAGAACTCCGCGAAAGCGGCTACGAGGTGCTGTCCGTCCGCGACGAGATGCGAAAGAACCTCATCGAACGGCTGCGCTCGAACACGCCGATCGTCGAGGGCGTCATGGGCTACGAAGAAACGGTCATCCCGCAGATCGAGAACGCAATCCTCTCCGGGCAGGACATCATCTTCCTCGGCGAGCGTGGGCAGGCTAAGACACGGATGGCCCGCTCGCTGGTCGAACTGCTGGATGAGGAAGTGCCGATCGTCAAGGGCAGCGAGATCAACGACAACCCGTTCGAACCGATCTCCCGCTACGCGATTGATCTGATCGAGGCCGAGGGCGACAACACGCCGATCGAATGGATCGGCCGCGACCGGCGCTACGCCGAGAAACTGGCGACACCCGACACGACCATCGCCGACCTGATCGGCGAAGTCGACCCGATCAAGGTCGCTGAGGGACGCTACCTCTCCGACGAACTCACGATCCACTACGGGATGATCCCGCGCGTCAACCGCGGCATCTTCACGCTCAACGAACTGCCCGACCTCGCCGAGCGCATCCAGGTCGGTCTGCTCAACATCATGGAGGAGCGCGACGTTCAGATTCGCGGCTACCGCGTCCGGCTGCCGTTGGATGTCTATGTCGTCGCCAGCGCCAACCCGGAGGACTACACCAACCGTGGCCGGATCATCACGCCGCTGAAGGACCGCTACGGCTCCCAGATCCGCACCCACTACCCAACGACGACCGAACTCGAGATCGACATCATGGAACAGGAGCGGATGGCGTTCGAGTCGGATGGCGTCACCGTCCAGATGCCGCAGTACATGCGCGAGATCATCGCCGAGATCACCCATCTCGCACGCCGCAGCCACGACATCAGCCAGCGCTCGGGTGTTTCGGTCCGAATGTCGATCGCGAACTACGAGAACGTCGTCGCCAATGCACTCAAGCGAGCGATTCGCACCAACGAGAAGCAGGCTGTCCCGCGCATTTCGGACCTGCGAGCGATCATCGCGTCTACGACCGGCAAGATCGAGTTGGAGACGATGGGCGAGGTGCGTGAGGACCGAATCGTCGAGAAACTGATCCAGGGCGCGATCGTGGCGACGTTCAATCGCTACTACTCGGTGCGTGACTTCGATGACCTGATCCTTGGCTTCGACAACGGTCTCATCGTCGATGCCGCTGACGACATGCCGTCGATGAACTACGTCCATCAGGTCTCCCACATGGAGGGCGTCCGCGAAGCGATCGACAAACTCGACATCGCCGGCAGCCCGGCCGGGATCGCGTCCGGTGTCGAGTTCGTCCTCGAAGGCCTGCACCTGAACCGTCGGCTCAACAAAGACCGCTCGGCAGCGGCAGGCGGTTCGCGCTACAAAGCCTGAGTCGCCACGGAGGCTCGTGAGTTCGAACGTTGAGCCGCCAGCAGGCGCGTTCCCATTCGTCGGGCGATCGCGGGAACTGGCGGAACTCGAAGCCGTCCTGAAACGGATGTTGTCCGGGCGCGGGCAGGTGTTGCTGATCTCCGGTGAACCGGGGATCGGCAAGACCCGCATTGCCGAAGAACTGACCGCGCTCGCGACAACGAACGGGGTCCGCGCTGTCTGGAGCCAGTGCTACGAGTGGGATGGCGCGCCTGCCTACTGGCCGTGGATCCAACTCATTCGCGGCATCGTTCGCGACCAGCCTGCCGATCAGGTTCATGGTGACCTCAACGACCAGCCAGAGGTCGCCCAACTGGTGCCGGAAATCCGGCAGCACCCACCAGGACTTAGCCACACGCAAGTCTCCGAACCCGAGCAGAATCGGTTTCGTCTGTTCGACAGCGTCGCGACCTTCTTCACCCGAGCCGCTGTCCAGCAGCCGACGCTACTCATCATTGACGACCTGCATTGGGCCGACGCCTCGTCGCTCCAACTCCTGCAGTTCATCGCCCAGACGATCCGTAGTGCGCCACTGCTCGTGCTCGGGACGTTTCGCAACCGCGACGTCGGTGCCCGCCATCCGCTGACGGCGACGATGGCGGAACTGGCACGCCAGCCAAACAGCCACCGCATCAACCTGCGAGCACTCTCTCAGCCGGCCATCGCCGAGTACATCGAGGCGGTAATGGGTGAGGACGTTCCTGAGGCGCTCGCCGAAACGATCTTCGCCAGAACTGACGGCAACCCATTCTTCGTCGCTGAAGTCGTTCGATCGTTGGAAATGTCACACGAAACCGGCGCACTCGCTGAGCGGTTGCGCGTTCCGGAGAGCGTCCGCGACATGATCCACCAGCGGCTGGAACGCCTGACGCCCGAAACACGTCAGGTGCTCGCGACAGCCGCGGTCATCGGGCGAGAGTTCGGGTTGTCGCTGCTGGCGAAAACATGCGAACTGCCAGCCGAGCAGGTCGGCGAGATGCTCGATGAGGCAGCTCGGGCCGGGATCGTCGAAAGCCTCAACACGCCGGGGTCGCTCCGCTTTCGCTTCGGCCATGCGCTCACGCAGGAGGCCATCTGCGAGGATCTGCCGCCAGTTGCGCTTCAGCGGCTGCACCTGCGGATCGCCAACACGATCGAGGCGGAACGCCGAACCGGACGGACGGACGTCATCGCCATCCTCGCCCACCATTTCCTTCAGTCTGCCGCGCTCGGAACGGTCGACAAGTCCATCCGCTACGCAACCGAGGCAGCCGATCTCGCGATGCAACAACTTGCCTGGGAGAGTGCTGTCGATCTCTGTCAGCGTGCCGTCCAGACAGTTGAGCATATCGGCGACTGCGACGCCGAAGCGCTCTGTCGCCTCCATCTCACACTCGGTGAGGCAACCGACAAGGCGCACCTCGATCGCCGGACACGGCCGGACCGCAGCGCATTCGTCAGGGCCGCCGAGCTGGCCCGGCAGACGGGATCGGACGAACTGTTCGCCCGGGCCGCACTCGGCTTCGCCGGCATCGAAACCGAAGGAACGCTTGGCGAACTACCCCAGGTGCGCCTGCTCGAAGAAGCCCTGGAGCGACTTGACCCCGGCGATAGCGCGCTGAGAGCGAGGCTGCTCGCCCGTCTCGCGACGGATTCATGGTGTACGGCCATCCGGACTGGCGAGGCGATTCGCTCACTCAGTGATGACGCCGACGCGATGGCTCGTCGGATCGGAGACCCAGCCGCGCTCGCCTACGTACTGACATTACGACAGAGCCCGACTTGGAAGCCCGAGAGCCTTGAAGAGCGACTTGCAGAAACGGCTGAACTCGTCCAGCAACGTACCGAGGCCGGCGATCCACACATCGCTGCCTGGGGCGTGATGTACCACTGGATGTGGTTGATGGAGGCTGGTGATACGGAAGGAGCGGAGCAGGCTCTCACGATCTTCGCGAGCCACGCCGACCGGTCGCGGATTCCGCTGCTCCAATGGGCAACTGATGTGATGCGCGGATCCCATGCGCTGGTCGCCGGACGATTTGGCGATGCAGAGGCGCGGAACAATCTCGCCCACGAGCGCTGGCCCGAGAATCTCGTCCAGCACTTCACCCATCTCGTCCAACTCCATGCCGCTCGTGGTCAACTTGATCAGATCAGCACCGAGTTGCGGGATGAGTTCAGCGCGCGATTTCGCGATCCGTTCCGACCAGCGTTCGCCTTGTTCGCCAAAGTCCAACTTCTATGGATCGACGTCGCTGAGGGCCGGCTGGATGCCGCCCGCCAGTCGTTCGACGCCCTCGCGGAAGATGAGTTTTCCTTCCTGGACCAGACGCACTACTTCTACCTCGGCTGTCTCGCGATGCTGGCTGACGCCTGCGCTGCACTCGGTGATCGCGACCGCGCGCGAATCCTGCTTGATCGCCTGCGTCCGTATGCCGATCGCAACCTGAGCGGTGGAAACGCCGGAATCTACTTCGGCGCGGGGGCGCATTACATCGGGTTACTGGCAACGACACTGTCAGACTGGGGGACGGCGACCGAGGCGTTCAACACAGCCCTCGACATCCACGAGAGAATGGGTGCTCGCCCATCTTTGGCGCGTACGCGCTGTGGGTTCGCCGACATGCTCCTGCAACGCAACGAACCCGGCGACCTTGAACGGGCTGCGGACTTGCTCGGCATGGCCCGTGCCGCCGCCAACGAGTTGGAGATGACGCCGATCGTCGAGCGGGCAACCAGCCTTCTCGCACAGGTGCCTTCCGAAGCAGTCGGCGAGGCCAATGTGATCGAGCAACGCAGGCTGACGCGACGCGAACTGGAAATCCTGCGGCTGATCGTGGCTGGCCGGAGTAACCAGCAGAACAGCGATGAACTCTTCCTCAGCGTCCGAACTGTCGAGCGTCACATCGCCAATATCTACTACAAACTCGGCGTCCACAATCGCGTCGAAGCAACCGCCTTCGCCCTCCGCCACCACCTCGCCTGAACCAACGCACAAAGCGAAAAACTACATAGTTACCGTCATCTCCCGGCGAAAGCAGCCGTCGGGAAACTGAGTAGTCACCCCGATGATCGAACGCCGCCACCCGCCTAGAGTGGAGCGTCGAGGGGCTCGCCGGGCGACGGCAGCGACTGGGTTGTCGCCATCCGGCGGGCACTCGCACGCGCGGAAACACACGCTCTGCGATAGAGGAGGGGACGCGGATGGCGCTGTTCATGGTTCAGGCGACCTACACGGCAGAAGCGTGGGCCAACCTGCAGCAACGCCCGGAGGACCGGCGTGAGGCAATCGGCAGGCTGATCGCGAAGGCAGGCGGCCGGCTGGAGTCGCCCTACTACTCATTCGGGGCGAACGACATCATCTTCGACTTCGAGGCGCCCGACTCGCTGAGTGCCGCCGCTGTCTCGGTGGCTGGGAATGCGGCCGGTCACATCAAGTCGATCAAGACGACACAACTGATGACCGTCGACGACTCGCTCGAACTCATGCGCCGAGCGGCGGCACCTGGGCAGGCTCAGAGACAAGCAGCGTGAATCGATCCTCGATCGCAATGCCCACCAGACAGGTAATGGAGAAGAAAGTGAGTGTGACGATGCGGCTGTTCGCGGCCATCATTGTGGCTCTGGCGAGCCTGGCAGGCGTGGTCCGACCAGTGACAGCGGCGACGTTGGAGGTCTGTCCCAGCGGCTGCTCATACACCTCGATCCAGGCAGCAATCGACGCAGCCTCGGATGGCGACACCATCTCAATTGGCGCTGGGACGTACTACGAGCACCTCACCCTGAATAAGCAGGTGGATCTCGTCGGCTCAGGAGCTAACCAGACCACCATTGATGGAAGCACTACCGAGGGAGTGATAATAGAGGTCACCGTCAGAAAGGCCGTGACCATCAGCGGTGTAACGATCAGAAACGGACTTGCCCGTAAGGAAGGAGGTGGAGGTATTCAGAATCACGGTACGCTCCACGTAAAAGACAGTGTCCTAAGAAACAACGACTCCCTCTACGGAGGCGGCATCCACAACCTCGAGTATGGCACCCTGGAAGTCTCGAACAGCACTTTCATCAGCAATGATGCCACCATTACTGGTGGTGGTATCCAAAATTTCGGCGTGGCGACTATTACCAACAGCACGTTCGTCGAAAACGAGGCCAATTCGGGGGGGGCGATCCACACCGGATCGGACGGAGAGACAACCATCACTAATGGCACCATCAGCGGTAACGACGCAGACGTAGGTGGCGGCGGCATCAGTGGTGACGGCCTCGTGACAATTACCAACTCGATCGTGGTCAACAACACAGCAATCGATCACGGGGCCAACTGCAGCATTTCTGGCGATGGCAGCATCTCTGGCGGAAGCAACATCGTTTGGCCGACACAGGGCGAGCAATGCCTTGGATCGACAGTCGATCCGATGCTCGGGCCACTTCAGGACAACGGTGGGCCGACTCCAACGATGGCCCCACTCCCAGGCAGTCCCGCCATCGACGGCGCGGCGAATTGCGATTCGATTGCCACAGATCAGCGCGGCATCGTTCGACCGCAGGGTGAGGCTTGCGACGTCGGCGCAGTAGAGATCACCGATGCCACACCGCCGGTCATCGGTGCACCAACCTTGACCGGGCAGCTCGGGCAGAACGACTGGTATACGAGTGATGTCACCGTCGCGTGGCCCATCTCAGAGCTGGAGTCGCGCGTGACGGAGAGTTCTGGATGCGACCAATCAACGGTCTCGACAGATACCGAGGGGATCACCATTACGTGCTCCGCCACCAGCGTCGGCGGCACCAGTACGAAGTCCATCACCATCAAACGCGATGCGACGGCACCCGAATTAGAGATGGTGGTCTCACCAGATCCGGTCTCAGTCAACCAGACAACCTGGGCCATGTTCATGTTTGACGATCCTGTGTCTGGCTTTGGCATGATTGACTGCCCTCAGCCCGACACATCCCGGGCAGGCGAGTTCGTCCACACCTGTACGGCGTGGGACATGGCTGGCAACGCTACGATTGCGCAGGACTCCTACACCGTCACTGATCCAACCCCGCCGACAATCACTCACAACGTCACCGGCACGATGGGAGACAATGGCTGGTTCACCGGTGACGTCGTCGTCGACTGGACTGTGGCCGACCCAGACTCTGACGTCACGACGACGGGCTGCGACGACACCAGTATTCGACAGGACACTGACGGTACGACCTTCGTCTGCACGGCCACGAGTGCGGGCGGATCCAGCAGCGAGTCAGTGACGATCAAACGCGACACGGCAGGCCCAACGGTGTCAATGAATGGCAACCTGACTGTTCCCGCGACGAGCCAATCAGGTGCGGTCGTGACCTTTGCGCTACCGGCGGCCACCGATGCGGTGTCCGGGGTGCGAACCACCACGTGCAGCCCGGCGTCGGGAATGGTGTTTCCGATCGGTGAGACGACCGTCGTCTGCACAGCAACTGACCAGGCTGGCAACCAGAGCTCGACCAGCTTCACGATCACGGTCTGGGGAGCCGACGAGGGACTCGACATTCTCACGACGATGGTGAGCGAGGTGGATATCAGCGGTCCGGCGGCGACGGTCACAAGTATCCGCCGCACGCTCGGCTCGATGGTATCGATCGCCAGGCTCCTGGAAGCCAGCGGACAGCCGCGACTGGCCTGCGTGCAACTGGCCACCTTTGAACTGGAGATGCGCGAGCAGACAGCGAAGCGGCGCATCACTGCCCGTGACGCCGCGCCGATCGTCAACCAGTCCGCAGTGGCGCGGGCAGCACTGGGCTGCAAATGACCAGCTTGTGCTGCTCGCGGATACGGTAGTGACCGTTCTAGGCGAGAGCCTCACCAACCATCGCTAACCTCGACGAATGCGGCGGCCAGTTGGCCGCCGCATTTCCGCGTATTGATGGCTAGACGACCTGCCTTCTCATTGCGCCATAACTACAACAGGCTTATGCTTACCAGGCTGCCTCATGCCGTGACCGATCGCAACGACACACCTGAACATCCCTGCCACCTCCGATCGGTGACACCATACGGATCGCTCGAACGACACCGATCCCGCGATTCCGCCGTCCTCAGCCCGATCTAGAAGCGAGTGCACGCAGATGAGCTTCGACTATTCGTACAACCCGCGCAACCGCTACTCCCGTTGGGACGGAACCCAGCAGATCGACGGGTTCTCAGCCGACGACATCATGGACGCCATCTCAGACGACATGTTCGCCGACGGCGATCTCCAGCGCGCGCTCCAGCGGCTGTTCCGCTGGGGGATGGACAAGCCCGACGGCGACCGCATGCCGGGCATCCGCAACCTGATGGAGCGACTGAAGCAACGTCGCCAGCAGGAACTCAACCGCTACGACCTTGGCTCCGTCCTCGAAGACCTCAAGGAGCGGCTGGAAGAGATCCAGCAACTCGAACGCGACGGCATCCAGCGCCGGATCGATGAGGGGCGTGAGAAGCTCAAGGAACAGCAACAGGCGCAGCAACAGCAACAACAGCAGAACGCCGATGGAAGCGAGGGTGAGCAAGGCGCGGAAGGCGCAGAAGTCAGTGAGTCCGACGTCGACCACACCGAGGGCCTCCAGGACATGCTGGAGAAGATGGCCGCCCGTAAGATGCAGGCGCTCAACCAGCTCCCGGACGATGCGGCTGGTCAGATCAAGGCACTGACCGAGTACGAGTTCATGGACTCCGAGGCACGCCAGAAGTTCCAGGAATTGCTCGAACAACTTCAGCAGCAGGTGCTCCAGCAGACATTCCAGGGCATGCAGCAATCGCTCCAGAGCATGACGTCCGAAGACATCCAGGACATGCAGAACATGATGTCCGAGTTGAACGACATGCTGGAGGAGAAAGCCCGCGGCGGCGAGCCGGACTTCGACCGCTTCATGCACAAGTACGGTCACTACTTCGGCAAGGGCATCAACTCACTCGAAGACCTGATGGACCGGATGGCCCAGCAGATGGCCGCCATGCAGTCGCTGATGGACTCGATGACTCCCGAGCAGCGGGCCGAACTCTGGGGCGCGATGCAGGCCGTTATGAACGACCCCGGCGTCCAGGAGCAAATGAACCGGCTGGCCGAGAACCTGAGTCAGATGATACCGGACAATCCATACGCGCAGCAGTTCCGCTTCGGCGGCAACGAAGACCTGACGCTCGACGAAGCGCTGCGCCTCATGGACCGGCTCCACGAGATTGACGAACTGGAAGACCAGCTACGCGGTGTCCGCGACTGGCGTGATCTGGAACACGTCGACGACGAGCGAATCCGCGACCTGCTTGGCGACGAGTTCCAGCACGATCTCGACCAACTCCGTCAGATGACGAAGATCCTCGAAGATGCCGGCTACATCCAGAAGACCCGCCGTGGCTATGAGATGACCCCACGTGGCGTCCGCAAGATTGGCCAGAAGGCGCTGACCGACATCTTCCAGCACCTGCGCAAGGACCGCTTTGGCAACCACGGCGTCGATAGCCAGGGCACCGGCGGCGAGCGGACCGATGTCTCCAAGCCCTACGAGTTCGGCGACCCGTTCCTGCTCGACCTGCCGAAGACGCTGATGAACTCGGTCCAGCGAGAGGGCGTCGGTTCACCGGTTACGCTCCACCCCAGCGACTTCGAGGTCTACCGGACCGAATTGATCACCCAGTCGTCAACGGTCCTGATGGTCGACATGAGCCGTTCGATGCTCTACAACGGCTGCTTCTCGGCCGCGAAGAAGGTTGCGCTCGCGCTGGATAGCCTGATCCGCACGCAGTTCCCGCGCGACAACCTCTACATCCTCGGCTTCTCCTACGTCGCCACCCGGTTGGAGCCGTCGCAACTGCCGGGCATCTCGTGGGACGAATACAACTACGGCACCAATATGCAGCACGGGTTCATGATGGCGCGACAGTTACTGGCTCGTCATAAGGGCGGGAACAAGCAGGTGATCGTCATCACCGATGGCGAGCCGACGGCGCACTTCGACGAGGGGCAGGTGCGTTTCTCCTATCCGCCGACGTACCAGACCTTGCAGGAGACGCTCAAGGAAGTCATGCGCTGCACCCGCGACGGCGTGACGATCAACACGTTCATGCTGGAGCGCAGCCCGTACATGGCTGGCTTCGTCTCGGAGATGGCCAAGATCAACAAGGGCCGTGCCTTCTTCGCCACTCCCGACCGGCTTGGCGAGTACATCCTGGTCGACTACGTCGCGAACAAGCGCAAGATGGAGAAGGCGTAGAGGGAGCGATTAGCTATTAGCTTTTAGCTGATAGCTGTTGATGTGGTCGGACTAGGGACGTGCGCTGCACGTCCCTTGTTGATTGGGGAACGGAACTTCCGTCTGACGATGGATGTGGATGCGCAACGACGATTTGTTCCCGGCATTGAACTGAGTCAACGGTTTCTGGGGAAGTTCGTTGAGCCGATTGTCTCTCGCATATCCCCACGGCTGGAATACGCCGCTGCCCTGATCGGTCCCGGCTCCGAGGTGCTGGGGTTCGACACTGAGATGTCGACGGACCATCACTGGGGTCCGCGTGTCATGCTGTTTCTGTCAGAGAGCAATCTGGCCGATCACGGAGCCGCAATCGATCGGCTGTTGAGCGAGTCGCTGCCATACGAGTTTCTGGGATACCCAACCAACTTCGGACCGCCGGATGAGATCGGTGTTCGGTTGCTGGAGCCCATTGAGTCGGGTCCGGTCGCACATCGCGTTGAGCTAACGACTGTCCGAAAGTGGTTCACGAACTATCTGGTGTGGGACACGACCGCTGATCCCGCCACGATCGACTGGTTGACGTTTCCACAGCACCGGCTGCGGGCCGCAACCGCAGGGGCGGTGTTTCGCGACGATTCTGGAGAGTTGACCACCGCCCGAGAGCGCCTCGCGTGGTATCCAGACGATGTCTGGTTCTACCTGCTGGCGGCACAGTGGCAGCGGATCGCGGACGAGGAAGCCTTCATGGCGCGCTGCGCGGATGTCGGGGACCAATTAGGTTCCGTTCTCGTCGCGAGCAGGCTCGTCCGGGACATCATGCGGCTCTGCTTCCTGATGGAGCGGCAGTATGCACCCTATGCCAAGTGGTTCGGGAGCGCATTTCGTGGGTTACGTGGGGGTGCGGCAGTTGGGCCGGTGCTGACGCGCGCGATCCAGGCACCCGACTGGCACGAGCGACAGGAGGCTCTGGCCGTCGCCTACCGGTACATTGCCAATCGCCACAATCAACTCGGCATCACCGCGCGGCTTGATCCCGAGGTGCGGCAGTTCTACGGGCGGCCTTACCTCGTCATCGGCGGGGAACGCTTCGCGGATGCCACTGAGGAGCGCATCACCGATCCCGAGGTCAGGCGACTTCCCCGTCGGATGGGTTCGCTCAACCAGATCGCCGACTCGACCGACAGGCTCGAATCAACCGATGCCTGCGAGCGCCTGCGCCGTATCTACAACGAACGCGACGAACCGTAATCTACGGCAACAACGCCGCAATGTCCGTCGCTGGGTCGTCGTGGGGACGAATGCCGAGCGATGCGGCGGTGGCGCAGGCCGCTGCATCACGGCTGACGAAGAGTGTCCGGCCTGGCTCGATGTTTGTGAACGACAATGCCCGCTCGAAGGGCCACGACCCATCGTCGCCGAACCAGAATCCAAACTGGTCAGCAAACCCGGCCTCAGTGACGACATCCGCGACCTGATTCTGATTCAGGACGGCGCCAGCCAGCACTCCAAGTGACATAACAACATTGACATCTCGACGAATCTCTGGGTTTGTCAGATCGCGCGCATCGAACAACACCAGTTCGACAGCGCTGCATGGTTGGGACATGTGCTGCCTCCGCTCGCTTGGCGACCAACCTCAGGATACCGGAACCCGGCAGCAGACACACAAACATCACCGGCGATGTCACGCCGGTGATGTTCGTAAGGGGGTAGAGAAGGAGTAAGCAGTTGTGAGTGGTTAGTCCCAGGCCGCCGCGTCGTAGGTTCGAAGTGGCTGCGTCATCGTGCTGGCCATGACCGGCGACGGGACGAAGGCGGGCTGAGCGGCCGGAACGCTGACCGGCTGGCGCGGAACGATCGGTTCGACCGTTGTTGGCTCGGTGGCGGCCGGGCCATGTGTGCCGGCCGCCCGTCCGATAACCATCACGCGCCGCATACCGGTTCGCTCGTAGAGTCGCCACGGCATCTTGAACATCACCGCGTCGACCGTCAGTCGCATCAGCAGCCGGTTCTTGCGAATCGGTCCAGCCGCAAGGTAGGCGAAGGCGCCGAAGCCTGGGATCGCCGCGAGTGCGATCACGACCGGGTTATGGATGCTGAACGCCTGCTTCCAGGCCGCGAAGTCGATCCGTCGCGCCATCAGCCGACCGGTCGCGCCCAGCAGCGCCAGCGCGCTCCAGGCGGCTCGGGCGATGCTGCCGAGTGGGAAGCGCAGCAGAATGCTGATTCCGACATGCGCACCCAGGTGCGGCACAACAGCCTGGAACTGGGGCGTCTCCATTTCAGCACGCAACTTCGCTGCTTCGAACTCGCTGATCCGTCCTTCAGCCTGCCAGGTGTCGACCGAGGTCGTCAGCCAGCCCATCGCCTTGTCCTGGCCACCGGCAACCGCCTTCTCGGCGCGCGGCTTCCAGTTGCGGACATCGATCAGCTTGCTCCACAGCCGCAGCTCACTGGCATACCAGGCGTTCGCGGCCTGTTCGGCTTCGGCAACCTGCGACTCCAGTTCGGCCAGCCAGGCATCGCCCTTGATGGCCCGGATCGACTCCGCCTCACTCGCGACGTATTCGCGGGTAATGTCGAAGTAGACCGTGTCGAAGATCGGCGCGTGTCCCCGGCGGATCGCGCGAACCCAGCTCTTGATCGACGCCAGCGGCGAGACGAGACCCGACTCAAGATCGACGATCATGTAGCGGCCATCGGTCGTCTGGAGGACGTTGTCGACAGCGCGTGGCTGGCGTGGGTCGATCTGCCAGGTTGGCAGGCCAGCCTGCTCGAACCGCTCACGCAGGTCCCGCAGGAAGTGCTTCGCGGCCATGCGATTGACCGGCTCGCGGCCATCGACGAACTCACTGGTCACGGCCAGGTTGCCTTCGACGGTGTCGATGCCAGTCACACGGGCGACTCGCGATTCACCGTACCAGTACTCAGTCAGCATCGCTGCCAGGTTGCGTCGCTCCTTGGCGGCGTCCAGCGCGGCCCGGTTGGCGATGTACGGGAACGGCGCCTGGAATGAGACCCAGTAGAGCGCGCGCGGCAGGAAGCCTGGGTTGTAGACCTTCGAGACAGTGTCCTCGTTGAAGAAGACGACGCTCGTCAGCGCATGTGCGTGTCGGCGCTCCTCGTCGTGCTCGATCTCACCAGCGTGGATGAACGGCAGGTGTCCGGCGACCGTTTCGATCTTGTTGTAGGCCATGAACAGAACCGCCAGGAAGAGCCCGCCCCAGGCGTACGCGCCGAGGACATCGGACGGCCAGTGGGCACCTTCCCAGATTCGGGCGAAACCGACGGCGGCGATGATCGCCGCAGAGAACGCCTGGATCGAGACGCGCAGGACGCTATTCTGGATCTTTCGCGCCAGGAAGAAGATCAGTCCATAGAACATGACGGCGCCCATGACGTGGCCACTCGGGAACGAGGCAGCCTGGATGTCCGGGACCGTCCGCTCGACGACCGAACCGTCCGGCCGGGTGCGGCCGACGATGATCTCGCCGATGACCTGATTCAGGACGCCGCCGATCGGCATCACGAACATCGCCAGCGCCGGCAGCCAGAGGCGGCTGACGCTGAACGCCACCAGTGCGATCGCCCAGAGGGCTATTGCCCAGTGCGAACTGGTCAGCGTGCTGATCGCTGTGATGACCTCGTGCAGGTACGGTGCATCGAACTCCTGGATGCGATTGATCGTCCAGATGTCGATCCGGGCCTGATCGAAGTACATCGCGAACATCGTCAGCAGCGTCGCGATTGTTCCGAAAAGGACGGCCGCAGCGCGCAGCGAGAGCAACGACGCCCGGCTATCGTGTGTGGCCTGTGCCGGCAGAGCGTGCGCCCTGTTCTCCCCGGCTGGCCGTGCGATCGTAAACATCGTTCTACCCCCCTTTGGGTAGAGCGCCTCGCTGAAGCCATCATCGCTTCTGGCGCTCACCGAACGTCATCGTTCAGTGATCAAAGGTTAAGACAGCATTAACTCCGGCACATCGGCCAACTGATTGAAAATCGATGTCAGCCGGTCAGTGGGCCTGCCTGTCCATTGGTACGGGATCGCCCTCAGCCTTTCGCATCACGAAATCGTCACAAACCGGACCTTTCGGCCTGACGATGGCCTCGTTCTCGCGATATGGTGAATGTTATGATCCTGCGTCGCGTGGTGATGGAGTGCAGGCCGGAACCACGCCATCGGGTATGGGGATACCTACAGACAAGTGAAACGGACCGACAACCGATGATTCGAAGTCTGCGGCCGTCCGTCGGGATGGCGGGGTTTCTGACGGCGTGCGTCATCGTCGCATCCGTCATCCTGACCTTTACGCTCTCGGTCGAAGCGGCCGAGGAGGAGACCGTCTCCGGCGATGTCCTGATCGCTGGCTGGGTGCAGAAGATGTCCCTCCCGGGCGTTGAGTACGTGGTCGAATTCCTCAACTGGATCGGTCGGCCGATCCCGCTGGCGATGCTGACTGGTCTGGTCGCGGTCGGGCTGATGTCACGCCGCCGCTATGCGGAAGCCATCCTTGTCCTGCCCGCAACCGGCACGCACGCCGTCAACGCCATCCTCAAGAACGTCATCCAGAGCCCGCGTCCAACCCACGAGCACGTCACAATCCACGATCACGCCGCCGGCTTCGGCTTCCCGAGCGGTCATACGATGGCAATCGTCGTCTTCTGTGGGATCATCGCCTACCTTGCCTGGCGACTGATCGAGCGCCGTCATTACCAGTACGCCGTCCATGCTGTCGTTGCACTCGCCATCGTCGGGATCGGCTTCAGCCGCATCTACTCCGGCGCTCACTGGCCATCCGATGTCCTCGGCGGCTACATGTGGGGAGCGTTCTACACCGGCGCAATCATCCTCTTGTTCCACCGCATCCAGCCACGCAACGCCGAACGTCGAGTGTCGCCCGAGGGGCTTATCTCGAGCGCTGCTTGAGCAGCGTCAGTTCAAGGGCTTGCTCCACTCGCGAATCATGTCGATGTCAGTGAACCCGGCCGATGCGTAGAGTCGATTCGCTGCGATCTCGGTCGGGTGACTGACGACCGACGCCGTCGTCGCGCCTAACTCACGCGCCCGGCGCATTCCCTCGAACATCACCGCCTTCGTCAGACCACGCTGGCGGTGCGCCGAATGACAGCCAACCGGCTCGAAAACGGCATGCGTGTTCGCCTCGTCCAGCCAGACGATGCAGTACGCGGCGAACGAGCCGTCCGGTGCGTCGACGACCAGGTCGAGATCGATGCGATAGGTGGAACTCCCCATCACGGCTCGATGCTTCGCTTCCGTCATCTTCGATGGCGCGAAGGCGTCACGATGGACCGCGACACGCGCGGCAACCTCGTCATCTCCTCGCAGATTGCGAATGGTGTACTCGCCGAGCGACTGCCTCGCTGGCAGATCGTCCAGCCGGCGGAACCAGTAACGAGTCGACTCACCGCCGCGCTCGAACCCGAGCTCCTGCAACTGCTTCTGCCGCTGTGTGTCGCTATCGGCGGCGAGAGTCGTCATCGTTGAATGTTCGCCGGAGACACGGATTTGCGCTTCGGCCCAGGTGACCATTTCCGGTTCCAGTTGGCGGTAATCCGGATCGCTGACGTAGTCGAGTTGGTTGCCATTCGGCCATGCAAATCCAACGACGACGCCATCGTCCAGCCAGATTTGCGAACGCCAGATCGCCCCTGAGTCTTCCTCGGTGTGTCGCCACCAGTCGAGATCACCAACCGTGCCATAGTCAGGCGGGCCAACGGCAGCGTAGACCCTCTGTAAGAGGCGACGGACGGACTGATAGTCGTCCTCATCACGAAGTTGCCGGGACAGCATGGAGGCAGTTACTCCGTCCTGAACGATTCAGCGTGAGCAAATTACGAGAAGCAGTGCGTCCAACCTGGAATCCGCCGCAGAACCGCAACAAACCCTTAACACATTCGGAGGCTCTATCCGTCACGATGTTCGTGCGGTCAACCCAGCCGCACTAGACGAACACTTCTCCTTCCGGCCCATGCCGGACCACCACCCCCACCTCAGCGGCAGGCGGCGCCCCAAACGGCCCGCCTGTTCGCGCTGGTCACGCTTATCGCGGGCGCGAGAACGGTGACACCCAGTCCGGCAACGAAAACCGGGCTGCCAGCGTGGCGAGTGAATGTTCGACCTGCTCAACCAGCATGATCAGGAGAACGACGACCAGTCCACCCATCGCATATGCAGCGAGGACGTCCGACGGCCAATGCGCGCCGACCCAGATTCGCCCGAACCCGACCATTGGGATGATCGCAAGCGAGGTCATCAGAAACGCGCGCCGAACGCCGTAATGTCTCATCCGAGGGAGGAGATACAACAGGAAGCCGTACAACATGACGGCACCCATCACGTGTCCGCTGGGGAATGACGGCGCATCGACCTCTCCGAGCGTTCTAAGCAGCGTGTCGTCCTCAGGTCGGGTGCGCGTCACAACATACGTGCCGATCATATTGTTGGCGAACCCGCCCCACGGCATCGCCAGCACGGCCAGCGCCGGAACCCACCAACGAACCGCCAGCATCGCGACCAGCGCCACGCCCCACAACGCGATGGCCCACGTCGAACTCGTGAGCGTATCGACACCATTGATGATTGGTGTGAGGAACGGCAGGTCGATCCGCTGAATCGCGTCGATCAGCGGTCGGTCAAACGGAGCCAACGTGTTCCGACGCGCGTCCACCGTCAGGATGGCGGCGATCAGCGCGAGGAACCCGGCCTGGATGACCAGATCACGGCGGGGGAGGCGGAGTGATTCGACGGCAACGTCGACCATTATCCGTCGCTTCGTCGTCGACAGTGACGATTTCATCGGCAGCGCTCGATTCAGTACGGCAGCGGGAGACGCACACGGTCTTTATCCCTGGCGAACGCCGTTCCCGGATTCGGTGAGCACCTGGGTGCATTGACTTTTCGTCATTGTAGCAACTGATTATTCGCTGGAAGCCTGACCGATAGGACAGATTGTGAGGCAGTAGCGAGACTCGCGGATCGTCGTTGCGCCGACCTGTCCGTAGCCGGTGCCGACCAGCGTCGCACCCTGCCGCTCGTAGAACCGCTCGGCGCGCCGGTTGCCATCCAGCACCCATGCACAGATCCTCGTGTGACCCCGGCGGGCCAACGCATCGACGGCTGCATCCCAGAGCTGCTTTCCGGCCCCGCTACCATGGTAGTCGGGCAGGACGTAAATCGCGAACAACTCTGGAACGCCGGATCGATTCAGACCGGCCATCGCGTAGCCGATGACCTTGTCCTCTGCCTCTGCGACGAGGAACGCATCACCCAGTTGGTCGATCCGAGCCGCCAGCCGCTGCTCGCCGTACGCTGAAGAGAGAAACTGCTCGATGTCGTCCGCGGCAATCGCGTCGGCATACGTCGCTCGCCAGGTCGTCGTTGCGACGAAGCGGATGGCGGCGACATCGTCGTGGCGCGCTGATCTGACGGCAATAGATGTATGCATCGGAACCGAACCTCTCCTGTGACGACGTGTGCTATTGTGCCGGTCGGTATCGATACACGGTAAGGGAGGCGAGAGCATGTGTCATCCGGACGCCGACAGCGCATCCGCCGCGCCACAGGCTGGCAGGTTCACTGAGGACCAGTTCACGATTGATGTCACCGGCGCAACGCTCCCGGTGTTTCAAGCATCGCCGAATGACAAGAGTAAGGGCAACGTCGTCATCATCCACGACATTCACGGCGCAAACGCGTTCTACCACGATCTCGCAAGGCGACTCGCCACCGAAGGCTACACCGCGTTCCTGCCTGACCTGTTCGTCCGCCAGGGGCCGCTTCCGGAAGCGACGACGGAACATGCACGGGCGCGCGGTCAGTTAATCTCGTTCCCACAGGCGATCGACGATATCGGGGTTCTGCTTGGAGCGATAGAGGAGCGGTCGCCGGGCAAGACCGGCGCGGTCGGTTTCTGCATGGGCGGTACGCTCGTGATGCTACTGGCGACCCGCGAGCCGCGGATCGTGGCGGGAGCGATCTACTATGGCTTCCCGGCCAACCCGAACCCGACCGAGAACCGGCCCTGGCAACCAATCGATGAGGCTGCCGAGGTTCGCACACCTCTCCTGGGCTTCTGGGGTGACCAGGACCACGGCGTCGGCATGGAAAACGTCGAACGGTACCGGGACGCGCTTGATGAGACAGGCGTTCAATACCAGTTCACGATCTATCCAGGGATGCCGCACGGTTTCCTGACCTTCGATGAGACCAGCCCCAATTACGACAGTAGCCGCGATAGCTGGATGACCCTGCTGGACTTCTTCGACGACGAGCTGTAGTTAGCCGGTCAGTTGGTCAGTTGGTCAGCCAGTCAGCTATATGGGATCACGGCGATTGCCTGCCGCCCCAACCAGGCTGACTAGCTGACTCACTGACCGACTGACCAACTGATCGACTGACCAACTAACTAGCTACGGCGCGTCACCGGACGCGAACATGTCGCGGAACATGAAGATCCGGTCGACGTACTCGTGGGTGTCGGTGAACCAGCCGTCGCGCTGGACGCTGCCCCAGCCCTGGTAGTAGCTGGCGAGTGCGTTTTCGACGCTGCCGGTCTCGTTGTAGAGGACGGTCAGGTAGGCGACGCCCATTTCGATGTTGTCGTAGGCGGAGTACCACGTGTTCATCTCGTGGCCGAAGTACCAGACCTCCATCTCGGCAGCCGTGTCGGGCATCACCTGCATGACACCGACTGCGCCAGTCCAGGAGACTTCATTCTGTGACCAGTAACTCTCCTGCCAGGCCTGCGCCATGATCAGGTATGGATCCCAGCCGTAGCGGTAGGCGGCGTCGATCAACAGATCGCGCACCTGATCGCGGTCGAAGGCCGGCGGCAGCGCACCGGAGTTAACCAGCGCCCAGGTCTCCGAGGAATCACCGTAGGCGGCAGCCGAAGCAACAACCGGTTCTGACTCCACCACCGGCTGCGGCCCACCCTGAAGCACTTCACCAGAGCCGCTCGTGAGCGACAGGAACTGGCCGGTGATAATCAGATTCGGATCGTCGATTCCGTTCAGCGCGATAAGTTGCTGGACGGTCAGCCCGTACCGATCGGCAATCTCGCTGAGCGTATCTCCCCACTTTACGACATGCCCGTCCTGCGCGCTGGCGCTGGCCGGGGCAGCAACGGTGAGTGTCATGACACATACGAGCATCGCGATTGCAATGCCCCAGCGCCGGTGCTTGATCGTTCGATTCATTCCCATTCCTCCTGACATCCAAGCCCGTACGTACACAGCGTACCTACACCCGGACATGGAAGTCAACGTTTGCCTGATTGTCACAATCCCCTACGACAATCAGGCCACCCAGACGACCCGGTACCGCTTCGTCGATGACACGAAAAAGTGGCCCACGCCCCCACCCTCCCCAAGGTGAGATCGCGGGCCGCAACGATACCAGTGTACGTACAGGAATGGGACTACTCGATCCGGCTCATCCAGGTCCCGCGCTTCCAGCCACGGCTTTCCAGTTCGCGCAGGAACGGGACAACCATGCCGGTCAGGGCCGCTACAATCGCCGCGCCCTCCTCGGCCGTGCCACCACTGGCGTTGCCGGAGAACCCGAGCGGGACGGTTCCTTCGAATCCGCCGATCAGGTCGACCGGATGGCCGTCGTACTGATTCGGCTGATGGGTCGCGAGGTCGATGCGCGCCAACTCCGGTGCGGCGTAAAGCACCATCGACATCTCCGACTGACCGGCGTGGTCGAGGTCGATATCGCGTTCGCCAGCCAGTAGCGCACGCGACTTACCCTGCCAGCCAGAGAAGATGGCAACGCTCATGTCGTGCTCCTGCGAGAGGATGCGCGCCGCAACAGTCGCCGCCGGTGGGTTGCCATCGTGCGCGGAGACGATCAGCAATTTGCGGAGGTCGTGACGCAGGAGCGATTCCGCGATGTCACGAACGACCAGCGCCATCGTGTCGGGCCGCAACGAAAGCGTCCATGGCCAGGCGAGGTGATGATGACTGACGCCATAGGCGAGCGTCGGCAGCAGCAGCGTCCCGCCAAGTTCACGCGCAAACGATTCAGCCAACGTCTCGGCCGTGATCGAATCGGTGCCGTACGGAAACGCGGGTCCGTGATACTCGGTCGCGCCAATTGGCAGAATCGCCTTGTCAAACCCACCCTCGCTCACGGCCTGGGACGTGAGTCGTTCCAGCCGGACCTCCGGTGTCGTCGGTCGGGTTACCATCTATTCCCTCCTCGTGGCCGGTTATGCCTTCCCCGATTCCCAACGGAAGAAGCGCAACGCCAGCAAGAAACCAACAGTCGCCGTCGCCATCAGCACGACGATGCTCAACCATTCGTCGGGCAAGGTCGTGTCGCGGATCATCAAGTTCCGCAGCCCATCAGCGAGGTAACGCAACGGAATCAGCCGCATGATCGGCTGGAGCCAGTCCGGTGCCGAGTCAACCGGAAAGAAGACGCCTCCCAGAAAGAGCATCGGGAACGTGAACGCATTGGCGAGCGAGTCAGCCGTCTCCTGATTGCGGGCGAAGGCTGCGACGACGAAGCCGAGCGACAGGAACGCCAGCGACCCGATCGTCACCATCACGAGCACGAAGAACAAGTTGCCGTTCACCGTAAGATCGGCGATCAGTAGTCCAGCGCCGATCAGGACGATGGCCTGCGCGACACTGACGACGAGTTGGCTCAGGATTCGGGCCAGAATGAAGGATGAGAGCGGGAACGGCGTCGCCCGGACCCGGCGCAGGATGCCGCGCTCGCGATAGGTCACGAAGGCCGACGCCAGTCCAATCATCCCGGAGTTCATGATCGACATCGCCAGGATGCCGGGAATCAGATAGTCCATGTACTCAATCTCGGACGACTCGACCGCCTGCGTTGCGACAGTGATTGCCGGTGGGCCGTCTGTCATACCTGCGTTTATGTCCGACAGGAACTGGCTAACGGCGCCGAGCGCAATCTGTCCGAACTGCGGGTCGGTCTCGTCCCAGTAAAGCATCGCGTCGAGTTCGCTGCCGGCTTCGCCAGGCGAGAAGACGACGACAACCGAACGGTCGCCGTCATCGAGCGCGTCGAGTTCCGACGCCTCGCTGCCGGTTGATACCGTGAAGCCATCGGCGCCCCGCATCTCGGCGGCAACCTGCTGAGCGACAGGGGACGTGTCCTCGCCGACGATGCCGACGTTGATGTTGATATCGTCGCCGGAGAACATGAACTGAAACACAACGATGAAGATCAGCGGAAAGGCCAGATTCCAGAAGAGCGCCGTCCGGTTGCGGTAGCTCATCTTCAGGTTGGCAAGAATCATGTAGCGAAGCGCTTTCATTCGCGCAGGCTCCGTCCGGTATACGAGAGAAAGACATCCTCAAGCGTCGCGCTCGTGGTGGAGAGGTTATCGAGTCGAATGCCCAGTTGATCTGAGAGTTGAAGCAGCGCCGACAGCGTCACCGGGACGTCGTCAGTGTGGATCTCAACCTGTCCGTCGGCGACGCTCGCGCCGGTTGCGCCTGGTAGCGTCGAGAGTTGCCCGGCGTCCAGTTCCTTCTCGACCCGAGCGCGAATCGTCGCGCTCTCGCCGAGCGACTGAATCAGTGCCAGCGGCGTGTCACAGGTGATGATCCGGCCATGGTCCATGACCGCGACCCGGTCGCAGAGGTATTCGGCTTCCTCCATATAGTGCGTCGTCAGGACGACCGTCTTGCCGGAGTCGCGCAACTGCCGGACGAGGTCCCAGAGGTTGCGCCGGGCCTGCGGGTCAAGACCAGTCGTTGGCTCGTCAAGGAAGATCACCGTCGGATCGTTCACCATCGCCAATGCGATCGAGAGGCGCTGCTTCTGGCCACCAGACAGTTGGTTGACGAATGACCCAGCCTTCTCCTCAAGGTTCACGAGACCGACCAGCCGGTCCACCCAGACTGGCGACGTATCGCCATCTGAAAGGGCCGCGAACAGTTCGATCAGTTCTCGCGCCGTCAGGTGGTCGAATAGCGCTGTCGTCTGCAACTGAACGCCGATGACGCGCTTGACGGCCACGGGATCACGAATCACGTCGATCCCGGCGACCTGGATCGACCCCTCGTCAGGTGTTCGAAGCCCCTCAACCATCTCCAGCGTTGTCGTCTTCCCGGCGCCGTTCGGTCCGAGGATGCCGAAAATCTCATTCGGTTTGACTGAAAGATCGATGTGATCGACTGCGGCAAAGGTGCCGTAGCGTTTGACGAGTCCACGGATGTCGATGATCGAGTCGCCGACCTGGGCTGGAGGCGGCGTCGTGTGTTGGCGGGTAGGTACACGGAGATTCATAGACGCAGGTACATCCTGTCCTGAGCATCGACGTGCTGACGCAATTCAGGCCACACGGATCTGACCGGCTTCAGAGACAGGTCTGGTGCCGCGGGCACATGCAGTTGAATTGTACGAGGCAGCCGCCAACCGGCCGTTGGGCAACTGGCACGAAGACAGTCCGTGCAGTTCACTTCCGCGAACGAAACCACCGTCTCGCGATGGCGAACGGTGCGGAGAAAGGGAGTCTGATGCGCTGGCTGCTGCAACGAGGCGATCCGTCCGCCGACGATCCTCAGGTGTTGACGCTGGTCGAGTCCGACGAGGACGAGCCGGATGGTCCACGAGGTATCGCCGCACTTCCGGGCGGCGCGCTGTCGATTACCGTCCGCAGCGCGGCTGATGCACGCAACGCATTGGCCGAACTCCAGCAGATCCAGCAGGAACTCCTGACAGCCCGAGCGAGGGCGACGGCGGGAGGGATCTCCACGTTCGGAACGCGAGTCAAACGACAGGTTCAACGGCCAGGCCGCCATTTACGTCGTGCGGGGGCGACTGCAGGCAATGCTGCGCGGGGGTTCCGTCCGTCGGCACCGGTCAATCGCGTTCGGAACTCATCGAGTGCGATCTTCGATGGTCTTGACGCGGCACTACTCGTCGCGCAGACCGCTGGTGAGATCGAAGGCGCACTCAACCTGGTGGGAACCGCACTCGAAGCCGTTGGCGACGTCGTGAAAGACATCGACCTCGGCGACCTGGGGGATCTGGGTCTGGGCTAGCGTTGGAACTGGTTCCTCGTGGTGGAGACGCGGCAGCCTAGTGGACAGCGGGTGTCGCTGGCCGGTGCCACCGGCAGGAGAGTACTGGCCTGGTCCGGATCACTGTCCATGATACGACGCCAGCACATCGCGGGGTATTCGGATGGTCGACAGTCTTCGCGCGGCAATCAGCGCGAGAACTGGAAACCGGAAGCAGAGAACGAGACCTCGTCAACTGGCGGATCTGCCAGTTCATCAACCAACCCTTCCTGGAAGCGTAGCGGAGTGCCATCTGGCGCATACTCGACGAGTTCGATGCGCTCGGCGCGTGCGCGAGTGACCGGGTGACCGTCACGCGTGTAGTAACAGGCGACGATATAGCGACCATCTGGGAGCGGGCTGCTCCGTCGTTCGCACCAGGCGGGTAACGCTGTCTGGACCATGTGAACCACCTCCTAACGCGACCGCATGGCAACGGTCATTCACGAGTAATTCCGCACACGGCGATGCCGCGATTTCGGTGCGGCTTCACCGAGCACGCGGCGGTCCATCACGGACGATGGGGTTACACTGTCAAGCTGATTGACACCTGCGCCACGAGACCCCTCCCGCGACGGTTCTGACAGAATACTCCCTCAGCGCCGAAAAAGCGATACCTGTGACGAGGGATGTAGGGGACTAGGGATTAGGGATTAGGGATTAGGGGGTTGGGTGCAGGGGTAGTACAGCCAGTCCCGTTTCCGGAGCGGAGTCAGTAGAATCCTAGTCCCTAATCCCTAATCCCCAATCCCTAATCCCTACATCCCTCGATCCCGGAGCCAGGCGAGAAGGTCGTCGAGCGGCCAGGTGTTGACGACCTGCTGTGGTTCGATCCAGGCGCGGCGGGCGACGCCAACGCCGTAGCGCACGAGTGCGAGCGACTCGGGGTGATGGGCGTCGGAGTCGATCGAGATCAGGCAGCCAGCCTCGAAGGCTGCGCGGGCGGTCTCGTCATCCATATCCAGCCGGGCCGGGTCGGCATTGATCTCGAGGACGGTCGCCGTCTCTTTGGCTGCGGCGTAAACACGCGGCCAGTCGATATCCGCGCCTTGCCGTCGCTCGACGAGCCGGCCTGTCGGGTGGGCGATGATGTCGACGTGCGGATTGGCGATCGTCGCGCAGAGTCGGTTGGTGAACTCCTCGCTCGGCTGGCGCAACCCTGAATGGAGCGACGCAACGACAAGGTCCAGCCCAGCAAGGATGTCGTCTTCAAAGTCCAGCCGGCCATCGCGATGAACCTCTACCTCGGAACCGGCAAGCAGCCGTACGGGAGCGCTATCCAGCAGCCCTCGAATCTCGACGCCCTGCTCGATCAACCGCTCGGGCTTCAGTCCGCCAGCAATGCCAAGCCCGCCAGAGTGGTCGGTGATCGCGAGATATTCGTACCCGCGTTCGGCAGCGGCAGCAGCCATCTCAGCTGGCGTTGCTGCGCCGTCCGACCAGGTGGTGTGAAGGTGCAGGTCTCCGCGCAGATCGGACACCTCGATGAGTTTCGGCAGGCGTCCCTCACGCGCCGCATCGACCTCGCCTCGGTCCTCGCGGAGTTCTGGCGCGATGAACGGCAAGCCAAGCGCCGAGTAAACCGCGTTTTCGTTCGCGCCATCCGGGAGTGCGTCTGCTCCACCAAGCCGTCGGAGGTGATCCGCCGAGCCGGTCATCTCGATCAGCGCCGTTCCCGCTCGCTCGGCAGGAGTCGCCCGGACGCGCAGCATGATGCCCTGATGGAGATCGAAGGTGGCAGTATCTCCCTCTCGCGCGAGTTCGCGTGCGACGTCGGGCAAGGTCGACGCCGCATTGAGGACGGCGTCATCATCGCCAACCGCGACGAGATCGACATTCCCGACCGTCACGCACATCCGGCGGACCGAGCCAGCGACGTGGACCGGGTTGCCGGTCAACCCGCTCAGCCGTTCCGCCAGCCGCAACGCCAGCGGCAGCGCCATTCCAATCGAGGTCCGTCCCGAGCGGCGCTGGACGAACACAAGCCCTTCAGCGATCCGCGCCTGCGCCTTCGGCCCCATCCCCTTCATCGACGAGAGCCGGCCCGTCTGCAGAGCCTGTTCCAGGTCGGTCAACGACGTGACGTTGAGTTCGCGGTAAAGTCGAGCAGCCGTCTTGGCACCGACACCCGGGATGTCCAGCAATGCCAGCAGCGAGCCGGGTAATTGCTCCTGTAACTCCTCAAAGCTCGCGAAGGTTCCTGTCCGGAGGATCTCACTCAGGACGGCCGCAATCCCGGCGCCGACACCGGGGATCGCCTTCAGGTCCGACTCAGCCGTCAGCGAGCGGTCGTGCGCACGGACGGCGTCGGCAGCGCGGCGGAACGCGTTAACGCGGAAGGAGTTCTCACCGGCGATCTCCATCAAATCCGCATTGGCGCGCAGCATCTCGGCGATCTCAGCGTTGGTCATTGCCATCCGTCGCACCATCCTCGTTTCGTAACATCAGCCACGCAACGCAGTGTAGGCGACAAGCAGGCGCCACGCCAAAGCCTTCCGGATACCCGGTAGTGCCGCTGTCGAGTACGCTTCGGACATGACAACTGCCGGGCGCTGGCCCGGAGTCGGATCGGTGAAGGAGCGAGGCAGGTGTACGACATCCACCGCGGGATCGGTGAAGGACTCTTTATCATTTATCTCGTCATCATGGCGGTGATCTTCTTCATGGGTCGTGGCGGGAAAGAAGTTCCGTCGTGGCTGAGCGCCATCTCACATGGGTTACTTGCACTACAGGTCGCGCTCGGCGTGATTCTGCTCGCGGAAGGTCACAGCGTCGTCTGGTACCACCCGGTCCTCGGCATCGCTGCGATGCTGGCGATCGGCCTGACGCCGCAGTTGCGGGCGCGCCTTGGCCGGACGATGGGCACCGTCGCGACGCTCGGGATCATTGCGATCCTCACATTGCTGGCCCGCGCCGCGGTTCTGTAGCGCAGTTTTCCCATTTCAATGCAACCAATCCGGTACGGGCGACATCGCGATGTCGCCCTTCGTTTGCCACCCGAACACGCCGGGCGGGAAGTGGGGCGACATTGCGATGTCGCCCGTACCGGATTGAGAGATTGTATTGAGTTGCAGAGTTCAATCCGCCGTCTGTCGTTCAGGATCGGCGCGTCGCGAGCGGCCAGAACCCCATTCCTTGACAGCCGGGCGATCTACGTCGGTCCGGACACCATCACCAGCGTAGCGATCGGCGACACGAGCATCGAACGAGTGGACCATTCGCTCGATCGCGGCGTAGCGACCGGGTGAGTAGGCACGCGAGCGGGTACCTGCCTGCTGGAGTTCGCAGACGTGCCAGTCTTCGCGATTCGTCCGGTCCCAGAAGTCAGCCGGACCAGACGCGTCGAAGTCCGGCGCGGCCATCGCCTCCGGGTGGAAGTAAAGTTCGCAGATCACAGTCGAATGTTCGGCATTTCGCGGCCAGACCTGATGCGTCATCAGATAGTCAGGGTGCAGGCTGAATAGCAGATTCGGCCAGATCCAGGCGTAGTAGACACGGCCCAGATCGGCCTCAGTCATGCCGGGGATCGGTGAACGTCCATGCCGGTAGCCATCCATCGAGAGCGTCTCGAAGTCGCCTGTCAACTCCATCCAGCTTCCGGCCCACTCGCCTGCACCTGGCAGATAGCCACCGAGGTTGTACGGTGTGATGTGGTTCAGCAACGGATGGACGCCGGGGCAGTGGTAGCACTCGGCATAGTTCTCCATCAGCGCCTTCCAGTTGGCACTGACCTCGTACTCCATCCGCTTTACCCGCCGCAGATCGGCAAGCGGGAACCGGTCGAAGTGCGTTGGGAACTCGCCGAGGTGCGCGCTCAACGGCGAGGCATCGCGGTCTAGGTTGAGGAAAACGAACCCGTTCCAGGTCTCGCAGCGAACGGGGAACAGGCTAAACGCCTCGCAGGAAAAATCCTCCAGCGTTTCAGTGTGTCGCGGAGGCCGGAGTTGGCCTTCGAGGTCATAGATCCATGCATGATACGGACACTGGAAACGCACCATTCGTCCGCTGTCATCCTCGACGATCGTCGCCCCACGATGCCGACAGACGTTGTGGAACGCGCGCAGGACACGGTCGTTGCCGCGCACGACGACGACGTTCTCTCCCGCAACATCGCAGCGGAAGTAACTCCCGGTCTCCGGCGCGTCTTCCTCGCGACCAACGAACAGCCACTCGCGGCTGAACCACTGCTCGTGCTCCCAAGCGAAGATCTCCGGGTCGTGGTAGACCCTGCCCGGGAGTGTCCGCGCGCGTTCGGTAGGCTGGCGCGTCGCCGCCACCTCCTCCGCACTGACCGGAGCGGGCTGCTGGGTACGCCGAAGTGGGCTGGCCATTGCTGATGGAGTCTCCTTGACTCAACGCGACCGAAACCAACGTCACATTGCTCGAATCGGGATTCGCGCGGGTAGCCTACAACCGGGTTCTACTAGCGTCAACGTCCCCGGCACTGAACAGATCGTTATCAGCAACCGCTCGTGGCTTACTTGGCTGAGGCCTGCCGCGAACCGGCGGCGCGATCGGGATGACGAAGATCGGGGAACCTTCAGACGATGACGAGAGTGCTCACCAGTCTGTTGCTGACGACGATGCTCGTGCTCACACTTGCTGCCTGCGGAAGTGGCGATGACAACGACGCTCCGACCGCGACCGTAACCACTGAACCCGCGACGATCGCGCCGGCGACAGCGACGGCAACCAGCACACCTCCGGTTGAATCGCCCGCCAGCCCGGAGACCGGCGACTTCACCGACGAGGAAGCGGCCCTGATCGACCTGCTGCTCTCCGAGGGCGACCTGCCTGGGCGCTGGAGCCAACTCCGTGTCGAAGCGCCGGAACTCAGCACGACATCCGGTATCTGCGACACTCCGCCGTTCCCACGCGCAAGCGAGCGGGTGGCCGAGATCGAAGTTGAATACCAGTCGAGCGACGGTGCCCGGTTCGTCCTGCAGGACATCACACTCTTTCCTGAAGAGGTTGCGGTCGAAGCGATTGCGTACATCCGTGAGACGGCGACCTGCGAGGAGTGGACCGACGAGAGCGGCACGGTCTTCGAGATTAGCCCGGCTGACGCTCCGGAGATCGGCGACGAGTCACACGCGATCCACGTCGCGTTTGATGTCGCGGACGCAGGTCGGCTTGAAGGCAACTTCATCTTCGTCCGGCTTAATGGCTACGTCACGATCGTGACGACGCTGGCACTGGGCGAATATGATCCCGCGTTCTCGGCTCAGATCGCACAGTTGGCAGCCAGCAAAATCGATACGCTGGCCGGAACCGGCCGCAATGTCACCGACGAGGAAGGCGTCCTGATCGACACGCTCCTGACGCTCGACGACTTCAGCGCCGACTGGGATCAGCCAATGCCACCGCGTCGCTCGGACCCAACTACCTGGACGAACATCTGCGAGGCCGAGCCGTATTCCGGCGCGGACGACGCAATGGCCCGGGTGGCGACGGAATTCTACGAGGGCTTCGAATCCACCAGCGCCTCAGTTCAGCAACTGCTGGTGTCCTACCCAACCGGCCAGGCGGAGTCTGCGTTCGCCCACGAGAAGTCCGCGACCGATTGCACGAGTTACAGCACCGAAGGCGTCGATGTAGCCGTCGAGCCAGCGCCGGACTTCCCAGCGCTCGGCGACGATTCGTTTGCGCTGCGGTTCAGTTTCACTGCTGGCGACCAGGAGGCCGGCGGCTACTGGATCGTCGTACGCCAGGATGACCTGCTGATGACGCTGATCTACACCGATCCCGATGCGCTCGACATCAACGACGCAAGCGCGATCGCGTCCGTCGCGACCGAGCGGATGGTGGCCGCGGCCCGCTAGCCGTCTCCCGCTGGGGCGGCAGCAAGGTTGACCGGCGGCGTCTCTGGAACACGCTGGCGAGCGACGTTGATCTTCTGCGTGAAGTAGATGCTCAGCAGGACGAACGACGTCCCGAATATGAATGGGAACTGGTAGCCGAGTTGCGTCCAGAGCGCCGCGCCAACGACCGGCACGGCGACGGCAGCCACGTGCGCCCACGAGACACCCATCGCCAGGCTCGGCGCGATGTCCTCCTTACGGGCGATCTTACGCAGGTAGGTCGTCGTTCCGATTGAGAAGGTGAACAGGAAGTTGTAGCCGAGGTAAAACCCGTAGAGCAGCCACACATTCTGCGCCAGCGCGAAGCCAAGGAAGACGATGAAGTGGCCGCAGTAGTTGATCGTCAGCATCCGCTTCTCGCCGTGCTTGTCGATCAACCTCCCGATCCAGCCTGCCGTCCGCCAGTTGATCAGCCCAGCGCAAATCAGCAATGTCGTGATCGCGGTCGCGCTGACGCCGAATTCTTCGACCAGCACGAACGGCGCGAAGGCGAAGTAAATCTCCATCCGGCAGCCGTCGAGGAACGAGAGCAGGTAATAGAGCCAGTACTCGCGCCGGAGTGTGATCTTCGGCGCGGCGCGAGCCACCGCGCGCTCGTTCGGCGGAGCCGGGAAGCGCAGAATCGAAAAACCTGCCAGTACCGCCGAGACACCACTGACGATAAACAGGATGCGGAAGACGGTCCCCTGCCACTCCTCCTTTGCCCCAGCGAAGTAGCCAACGACCTGGAGGACGATCAGGACCGCCACCATCCCGAGCATTCGGCCTGAGAAACCGACCGAACTGACTCGCCCGAGGACGCTGCCCTCCTCACCCTCTCTGGCGAGGCTCAGGCCGAGGGCGTACTGCATCTGCAGCCACGAGTGGAAGCCAATACTGCCGATCACCGACGCGATGATGATCGCCGTGAACGAGTAGCCGAGAGAGAACGACGCGTAGCCGATGCCCATGATGAGCAGCGCGAGACCGGTTGCCCGCGCCATCCCAAGCCGCAACAGCAGCGCCGCGACGAAGGCCAGCAGGAAGCCAGGCAGTTCGCGGAAGGCAACCAGATATCCGTTCTGGGCGCCGTCCATCCCGATCGTTTCGCGGAAGAAGCTAGGTGAGATTGATTGCTGGACGCCCATCGAGAGGCTGACCGAAAAGGCGGTCAAGGCAAGCACAATGAAGCCGCGCCGCAGCTCCTTATCGGACAGTTCCATCCCCGTACACCATCTATGACGGCATCGTAGACCGGCCCGACTGCACCCGGCTACAACGCAAACGATTGTCCACTCACTCGCGGCGGATCGTACGTGGGGAGCGGTGTGGAGTCAAGACGGGCATTTCGGGACGTGGGACGCGGGACGTAGGACGCGGGACGCGATCAACTACCTCGCGTCCCGCGTCCCACGTCCCGTACGCTACGGCATCCGACCCTGCCACGGGCCGTCGCGTTCGACGACGCGCCCGGCGCGCAGGACGAGTGGCTCCTGCCAGGGGCGGGCGGCGAGTTGGATTGCGACCGGCAGGCCGTCGG
>Ga0180215_1000173_pt1 | contig 93885 bp, 97 predicted proteins | sample eDN3rd37CBELigBY_FD_128871 | JGI IMG/M metagenome (GOLD analysis project Ga0180215, IMG submission 128871) | Enriched backyard soil microbial communities from Emeryville, California, USA - eDNA 3rd pass 37_C BE-Lig BY (version 2) (version 2) | ecosystem: Environmental > Terrestrial > Soil >...
AACTGCTCTTCGCTGTCTCCACCGGAGCCGTCGCCTCGCGCGCCGAGAGCTTCCGTATCCAGGACGCCGAGGCCCATGCCGCCGAACCCCACGCCTCGGATGCCCATGGCCGCTTCCGCGAGTCCTCCCGCGCGATCGCCGTCGAGGCCGCCACCGAGCCCGCACGCCGCGTCCAGGACGTCCTGCCGCCCCCCAAGCAGGACGAGGTCCGCAACTTCTGGGTCAATACCGGCAACTCCACCTGGGCGGGCGATCGCGATCGCCCCGCCAAGCTCATCGGCCAACCCAGCGCCCATGCCTACTTCTTCGTCGACACCGAATCGACTCTCCACGCGGATCGCGCGGCCCTCGAGAAGCAAATCGCCGACCTGGCCACCGCCTTCGACTCGACCATCTACCCCCGGGTGACCCAGGTCTTCGGCGCACCCCCGGATCCCGGCATCGACGGGGACCGCCGAGTCTACGTCGTCATTTCCCCGGCCGTCGACAACTTCGGACAGGACGCCGGCCTCATGGGCTACTTCTGGAGCCGCGACCTCCACCCGCGCTCGGGAGGATCGGGAAATGTCCGCGACCACTCCAACGAGAAGGAAATCATCTTCCTCACGGACAAGATCTTCAAGCAGAAGCCCTGGACCACCTACGGCACCCTCGCCCACGAGTTCACGCACCTCGTGGTCTACAACCAGAAGGTGCTCCTGCCCAACCGTTCGGCCTCCGAAGAAACCTGGCTGGACGAAGGGTTGGCCATGCTCTCGATGGATCTCTGCGGCTACGGCCTTCGCAACGGCAACGACGAGGTCGCCCGCGACATCGCCTTCTTCCAGGCCAACCCCGAGAAGTACTCGCTCACGGACTGGTTCCGCAACCCGCGGGGCTTCTCGTACGGCCTCAGCTACCTCTTCACGCGCTACCTCTACGATCGCTTCGAAGGCGGCATGATCCGCGATCTCTTGCGAACCCCGCAGGTCGGCATCTCGGGAGTGTCTCAGGCCTTGGCCCCGCGGGGCGCGACCTTCGAGGACGTGTATTCCGATTGGTCCATCGCCAACGCCATCTCGGGTTTGGGCATCACCTCGGAACCCCGGTATTCCTACGCGTCCGAGATCAACTTGCGGGGAACGTATGGAGCGATCCAGCTCAAGGGCATTCAGCCTCGCCCGCTGGACGGTCCTTCCGACGTGACCGCCCCCCAGCGGGCCTGGGGCACTTCGTACTACCTGCTGGGCTCGTCGCAGGACCGGACCTGGACCATGGACGTTCGCCCCGGCCTCGGCATGTTCGGCGGCACGGTCACCCTGCCCTAGCCTGATGCTATCGTGAGCCCTCGCCCCGCTAGGGGCTTTCGAGGCGCACGTCGAGGATGCCGTCGCGCCCGTTCAGGCGCTTCACCACCTCGAGGCCCGAGATCACGTGCCCGATCACCTCGCCCCGCCGGAAGCCGGGCTTCAGGGCCACGAAGTACTCCCGCCGCAAGAGCTGCCCATGCACGATGAAGCGCTGATCCATCAGCACCGACCCTTCGATGGGACTCAAGCCCGTCCGCTCGAAGCCATGCGCGCCTTGCGTGGCCAAGAAGGGGACGGCATGGGCATCGCGCCGCGGCGACGCGCCAGCCCCCCACGAGCGGACCTCGACCGCTCCGCCCTCGAAGACGTCCGTCATGGGGCTACCCAGCTGAACGCCGTCTCCGCGCGTACGCCAGAACCCCTCGCGGCGAAAGGCCCCGTCCTCGACCGTTTCGCGAAAGACCCGGGTCATGCGCGGTGCCGCCTGGCTGAAGAGCGCGATCCGGAAGACGCCCTCGGTGGTCTCGAACCTCAGCACCGGGCCCGGAACCACCAGGCGCGAATACCCGAGCAACGGAGGCTCGGACGAAGGAAGCCGTTGCGCCTGAGCTTCCGGCCCCCTGCCGGCCGAAAGCAGCAACGCGAGCGCCAGGAAGGCGCTGAGTCGGGTCGAAACCATCCCAACCTCCGTTCTCGGAACTTCGGCTAGGTTGCTCGCTGCGACAGGATCTCCCGACCATGTTACTCGGCCCGCACGGCGATACAATGCGCCGTCGCTCGTTGACGGGGCGGAGTGCCAGGCTTTACACTGCTTTCATTATGTTTATCGATCGCGCCAACATCAAGGTAAAATCAGGCGACGGCGGAGACGGCGCCGTCCAGTTCCATCGTGAGAAGTACGTGGACCTCGGAGGCCCCTCCGGAGGAGACGGCGGAAACGGGGGATCGGTCTTCTTCGAAGCCACCCACGATCTCTCGACCCTTCTCGATTTCCGCTTCAAGAAGGAATACGAAGCCGAGCCCGGTGACAAGGGCCAGTCCAAGAATCGCCACGGCCGGGGAGCCAAGGATATCGTCATCCGCGTTCCCGTCGGCACCGTGGTCTACGACGCTGACACCGGGGCGGTGCTGGCGGATCTCAGCCACGCCGGCGACCGCTTCCTGGCGGCTCCCGGCGGCAAGGGCGGCCGCGGCAATGCCCGCTTCGCAACGCCCACCAACCGCGCCCCTACCACCGCCGAGCGAGGAGAGCCCGGCGTCCAGCGCAACCTTCGCCTCGAGCTCAAGCTCCTCGCGGACGTCGGCCTGGTCGGCTTCCCCAATGCCGGCAAGTCCACCCTCATCTCGGTCATCTCGGCCGCCAAGCCCAAGATCGCCGACTACCCCTTCACCACCCTCGTGCCCCAGCTCGGCGTGGTCAAGCTCGGCGAAGACTCCATCGTCGTCGCCGACATCCCCGGCCTCATCGAAGGAGCCCATACCGGAGCTGGCCTCGGCCATGAGTTCCTGCGCCACGTCGAGCGCACCCGCCTCTTGCTTCACGTCCTGGATCTCTCCGGAGGTCCCGAGGAGCGCGACCCCCTCCAGGACTGGGCCATCATCAACACCGAGCTCAAGGCGTACTCGCCCGAGCTGGCGTCGCGCCCCATGGTCGCGGTCCTCAACAAGATGGACCTGCCCACGGCCCAGGAGAATTTGGAGCGCGTGAGGCTCGAGCTGGAGAACCAGGGCTTCGCGGTCTTCCCCATCTCCGCGGCTACCCGCGAAGGCATCCAGGACCTCCTGAACTACGTCCACCATCGGATCGCGCAGCTGCCGCCGCCCCCGACCTTCATCCCGGAGGCCCCGGAGGCCGCTCAGCCGGTCAAGCCGTTCGAGCTGACGCGCCAGGACCGCGTCTGGGTCGTCACGGGCGATCGCATCGAGCGCATGATCGAGAACCTCGACCCCGACAACAACGAGGCCCTCTTCCGCCTCGAACGCACGCTCTCCAAGCTCGGCGTCTATGACGCCCTCAAGGCCCGGGGAGTCAAGGACGGGGACACGGTTCGCGTCGGCCCGATGGAGTTCACTTACGTCGAATGACGCGCCCGCGCCTCGTCATCAAGGTCGGTACGTCCACCATCACCCAGCGAGACGGTCTCAACGGCAAGGTGCTCATGCGCCTTGCCATGACCGTCTCGGACCTGGTGGAACGCGGCTGGCGCGTCGTCATCGTCTCGTCTGGCGCCGTCGGAGCCGGCCGCTTCCGCCTGGGCATGACCCAGAAGCCCCGCACGCTCCCTGAAAAGCAAGCCGCCGCCGCCGTCGGCCAGGGACGCCTCATGCATGCCTACGAGTCCGTCCTCGCCCCCCTGGGGCTCGCCTCCGCTCAGATCCTCTTGACCCGCGCGGACCTGGCCGACCGTCAGCGCTACCTCAACGCCTCCAATACCCTGCAAACCCTCCTCGACTTCGACCCGCCGGTCGTTCCCATCATCAACGAGAACGACTCCGTCGCCGTCGACGAACTCAAGGTCGGCGATAATGACACGCTTTCAGCCCTGGTCGCCCAGCAGATAGAGGCGCGGTGGTTGGTGATTTTTTCGGATGTGGACGGCCTCTACGATCGCAACCCCAACGCCCATCCCGACGCGACCATGATTCGCGAGGTCGCGGAAATCACTCCGGAGATCGAAGCCCTCGCCGGCGGCTCCGGCTCGGACGTGGGAACCGGGGGCATGGTGACCAAGCTCGCGGCCGCCAAGATCGCCACGTCGAGCGGCATCCCGATGATGCTCATGACCGGCCGCGAGCCCGAGCGCCTAATCGACCTCGTCGAAGGCCGCGATCCCCTGGGAACCAAGTTCTTGCCCCGTGCGGACCGCATGGAGAGCCGGAAACGCTGGCTCGCGTACGGCATCGCTCCCAAAGGCAGCCTCGTGCTCGATGCGGGGGCCGTCCAGGCGCTCGGCAAGGGCGGCAAGAGCCTGCTCCCGGCGGGCATCTCCCGGCTCGACGGCGAGTTCACCGCCGGAGACATGGTTCGCTTGCTCACGCCCGAGGGGCACGAGCTCGCCAGGGGCATCACCAACTACTCGTCCGACGAGATCCGCCGCATCACCGGCAAGCAATCCGCCGAGATCGAGACGATCCTGGGTTATAAGCCGGCGGACGAGGTCATTCACCGGGATAACCTGGCCCTGCTCTAACCCGACGGCCCTTTGCCTTCGGCGGCTTGGTAATGCCCCCGAAGCTCGGGCTGTCGCCCAGCCGCGAAAAATGCGATAAGATCGCCTCATTGTTGCAAAGGAGGGGCCATGGCCGTCACCATCCCGACCGTCCGCCAGCAGGCGGAAAACGCCAAGCTCGTCGCCAGCCAACTCGCCCGGACGGAGTCCGCGACTCGGGATCGGGCGCTAAGGGCGATCGCGCACCTGCTCGAAGAAGAGGCAGACCGCATCCGCGAGGCCAACGCCCGCGACCTCGCCCGCGCCGAAGAAGCCGGCACCCCTGCGCCCCTCTTGGACCGGCTTTCGCTCAAAGGCGACCGTGTCGCAGCCATGGCGCAAGGGCTGCGGGATATCGCCGACTTGCCCGATCCGCTCGGCGAGGTCATGCGCGGCTGGAAGCGCCCCAACGGCTTGCGCATCGAACAGGTCCGCGTGCCCCTGGGCCTGGTCGGCTTCATCTACGAATCCCGTCCCAACGTCACGGTCGAAGCGACGGGCCTCTGCCTGAAATCCGGCAATGCCCTCTTGCTTCGCGGCAGCACGGCTGCCTGGGAGTCCAACCGCATCCTCGTTTCGCTTATCCAGCAGGGCCTCGAATCCGTAGGCCTGCCCGCTGACCTCGTCCAAGGCGTCCAAAACCCCGACCGCGACGCCGTCGACGAGATGCTGGGCCTCACAGGCCTCGTCGACGTCGTCATTCCCCGGGGAGGCTCGGGCCTGATCCAACGGGTCATCCAGATGGCCCGGGTTCCCGTGATCGAAACGGGCGTCGGCAACTGCCACGTTTACGTCGATGCCTCGGCGGACGAAGCCATGGCCACGCGCATCGTCGTCAACGCCAAATGCCAGCGGCCCGGCGTCTGCAATGCCACCGAGACTTTGCTCGTGCATGCGAGCCGGCTGAGAGAGTGGTTGCCCAATGCCCTTCAGCACCTCACGGACGCCGGCATCGAAATCCGCGGGGACGAGCGAGTCCGCGAGGTCTTCCCCTCGGCGAGCGTCGCGACGGATGCCGACTGGGAGACCGAGTTCCTGGATCGCATCCTCGCGGTCAAGGTCGTGGATTCCCTGGAGGCGGCCATCGCGCATATCGGGCTGTACGGGACGCGCCACTCCGAGGCCATCGTCACCAACGACTACGAGGCTGCCGAGCGCTTCCTGGCCGAGGTGGACGCGGCGGCGGTCTACGTGAACGCGTCGACTCGCTTCACGGATGGTGGCGAGTTCGGCTTCGGGGCCGAGGTGGGCATCTCCACCCAGAAGCTTCACGCCCGGGGCCCCATGGGCCTCACGGAATTGACCACCACCAAGTACCTGGTGCGAGGGAACGGACAGGTCCGGTGAGGCGAGTCGGTCTCTTCGGGGGCTCGTTCGACCCCGTCCACCTGGGACACCTGGCGGTCGCCGCCTGCGCGCGCGAGCAGGCGGGACTGTCGGAGGTGCTCTTCATCCCGACGCGCGTTTCTCCGCTCAAACAGGACCTCCCCCCAGCGCCCGACGTCGACCGCTGGACCATGGTGGTGCTCGCAACCCTCGAGGATCCGCATTACCGGGCCGTGCGCTGGGATCTCGAGCGTGAGGGCCCGTCCTACACGGTGGAGACGCTTCGCCTCGCGCGCCGGGAGCTGGGTTCGGACGTCGAGCTCTATTGGATCATCGGGGCCGATAACCTTTTGGCCTTGCCACGATGGCATGATGTGGCCGGCATCCTCGCGCAGGCCAAGCTCCTGGTCGTCCCCCGCGAAGGCCTGCAGGGAGCCGAGCTACAAAGGGTCAAGGAGAGCCTGCCTCCCGAGCAGCAGGCGCGGATTTCGTTACTGGACATGGAGCCCGTACGCGTGTCGAGCACAGAGGTTCGTGCGCGCTTGAACGCCGGAATGCCCGTCGAAGGACTGCTCCCCCGATTGACCGTGGCTTACATCGAGCGCTACAATCTCTTCCGGCCTGCCGATAGCTGATCTCCGTCCGTGGCGGATCCGACACCGGTGGCCCGATTAGGCCCCGATCGAAGGACTCTGATGATTTCCAATTCGACCCTCAACGGTTCCATCGTCGATTACTTGCGTGACAAGCTCTCGGCGAAGCGCGTGGAGCACATCCTCCGAGTGGCGGAGACGGCACGGCGACTGGCCTCGGCACACGGGCTCGACACCGAGCGCGCGTACACGGCCGCCCTGCTGCATGACAATGCCCGGGAGACGCCGGGCCCGGTCTTGCTCGTGGAATGTCGGAAACGGGGGATCTCGATCCTTCCGATCGACGAGGTGAATCCGGTGCCGCGTCTTCACGGCCAACTGGGCGCGGCGATCGCCCGCGAGCAGTTCGGGATCGACGATGTCGAGATCCTCAACGCTATTTCGAGCCACACGCTGGGCCGCGTCGGCATGACTCCGCTGGAGATGGTGGTCTTCCTTGCCGATTACACCGAGCCGGGACGCGACCCGCATCCGGGCCTCGACGAGGTTCGCGAGGCCGCCCCTCAGGACCTGGCGCTAGCGACGCGCTTGGCGATGGATTACACTATGCGGTATCTGCTCGACAAGAAGCGGTCTTTGCATCCGCAGGTGGTCGATGCGCGAAACTGGATTCTGACGAGGGCCGGGGAGTCCTCGCTCGCTTAGAAAGCAACGGAGGAAACCCTTGATCGATAGCCGAAAGATGGCAGAGTGGGTGGCCGTCGCCGCCGACGACAAGAAGGCCCGGGACATTACCCTCATCGAGGTGGAGAAAGTCTCCACCGTGGCCGACTACTTCGTGGTCTGCACGGGAACCTCGACCACCCAGGTGAAGGCGATCGCCGATTCGATCGAGCACGCCCTCGAAGCGCATGGCGTCGCGCAGCCTCGGGTCGAGGGTGGCCGCGAGGGCCGCTGGATCCTTCAAGATTACGGTCCGGTGGTCGTCCACGTCATGCTGGATGAGGAGCGTGAGTTCTACGGTCTGGAGCGTCTTTGGAAGACGGGCCGGGTCGAACCCTGGCAGGCTCCCCCGGCCGTCGTTTAAGCCGCTTAACCCCAAAAGCATTTGCCTCAGGCCGCGTCGCGACCTGAGGCAAAACGTATTAATGCGTGATCTTCTCAGCCTTCAGTTCCGTGCGGACTCCGACCGTCCGCGCCGGCCGTCTATCGTTGCGGTGTTGCCGCAGGTAGGCGGCCGCTGATTTGACACCCGCCACGAACGCCGCGGCGTTGAGCACCAACGGCTGCGCGACGGCCTTGTTGACCAGAAGCGTGGTCTGGCCGATGGATTGCACGGCCGAGTTGGCGGCCTCGATCGCCCCGTCGAGCTTTTCGAGCTTGCCGTTCACGTCCGCCGTGATGTCCTCGGTGTTCTTGAGGTTCTGCTGGGCTTCCACCAAGAGCGATTGCACCTGCGGGATGAAGACGGAGCGCGCCTGGGCGATGAGGACGCTCGCCTGCCAGAGCACCACGGCCAACAGGCCCCCGACGGCAACCACCGCCACGATCAGGACCAGGTAAAGAATATTGAGCAGGCTAAACTCCAAGGCAGGCCTCCTTTCGCTGAAGCGGCCGTCCCGGCCCTTCCGGAGCGCGACCTCCCGCTTGCCGAGGCTTCAAGCGACAGAGCGGATCCGCTACAGACCGTAACAAAATGTAATAATCGTCGTCAAGCAGCAGGCAGCGCCTCACCGCTTTCTTTTACTATACCCGCTCACCGCTTCTCCGCCTGGTATCTTCCTCACAACCCGGCTTCCCGCCTCTTGCCCGTTTGGAGCCCGCGCCACCCGCCGAGGCCGCATCATCAGCGAGCCCGCAACCGGCGTTTTTTCCAAGGCCCAATGCGGCACTCTCGACTTGCCATGCCGAGGATCTCGCGCAGAAAAAACCAAACGAGCGGGTATAAGCTCCCTTGTGCCCATGGGAGCCGAGGAGGAAGTATGTCGTACCACCGGGGGTTTAGTTCGCTGCTGGCCATGGCCGTTCTCACGACCGGCCTCTTGGGATGTACCGATCTGAACGGCCTCTTCAAGCTCCCGGGAGGGACGACCGTCACGGACGGTGGTCTCAAGCCCGATAACGGTGGCTTGAATCCGGGCGGCATCAACAACCCGGGCGATCAACTGCTCAGCAACGGTGCCGCCACCGCCATCACGGACGTCGTGGCCACCCTTCGCGACGTCGGCGCGCTCAAGCATATGGCGAGCCAGCAACCCCTTCTCAGCAATTCGGGTAGCTCCTTGCTCAGCAATGCGGCAGGAAGCCTCCTCAGCAACGGGATGAGCGGCTACCGCGTCGCCTCCATGTCCCACGAGGACTACAACAAGCTCACCTGGACCGATACCGGCAACTGGCCCAACCCGGCTGAGTTGAGCGAAGCCGTCACGTTCAGCGGAGTGATCAAGGGCTCGGTCGATGGCTCGGAGGTCGAGCACTACACCTATACCGTGACCATGGGCCCCGGCACGTACAGCCGTGAAGAGACGGTCGTCAAGTCGGCCTTCCGCAAGACGGGACTTTACGAGGTCACGGGCACCATCCTGGACCTCTCGCCTGCCGGGGACAACCTCTTCTACTACGATATCGCGGGAACGAGCACCTACGAGCCTGACGGCGTCAACCACAAGGTGGATTACGCCCTCTACACCATCATTGATGACACGTCGGCCCCCTGGGACGTGATCACGACGGTCAGGGGCACGCTTCCCACGGGAACGACGATCGACCTCACCACTCACTACGAGAAGAATTACGCCTACGAAACGGGCCTCGACATGCGCCATACCCTGAAGGCCGACGGCTCGATTTTGGTCGGTGGCAAGCATGTTCAGTACAAGTCCGAGGCCGACGTCGTGGACAAGGCTGGCGTCAAGGGCCATATGCAACTCGGACTGGCCTCGGATTACTGGCTGCGCTTCGACTTCGCCAGCGGCCAGGCCATTCAGGGGAGCCGCCGCAACGACAAGGGCGATGACCTGGGCGCGCTGGAGTACACCTCCGACAAGATGAAGATCGTCATCAAGCACCCGGACGAGGATAAGCCCGAACACCTGGATCTCTCGGTGCTGCCGCGCCTCTACCTGCTCGGCATCGAGTCGGCGCTGCCGCCCTTCTAGCAATGGAATCGACCCTGACGATTCGCGAGGGAGGGTCCTCGGACCGTTCCTTCCTCCTGGAGATCCTCACCCTTTCCGCCGTCGCCACCTACCCGGCCCTGGGACGACTCGGTCGCTTGACCCTTCGCGACGCGATCGAGGAGTTCTACATCGACTACGATCTGCCGCAGAAGCGCGTCTGGATCGCCGAGGCGGACGGAGTCCCGGCGGCGGGCCTCTGGGCCCTGCCCTCGATTCACCCCGCTCTCGAGGAATCCGAGTTCCTGGTGGTGGCGATCGCCACCCTTCCCGACCATCGCGGCAAGGGCCTCGCCGGCGCCTTGCTGCGCCATGCGGAAACGGAAGCCCGCCGCGAAGGCCTCAAGGCCGTCCGCCTCTTCGCCAATCCCACCAATACCGTCGCCATGGACCTCTATCGGAGCATGGGGTTCGACTCGCTCAGCGTCGAACTACGGAAGCCCATATACTGAGGTTGGAGCTATAATTTCCTCGGGTCTCCGGCTGAAAGCCTCCCTGGACAGCGACGCTCGCGTCGCCCCCCGGGAGGGGCCGGAGGTTTTCCAGCGTTGAAAGAGGAAATCATGACCGTCTCAGTCCAACCCGAGGCCAAGCTCTCCAAGCAGGAGCCCCTCGTCAACGACTTCTCCATTGAAGTTGCCACCGTCAACGGATCCGGCTCTCAGTCGGCCAATAATATCTTGATGCGCGCCATCTTCCAGATGGGCATCCCCGTGAGCGGGAAGAACCTCTTCCCCTCCAACATCGCGGGCCTTCCCACCTGGTTCACCATCCGCGCCAACCACAACGGCTACATCGCCCGCAAGGCCGATTCCGAGATCGTCATCGCGATGAACCCGGAAACCCTCCAGGCTGACGTTCAAAAACTGCGGCCGGGCGCCGTGCTGATTTACAACTCCGACCTCAAAGTCACCGTGGACCGCGACGATCTGACCGTCCTCGCCGTGCCCTTCGGCAAGCTCGCCACCGAGGCCTGCTCCGAGGTGAAGCTGCGCAAGCTCGTCACCAACATGGTCTACGTCGGCGTCGTCGCCCAGATCCTCGGCATCGACATGGCCGAGGTCGAGAAGGCCGTCCAGCGCCAGTTCAAGGGCAAGGAAAAAGCCGTCGAGCTCAACCTCGGCGCCGTCAAGGTCGGTGCCGCCTGGGCCCAGGAGAACGTCTCCGCGGCCATTCCCTACCGCCTGGAGCGCATGGATGCGACCAAGGGCAAGATCATCATCGAGGGCAACCGCGCGGCGGCCATCGGCTGCCTCTTCGGCGGCTGCACCGTCGTCGCCTGGTACCCCATCACCCCGTCGTCCTCGCTTTGCGAGAACCTGATCGGTTACCTCTCCAAGCACCGGGTCAAGGACGGCAAAGCCAGCTTCGCCGTGGTCCAGGCCGAGGACGAGCTCGCCTCCGCCGGCATGGTCGTGGGGGCCGGTTGGGCCGGAGCCCGGGCCATGACCGCGACCTCCGGGCCGGGCATCAGCCTCATGGCCGAGTTCGTCGGCTACGCCTACTTCACCGAGATTCCGGGCGTCTTCTTCGACGTCCAGCGGACCGGCCCCTCGACGGGGCTTCCGACCCGCACGATGCAAGGCGACCTCTTGTCGCTGCATACCCTCAGTCACGGCGATACCCGCCACCCCGTCTTGATTCCCGGCACGCCGCAGGAAGCCTACGAGGACGCCATGCACTCCTTCGACCTGGCCGAGCGCCTGCAGACGCCCGTCTTCGTCGCCATGGACCTCGACCTCGGCATGAACAACTGGATGACCGAGCCCTTCACGTATCCCGAGAAGGGCTTCGACCGGGGCAAGGTTCTCGACGCCGAGGCCCTCGACCAGGTGGCGGAGTTCGCTCGCTACCAGGAAGTCGACGGCGACGGCATTCCCTACCGCACCCTGCCCGGGACGCCGCATCCCAAGGCGGCCTACTTCACCCGCGGCTCCGGCCACGACGCCCATGCCCGCTACTCGGAGCGGCCCGAAGATTACACCTTCATCGTGGATCGCCTGGCCCGCAAGCTGTACATGGCGCGCGTCATGGTTCCCCAGCCCGTGGTCGATTGGCGGGATGCCGAGATCACCCTTCTCGCGTACGGCACGTCAGATGCCGCGGTCCTCGAAGCCCGCGATCAACTGGCCGAGCAGGGGATTGCGACCAACTACGTCCGCGTCCGCGCCCTTCCCCTGCACCCCGACGTGCATGACCGCATCGCCCAGAGCTCGCGGGTCTACGTCGTCGACCAGAACCGGGACGGCCAGATGCTCGAACTACTCAGGCTCGACCTGTATGCCGACCAGATCACCAAGCTGCGGAGCATCCGACACTACAATGGCCTGCCGCTCGACGCCCTGACCGTCACCAAGGGCGTCCTGGAAATGGAGAACGCGTAAATGGCTTCGCAAGCACCTGTCACCAATTCCATCGGGCTTGCCCTCAACGACTACAAGGGAGCCGTCTCCACGCTCTGTGCCGGTTGCGGGCATGATGCCATCACGGGCCAGATCGTCCGCGCCTTCTTCCAGCGGGGAGTGGATCCCCAGCGGGTGGCCAAGTTCTCGGGCATCGGCTGCTCGTCCAAGACGCCTGCATACTTCCTGAACCGGGCCCACGGGATCAACTCGGTCCACGGCCGCATGCCCTCGGTGGCGACCGGCGCCTTGCTGGCGAACCGGGAGCTCATCGGCATCGGCGTCTCAGGAGACGGCGATACGGCCTCCATCGGCATGGGACAGTTCGTCCACATGGTTCGCCGAAACGTGCCGCTGATTTACATCATCGAGAACAACGGCGTCTACGGCCTCACAAAGGGCCAGTTCTCGGCGACGGCCGACATGGGCTCGACCCTCAAGACCGGCGTCGTGAACGACCTGCCTCCGGTGGATCTCTGCTCGCTCGCCATCGAGCTGGGCGCGTCCTTCGTGGCGCGTTCCTTCTCGGGCGATCCCAAGCAGCTCGCGGCCTTGCTCGAAGCGGCGATCGCCCACAAGGGCACCGCCGTCCTCGACGTCATCAGCCCCTGCGTCACCTTCAACAACCACGAAGGCTCGACCAAGTCCTACACCTACGCCAAGCAGCACGAGATCCCGCTCCACGAGATCGGCTTCGTTCCCGCTTACGAAGCGATCGAAACGGATTACGAGCCCGGCGAGACCCAGATCGTCGAGATGCATGACGGCTCGAAGATCACGCTCAAAAAGCTCGAGCGCGACTACGATCCCTCCGATCGCCTCGGTGCCTTGACCACGCTGCGTCAGACCCGCGACGAAGGGCTCTTCCTGACGGGACTTTTCTACGTGAACCCCGAGCAAGAAGACTTCACCACCATGCTGAAGCTGCACGAGACTCCGCTGGCGCACCTCCAGGAGGAGGCGCTGCGGCCCGGTCCCGAGGTCCTCTCGGCGATCATGCAGGGACTCGCCTAGCCGCGCTCTTTGCACCCGATCAAAGCCCTTCCCGAAGCGGGGCGCCCCTGGGCGTCCCGCTTCGTCGTGAACGCTCGCAAGCCGCTTGCAGGGGCAAAATCCCGTTGGGTAGGGTGGGGAGGTACCGATGAGAAGAAAGGACGGGAGCATGACCGAACGGGATTCGATTCGCCCCGATGCGGAGGTTCCCCTCGACCCGATGGGCGTTGCCGGCTCGATGGACCTGGCGCGGATCAACCGGCAATCCGAGCCCATCCTCGACGAGATGGCCGTGGACGTGACCCTGGCCGATCGCAGCACGCCGCCTTCGGGGCTTACCAGCGGGGCGATGATCTTTCCCGATGAGCCGCAGGAAGTCCATGAACAGGTCGGCGTCTCGCCGGGCAATGCGGACGCCGAGAGCGACGACTGGGAGCACCTCGGAGGCTAGCTCCAGGTCGGCGCGATCCAGGAGCGTCGCGGGCTCAGTCCGACGAGCGCGAGGGCCAGAGGGGCATGGTGAAACGGAACGTGCTGCCCTTGCCGACTTTGCTCTTGACCGCGATTTGGCCGCCGTGCGCCTCGACCAGCCCCTTGGTGATGGGAAGGCCCAGGCCCGTTCCGCTCACCGTGACCGTGGGGTCGACCCGGAAGAACTGGTTGAAGATCTGGGGAATGGCGGCTTCAGGGATGCCGATTCCCGTGTCCGAGACCTCGATGCTGGCCTGACCGTCTTCTTGCCGGGCTCTCAGGTTGATCGAACCGCCCGCTGGAGTGAACTTCACGGCATTCGAGAGCAAGTTGGTGAGAATCTGGCCCACCCGCTCGGGATCCGCGTCTAGCTCGGGAAGGTCTCGCGGCACGTCCACGTGAATGGCAACCTGGCTGCGCTTGGCGAGGGGCATGAGGGACTCGGCCACGTTCGCCGCGAGGTTCTGTAGCTCGACGGGGGCCCGGGAGAGGCTGAAGCGCCCCGCCTCCATTCGCGCGTAGTCCAGCAAGTCGTTGATCAGCGAGAGCAAGCGCTCGGTCCCGAAGAGGATCTGGCGGACGAAGTGTTGCTGCTCGTCGTTGAGGTCGCCGGCGACGCCTTCTTCGAGGAACTCGGCGAAGCCGGTGATGGCGGTGAGCGGGGTGCGCAGCTCGTGGCTCACCGCGTTGAGGAAATCGGCCTTCTTCTGGTCGAGTTGCTTCAGCTCGACGAGTGCGTCTCGCAGCTCCTGGGTGCGCTCTTCGACGAGGTCTTCGAGGCGCTGACGGAGCAGCCAGTAATCGGTGATATCCCGGAAGACGATCGAGCCGAAGCCTTCCGCGCCGTTCTTCACGGGAGTGCTGGAGAACATCAGGGCGGTCGGGGTCTCGCCATGCTTGACCAGGTAAATCTCGTTGTGAAAGTCCTCGCCATTCAAGGCGCGGATGATTGGCATCTGCTCGGGCCCGACGGGACGGCCGTCCGGAAAGAAGAGGTTGGCCAGCTCGGGGGCCTTCTGGACGTCGAGTCCGATCAGCTCCGAAAGCGGCATGCCGAGCATCTCCGAGGCTTTGTCGCTGGCATTGACGATCCGGCCATTGCCGTCGACCACGAGCAAGCCTTCGGCCATGCTCCGGAGGATGGAGCTCATTTGGTCCCGGCTCTTGCGCAGGTGTCGCTGGGAGCGGACGCGCTCGGTGGCATCGACCGTGGAGATGAGGATCCCATTCTCGTCGCCCATGGTGATCGGGGCCACCGTGACGTCCCAGTAGCTGGTGACGAGGCCGGGACGTCCGACGGGCACTTCATCGGCGGTGAATGCGCGGCCTTCGCTCCGCAGCCAACGGAGCTGGCTTCGAAACTCGGATCCGAGGGGCACGACCTCTTGCCAAGGCCGCCCCAGGACCTCGTCGGGAGTCAGGTCGAGGTAGTGTTTGAGGTAGTCGATGTAGCGGGGGTTGAGGTAATGGATGCGAAACTGCCCGTCAAGCACGCAGATGCCGACCGGAAGTTGCCTGAACAGCACATCCAGGGGAATCGAGGGAAGCTTCCCTCCGAGGTGGACGTCTGGAGTGGCCATGGCCTCCCCCTTGCTCGCCCGTGGGCTCATGGCTTCATTATAGAAACGTCGTCACGCCTCGTAAAGCTGCCGTGAGTTCCGAAACGGGGGCTCAGGCCTCGGGATCCGAGCCCAAGCGCGGATGACGGCTGAGCTGGACGGCCCGCTGATAGGCCGCTTCGGCGCCGTCGTGGTCGCGCAGGTCGCGAAGCACCGCGCTCAAGTGCAAGAAGGCCTCGGCGAAGCCGGGATCGATCCGGGTGGCTTCACGATACGCCTTGGCGGCGTCCTTGTGGCGCTTGAGCTGGTACAAGGTGGCGCCCAGATCGTGGTACGCGACGGCGTCGTTGGGATCGCGGGCGATGACCTCGAGGTACTGGTCGACCGCCTGGCGGCGCTGACCGGATTCGGCGAGCATGTGGGCGTAGAGGAAGCGCAGCTCGACGTCGTCGGGGACATGATCGAGAGCGATTTTCAGCTGGCGGGTCGCGCCCTTCCAGTCGCCCTGCGTGCGGAGTAACTGGGCGAGGTTGTGGTGGGCGTTGGCGTTTGCCGGGTCTTCCTCGAGGGCGCGGCGGTACTCGCGGATGGCGCCGGGCATGTCGCCTTCGCGTTCGAGGATATGGCCCAAGTTATGGTGCGCGTAGGAATGATGGGGGTCCGTGGCGAGCACCTGGAAGTACTCACGCTTGGCGCCCTCGAAGTCCTCGAGTTGTTCGAGGGACCAGCCGAGCTCGAAGCGGGCGTCAACGTCCTCGGGATCCAACTCCAGGAGGTTGCGAAGTTCCTGGATGGCTTCCGGCCAGCGGCCTTGTTGTTCGTAGGCCCACGCGAGATGCAGGCGGGCTTCCGTGTCCTGGGGATCCGAGCGCAGGGCGGCTTGCAGCGGTCCGACCGCTCCTTCCCAGTCGCCTTGGTCGATCAGGGCCGAGCCGAGGTTGTAAAGGGCGTTGAGGTTTCGCGGGTCGGTTTGCAGGGCGCGCTGGTACTCGACGATGGCTTCGGCGGCTTGGCCGCGTTGGTAGAGGATCCAGCCCAGGTGGTTATGGCCCCAGGAATCTCCCGGTACCCGGCGCAGGAGCTCGCGAATCTCGGTTTCGGCGCGATCGAGGTCGCCTTCCTGCTCCAGGACCCAGGCCAGCTGGCTCCGCGCGTCGATATCGTCGGCGTCGAGTTCGAGGGCACGGGAGTAAAGGGCGATCGCCTCGGCCGTTTCCGAGCGCTGCGCGGCGATCATGCCGAGCAGTCGGTGGGCGGGGGCGTGTTCGGGATAGATGGCGAGGGCTTCGCGGCAGCCGGTCTCGGCGTCTTCCACGTTCCCCTTGAGGAAGTTTCGATGGGCCTCGAGGACCACGGCATCCGCGCGCTCCCGCTCCTTTTCACGGGCCTCGACCTGCTGGGCGACCCGGGACTGCAACTGGGCCGAGGCGTTTCGGCCTTGAAGCGAGTAGGTCATGGCCAGGTCATGGTGAGGCAGCGACCAGTCGGGCTTGCGCTGGATGGCCTTCTGGAAGGCCTGGCTGGCCGCCTCGAAGTCCCCTTGCTCGAACTTGATGGCTCCGACTCCCTGGTTGGCGACGGCGTTCTCGGGATCCAGGAGGAGGGCCGCCTTGAAGGCTGCGAGCGCCCCTTCCAGGTTGCCTGCGAAGAAGAGCATGGTGCCCAGCTCGTTATGGGCCTGGAGGTTGGTGGGGTCGAGGGCGAGGCCCTTTCGCTGCGTGGCGATGGCGGCCTGGGTATTGCCTTGTTTCTCGAGGGCCCAGGCGAGGGCGAAGTGCGCCTCGGCGTAGGTGGGATCGGCGTCGACGGCGTGGCGGTACTCGCGGACGGCCGCGGAGAGGTTGTCTTTTTCGGCCATGACCTCGCCCAAGAGGAAATGGGCATGGGCATTGGCGGGATCCATCTTGATGGCGAGGCGCAGCGCGAAGATGGCGTCGCTGAGTTGCCCCCGTTCGAGGTACTCCGAGCCGAGGCGGCAAAGCCCGTCGGGAGTGGTCGGTTGGAGGTGGGAGTCCAAGGGGGAAGCGGGAGGCGTTTGGTCCATCATGCCTCAATCATAGCAAATGCTGAGGCGTCGCGCAGCGATCTGGCCGCCTTCGGGGGGAGCTTTCGAATTTTCGAGGGTTTGGGGTACGATGAAGCTGGTAGACGGTAGCGCCAGCTTATGAGGAGGGCCTGATGCCGATGCGAGAGTCCGAGGCGATCGCCACGATGGTTGACCAGCGTGTCTGGGCGGTGGTCGGGGCTTCCAACCAGCATCATAAGTTCGGTCGCCGCATCTTTGACGTGCTCAAGCGTTACGGCTACACGGTCTACGCCGTGAATCCCAACTGCGACGGGCTCGACGACGGCACTCCCACTTACCCCAGCATTCGCGACCTTCCCGTGGTGCCCGAGGTGGTGGACGTGGTCGTCCCGCCGGCCGCCGGATTGGGCATCGTCGAGGATTGCCTGGTAAAAGGCGTCAAGAACATCTGGTTCCAGCCGGGAGCCGAGTCCGAAGCCGCCGTCACCCGGGCGCAAGACGCGGGAATGCTCGTCATCTGGGGTGGCGCCTGCGCCATGGTCGAGGCCAAGCGCTGGTAGCGCCACTCGAATTCACCTGCTCGAAGGAGTCGCATGAAGACGCGTACGGAGAAAGAACTCGAACAGCTCAGCCAGCGGATCCTGGCCACCGGGACCAAGGTCTGTCCGGACTGCGGGAAGTCGACCTTGTCCTTGCAGTTCGACGCCAATTACACCAAGATTCGCTGCGGATCCTGCGACTTCAAGGTCGAGGAGTACTTCGGAGGCTAGCGCCCGCGGCATTGGCTTTAAAGCGAAACGCGCCGGGGATATCCCCGGCGCGTTTCGCTTAGATCTCCCGGCGGCCTTCGAGGGCCTTGACGAGGGTCATCTCGTCGGCGTATTCGAGGTCGCCGCCGACCGGCAGACCGAAGGCGATCCGGGTCACCTTGACGCCCAGCGGCTTGATGAGCCGGCTGAGGTAGAGGCTCGTGGCTTCGCCCTCGATGGAGGGCGGGATGGCCAGGATGACCTCTTTCACCGCGTCTCCGTTGAGACGCGAGACCAGCTCCTTGATCTTGAGTTGCTCGGGGCCGACTCCGTCCATGGGCGAGATCAGGCCCTGCAGGACGTGGTACCGCCCGCGGTACTCCTTGGTGCGCTCCACGGCCACCAGGTCCTTGGGTTCCGAGACGACGCAGACCATGCCCGGGTCGCGGGCGGGGTTGGCGCAAAGTTCGCACGGATCCATGGCGCTCAGGTTCGAGCAAAGCGAACAGAAGCGGATCTGCTCCTTGGCGTCGGTGAGGGCCTGCGCCAGCTTCTTCACGTCCGCAGTCGGCTGCTTGATGAGATGGTACGCGAGGCGTTGGGCGCTCTTGGGGCCGATGCCCGGGAGCCTTTGCAACTCTTCGATGAGCTGGGCGAGGGGTTTGGAGTAGAACAACCTAGGCTCTTTCTAGAATCCCATGCCGGGTAGGCCCATGCCGCCGGTGATGGAGCCCATCGAGGACTCGGCCAGCGAGGCGGCCTTGGTCTGGGCGTCCTTGACGGCGGCGAGTACCAAGTCTTCGAGGGTCTCGACGTCCTCGGGATCGACCGCTTCGGGCTTGATCCGGATGGCCGTGATCTCCTTGTGGCCGTTCGCGACCACCGAGACGGCTCCGCCGCCGGCGGTTCCCTCGACCGTCTTGCTGCCCAGATCCTCTTGGGCCTTGAGCAAGGCCTCTTGCATCTTCTGAGCTTGCTTCATCATCTTGGCCATATCCATGCCACCGCCGAACCCGCCTGGACGCATTGGAAACTCCTTTCAAGTGGGGGGAATCGCCTCATTATACCAAGGTCCACGCGTCCGGTCAGCTTCGGCTCGTCGAGGAGGGGAGTGAACATTTCTCGGAGCCGTCTCGTCTGGAGCTTCAGGAGGGGGACGAAGACCCCCACCGGAGTCAGAGGTCGTGGAGGAACGCCAGCATGCAAGAGTTGAGCCGGGCTCGCGCCGTCGCCGCCGTCGCGGTTCTTGAGGGAGGGATCCCCGTCGGGTATAATTCGGGTGTTTCCGTTTGGACCCCGGCCGCTCCGCGCGAGGTCCCTCCGACGAAAGGATCCCGTTTGGCGAATGGAACCGAGCAGCAAGAGCTGCTCCGGCGAGCGCAGGCTGGTGACAAGGCGGCTTTCGAGCGCTTGATTTCCCCGCACATGAACCGCTTTTACGGCCTCGCCTACCAGATGATGGGCAACGCGGAGGATGCCGCGGACGTCACTCAGGACGCGATGATCAAGGCCTATCGGGCGCTCGGGACCTACCGGGGCGACGCCGAGGTCTTCACGTGGATCGCGCGGATCATCCGAAACACCGCCCTCGACGAACTCAAGCGCGCCGTGCGCAAGCACGAGGATCCCGTGGACGTGATCCCGGAAACCCCCGTTCACACGCTCGAGCGGCGAGCCGAGGAGAACGAGCTTCAGCACCTGATGGGCGAAGCGATCGATGGGCTCTCGACCAAGCTTCGCGATCCGCTCATCATGTACGATATCGAGGGCTACTCCTACGAGGAGATCGCGACGATCCTCGAGATCAACATCGGGACCGTGAAGTCCCGCCTCAACCGCGCGCGCGAGTCGCTCAAGACCAAGCTCTTCTCGATGCGCCACAAGCTTTCCGGTTACCTGTCCGGCGAGACGATTTAAGGGGATGGCCATGACCTGCGCTGACGTTCAATCCCAACTCACCGCCTACCTCGATCCTCGCGAGGATGCGCTCGATCGCGCCGTGATCACCCAGCACCTCGCCGGTTGCGGCGACTGCCGCCAGGCCGAAGGAGAGCTTCGCGAGATCTTCGCGCTCTTGAAGGATCGCAAGGCTCCCGAGCTTCCCGAGGGCTTCATGCAGCAGCTTCACCTGAAGCTGGCCCAAGAACCGGCCCCGGCGACAGCCGGAGCGCTTTGGCTGGATCGGATCAAGGGGCTCTTCAACTGGCCGTCCTTGGCCGCCGGTGCGGTGGCGGCCGCGGTCCTGATCTCGGTGGTGAACCTCCGCTCTCCGGTGCCGACGATTCAGACCGCCTCGGTCACCGAGGCCACCCAGATGGCCGTGAACATCGGGTTCGACGTGGACCAGGACGTGGACGGGGTGACCTTCCAGATCGACCTTCCCGAAGGCCTGGAGTTCGTGGACGCCGAGGGCCAGCCGGTCATCGCCCAGAGCGTGACCTGGCAAGGCGAGCTCAAGCGCGGCAAGACCGTGGTGCCGGTGACGGTCCGCGGCAGCCAGCCGGGCCGCTACGAGATTCTCGCCACGGTTCGCAAGAACCAGATGGTTCGGACCACGCGGATCGTGGTCCCGGTGGATCCCCGTCAGGATTCGACTCAGTCGCTCGCCCTGCTTTCCGTGAGAAGAGAGGTCTAACGTGTCGCTTGCCGCCGTCGTGATCGCGACGAGCCTCGTCGCTGCCCAACCCGCCTATGCCGCTCCGTCCAAGAGTCCCCCGCCAGGAAGCCTCGGCATCAAGGGAGTGACCGTGGACGTCCAGCCCAAGAGCCTCACGGATCGCGCTCCGGAAGGCGCGCATATCGAGGCGCCTCCGTTTGGCGGCATGCGGCCGTACCGGCTCACGCCGTCGGCCACGCCGAGCGTGCCTCCCAAGTCCCGCCGGTAGGGCCTTTTCGCAAGTCGCTCTCGACACCGCTTCGTCGCCGCCCCGTTCGCCGTAAGGAAGGTCGCCATGTCCGACTGTCTCTTTTGCCGGATCGTCAAAGGGGAGATCCCAGCGCAGCTCATCTACGAGGATGCGCATGCCGTCGCGTTTCGCGACATCAACCCCCAGGCTCCCGTGCATGTGCTCGTGATCCCGCGTCAACACATTCCGTCGATCGCGCACCTGGAAGGGGACGTCTGCAGCCAGCAGATGGACGCCATCCGCAAGGTGGCCGAGCAGGAAGGCATCGCCGAGAGCGGCTACCGGGTGGTGACGAACCACGGGCCGGATGCTCAGCAATCGGTTTTCCACCTGCACTGGCATGTCCTGGGCGGGCGCGCGCTGGGTTGGCCTCCAGGCTGATTAACAGGCGTTCGAGCGGGATTCGGGTAGGCATTTACCGGATCAGATTGCGTTTCAGGCAACCCTCGGGTATAATACAGTTTCCTGGCTTGGCCAGAATTTGCCACGAGGGGAGTGATACCGTTGGCAGAAATTCGCCTCGCAGAAAACGAGTCGATTGAAAGCGCCCTCAAGCGCTTCAAGAAGAAGATCCAGAAGGCCGGCATTCTTTCTGAGATCAAGCGTCGTGAGCGTTACGAGAAGCCGAGCGTTCGCCGGAAGCGGAAGTCAGAAGCCGCCCGGAAGCGCCGCTCGTAGTCGGCCGCCGTCGACTTCGGCGCAGACGCGTCAGCTGCGCCTGACAATTCGGTTCCTTCGAGTCGCCCCTGGCGGCCCCTGAGGATCAGCTGAGTTTCGTCGGGTGTGAAAAAGACAAGCGTGAGGACAGAGCATGGCAAGCCAGGCTCTGTCCTTTCGCTTCGCGACGCGGTATGATGAGCTCTGACTCATGCGCGCGCGGCGCGCGACCCCGGCCTTGCCAGCCGGTGGGTTTCGTAAGATGCTCCGAGGGGCTCACGGGGCGGATGCCCGACTAAATCCCGAGAAGGACTGCATGACCCAAACCCTCTCCATTCCGATCAGCAACCCGCAACGCCTCTTCAGTCTCGCAGGCGTCAACGAGGAAAACCTCCGCCTCATCGAGCAGGAACTCGGGGTCGAAGCCAACCTTCGCGGCGAGGCAATCGAACTCGCCGGCGACGAGGCCTCCCTGTCGATCGGAAAGCGCCTCTTCGAAGAACTGGCCGCCTGGAGCGAAGCGACGGTCGTGGGCACCTCGGATCTCCAGTACGCGCTGCGCAAGCTGCGCACCGAGCCCGAAGCGCCGGTCGGCTCGCTTTACTCCGAGACCCTCTTGACCACGCCGCGCGGCAAGCCGGTCCGGGCCAAGACCCTGACCCAGCGCGAGTACGTCCGGGCGATCGCCGACCATACCCTGACCTTCGGCCTCGGTCCCGCCGGCACCGGCAAGACCTACCTCGCCGTCGCCATGGCTGTCAACGCGCTTCGCGAAAAGCGCGTCAGCCGCATCATCCTGACCCGCCCCGCGGTCGAAGCCGGAGAATCGCTCGGCTTCCTGCCCGGCGACTTCCAGGCCAAGGTCGATCCGTACTTCCGCCCCCTTTACGACGCTCTCCACGAGATGCTCGAGGCCGAACGCTTCGGCAAGCTCGTCGAGCGCGGCGTCGTCGAAATCGCCCCCCTGGCCTACATGCGCGGCCGCACGCTCAACGACTCTTTCATCATCCTCGACGAGGCCCAGAACACCACCCCGGAACAAATGAAGATGTTCCTGACCCGCATCGGCTTCGGCTCGCGCGTCGTGGTCACCGGCGACGCCTCCCAGGTCGACCTGCCCCGCGGCAAGAATTCCGGCCTGCGCGGCATCGAGGCCCTTCTGGGCCGCATCCCCGGCATCGCCTTCGTCCGTTTCGGCAAGCAAGACGTGGTCCGCCACGATCTCGTCCAGCGGATCGTTCAGGCTTACGAGGAATACGAGGAACGACAGCTTGGCAAACCGGTTCATCGCTAACCTCAAGCCCCTGCCCCAGGCCCCCGAATGGTTGAGCCGCTGGTGGGGCGATCGCGCCACGCATCAGTGGCTCGCCCCCATCCTCACGGGCCTGGCCGTGGTCTACATCTTGGTCCAGATTCGCCCCAACTGGTGGCCTGGAGGCGTTCGGCCTGACTGGTGGATCGTCGAGCCCGTCGTCCCTCTCAATGCCGTCTCGGTCCTGGGAGTCATGGGGCTCGTCGGCATCGCCCTCTACCTTTACACCACCTTCCTGCGCCTGCATGAGCCCCTGGTCATCCGGGACCTCCGCCGCATCTACATGATCGCGCTCGTCTCGGTGGCCACTTTCGGCATCCTCTGGCTCTTGGACTCGCTTCACGCCTCGCCCTACCTGCTGCCCATGGCTGCCGCGGCGATGCTTCTCAAGATCTTCGTGAACCCCGTGGTCGCCATCGTGACGGCTGCCGTCATGGCGGTCCTCGGAGGCGTCGCGCACGGCTCGTCGGGCCTCGGCCCCGCCATCGTCGCCCTGGGTTCGTCCCTGGCGGCCGTCTTCGCGGTGCCCCGTATCCGTCAGCGGGCGGATCTCGCGCGCGCCGGCCTGATTGCGGGCCTCTTCGGGGCCACCCTGACCTGCGTGATCGGCATGATCTCGGGCGGCCATCCCATGCTCTGGGCTCCCCATGCCCTCTGGGCGGGAATCGGGGGGGTGGGTTCGGCCATCCTGGCGGTGGGCTTGCTTCCGTATCTCGAAGGCCTCTTCGGGATCACGACCACCTTCAAGCTCATGGAGCTCGCGAACCCCAGCCAGCCCTTGCTGCGCTACCTCCTGATGAAGGCGCCCGGCACCTACCACCACTCGATCCTCGTGGGCAATCTCGGGGAAGCCGCCGCCGAGGCCGTCGGAGCTGATCCCTTGCTCGTTCGCGTGGGGGCCTACTACCACGACATCGGCAAGACCAAGCGGCCGTACTTCTTCATCGAGAACCAGATGGGCATGGAGAATGCCCACGAGAAGATCTCGCCGCATCTTAGCGCCCTGGTCATCCAGGCCCACGTCAAGGAAGGCATCGAGATCGCCAAGGAATACGCGCTGCCTCCGGATGTCACCCGCTTCGTCTCGACCCACCACGGCAAGTCCTGCATCGCGTACTTCTACCATCAGGCTTGTGAAGCGGATGGGGCCGATCACGTCGACGAGGACCACTTCAAGTACCCCGGGCCGCGCCCCAACACCAAGGAAGAAGCCATCGTCATGCTGGCCGATGCCTGCGAGGCGACCGTGCGGACCCTCAAGAACCCGACTCCCGAGCAGATTGAGCAGACGATTCGCCGGCTCATCAACAAGCGCCTCAACGACGGCGAACTGTCGGAGGCCCCGTTGACGCTCGCGGAGATCGAGATCATCGCCCAGACCTTCCTCAAGATCGTGCAGGGCCTCTACCACCAGCGCATCGAGTACCCCGAGCAGCTGATGAAAGACTTGAAAAAAGAGCCTAAGGAAAAGAAACTTGGAAGTCTACCTGGATAATTCGCAGTCCCTTCCGCTCGACGAAGCGCTTTGGCGCGATCGCCTCGAAACCTTGATGCGCCTCGAAGGCCTGCCGGAGAACGCGCAGGTCTCCGTGACCTTCGTGGACGATGCCACCATCCATGAGCTGAACCGCGAGCATCGCGGGGTCGACCGCCCCACCGACGTCCTCTCCTTTCCGCAGTTCGAAGCGGACGAGGAGATTCCCGAGGGCATGCCCCATGTCCTGGGCGATCTGGTCGTTTCCCTGGAGACGGCGCGCCGTCAGGCCGAGGAGTACGGGCATAGCGAGGAGCGCGAGATCGCATTCCTCTTGGTGCACGGGTTCCTTCACCTCTTGGGTTACGATCACGAGACCGCCGAGGAAGAAGCCGAGATGCGCGACGAGCAGCGCGTCCTGCTCGACCGTCTCGGCATCTCGCGATAAGCGGCGCGCCTCGGGAGGGAGTCGTGAGATTCAAGGCGCATAGCCTTTTTGCCAGTTTCAAGTACGCCGCGGCGGGCATCTACTTCATGCTTCGCACGCAGCGCAACATGCGCATCCACGTCGCGGCCGGCTTCGCGACCTTCGCCCTGGCGCTTTACCTGGGCCTACGCGGGCTGGACCTCGCGATCATCGCGATCGTGAGCTCGCTCGTGGTGATCTGCGAGATGTTCAACACGGCCATCGAGAACGCGGTGGACCTCGCAACGCACCGGAGGCATCCCCTGGCCAAGGCGGCCAAGGACGTGGCCGCTGCAGCGGTACTGGCAGCCGCCCTCAACGCGATCTTGGTGGGCATCATCCTGCTGGGCCCCCCCCTCTTGAAGCGCCTCGGCTTCTAAGTTAGCTTGCTTCCTGCCAGAGCGGCAGGGTGAAGGTGAAGGTCGCCCCTTGCTGGGGCATGCTTTCGACCCAGATCGTCCCTCCGTGAAGGGCGATGAGCTCGCGGCTGATGGCGAGGCCGAGGCCGGTGCCCCCGTAGCGCTTGATGTTCTCGGCCTGGGTGAAGCGCTCGAAGAGGCGCTTTTGCTCGTCTTCGGAAATGCCGATTCCCGTGTCCTTGACGTAGACCTGCACTTTGTCGTCGATCTGGCGCGCGCCCACCACGACCGAACCACCGGGCTCGGTGAACTTCACGGCGTTGCCGACCAAGTTGACCAGGACCTGGATGATGCGCATGGCGTCGACTTCGACCAGCGGGAAGTTCTCGGGTAGCGGGTCCATGCTCAAGGCCACTCCCTTGCGCTGTGCCAAGGGGGCGACTTTCTCGAGGGCGTTCGAGATCAGGATGCTCAGGCGGACCGGCTCGCAGTGAAGCTCGATGCGGTTGGCTTCGAGCTTGGACATGTCGAGTAGGTTGTTGATCAGCTCGAGCAAGTCGCGACCGCCCTGGACCATACGGTGTAGCACCTCGATCTGCTGGGGATCCATCTCGCCGTAGAGCCCTTCTTCGAGGAACTCGCCGTAGCCCAAGAGCGAGGTCAGGGGAGTGCGGATCTCGTGGCTTACCGTGCTCAGGAGATCACTCTTTTGATTGGCGAGGCGTTGAAGCTCGTCCTTGGAGCGGGTCAGTTCGGCTTTTTGCGCTTGAAGCTCGCGGTTGAGGTGGACCATGTCCTGGTTGAAGCTTTCGAGCGCCTTGGCGTAGCGCTCCAGCCGCTCGACGTCCTTTTGCCGCTCGCGCGCGAGGTCGCGAAACGCCGAGGTGAACGCGAAAAGCGCATCGAAGAGCAAGTCTCCAGATCGCTTGACGGCATCCTCGGATCCGACCTGCGGGCAGTTGCGCAGCGCTTCGTGGTGAATCGCCAGCAGGACGTCCGGCCCCAGGTCGCGCTCGAACATGCTGCGCCCCAGTTCCGCCGCACGCTGGTGAAGCGCGTCGTCGGGGTTCGCGATGTACGCGCAAAGCAACTGCTGGTAGCTCGCGAGAAGATCCTTGAACGTCTCTTCGGCTACCCACTCCAAGGAGATTGGCACGGTTCTCCTCCGCTCATCACGTCGCGAGCGCAGCATAGCACGAGAACGCACGGGGCTTAAGGCGCGGTTGGCAATCAAAATTCCGTCCATTCTGACCTCCCGCCCCCCGTCGAGCCCTGGGCCGCTACGGCCCGTGCCCGCCATGCTGTGATATAATGTGCCCGAGCGCGGCGTCGCGCGGTCCCCGTTCACCACCGAGGCGTTTAGCACCCAGGATGGAAGCCACCCTCCCTTCTGCTCCAGTCAGCCCCACCACCGGGCTCGTCCTTCTTGCGCTCTGTCTCCTCGGCATCGCCTTTTTCTCCAGCTCGGAAGCGGCGCTCATCTCCGTCAGCAAGATCCGCCTGCGCCACCTCGTCGAGAAGGGGTCCGGCCATGCCTTGGCCCTGCAGCGCCTCTTCCAGCGCCACGACCGCCTTTTCGCGACGCTTCTGCTTCTCGAGATCAGCCTCGTCATCGCCGCGAGCTCCATCGGCTCCTGGATGGCCATGGAGGCCTTCGGAGCCGCCGTCGCCTCCATCCCCCTGGCCATCCTCACCGTCGTCGGCGTCACCGCGCTCGTCGTCCTCTTCGGCCAGCTGATCCCCAAGACCTTCGCGGCCCAGAACTCCGAGGCCTTCGCCCTCGCCATGGCCCCCGCCCTCGAGGTGATCGTCGCTGGAGTCAGCCCCATCGTCTGGGTCTTCACCGCCATCACCGACGGCCTCCTCGCCGTCGTCAACCGCGTCCTGCGCCGCGACCCGGCCCCGGTCACGCCCTTCGTCACCCAGGACGAGATTCGCATGCTCGTCGACGTCGGCCAGGAAGAAGGCATCCTCGAACAGGAAGAATCCCAGATGATCCGCTCGATCATCGAGCTGGGAGACACCACCGTCCGCGAGATCATGGTCCCGCGCATCGACATGGTCGCCCTTCCCGAGGACGCCACCTTCGACGACGCCGTCAAGGTCGCCATCCACGACGGCCATTCGCGGATTCCCATCTACCGCGACTCCTCCGACAACATCATCGGCGTCCTCTACGTCAAGGACCTCCTGGCCTTCCTCCAGGCCGACGAGCGCCCTCATCAGCTTCCCACCGCCTACGTCCGGCCCGCGTACTACATCCCGGAATCCAAGCCCGTCGACGCGCTCCTCGAAGAGATGCGCCGGGCCAAGATCCACCTGGCCATCGTCATGGACGAGTACGGAGGCACCGCGGGCCTCGTCACCATCGAGGACATCCTCGAGGAAATCGTCGGCGACATCCAGGACGAGTACGACGCCGAGGAGCAACTCCCCATCCAGCACCAAGAGGACGGGTCGATCCTGGTGGACGGCATGGTGCCCATCGACGAGGTCAACGAGCTCCTCAACTCCGACCTTCCCACCGAGGACTTCGACACGCTCGGAGGCTTCGTGGTCGGCCTCCTGGGCCGAGCCCCCAACCCCGGCGAGGAGGTCACGCACGGGAAGCTTCGCATGATCGCGCACGAGGTCGAGCACCGTCGCCTGGTGCGCGTCCAGATTTTCCGCTTGGGCACCTCCCCCCTTTCCGAAGGGCCGGATGCCGAGCCCGAGCCCAACGTCCAAGAGGACTAGAGACAGAGGTTTTATGCCGACCAAGTATATTTTCGTCACCGGAGGGGTGGTCAGTTCCATCGGCAAGGGCATCGTCGCCTCCAGCCTGGGGCGCCTGCTCAAGAACCGCGGCTTCGACGTCCGGGTCCTCAAGCTCGATCCGTACATCAACCTGGACCCCGGTACCATGAGCCCTTACCAGCACGGCGAGGTCTTCGTCACCGAGGACGGCGCCGAGACCGACCTCGACCTCGGGCATTACGAGCGCTTCATCGACACCGACCTCGAACAAGGCAACTCCGTCACCGCGGGGCGCATCTACCTCGACGTCATCAACAAGGAGCGCCGGGGCGACTACCTCTCGGGCACGGTTCAGGTCGTTCCTCATATCACCAACGAGATCAAGGAGCGCATCCGCAAGGTCGGCGAGAAGACCGAGATCGCCATCGTCGAGATCGGCGGCACCGTCGGCGACATCGAGGGCCTTCCCTTCCTGGAGGCCATCCGCCAGCTCAAGAAGGACGTCGGCCGAGACAACGTGCTCTACCTGCACGTGACCCTGGTGCCGTCCCTGAAGGCTGCCGGCGAACTCAAGACCAAGCCCACCCAGCATTCGGTCAAGGAGCTGCGCTCCATCGGCATCCAGCCGGATATCCTGGTCTGCCGCACCGAGGTCCCCCTGCCGACCCCCGTCCGTGAAAAGCTCGCCCTCTTCTGCGACCTCGACGCGGAAGCGGTCTTCGAGTCGCGCGACGCCAGCTCCATCTACGAGGTGCCCGAGATGCTCGAGGCTCAGGGCCTGGCCCTGGAGGTCCTTGCTAGGTTGCGCCTTCCGGTCGGGCGTCCGGTCGACTGGAACGGCTGGGATCGCTTCGTGGAGCGCCTCAAGCATCCGGATCGCACGGTGAAGGTCGCCATCGTCGGCAAGTACGCGGATCTCTCGGATGCTTATCTCTCCGTGATCGAGTCCTTGCGCCATGCGGGGGCCGCCCATGGGGTCGGCATCGACATCCACTGGGTGCATGCCGATACCGAGGTCGAGGAGCAAGGAGCTGAGCCCTTCCTAGCGGAGATGAACGGCATCCTCGTGCCCGGCGGCTTCGGAGCCCGCGGGGTCGAAGGCAAGATTGCCGCCATTCGTTACGCCCGCGAGAAAGGCGTGCCCTACCTCGGACTTTGCCTCGGCATGCAGACGGCGGTGATCGAGTTCGCCCGTCACGTGGCCGGCCTGGAAGGCGCGAACTCGTCGGAAATCGACCCCGAGACCCCGTTCCCGGTCATCGACCTCTTGCCCGAACAGAAGGGCGTCGAAGACTTGGGCGGCACCATGCGTCTCGGCAGCTACCCCTGCCACCTCAAGCCCGAGACCCAGGCGCGCCGCGTTTACGGCGAAGAGACCATCACCGAGCGTCACCGCCACCGCTTCGAGGTGAACAACGCCTACCTGGCGGAACTTCAATCGAAGGGCTTGATCGTCAGTGGTACCAGTCCGGATGGCCGGCTGGTCGAGATCGTGGAGCTTCGCGACCACCCCTGGTTCGTCGCATGTCAGTTCCACCCGGAGTTCAAGAGTCGCCCCAACCGCCCCCACCCCCTCTTCATGGGCTTCGTGGAGGCGATGGCCTCTCACCGTCCATTGGGAGATACCCAAGCCATGGAAGCGAGGTAAGCCGTGATCGTTGACCGCGAAACGCTAATTCAACAGGCCCGGGAAGCTGCCCAGCGTGCCTATGTGCCCTACTCCCAGTTTCCGGTCGGGGCGGCGATGCTGACCGATCGCGGGGAGATCGTCACCGGCTGCAACGTCGAGAACGCCTCGTATCCGCTCACCATGTGCGCCGAGCGCACCGCCATCGGGGCCGTCGTCTCCCAGGGCGCCGGCAAGGTGGTGGCCGTGGCGGTTTCCGCCCCCAAGGCCAAGCCCTGTAGCCCGTGCGGGGCATGCCGCCAGGTGCTTTACGAGTTCAACCCCGACATGGAGGTCATCATGGATGCCGGCGACGCCGAGCCTGTGGTCTTGACGTTGGCGCAGCTCTTGCCGCACGGTTTCAACAACCTGTCGCTGGAGAACGTGTAATGGCGTCTACGGGGTTTCGTTCGGGCTTCGTGGCCATCGTCGGCCGGCCGAATGTCGGCAAGTCCACGCTTCTCAATAAGCTGATCGGCCAGAAGATCGCCATCGTCTCGTCCAAGGCCCAGACCACGCGTCACCGAATTCGGGGCGTCTTCAGCCGCGATCAGGCGCAGGTGATCTTCCTGGACACGCCGGGCATCCACAAGCCGCTTCACCTCTTGGGTGAGCAGCTGGTCAAATCGGCCGTCGACACCCTCTCCGAGGTGGACCTGGTCCTCTTCCTGGTCGATGGTCGCACGACGGCGGGGCGAGGCGATCGCTACGTCGCCGACCTCATTTCCCAGGTGAAGAAGCCGGTTCTCTTGGTCATGAACAAGCTGGACTCCGGCAAGGCCGAGCCCGAGGTCGAGGCGTCCTACCAGGAGCTCGGCGAGTTCGTGGGGACGCATGTCATCTCCGCGCTTTACGGCAAGGGCGTCGAACAGCTGATCAAGGACCTGATTGCCCGCATGCCCGAGGGCCCCGCCTACTACGACCCCGAGGAAGTCACCGACCAAACCGTCAGGACGCTCGCGGGCGAGCTGATTCGCGAGCAGGTCCTGCGCCTCACCTCCGAGGAAGTGCCCCACTCCGTGGCCGTGCGCGTCGACCAGTTCGAGGAGCGCGAGACCGGCCCGACCTACATCCACGCGACGGTCTTCGTCGAACGTGACAGCCAGAAGGGCATCATCATCGGGCATAAGGGCGAGATGCTCAAGAAGATTGGTACGCAGGCCCGCGAAGCCATCGCCAAGATGATGGACGGCAAGGTCTACCTCGAGCTTCACGTGAAGGTCCTTCCGAATTGGCGCAAGGAAGCCAGCGCGCTCAAGCGGCTCGGCTACATCGTGGACTAGCGCTTACACGTCACTCCCGCGCCCCATACTGTCACTGCCGCGCTCTCCTTTTCGTCACTCCCGCGAAAGCAGGAGCCCAGTGGATTCCCGCTTTCACGGGAATGACTCAAGGTTTCCGGCAATGACAGGAGTGACGGGAGCGGCCTGGTGACAGGCTTTCGGCCTCATGAGATAATACTGGGATGTCGACTTACCTCACGCAAGCCATCACCCTGAAGACCCACGCCGTCGGCGAGTACGACAAGATCTTGGTCTTGTTCACCCGCGAGCATGGGCTTCGCCGGGCCATGGCCAAGGGGGCGCGCCGCCCGCAATCCAAGCTCGGGGGGCGCTCCGAGCCTCTTTGCCATAACCAGTGGCAACTCGCCCACGGCAAGCGCATGGACGTGGTGACCCAGTGCGAGACGCTTAGCGCGCATCGGGCCCTGCGCACGGACTTCGACCGCTTGATGTCCGCCATGTACGTCGCCGAGGCCACCGGCGCCTTCATCGACGAGCTTCAGCCCTACCCGGAGGTCTTCGACGCCCTGGCGGCCATGCTCAAAGAGCTCGAAGCCACCGAATCGGTCGAACTCGCGGTCCTCTGGTACGAGCTTCGCCTTCTCGACCTCCTGGGCTACCGCCCCGAACTCGAGGCCTGCGTCTCTTGCGAGGCCGAACTCGGGGCGAGCTGCGGCTTTCATCCGGAGATGGGCGGGGGGCTCTGTGACGCCTGCTCGCCCATGATCCGCGGCATGCGCCTCATGCCCGGCACCCTGGCGGTCTTGAGGCTCCTCCTGGACATGCCCGAGCCTCCCCAGGGAGGCATGAGCGTGACCCCGGGGCTTCTGGCCAATGCCCGGGCGGCGACGCGCGAGGCGATCGCCTGCAGAACCGAGACAAGACTCAAGACGGTAGACCTCCTCTCCAGGCTCTGATTGGGCTATACTAGGGCTAGCAAGCTTGCTAAGCCCCGCGCCGCGGTGCGCCTCAACGAGGAGGAACGCCCATGATCGAAGCCCAATCCGCCCACGCCCCCTTCACGCTCAAGCCCCAGGAAGATCCCGACTGGGACGGTGCCCGAACTCGCCGCCTCGCCCTGCGCGTGCCCGGCGCGGAGTTCTGTCAGTCCACCGTGAGCTACCTGGCCAAGGACGAGTTCACCTACCATCGCTCCGACTTTGCCTACGAAGGACTCCTGGGCATCCTGGGCGGCGAGAACTGGAAGCTACTCGACCGCATCGGCTTCCAGCTCTTGGCGGACGGCGTTCCCGTCGTCTTCGAGCCGGCCGAGATCCATGCCACCCCCGACGTCGCGGAGTACCACTACTCCTGCCCGCTCGGCACGATGGCCGTCGATTACCGCCTCCTCGATCATGAGCCCTTCCTCTTCACGGCCCGCTACCGCTGGCTCGAAGCGCCCCGGACCAACGCCAAGCTGGAGCTGCTGCTCAAGCCCGTCTACGATATCCGGCACATGTACTACTTCTCGGATCCCGAGGGCCACCGGATCGGCAAGCACGAAGGCCGTCTCCTGACCGTGGGCTGCAACCGCTGGCTCGCGTTCGACGCCGATCGCGACTACGCCTTCCACGAGGAGCGCCATATCTGGGACCTCCTGTACCGCCTGGGTTCGGGCGATCGCGAGCGCTCGGCCAGTGACGTCGTCTTCAAGCGCGAGATGTTCCGGGGCGCCGAACTCGGCAAGCTCCGCTTCGCCTTCGGCGGCGCCACGGGCTCAGAGCACGGAGACGTCACGCTCTTCGTCTCGGGGGGCGTCTCCGAGGAGGAGGCCTCGTCTGCCCTCGCCTCCGGCAAGGCCAAGCATGTCGCGCTCGTCGCCGAGCAGGATCGCCGCTGGAACGAGCTGGCCAAGCGCCTGCCGACGTTGAGCCCGGAAGCCCGCGCGCGCATCTACGTCATGGCCGAGAAGTTCGGCATGCTCGCCGGCGATACGCATCTTCCCGAACAGGGAGGCTGGTGGTTCCGTCGCCCCTGGTTCCCGCCCCTCTTCGAGGGCTTCATGCATAACCATCGGACGCTGAAGCTCCTGGGCAAGGAAGCCGTCATGGAGGAGACCCTGCGCCAGGCCTTGCGCTACCAGGATCCCAAGTCGGGCCGGATTCCCGTGCGCTTCCCCGAGACCCAGGCCGACCTCGACCGCGTCTCCAAGACCGGAGCGCTGCCCGCCGAGTACTACCACTCGTCGGACGTCGGCTTGCTGATGTTCTCCTGGCTCGCGGAGGTCATCAACGACCTCAAGGACGCGGAGCTGCTCGATGCCCTCTACGAGAACTTCCTGAAGCTTTACGCGGCCTTCCGTTCCGAGGAGCCGCGTCCGCGTCAGGGCGACCCCGTGCTCTCGGCCAACGGCCTCTTGATGAGCGTGCCCAGCCATTCCTGGATGAACGGCAAGCGCCGCATCAAGGTGGAAGGGCTTGCGGTCGGCGACCTGCCGCAGCGTATCGACCGGACCTGGCAGGAAGAAGCCGTCAAGAAGTACATGGATGGGCATACGGCCTGGGACCTTTACCAGTACCCCGTGACCTACCTGCCCGAGATCAACGCCCGCTGGATCCGCATGTTGGAAGTGGGCGAGTTGCTCGCCCTGCGCAAGCATGACGATCGTCTCTACGAGGAGCTGATTGGCGTGCGCAAGCTCGCGGTCGGCAACTACAAGAAGGTCTTCTGGAACGCGGGGACGGGCTTCCTTTACAACCTGATCACCCAGAACGGCCGTCCGGACCCGATGCCGACCGCGCCGGGCCTGGAAGCCCTCGTCCTCCTGGGCAAGCGCGTCTTCACGCGCCAGGACATGGAAGCCGCATGGCAGGTCGTTCGCGAGAGCCTGCTCGTCAACGCCAAGCAAGGCGAGAAGCGCGTGCCCTTCGGCGTTCTGGCCAAGGACTCCAAGGAGCGCATCTTCTACGGCGACGGGCAGTACCACGAGGCCGTCTGCTGGCCGCGTGAAACTCCCTACCTGGTCAGCCTCCTCCGGGAGCTTGGCGAGACCGCCCTCGCGGAGGAGATCCTGGCGGCGAACCTCCTGCATCAGATGGAAGAAAGCGTTGTCTTCTATCATCAGGAGATGCTGAGCCTTCCGGAAGGTGGCAACGCGACGCCCGGCCCGCGGGCGATGGACCCCGTGCCGGTCAAGAACCCCATGCAATGGGTTTCTCAGTTCTGCGACGTCTACCTGCCTGAATGAACAACCTCGACTGGTCCAAGGCCTTCTACAAGTCCGGCGCCATTGCCCTGACCATGCTGATCGCGTATGCGATCTTCCAGGCGGCGGCGTACTTCGGAGATGTCTTGACCATTCTGGTCGGGTCGATGTTGCTGGCCTACGTGCTCCAGCTTCCGGTCGATCCGCTGTCACGCTGGATGCCGCGCTGGCTCGCGGTGGGCGTGGTCGTCATTGCCTTCCTGGTGCTGGTCTCGATGATCGGGGCGATCGCCGTTCCCATGGCCGTGGACCAGCTCCGCCTGCTGCTCGCGAACCTGCCCAGCGAACTCGACCGCGTGCAGGGTCAGCTCGACCTCATGCAAGCGGCTCTGGCCAAGCGGAACATCGAGGCCGAACTCAAGCTCCAGGGCTGGATCATGCCGCGCCTCGAGGGCTGGAGTCAGCAACTGGCGGGGCAGATCCCGAGCATCCTGATGGGGTCCTTCGCCTCGTTCTTCAGCGGGGCGATGCTCATGGTCAGCGCGTTCTACTTCCTCAAGGACGGGCCGCGCCTGCGCCAGGGCCTCCTGGGAGTCCTTCCCCGCCGCTTGCAGGCTCAGGTCGAGTTCTTCTTCGAAGAGCTCGATCACGGCCTCAACCGCTATGTCCGCGGCCAGGTGCTCAATGCGTCGGTCGTCCTCATCGCGGCCACGATCACGCTCCCCTTGTTGGGCATGAACTACGGCCTCATCGGCGGGGTCGTCTGGGGCGTGGCCGAGGTGATCCCCTACTTCGGCACCTACGTCGGAGTCACGACCGTTCTGGTGCTGGCGGCCCTGCAGGGCGGCATCCTCATCAAGGTGCTGGTCGCCGCCCTCATCATCTGGTGGACCAAGGACAATATCATCGCACCGCGCGTCATGAGCCATACGACGGGGCTTCACCCCATCTTGATCATCCTCGCGGTGCTGGCGGGCGGCAAGGTCGCAGGACTCCTGGGCGTCTTGCTGGCCATTCCGCTGAGCACGGTGCTCTGGACGGCGGGGCGCCTCTGGCTGCTCAAGCAGAAGCAGCGTGAGGATGCGGCGCTCGAATCCGAGCCCCTCGCCGAGAAGCCGGCGGACGCCTCGAGCGTCTGAAGCAAACCACGTTGAAGGCCTGTCTCACCCGAGTGAGGCAGGCCTTCTATGTGTCGTCACTGACGAGCTAGCGTTCGGCCCAGAGCACGATGCCGCCGTTGTAGGGGGCGATCCCGCGTCCCAGGGGGGTCGTGAGAGCGGTGGCGAGCTGCTCGCGCGTGATGGTGATGGGACCGTCGGCGAGCGGGTCGTTCAGGCTGATGCGGTTCCCCTCGGCCTTGGTGACGACGGCGAAGTGCCCGCCATTGACCGGATGCGCCAGCTGGGAGGAATAGGCCGGCGTGGGATTGACGTTGACGATGGCGAGTGTCCCCGGCCGATCCATGGCCTGGAGGATGGCGTCGGCGCCACCGCGGACGATCCGGCTCTGAAGGCCGAAGCGGGCGGCCGCTCGGGGGAACTGGGCCGGGTAGGTCCAGCTCTGGTCGTCGTCGATTCCCGTCATCTCGAGGCGAATCTGCCGAACCAGTTGCTTCACCGAGGGAGTCTCGACCTTGCCGAAGGCCTTCAAAACCATGGCGAGGGAGGTGGGGCCGCAGTTGGCGTTGTTGAAGGGCGTGACCTCGGGGTTCCAGCGCGGATGCGTGTACTGGGTGATGAAGAAGGACTCGGCCGTGAGCGGCGGAAGCATGGCCGGGGCGGCGGAGCTGACGGTTCCACATCCCATCAGGAGACCCAGAGAAAGTAGCGCTGTGGTTGCCTTGATCCGCATAAGCCCCGCGTAGTCCTCATTCTAGCCGTTGCTTACTGCTTCATGCCTCGCCAGGCCAGGGTTTTAACCGCTCGGGATTAACATTATGTAAACCGCTCTAGGGCTTGACTGAAATGGTTAACTTCGGTTAAGATATGGAAACGTTCACAATTGACAAGTACGTGCGTGACTTCTGGTGAAGCCTCGGGAACCCAGAAGGGGACCCGTGAGGGGAAAGCCCTCGAGGGTTCCCGGGATTGGTCTGCGAGGCGCCGAAGTTTCGCGTACAGGTACTCGCGTAGATGCGCGAGTGGAAGTGCTGGAGGTGGTTGAGTATGGCAACGGAGCCGAAACTCCCCGCATACATCCGCAAGCTGCCCCGCAAGGGGATGAAGCCCATGTTTCCCGCCCCCGTGCCGAAGCCCGTGGTTCGCTCTGTCGACTACGGTTTGGTCAATCGAGGAGATCGCGGAGACTCGGATCGGAGCTCTTGGAGGAGCCATCGGGACCTCTAGGGTCCCGCGCTCAAACTGCAAGAAGGCCCTGCGTGAAGCAGGGCCTCTTTGGTTTTTTAGGGGGGTTATCTGACGGCGGGAAGGCCGCGCAGGGCGGCGATCGCCCCACTCATGTCCTTCACGCCGAAAACGGCGCTTCCGGCTACCAGCACGTCCGCACCGGCCTCGATCACGCGGGGAGCGGTTTCGGGGGTGATCCCGCCGTCGACGGCAATCCGGCAATCCAGCCCGCGCTCTTTGATCCAGCTGCGAAGATTGCGAATCTTGTCGAGCACCTGCGGGATGAAGCGCTGGCCGCCGAAGCCCGGGTTGACGCTCATGACGAGGACCTGATCGAGGTCGTCGAGCACGTAGCGCAGGACGTCCTCCGAGGTCGAGGGATTGAGGGAGACTCCGGGCTTCGCGCCCAGTTCCTTGATGGCATGGACCGTCCGGTGAAGGTGCGGGCAGGCCTCGGCATGCACCGTGATCCAGTCCGCGCCGGCCTTGCGGAAGTCCGCCAGGTAGGGCTCGGGGGGCTGGATCATCAGGTGGACGTCGAAGGGAAGGCGGGTATGCGGGCGCATGGCGGCGATCACCGGCGGCCCGAAAGTGAGGTTCGGGACGAAGTGGCCGTCCATGACGTCGAGGTGGATCCAGTCGGCGCCCGCGGCTTCGACGCGCGCGAGCTCGCTCGCGAGGTTGGCGAAGTCGGACGAGAGCATGGAGGGGGCGACGAGCACGTTTGAGGTCATGGAGTCTTCCTCTTGGCGGCGGGGGAGGGACTGATCTCATCGAGGCGTGACAGCGCGACGCCGGCGGCCTGCTGCTCCGCGGCCTTCTTGCTGGCGCCGCGTCCCGTCCCCAGAATTCGGTCCAGGACGTCGACCTCGACGATGAAGACATGCTGGTGCTGGGGGCCTTCGCCACCGATGACCCGGTACTGGGGCAGGACGCCGAAGCGCTCCTGGGTGGCTTCCTGGAGGAGGGCCTTGAAGTTCTCGGCGCCGGGATCCTGGATGGCGGCGTCGAGATCGGCCGCGAGATGCGTCTCGACGAGGCGGACCAGCGTCTCCCAGCCGTAGTTCTGGTAGATGACCGCCAGGAGGGCCTCGTAGGCGGCAGCGACCGTCCCGACCTTGGCGGCCCCGCCGCTCTTGCGTTCGGCCGTGCCCATGCGTAGGTAGGCACCGAGATTGATGCCCTGGGCGACCTTTGCCAGGGTGGCGTCGGCCACGACCCGCGCGCGGATCTTGGTGAGCACGCCTTCGCTCGCCTGAGGCAGGCGCTCGAAGAGCAGGCCGCTCACGGCGAGCTTGAGGACGGCGTCTCCGAGGAACTCGAGGCGCTCGTAGTTGGGGCCGTCGCCCGCCGACGAGTGGGTCAGGGCCTCGACGAAGCGAGGCTCGGCCTCCGGGATTTCCGGGAGACCGAGCTTCTCGAGGAGTTCCGGGATTGGCTTAGCCATTCCAGCGCTTGAAGATCAGGCTGACGTTCTGACCGCCGAAGCCCAGGTTGTTGGACATGGCGTACTCGGCCTGGGCCTGGCGCGCCTGGTTGGGGATGTAGTCCAGGTCGCACTCGGGATCGGGCGTCTGGAGGTTGATGGTGGGAGGCAGGACACCTTCGTGGAGGGCCATGATGGTGGCGATCGCCTCGACGCCGCCCGCCGCGCCCAAGAGGTGACCCGTCATCGACTTGGTGCTCGAGATGGGCAGTTGCTTGGCGCGCTCGCCGAAGAAGGTCTTGTAGGCCTGGGTCTCGGTCTTGTCGTTGAGGTTCGTGGACGTGCCGTGCGCGTTGACGTAGCCGATCACCTCGGGGCCGATGCCCGCGTCGCGGGAGGCCATCTCCATGGCCCGGACGAGGCCTTCGCCTTCGGGGCCCGGCGAGGTGATGTGGTAGGCGTCGCCCGTGAGGCCATAGCCGACGATCTCGGCCAGGATGCGGGCGCCCCGCTTCTGGGCGTGCGATAGGGTCTCGAGGATCACGATGCCGGCGCCTTCGCCCATGACGAAGCCGTCACGGGTCGCGTCGAAGGGACGCGAGGCCTGCGCGCCCGCTTCGTTGTTGGTCGAGAGGGCCTTGGCGGCGTTGAAGCCCGCAATGGCGGTCGAGCAGATGGTGGATTCGGCACCGCCTGCGATCATGACGTCGACTTCGCCGCGCTGGAGGCGGTGGAAGGCGTCACCGATGGAGTGGCCGCCGGTGGCACAGGCGGAGACTTGGCAGAGGTTGGGGCCCTTGGCGCCCAGGTGAATGGCCACGTTGCCGGCCGCCATGTTGACGATGGTCTGGGGGATCAGGAAGGGGCTGACCCGGTCCGGGCCCTTGGCCCCGAGCGTGAGAATCTGTTCTTCGAGGACGTCGAGGGCGCCCATGCCCGAGCCGATGAAGACGCCGACCCGTTCAGGCTGAAGCGTCTGGATATCGAGGCCCGCATGCTCCCAGGCCTGCTTGGCGGCGGCGATGGCGAACTGCGCGAAGCGCGCGGTTCGCTTGGCGTCCTTGCGGTCCATGTAGGCGGTGGGGTCGAAATCCGGCACTTCACCGGCAATCTGGGTGGCGTTCTTGGAGGCGTCGAAGCGGGTGATGGGGCCGATGCCGCTCTTTCCTTGCTTCATGCCTTCCCAGGTCTTGGTCAAGTCCGCTCCCAGGGGGGAGAGGGCACCGAGCCCGGTCACGACGACGCGTGATTTCATGACGTCCATATCTCCGATCTATGTATAAAGGCGGCCGCGCAACCTCCGGCGTTCGTGCCGATAGCCGGCACCGGGGCGTTGGGCGACACCGAGAACCCTCATTTTACCGTACGGCGTGAGGTGGCGCCATGGAGAATGCCCGGGCCGAGGCCCGGGCAAAAAGGAGACGAGCCCCGGTTCTTGGCGTCCTGCCGGAAACCCGGCAGGCGCGTTTTGGAAGGGGCTTAGGCCGGCTGGTGCGACTTGATGTAGTCGAGGACCGCGCGGACCGTGGTGAGCTTCTCGGCATCCTCATCCGGGATCTCGACCTCGAACTCCTCCTCGAGGGCCATGACGAGCTCGACGGTGTCGAGCGAGTCGGCGCCGAGGTCCTCGGTGAAGCTGGACTCGGTGGTGACTTCCTCGGCGTTCACGCCAAGCTGCTCGACGATGATCTTCTTGACCTTTTCAAAGAGTTCTTGCTCGGACACGTTTATTCCTCCATTGTTGGCTGACAATCGCGTTTACATATCCATGCCGCCGTCGACGTTGAAGACCTGCCCGGTGATGTAGGATCCCTCCGAGGCGAGGTAAACGACGAGCGACGCGACTTCTTCCGGCTCCCCGAAGCGGGCGAGCGGGAGATTCTTGAGGTAGTCGGCCTGGGTGCCTTCGGGCAACTGGGCCGTCATCTCGGACTTGATGAACCCCGGGGCCACCGCGTTGACCAGGACGTTCCGGCTGCCCAGCTCCTTGGCCATCGACTTGGTGAACCCGATGATCCCCGCCTTCGAGGCGGCGTAGTTGGCCTGGCCGGCGTTGCCCATGAGGCCCACGACCGACGAGATGTTGATGATCCGACCCGAGCGCTGCTTCATCATCGGTTTGGCCACGGCCTTCGAGACGAGGAAGACGCTCTTGAGGTTGGTGTCGATGACCCGATCCCAGTCCTCCTCGGTCATCCGGAGCAACAAGCCATCGCGGGTGATTCCGGCGTTGTTGACCACGATGTCGATCTTGCCGCCCCACTCCATGAGCTGGGCGAGAAGCTGTTCGACCGCCTCGGCCTGGGCGACGTCTCCCTTGAGGGCGATCGCGTCGCCACCGGCCGACCGGATGGCTTCCACCACCTCATCGGCGGCGGATTGATTCGAGACGTAATTGACCGCAACACGGGCTCCCGCCTTGGCGAGCGCCTCGGCAATGGCACGTCCGATGCCGCGGGACCCGCCCGTGACCAATGCTACTTTACCGTCTAAGTGTTTCATCTGACAACTGCCTGCTTCAAACTGGTTCTGCGTGTTCGACGTTGCCCGTCCTGGCGCCGCAAGGCGGCGCGAAACCGGCTCGGGGGCAAGGTTGAGCGCTTAGCGGGACTATGGGGTGACCGAGCCGCCAACCGGTGCCGCGAGGGCGTCCAGCGTCTTGCTCAGGCTTTCCGGGTCCTCCACGTTGAAGGTCGGAATCTTGCGATCGAGTTTCTTGACCAGGCCGGAGAGCACGCGGCCGGCGCCCAGTTCGACGAAGCCCTCGGCTCCGTTGTCCAGGGCCTGGCGCATGGCATCCGTCCAGCGGACGGGGCTCGCGAGCTGGGCCGAGAGCTTGGCCGCGAACGCAACCGCTTCCTGGGTGGCCTGAGCGTCAACGTTGGTCAGGACCGGCACGTCGGCGCGCTGCCACGGAGCCTCGTTGAGGGCCTGCGTGAGATCCGCCGAGGCCACTTCCATGAGGGGCGAGTGGAAGGCTCCTGCGACCGAAAGCGGAACGACGCGCTTGGCGCCGGCTTCCGAGGCCTTCTCCGAGGCGTAGCCCACTCCCGCGAGGGTACCCGAGATCACGAGTTGATCGGGGGAATTGTAGTTGGCGATGACCACGGTCTCGGGCGAGTCCTTGCAGATCGCTTCGAGCTTAGCGGCCTCGAGGCCGAGGACGGCCGCCATGGTGCCCTTTTCGGCCTTGGCCATCAACTGGCCGCGAAGCCGGACGATGCGCAGGGCGTCGGCGAAAGAGAGCGCGCCCGAGGCGGCAAGCGCCGAGTACTCGCCGAGCGAGTGACCAGCCATCCATGTGGCCGCGGGGCCACCCTGCTCGCGGTAGACCCGGTAAGCGGCCATGGAGGTCACGAAGAGGGCCACCTGGGCGTTATCGGTCGAGCGCAGGTCGTCCTCGGGGCCTTCCCAGCAAAGCTGGCGCAGGGGCATGCCGGTGATCTGCTCGGCTTCTTCGAAGGTCTTCATCGCGGTGGGGAAGGCCTCGGCGAGGGCGCGCCCCATGCCGACGGCTTGCGACCCCTGGCCGGGGAAAAGCATGACGAGTTTCATCTAGTCCTCCTGCGAAACGGGGCCCGCGGTCCAGCGAACGATGCTGGCCGCCCAGGTCAGTCCCGAGCCGAAGCCGACCATGCAGACGGTATCCCCGGCCTTGATCCGGCCGGAATGAACCGCTTCCGCGAGGGCGATCGGCACAGTGCCGGCCGAAGTATTGGCCCGCTGGTCGATGTTGACGATCATCTTGTCCATGGTCAGGCCGAGGCGCTTGGCGACCGCTTCGATGATCCGGGCATTGGCCTGGTGAAGCACGAAGTGGTCGATCTGATCGAGTTCGAGTCCGGCGAGGCGTGCCGCTTCCGTGATCGACGGGGGGACCTTCTCGACGGCGAACTTGTAGACTTCCTTGCCCTTCATCGTGACGTGGTGGCCGCCCGATTCGGCGCGCTCACCCGAAGGAGGCACGCGCGAGCCGATGGGAATGGTGATGAGATCCGAACGCGATCCGTCGGCGCCCATCAGGTTGGACAGGATGGCGTTCTCGCCGCCGGCGCGCAGGACGACGGCGCCCGCGCCGTCTCCGAAGAGCATGCCGGTGCCGCGATCGCGGAAGTTGGTGAACTTGCTCAGCAAATCACCACCGACCACCAGGGCCGTGCGGTACATGCCGGTCATCAGGAACTGCTGGGCCACGATGAAGGCCTGGACGAAGCCGGTGCAGGCGGCTTCCATGTCGAAAACCGCGGCGCGCGGGGCTCCGATTGCATGCTGGATCAAGGCCGAGGTGGCGGGCATGAGCATGTCGGGAGTGGAGGTGCCGACGATGATCAGGTCGATCTCGGAGGCGGGGATGCCGGCGTGGGCGATCGCCTGCTGGCAGGCCGGGATGGCGAGATCCGAAAGGGCCTGGTCCTCGCGCGCGATATGGCGCTGGCGGATGCCCGTCCGTTCGACGATCCACTCATCCGAGGTGTCCATGTAAGCCAGCAGGTCGGCGTTGGTCATGACCTGCTCGGGAACGTAGGAGCCGCAGCCGAGAATCTCGACGGGCTGGAGGGTTTGAACCATCTTTATACTCATCCAACCGGGAGACCCGGTTTGCTTTCTAGTTAGGGGAAGGCGATCCTTCCGCGGGGGTCAGGTGGTCGGCAATCACGGCCACGGTCCCGCCGACGACGGCTTCCTTTGCCACGCGAATGGCATTGGCGACTGCGTACGCACGACTGGATCCATGTCCGATGATACAGACCCCGTTCACTCCGAGCAACAGCGCCCCCCCGTATTCGGCCGGATCGATTCGACGCTTGAAGCTCCGTAACGCTTGCCGCATGAGCCATGCGCCCAGTTTGGCTTTGAGGCCTCCGGCCATGACGGCTTCCGTGAGGAGTGTCTGGAAAAGTTCGGCGAAGCCCTCGGCGCTCTTGAGGACGACGTTGCCCACGAAGCCGTCGGTGACGACCACGTCGGCGTTGCCGCGGGTCATGTCGCGGCCTTCGACGTTGCCGATGAAGTTGATGCCGGGCGTCTCGGAAAGCAGGGTATAGGTGGCCTGAGCGAGCTCGTTGCCCTTGCCGGGCTCTTCGCCGATGTTCATGAGGCCGACGCGCGGAGCGGCGACCTTGAGGACCTGCTGGGCGTAGACCTGGCCCATGATGGCGAATTGCTGAAGGTAAGCGGGTTTGCAGTCGGCGTTGGCGCCGACGTCGATCAAGAGGCAGGGGCCCTTGAGGGTGGGAAGAACGACGCCGATGGCGGGTCGCTCGATTCCCTTGATGCGGCCGAGGCCGAGGAGGGCGGCCGACATGGCGGCTCCGGTGGATCCCAGCGCAACGACCGCCTGGGCTTCCCCGCGCTTGACGAGGGCCATGGCCACGTTGATCGAGGCGTCCTTCTTTTTGCGGACGGCCGTGGCGGCTTCGTCCATGCCGATGACCTCGGAAGCGTGGACGATTTCCAGCGAGTGAGTGGGGACGTGATCGGGGGCCCCGTGAAGGGCGAGTTCGGCTTGGAGGCGCGCGGCGTCTCCCACCAGGATGAGCTGGAGGGAGGGGTCGGCTTTCAAAGCAGAAAGCGCCCCTTTGACGAGCTCACCGGGGGCGTAGTCACCCCCCATGGCGTCGATCGCGATGCGGGCAGACATGCTCGTCAAAAGGGCGCTAGCGATTGCTTACTCAGCGACCGCGAGAACCTGCTTGCCGTTGTACTGGCCGCAAACCTGACAAACGGTATGGGGCAGCTTGGGGGACTTGCAGTTCTTGCAGGCGGTGAGGTTAGGGGCTTCGGCCTTCCAGTGGGAGCGGCGATGACCCTGCTTGGAGCTTGAGGTCTTCTTCTTGGGTTGTGCCATGGTTCTAGGAATCCTCCTCGGTCGTCCGGCTTAATAGGGCTTCCAGCTTCTGCCACCGGGGGTCCACCTGGGACGCGTCCTTCCCGAAGGTCGGTGCGCAACCGCAGAGTTTCCGGCTGGGAAGGCTGAGCAGCAAATGCTGCCGCAACAAGTCGGAGAGATCGAGGTCGCCGGTCGCAGGGACCGCCTCGTCCACCTCCAACGTTTCGGTGGGCGACTCCGCCACCTCCAACATCTCGTCGACGTCAAATCTGAGGGCGGTGGGCACCGGTCCCAGACAGCGATCGCAGACCAGCTCGGCCTCGGTCTTTAACGTCCCTTGAATATGGAGATACCGATCGTCTACCGTCCGGCTGATGGCGACCTCCCCCTCCAGCGGGCGGGTAAGGCGGCCAAGATCCGTTGGGAAGTCGACGGGCTCGCGAAACGAAAGGTGAGTCGTCTTCTCCGGGGCCTGCATCAGGGTTTCCACGCGAAGCAGCATAAAAACCTCCTTCCACAGGCAACCCGGCCAGTATAGCACGGGGCGAAGCTTTGTCAAGGCTTAGCCCCGCGTTAACCGGGCTTTAGCCGCGGCTCCGTTCCTTGAGCGCGCGCTCGATATCCCGCTTGGCCTCCTTGGCCTGCAAGGCGTCGCGCTTGTCAAAGAGCTGCTTACCCTGGGCCAGCGCGAGTTCGACCTTGGCCCAGTCGCCGTGCCAGTAGAGCTTGAGCGGGATCAGGGTCAGGCCCTTCTCCTTGGTCTTGCCGATCAGGCGGCTGATCTCGCTCTTGTGGAGTAGGAGTTTGCGGGCCCGCAGCGGGTCGTGGTTGTAGCGGTTGCCCATGGTGTACGGGGCGATATGCATGTGGTAGACCCAGACCTCGCCGTTTTCCACGCGGGCAAACGAGTCCAGCAGGCTGACCTTGCCCATGCGCAGGCTCTTGACCTCGGTGCCGGTCAGGGAGATGCCGGTCTCGATCCGGTCAAGAATGTGGTACTCGTGAAACGCCCGCCGGTTCTCGGCGATCATGCGTCCCTTGGCGTTCGGATTGGCCATGGTGCTTCCTCGAAATGCCCGTCCCGCCTCATCCTCGGCCAATTCGGCGCGCTTGATTCGGAGGGTAAAGCTTGCTAAAATAGCTCCGGTTCTCCTCGACGGTTCGGGCGCGCTCCCGGCGTCACGACGGGAGAAGCAATCGAGAGGAGCGATACGGAGTGTTCGTCCTATTATCGGGTCTTCTCGCCGCCGCTGCAAGTAGCCTGCTCTTGGGCTGGTCCCTGGCCCGGCCGCGACCGTCGCGGCTTCGGGACGCCGTGAGGCTCGTTCCCGTGACCCCATGGTCAGGCCTCGGGTCCGGTCGGCGCTTGTCTCGCTTCCGCCTTCATGCGGCCGATCCCACTCTTTCGATCATGGGCCTTAGCGCTCACGTCGAGGCCTTCGGGCTCGACGCCCTGCCGCGCCCCAGTCTCAAAACGGCGGTTCGCGTCGGCTTCGGCGACGACCTGCCTCGTCAAGCGGTTCGCGACGTCCAGGGTGCCGAACTCATCGTCGAACTCGAACTCGCCGGTGAGGCGCTGGATCTCAAAGGCCTTCACGCCGCCACCGTCGAGGTAAGCTGGCAGACCTACGGCCGTCATGGCTGGCAACCCGGTGGGACCACCCTGGTCGTGCCTTTGGGCCGCGCCGAACAGCCGGCACTGCCGACCCCACTGGGCGACGCCTCGGTCCTGCCGGTTCCCACCCGCCTGGTGGTTCCGGGGGATGACCTCGCGGCCATCGTGGCCGGGGCGATCGCTGGCCGCATGCGCCCCGGCGATTGCCTGGCCATCTCCGAATCCGCCCTGGCCATCTCCGAGAACCGCCTGGTCTGGCCCCGCTGGTCCCGGGATCCCAGCCGCGCCGCCCGCTTGCTCGCGCGCGCCTTCCCCGTCGCAAGCTCCCTGGCCACGCCTCACGGCATGCAAGCTGCCATCGATGAAATCGGCCTTCCCCGCCTCCTCCTCGCCTTCGCCCTGGGCGCCCTCACCAAGATCCTGGGAATCCGGGGCGTCTTCTACCGCGTGGCGGGCTGGCGGGTCGCGTTGATCGACGATGTGGGCGGCTCGCTGCCCCCGTTCGACCGGGCGATCGTTCTGGCCCCTCGTTCGGCCAAAGCCTTCGTGGCCGAGATTGCCCGCCGCTGCGGCGCGGAAGCCGCCGTGGTCGACGCCAACGCTTTGGGCGTTCGCGTGCTCGCGGCCACCCCCGGGGTGGACGTCTCGCGTCTCGTGGAAGCCCTCGCCGGCAATCCGCACGGTAACGGCATCGAGCGCACCCCCATCGTGAGGGTCCGCTGGTCCCAGCCGGTCGAGGGACTTCCGGCTCTCGCGAAGGAGGGTGCGCCGTGCTGATTCGCCCCGTCCGCTTCCCCGACCTGCCGGTCTTGCGCTCCCTGGTCAGCGACGTGATCGCCGAGGCGCGGGAGCAGCGCGGGGTGGACCTCGCGAGTCAGTTTTCCCATTGGCACCAGATGAGCCCGCTGCTGCGGCCCAGCGCGCGCTCGGTCAAGCTTTCGGGAGCGCGAGGGGCCATCTACCCGCTGGCGCGAGTGCTGACGCTTTTCCCCAATCCTTATCAGCACGTCTTCAACCTGCATGTCGCCGAGGAGAACGGGGAGGTCGTCGGCTTCATCCAGACGACTCCGGCCAATCGCGACCAGTCCCGCTGGCATGTCGATTACCTGGCCGTCAGCTCCGAGCGACGCGGGCAAGGTATCGCCCAGGCGCTTCTCGATTACACCTTCGAGCATCACTTGGGGGTCAAGAGCTTCACCGTCGAGATCGATACGCGAAACCTCGCCGCTATCGGCCTTTTCACCCGGAAGGGCTTCCGCCGTTACGCCACGGTGCATTACTTTCAGCTTCCCCAAGACAAACTGGCGGGCGTCGGCTCCGTCCAACCGCCCAAGGGGCTGCGGCCCTACAGGGCCAAGGATGCGGCGGGCCTGTTGCAGCTGCATAATGCATGCACTCCCTCGCCGATGCGCATGATCGACGCGCGGAGCGTGGGGGATTTCGAGGTCGGCCTGGTCGAGCGAACGCTGGGTCGCTGGCGTTGCAAGCTGGGAATGTTCGAGGAGATGCGCTACGTGGTGACGGACGAGCGGCAGCGCGTGATCGGCTACTTGCGCCTGACCGCGCAGCTGCGCTCCGATCCGCATACCATCGACCTGCTGGTGCATCCCGGCTATGACGACCTCGCCGAGCCGCTTCTACGCTACGGGCTCTCGAAGCTCCGGGAGTACGGATCCCAAGGCGTCCTGGCCTGGGTGCCGGATTACCAGCCCGCCAAGATGGGGGCCCTCGAGCATGCGGGGTTCAGCTTGTTGACGGCCCATCATCTCTTCGTGCGAGACAGCCTTTTGACGATTCGCATGCCGTCGCGTTCCGTGGCCGCGGTCGAGGACAGCGCCTTCAAACCCGCGTTCTACGAGCCGTTCGCCGGCGAAGGTTAATCGGGCGTCCCGCGATTCTCCAGCCAGCTCACGATCTCGTCGAGGCGCTCGGCCAGTTCCCCCACATCCCGGAGCACCATGACGGCCCCGGCCGCTTCGAGGGTCGGCCCCGCAAAGCCGCCGCTGAGGACGGCCACGGTCGGCATTCCCGCCTTTGAGGCCGCTTGGACGTCATAGGGAGTGTCTCCGACGACGAAGGCCTCGGCGGGTGAGACGTTCAGCTTGTCCAGGGCTGCCAGGAAGAGGTCCGGTTCGGGTTTGGTGCGCGCCACGTCCGAGGCCGTGGTCACGGCCGTGAGCAAGGAGGCGACGTCCATCAAGGCGATGTAGCGCTCAATTTCGACGCGGTTGGCCGACGAGGCGAGGGCGATCGCCAGGCCCTTCTGATGCGCCGCGTCGAGGGCTGCCCTCGCCCCTGCGAAGGGAGCGGCCTTGGCTCCGATGACCTTGTAGATCTCGCGCTTGCGGTCGCGGATGGCGTCGCGTCCCGCGGGGTCGAGGTCCGGGGCCAGGCTTTGCACGTAGGTATCCGAGCCCATGCCGACGTAGCGGAGGAGGTCGGCGTCGTCGAAGTCCTTGTACGGCTTGAAGGCTTCCTTCCAGGCCTGGATGTGAAGCATGTTGTTGTCCATGAGCGTGCCGTCGACGTCGAAGAGCACGGCGCGGATCATGGCGTCGTTCCTCCGGCGAGTCCGGGGCCGCGTTCCATGAGGTACTGGAGGGCGGGGCTCAGCCAGGTGGCAAGGACGCTGGTCTTCAAGGTGTCCTGGATGACGGGAATCTGTTGAAGCAGGGGAAAGTGCGCGACGAAGAGCATCGGCAAGAGCAGCACGCCGGCACCGACGACCAGTCCGAAGACGCCGCCGAGGATCCGGTCGGCGAGGATCAGGGGGGTATAGCGGACGCCGATGCGCATGACGACGCCCAGCGTGTTGATAATGACGAAGGCTCCGAGCCAGACGATGAGGGGGCGCATGATGGACGCCATGGCCATGTCGGTCGGCAGCAGGGCGTCGACGACGGGGCCGCCCCAGGTTTGGTGTTGCCATGCCATGTAGGAGGCGATCAGGACGGCGATCGCCCCGATGCCCGTGCGGATCAGCCCGGTGGCCAGCCCTCGAAGCAAGTTGTAGGCGAGGATCACGAACCCCACGATGTCGATGGCGCTAAGCGTCATCCTTCATCCTTTCCCGCACGGCGTGGACAATGCCCGGTTCAGCAGGTACCATGCCCATCATGAACACGCAACCACGCCCTCTCAAGGATACCCCGATGATTTCCGTGAAGCAACTCTTGGGCCAGTCGTTGGCTCTCCTTCGTGCGCATCCCGTCCTGCTCTTCCCCCCGCTGGCGGCGGATATCCTGATTGCCATGGTGGCTCCAGGCCGCGGGCCTGGCGGCTTTGGGGGCATGGTGCTCGCCGCGCTCATCCAGCTGGCCATCATGGCCGGGTGGCTTACGATGATCGCAAAGGTGAGCTTCGGGGAGAAGGCGACCTGGGACGATTTTTTCACCAGCATCGGGAGGCATTTCTGGAGCTTGATCGGCGGTGGCTTCAATCAGATCTTGCTCATGCTGGCCATTGGCTTCCCCATGTTGATCGTGGCGGCGCTTTGGATTGGCCAAGCCGGCGCGACGCGCCTGGAAACCGAGCTGCGCCCCTTTCTCGACGGCAAGGCGGACGTTTCCACCATCGCACAGGCTTTGAGCCCTGAATCGATGCAGGTGGCGAGCCAGCTGACGATGGTTGGGTTGCTCTGGTTCCTGGCGTTTGCCGTGATGAGCTTCGTGCTGATCTTCTGGCAGCAGGCGGTCGTCCTGCGTCATATGCGCTGGCTGCCGGCGTGGCGCGAGAGCTGGACCGTAGTGAAGTCGAACTTCAAGGGGACGATGGCGCTGGTGACGGTCGTCAGCTTGGCGCAGGGGGCGGCGATCGCCTTGGCCTTCCTCTTGCCTCAACTGGGCATGGTTGCGGCGGCCTTGGCGGCTGTGGGCTTGCTCTTGGCTCGGGTTTACGCCTCGGTGGCCACCACGCGCTTCTACATGGCCGCGGTCGACGTGAGTGCCGAGTCGCTCAAAACGAGCGACGAAACGCCGCCGTCGCCGAAAGGTCCCCAGGCCTGAGGGCATCGTCGACCCAGCCGCGGCATTCCAATGAGAGCCCGCCGCGGCTGACGGCGGCGCGCCACGAGGTGATGCCGCTCGTTTCGGCCCAGAGCAGGTGGCTGTCGCCCTCTAGCTTGAGCCCCCAGTAAGCCCAGGTCCCGCTGAGGACGAGTTCGGCGCCGAAGCCGACGTTCGGATCTCCGCGCAAGCCCGGGGTGAGCGTGACGTTCCATGGGTTTTGCGGGGCGGGCCACGTTCCCTTCCAGGATGGTTGAAAGATGATGATGGGTTGCCCGTTGAGGATGCGGGTGATCCATGCTTCCCATGCGGGGCCTCGGGATCCGGCTTTGGGGCTGGTCTCCTCCGGCGCCGGGGGGGCGACGACGTCGGGCTCGGGGGGCGGCGCTTCGGGCAAGAGCGGGCGCAGCGGACGGGGGCGCCAGGATTGCACCTGGCGCCCGATCGTCTCGGCGGCCGTGGCTGGCATGCTGAAAAGCCCCAACCCGGCCAGGATGAGAATGGCGAGGCTCGTTTGGCGCATCGCCATGGCGGCCCTCCTAATCGATGGCTTTACGCCAGTAGGACGAGGCCCTGTCTTCGACGATCTCGTAGAGGCCGGCAGGAATCTTCAGGGTGGCATGCTCGGGGTGTTCGACGATCGTGGCATGGGGAGCTTGCAGGTAGAGCCGGTTGGCGTGCTGGAAGACCTGGCAGTCGACGGGGTTGTGGCGGCCGATCAGGCGATGCCATTCCGAGGTTTGAAGCTCGTCCTCGAGCATGGTCTCGCCGATCAGGGATTTCACGCCGTCCACGGCGCGCTTCCAGAACGAGGCTTTCTCCGGGCGCGCGATCTCGGCGGCCTCGGCGGGGATGCGCTTGCGCGGGAGCAAGACGAAGTCGCCTTGCTGGAAGCCGCCGCGGCCCAGCCATTCGAGGCAGACGTCGGGATCGCTGGGAGCCCAGGAGCCCATGGGCAGGCGCTGGCAGTAGACGGTCCCGTTCTCGGTGAAGACGAGGTAGCGGTAGAGCTGCTTGATGGCCCCTTCGCCACGACGGTACCGGGCGGCCACCTCGATGAGGATGGCGGTCTGGCCTTCGGTCCGCTTCTCCTCGCTCAGGCTCAGGCCCTGGGAAACCAGGGAGACAATCCGCTCGCCTTGGTCGATTTCGACCTTGGGTTGGATGACCTTGCGCAAGGTCGCTTCCTCGAAGTGAGGCTGGTTGAGGACCTTGAGCGTGACCCGTTCGGTGATCGGGGCTTCTTTCAGGGGAGTTTGCAGGGTGACGAGCGGTTCGACCTCGAGTGCTCCCGTCCGGTTCAGTTCCGTCGCCATGGAGACCCTCCTCTCTTCTCGGTCTAAGCGCGCGGCGCTGTCGCGAGGCTGGACGGCGGGCGAGGATCCGCCTCGGTCTCGCGCTCCCCGATCAAGCAACGGTGCTGCTTCGGGGCCGTCGGCAGGAGTAGCGTAGTGGAGGCGGCTCCGGAAAGTCAAGAAATGTTAAGCCATGGTCTTTCGTCGGGTCCTGGTGCCTTGACAGCCTCTGGTCCAAGGGTTAAGATAACCTTGTTACGCGGGTGTAACTCAGCTGGTAGAGTACCTGCTTCCCAAGCAGGCTGTCGCGCGTTCGAATCGCGTCACCCGCTCTCACTCGAAAGGTCACTTTTGAGTCGCTCGGGCCGCCAGGTGCCAAGCACCCGTCGGGCCGATTTTTTCGGCGGCATAGCCAAGTGGTAAGGCAGAGCTCTGCAAAAGCTCCACCCCCAGTTCGAATCTGGGTGCCGCCTCTCCCTCTCTTGAGGGCGTATAGCTCAGTTGGTTAGAGCGCATCGTTGACATCGATGAGGTCACTGGTTCGAATCCAGTTATGCCCACTGACGAGCCAGTTTGCTGTTAAAACAGCAAGCTGGCTCGTCGCTTTTTAGCTGCAGATCCCGCAAGGGGGTCAGGTAAACGAAAGCGACAAAACGGATCAGAAGCTGATCAAGCCAGCCCCCCATGGAAGCGAACGCGCTCGGCTTGCCCGGACAGGTCGGCCGACGTCACTGGAATAACCAACCGATGGGACCTTGGCGATCTGCTAGACTGAGAATGGCGCCAATTCAATGACATGACCTCATCATCAAGCTGGGAGCAGCGTCGTGATCGTCCCCGCGTTTCGACGGATTGATTTAACTACCCCCGACGGAGCCCACATTTATGGCCTCGAGCTTGGGGATGGTCCCATCCCGATCCTACTCATACCGGGGGCAGGTGATGGCTTGGCCACGGCGAGAGAGGCCGCTCTCAACCTTGCCTGGTACCTGCGTAGGCGCCGGTGTGACTTCCGCATCCTCTACCTGAGTCGACGTGAACCGATTCCCTCGGGATACACCATGGAGCAGCACGCGGAGGATTACCTCTGGGCGATGCAAAAGGAGGGGTGGGGGCCGACCCTGTTGGAGTGCAACTCCGGCGGAGGCCCCATCGGCCAGTGGATTGCGGTCAAGCGCCCCGATCTCATTCGGGGCTTGATCCTGTCATGCACGCTGCACCGAACCGATGCCCAAACTCACCGCGTGCTGGGCGACTGGTACGCCATGGCCGAAAAGCATCGCTGGAGTGAGTTCAATTGGAGCTCGGTCGAGCATACTTTCCGTCCCAAAACCGTGACCCGATACCGCCTGTTTCGGCCGCTTCTGGGTTTGATCCGTCCCAAGTCCGCCGAGCGGATCTTGCGGATCTTTGAGGGCTTGATGACCCTCGACAACCGATCCATCCTGCCGCAGATAGCCTGTCCGACCCTCGTCATCGGGGGAGAGGACGACCGGGTGATACCTGCTGAGATCCAACGCGAAATGGCGGAGCTGATCCCGCACAGTCGCTTGAAGCTTTACCCCTGCTACGGACACGGGAACGACCAAGAGAACCCGGAGTACGAGCGAGAGCTAAGGCGTTTCGCTCAGGAGGTGTGGACGGGACATGGGGGCCCATCCATCCGTCCCTGAGCATGTTCGGCAGACGGGCTTCGCCTCGCTCATGCCTGCCTCGTCGCGGTTCTAAACTCGTCCAGCCAAGCCCACTAACTCCAGGAACGATTGCTCGTTCCTGGGGGCTTCTCTTTGTTGGTCGGCGGGAGGGCTTGTTCGCCCTGCGGTAGGCGATCAGTTGCTTTTGGGGTGCCTCTTAGCGACCCAAGAATCGCTCACGGAACTCCTCAAACTTGGCCCGGCCATTTTCGCCTACCGCCCAGACCTCGATGCTCGCAAGGTCGATCTCGCGGGGTAATGCCTTGGCCACAGCCAAAGCTTGGCTGAGTCCCGACCGATCATTCCAATGAATGAAGGCTGCCAGCCGGTCTTTAATGGAATCTGTGGGATGCAAAACGTGCAAGATTCCCGCGGCTGTTTGCACGGTGCGCCAACTGGTGATGAACTCACGCCCCACGGCGAGCGGTCCTGGAGGAAACTCGATAGGATACGGGCTCTCCGGGTGCCGGTAGCAGTCTCTGTCAACGTGGAATCCGAGGGCGCCCAGTTGACGCTCCACGGCTTCCCGGTTGCGTGGGGCCGAATCGCACGGCAACGAAGTCGATGTCCGAGGACTGATAGGCCTCGGGGGCGTAGTACGTGGCGGCGCTTCCGCCCGTGAGAACCGCGGTGATCCCTGTGCGATCGAGTGCCGAGCAAACCGCCGTAGCGACCTCCGCAAGCGGAGTCGTTGCGTTGATGCTCATACGAGTTTCCGGCGCTGAACGGGGCGCACGCGGTGGCTGGCGGCAAGTGCATCAAGCTCGGTTTCCCCCCTGGCGAGTCGGGCCAGTAAGGCCCGTAGTTCATCGACAGCGTAGTAACGAGGATTTAAGGCCACGAGCCTTGTGCGTCCGCGCTGGCGCGAGGCGACGATCCCCTGGCTTTCCAGATCGGTGAGGATGCGCTGTACCGAGTATAGAGGAGCCTTCAGCAGGGTGGCTAACTCGCTCGGATAGGACTCCTCGAGAAGCCCAAGTAGAATCAGAACCTCGGTGCGTCTGCGGCTGCCGAAGAGCCCCTGACTAGCGGAAATCATGGCTCCTCCTTTTCACCACTAATACTTGGTTATGATACCACATGATTGTGGTCGTAATACCACGTATTCGTGGCGAAATAACCACTTATTCATGGTGTAAACAAGACGGCCCTTCGCTACTAATGCGATCGTCCCGGCTTGTCAAAGCTCTCAATCCGCGTCCCTCCCATCGCGTGGAAAATTGGTCTAATCTGGTCCAGCCACGTCCACAAAAAGAGCCGAAGCCCGTGAGGGCTTCGGCTCTTTTTGTGGACGTGGCGATGGAGTGGCAAAGGGTGCTGTCTAACCTAGGCTTGGCAGCCTCTTGGAGCATGCTAGCAGCGCTAGCGCGCGCGTCGTAGCCGTTCGACGTTCTTCGCGAGGGTCTTGAAGCGTTCGCCGTTCACTTGCAAAACCGTGATGCTCACGGCGCCCGACTTGCTCGTCTCGATTTCCTTCACGACGTCGGATTTGCCGGCATGCGTGCCTGCAATGACCTTGCAAGGCGCACCGTCTTTGAGTTTGTCGTTGGTGTTTTCGGTCATGGCCCGACTTGACCGTTGCTTGCTGGGTTTATGAGTCGGAGTGTTTATCGCCTTTGCGCGCGACCGGCAACTGCCAGCCCCGGCGGATCGCCAGGACCCGCAAGCCGAAACAAATCAGCCCCCCGGCAAGCGTGGAAATGAGGGCCGGAAGCTGCAACATGTTGCAAGCCACCACGGTCGCCGCGCCCGCCAGCGCCGCCACGGCATAGAGATCCGAGCGAAGCACCACCGGAATCTCAGTGACCAGCAGATCGCGGACGACGCCCCCGCCGATGCCGGTCACCATCCCCAGCAGGGCGGCCATGACGGGGCTCAAGCCGTAGGCTAGCGCCTTCTCGGTTCCTGAGACCGCAAAGAAGGCGAGGCCGAAGGCGTCCATCAGGAGCACCGGATCGCGACGCTTCGATATCACGGAGGGCCAGATGAAGACGATCAAGCCTGCCAGGAGCGATGCGGCCAGGTAGCGCCAATCCTGAAGGGCCGCGGGGGGCACCGCTCCGATCAACAGGTCGCGGGTGATTCCCCCGAACGTGGCGGCCGCGACGGAAAGGACCAGGACGCCGAAAAGATCCAGCTCTCGCCGGATTCCCGCCAGCGCCCCGCTGAGCGCGAAGGCAAACGTCCCGCAAAGGTCGAGCGCGACGAGGAGCGTGGGAGGCACGTCGCCCAAGGCGATCCCCCCTGCCATCTCGGCCCCTACCAAACCCAGGGGATCAGGCGATAGCGAACCTGCTTGCGATACGCCTCATAGCCCTCGAGCCGATCCGCCAGCAACCGGTCCTCCCCGAGCGTTCGCAAGGCCAGCACGACGATCATCAATCCACCGATCGTCAGGCCCCACCGAGAGCCAAGCAAGAGCGGTCCGCCGAGCATCATGGCGATCGCCCCCATGTACATCGGATGCCGCACCACGCGGTACACCCCCGACGTGATGACGCGTTGCCGACGCTCCGGTTGAAGCCTGACCATGCTCGAAGCGAACGTGTTCTCAGCCAAGGCGCGGTACATGAAGAAGGAGCCGAGGATCAGCAGGCCCAAGCCCGCCAGTTTCAGGCCAAGTGGGAAATCCGGCGACCAGTGGAAGCGTCTGGCATCCAAAGGCATGAGCGCGAACCATGCCAGGAAGACCACGCCGATCGCGGCCATGGCGAAGCGGTCCCAGAGGGGCTCGCCTCCCGTCCCCGGTCGGCGGGAGCGCTCGGCGAGCAGCGCGGGATCGTGGACGTAGAGGTAGTGGATGGTCGCGATGCAGAAAAAAGAGAGCCAAAGCCCGAAGATCCAACCCTCGAGCCAGCGCCAGTCGCCGGATAACCAGAGCACTCCGATCGGGAGGACGAGCTGGCTCACGAGCATCAACACGTAGGTCGGAAACGAAGGCCTGCTGGGAGCTTCCACCATGGGCTCGCCTCCCACGTCTCGATCTTGCGCTTTTCCATGCGGATCCTAGAGGTAGTCGCGCCGTTCGGAAACGGTCAAATCATGCGGGAGCCCATGTCAGCCTTGTCCAGGTTCGGCCGATGCGGGCCCTGAGGGGCTTAGCGAACTTCCACCTGGTAGGTTTGATTCGACCCCAGTAGGGTCACCCGGTAGGTACCGGTCGCTTGCGGGGTGAAGCGTCGTTCGGTCCAGACGGGAGCCTCGACGATCCCCGTGCATAACGTGGGCCGGTCCGAGGTGACGTACGCGAGGTAGACGTGTCGGCGCGCCTCGTCCACGCGGACCTCGAAGCGTTGCTCGCGACATTCCGGCTGATACACGAAGCCAAGCGTGACGGGCAGGGATTGCGCGCCCACGGTCGGCACGTGCACCGGAGGCATGGGCATGAGCCATTCGTTTCGCGTCAGGTTGAAGCGGGCCTCAGGGCTATCGGCGGGCCAGGAGCTCGTCGCGCGTGGTAGCTCGGCAGCCGGTTGACTCGCGGGCGCGGGCTGGGTTGCTTGCTTGGCCTGCCAATCGTAGAGAAACCCCACCTCCCAGCAGCCGGAGAGGCAAATCGCCGAGGAGGCGAGGGCGATGGCAAAAAGGCGTGGGAAGCTTCGGCGTCTCAACGGGGCCTCCGAGGTCGGTGACGGCGACGTGCCGCTCTCCGCCTTATACCTCAGATGCTTGCTTGATATGCCTGCCTGCGTCGAGCGCCTGCCCGGTTCTGCCGCTTCGGGCAATCACCCACTCGGCAAGGGCCAGGTTGAGGCCCCAACCCGCGGCCATGCAGAGGGTGCGCGCGACTTCACCCTGGATGCCCGGGAAAACGAACCACGGGATATGGGTGAAGACCTGCGTCCCGGCCCCCATGCCGAGGGCGTAGCCGCGCAGCATCCAGGCGCGATGGCTCAAGACGTCCCGCTTGCGGATCGCGACGACGCCTCTCACGATGGCCCCTGCCATGGCCAGTCCCACCAGGATCCGGATGACGTAAAGCCCCATGCCGTCGAAGCGGCCGAGGCCTTCGGCTTTGACGATCGGAAAGATCAGGGTCAACCAGACGCCGCTCAGCGCCACGATCAAGCCGCTGAGGACGAGAGCCTTGCCGGCGGCGCGGTGCCACGCGGGGTTGCGGCGAAGCACGCTCGGTGAGAACTGAAACGCCCCCAGGATCCCGTAGACCAGGGAGAAGGCGAGATGCAGCACGACGGGAAGCGGAGCACCAAGGAATCTCGCATTGTCAGGGGTCACGGGAGCGCCCGTTCCGAGGTGAACCAGCCTAACGATGGCCGCCAAGGCCGGAATCAGGCCAAGCATGATCAACCCGGTCGGAATCAGCCAACCCGCATGGGCACGGGCGTTTCTGGCAATGTTCACGGGCATCTCCCTTCGCGTCGTCATGGGGAAGCGGGCAGGTCGAGACGAACGCTCGATTGCTTACAGTGTAAGCTTACGATGTAAGCCCGTCAAGCCTCAGCTCTGTCGAAACGCTTTGGACTAGGTCTTGTCGCGATGGTGGTCGAGGCCCTCGAGGATGAGGTCGAGCCCGAAGGCGAACTCACGGGCAGGGGTATGAGCGGGATCGTGGGCGATCGCCATCGCCATCTCGGCCAGGTTGGGGTAGGCCTGGGACGTCAGCTGCCGGATCATGGTCGCCGACGCCTCATCCGGCGGCTTCGAGGAGTCGAACGCCAGGCGTTGCGCGCGGAGCGCGAAGCCGTAGATATAGCTATCGAGGACCGAGCACGCGTAGGCGGCCGCCTCGAGCGAGAAGCCCGCGGCGCGAAGGCGGGCGAGCACCTCGTCATGGTGCCGCAGGGTGGCATGACCCAGGGGGACGCGGGAATGCAGGAGTGCGAGAGCCCAGGGATGGCGTGCGAACGCATCGCGGGTCGAGAGGTAACGTTGGCGCATGGCCTGCTTCCAGTCACGCGCGTCCGGAAGGTCGACCTCGCTAAAAACGGCGTCGACCATGCCCGCCAGGATCTCGTCCTTGTTTGCCACGTGGTTGTATAGCGACATGGCCTCGACCCCCAGGGCCTGGGCCAATTTCCGCATGGACAACGCCTCGAGGCCCTCGCGGTCAGCGAGATCTAGGGCTGTCTGGAGGATGCGCTCACGACTCAGCGGGACTCGCGACGGACCTAGCTGGTCAGCCGCTGATTCCGTACTTTGCTTTTGACGTGAACGATTCACCATGTCCCTCCTGCTGCGCCGATCTCTGCAAACTTCGCTCGGACGCTCATCCTACTCTACCATTCCGCTGCGTGCAGCAAGCCGGTCGCCCTTTCGACGCTTTGAAAGGACAAAGCAAGCGGGAGGCCCCGAGCCAAGCTCGGGGCCTCCCGCTTGCTCCTGCCGTTATTCGGACGGGGGAGCCTCATGCTTCTTGGCGACGATCGTCCAGATCGTCGCCGTGGCGATGCCGATCAGTCCGATGGCGACCATGATGGCCGTGGTATACGACGCGACCAGGGCAGTGGCATTCTCTAACACGTTTTCCTCCTGGAATTCCGTGGCGAACCCGATGGCCCCAGCCTACCCGAGAAATGTTATCTCCAGAACAACTCTCGATTGAGTGATTACGCGGCATTGCGGAGGAGGGAATTCTCTTTCCGGGAGAACCGCGAGCCCGAATGCCTGTGCTAGGGTCTTGGCAACGAGGGGGCGTGACGGATGCGCTCCCGCTGCGAGGGCCTATGCCAGCGTTCGAGCGACTTCGACACGGGATCCTCGTGATCCTTCTCGTCGTCTTGTCGGCATGCCGATCGACTGACGATTCGGCCGGCAGCAAGATCTCCATCCGATTCTCCGGTTACGCCGGCAATCCCGCCGAGACTTCGCTCATGGAGAAGTTGGTCGGGGACTTCAACCGCTCCCAAGGCGAGATCCACGCCCGGTACGAGCCCATTCCCGGTACGTACTACCCCAAGGTCCTCACCATGCTCGCGAGCGGCACGGCTCCCGACGTCCTCTACCTGGATATTCTGTACTTCAAGCCGTTTCTGGCCAAGCGCAAGATCCTACGCCCCCTGAACGACTTCCTGGCCCAGTCCTCCACTCGCCCGGAGGACTTCCTTCCGGCGCTTGTCGCGGCCTTCAGCGAGGGCGAGACCGTTTACGGCCTACCCAAGGACTTCAACACACTGGGACTTTACTACAATCGCGAAAGCTTCGACCGCGCGGGGCTGGCCTACCCTGACGAAACCTGGGACCTCACGCGCTTCCGGCAAGCCGCCATCACGCTCACGCATCAGGACGCGGGACGCAAACAAGCCGGCTTCGCCCTGGCCCCGGACACCCCGGATCGCTTCTTGCCGATTGCCGAGATGTTCGGAGCCCGCCTCTTCGCGCAAGACGGGTCTTGCGCGATCGCCAGCCCGGAAGGTATCCGGGCCCTTGATTACTACGCGGGTCTCAAGCGTGTCGACCACGCGGCCATCTTTCCCTCCGAAGTGGGAAGCAGCTTCTCGGGGGATGCCTTCGGGCGAGAGGACGCCGCCATGGCCTTCGAGGGATCCTGGCTCACTCCGTACCTCCAGACGTCCTTTCCCCGCCTTCCGTACGGGGTTTCCGAGCTGCCCCGAGGTCCCGCGGGACGGAGCAACTTCCTCTTCACCGTGGCCTACGTCATTCCCCAGGGCTCGAAGCATCCCGAGGCCGCCTGGAAGCTCATCGAGTTCCTCACGAGCGAAGCGGCGCAAGCGCAGGTCACCTTCGCCCTACCCAGTCGAACGGACGTCAGCCGCAAGTACGTCGCGCAACATGCCGAGTACCTCCCGATTTTAAAGGCCGCCGCCTACGCGACGCCCTACGACTTCGGCCCGCATGGCCCTCGCATCGTCGAACGTCTCGGAGTCGCGCTTCAAGAAGTCCTTCTGGGCGTGAAGACCTCGGAGCGCGCCTTGCAGGAGGCCGCCAGGGACATCGATCTGCTCCAGCAGCGCTGAAAGGGGGAGTCCGATGAACCGCGGACGGATCGTCTCGGAACGCTTGGCCGCAGTCGCCTTCCTGGCGCCCTTCTTGCTGCTCTTGCTGGTCTTCATCCTCTGGCCGGTCCTCAACGCGCTCTGGCTTTCCTTCCACGCCTACGACCTCTTCGACGCCCCGCGCTGGGTCGGGCTATCGAATTATCAGCTGCTTTTGAAGCACGGAGACTTCTGGATCAGCATGCGCAACACGGTCTTCTATACGGTGGGAGTGGTCGTCGCCCAGACGGCGCTCGCGTTGTTCTTGGCTCTCTTGATGGATCAGCGCATTCGCGGCAAGACCGCCTTTCGCATCGCGTACTTCCTGCCCTCGGTGACCAGCTCGGTCGCCATCTCGCTGATCTTCATGGCGCTCTTCTTCAAGAACGGCATGCTCAACCAGCTCCTGGCGGGCCTGGGAGTCGATCGCCTGCTCGCATTGACGGGGCTCTCCGTCCCCGTCGATTGGCTAGGAGACGTTCACACGGCCTTGCCGTCGCTCATGGCCATGAACATCTGGTCCACGGCGGGCTTCTTCATGATTATCTTTCTCGCGGGGCTTCAGGATATCCCCCAGACCCTCTACGAGGTGGCGGAACTCGACGGCGCGGGGCCTTGGGCCCAGTTCCGCTACGTCACGCTTCCCTTGCTCAAGCCCACGTTCTTCTACGTCGGCACCATGGGGATCATCGGGGCATTCCAGGTCTTCGACCAGGTCTTCATCATGACCAACGGCGGCCCGCTCAAGGCCACCATGACCATGGCCTATCTCCTTTACACGGAGGCCTTCGTTCACTTCAACATGGGCTATGCCTGCGCGATCGCCTCCGTCCTCGCGACCGTGATCTTCCTGGCCACCATGGGCCAGAAGCGCCTGATGGGGGAGTGACGGGGATGCAACGTCTCAAATGGCCGATTCTCTACGCGCTGCTCCTGGCTTACACCGTCTTCTCGGTCTTTCCGTTCGTCTTCGCGCTTCTCACGTCCTTCAAGGACCCGGGCCAGGCCTTCTCGCCCGGCCTCTGGCCCAGCCCGTTCAGTTTCCAGAACTACCACGAGTTGATCACGACCACGCCGTTGTTCCTGCGCTGGGTCCTCAACAGCCTGCTCATCGCGGGGATCACAGTGTTGCTCCTGGTGCTCGTGAGCATGATGGGCGGCTTCGCGCTCGCCCGTATCAGCTTCCCGGGGCGGCAACTCCTGCTCGTCGCGCTGCTCGGCTCGATGATGATCCCCGGTCAGGTGCTCTGGATTCCCAACTATGTCACGCTCTCGCACCTGGGCTGGGTCAATACCTACTGGGGGCTGATCCCCGGAGTGGTCGGCAGCCTGGCTTCGGGGACCTTCCTGGTTTCTCAGTTTCTCAAGAACCTGCCTCGAGAACTCGAAGAGGCCGCCACCCTCGACGGCCTCTCGCGCTTCGGCATGTTCCGCTGGCTGATCGTGCCCTTGAGCGGGCCGGTCCTCGCGACGATCACCATCACGAGCTTCATGGCCAGCTGGAACGCCTTCGATTGGCCGTTGATCGTGCTGAATTCCCCCGAGCTCTTCACCCTGCCCATCGGCCTGAACTTCTTCAAGGGCCTCTACATCACCAAGTGGACGCTCATCATGGCAGGGTCCATGTTCAACACGCTTCCCGTGCTCCTGGTCTTCACGATCTTCCAGCGCTACTTCATCAAGGGAGTGGCGACCACCGGCTTGAAGGAATGAGGCTAGCCGCTCACCTCGGGAAGCTCACTCCAGGCGTCGAAGAAGATCAGCGTCTTGACCTGCGCGCCGTCCTCGATGTCGAGGACCTCGGGTTCGCCGGCGTCATTCTCCTTGACGTAGAGCTTGGCGGGATTTGCGATCTGGTGGGTCATGTGGCTTTCGCCGCCTGAGAACGCGAGCGTGAGCGCGATCGCATCCGCGTCGCTTCCCTTCTTTTCGAGGGAAAGGCCCACCATGGGCACGCAATCCGCCAGCGTCTGATCCCCCGCCGAGGCGTCCGCCACCCGGACCCGGACGGGCTGATCGGCTTGTTGCCGACTGACCATGGTCAAGAACCGATCCCAGTCCGCTCGCGGAATCTCTCGGGTCGCCATCGCATCACCCTCCTCTGTCCCATGAGCAAAAGCGCCTTGGGCATTCTACGTGCCGCCCATGAGGGTGTAAACGACGGCTCAGCGGCTCGCCCCGGACGAAAGGCCAGCTCGCCCGAAAATTCGGGCGAGCTGGCCTCTGGGGATTGGCTGGCTAGTAAGGTTTCGCAGGATGCCCCTTGCGTTCCGCCTCTTGGACCGCCTCATGGGTGCCGGTGCTTCCGATCGGGCCATGGAGCCCTTCCTTTACACCCTTGCCGTTGGGATGGGCCTTGAGGCCGTCAGCGACCCGTTTCCCGTAGTCGGGGTCGGCCTTGGTGAAGTACTCGATCATGCGGTCTTGAATGGGTTTGCGACAGGTCGAGAGGGCGTTGACAAGGTTGCGAATCAGGTCCTCGCGCTCCCAGACCGAGAACGAGCGATACCGTTCTCCGGCTTGCTTGAAATCGTTCGTTCGCTCGATCGAGGCGCGGACCAGGTTCCCTCCGACGTAGGGAGTATGCTCCTTGCCTCGCTCTGGCGCTTCCTTGAGGCCGTCTAGGCTCGACGGCTCGTAGTTGACGTGCGGGTTCTGGCCCGGGCCGAGGTCGACCCTGACCATCATCTGGCCGCCCTGTTGGTTGGTGGCCACGTGCTTCTTGGGTGCGTTGACGGGAAGTTGCAGGTAATTGGAGCCGACCCGGTAACGTTGGGTATCCGAGTACGAGAAGGTGCGCCCTTGCAGCATCTTGTCGTCCGAGAAGTCCAGGCCGTCCACCAGGACGCCGGTCCCGAAGGCGGCCTGCTCGACTTCGGCAAAGTAGTTGAGCGGATTGCGATCCAGGACCATTCGCCCGACGGGCAGAAAGGGGAACTGGTCCATCGGCCAGATCTTGGTGTCATCCAAGGGGTCGAAGTCGAGCTCCGGGTGTTCTCCGTCGCTCATGATCTGGACGCAGAGTTCCCATTCGGGGAAGTCCCCGCGCTCAATCGCCTCGTAAAGGTCTTGGGTCGCATGGTTGAAGTTCTTGGCCTGGATGGCTTCGGCTTCCGACTGGGTCAGGTTCTTGATGCCCTGCTTAGGCTCCCAGTGGTACTTGACCAGGACCGCCTCTCCTTGGGCATTCACCCATTTATAGGTATTGACCCCCGACCCCTGCATCTGGCGGTAGTTCGCCGGAATGCCCCAGGGCGAGAAGAGGAAGGTGATCATGTGGGTCGCCTCAGGGGTGTTCGACATGAAATCGAAGATCCGCTCGGAGTCCTGGATGTTGGAAACGGGATCGGGCTTGAGCGAATGGATCAGGTCGGGGAACTTGATGGCATCCCGGATGAAGAAGATCTTGAGGTTATTGCCCACGAGGTCCCAATTGCCGTCCTCGGTGTAGAACTTCACCGCGAAGCCGCGAGGATCCCGCAAGGTCTCGGGGGAGTGGGCGCCGTGGATGACGCTCGAGAAGCGGACGAAGACCGGGGTCCGCTTGCCCTTTTCTTGAAAGAGCTTGGCTCGGGTGTACTTCGCGATGGGCTCGTCGCCGACCTTGCCGTAAGCTTCGAAGTAGCCATGCGCTCCGGCGCCGCGCGCATGAACGACGCGCTCGGGAACCCGCTCGCGGTCGAAATGCGAGATCTTCTCGAGGAAGTGGTAGTTCTCGAGCGTCATGGGGCCGCGCGAGCCCACCGTGCGGACGTTCTGATTATTGGTGACGGGGTGGCCTTGGCGGGTCGTGAGGGTCTTGGTCTCTTCACCTTCTGCCATGCGTCCGTCCGTCGACCCTCCGACGCCGTTGACGGCCGTCCCGAACTCGTCAGGGGAACTGGATTCTTGCTTCATGGGGGCACTCCTTCAGGCGTGATCTCCGACGCGATGGTTGGCACCGCCAACCGGGAGTTGTGCCAGGAATGCCTTGAAGTATACAAGTCTAAGTAAAGCCTTGTAAAACCACCGCAATCCAGCGCGTTTGCCGATGGCCCAGGCGCGGAGAGTACGGCCAGTATTGGGCTTGAGCGATCTCCGGTATCCCCTGCGGCCATTTTGGCGTACACTGGAATTTCAAGCGGCCGAGCGGGTTGTCCCGCGCGCCCCAGCCCCGGCGGTCACGACACGTTGGCCGTCCTATCAAGAAACGCGAGAGCCTGATCCCATGACCGATCCCACGACGTCCAGCCCGAAAGGCCGCCCCCCCAACCGCGAGCAGCTCGGCGAAATCCTTGGCGATCGCCTCGCCTGGTGGAACGCCATCCGCGAGACCATCCTCGAGATGGGAGCCACCTGGAAATGGGCCCATTCCGAGGCCACGGGGGCCTGGTCCTACCGCTCGTACCTCGCGGGCGATCGCTTCTTCGTCGCGCTCTCGCTTTCGGAGCCGGGCTTCGAAGTCAGCTTGAACCTGAAAGCCGACGAATGGGATGCCATTGCCCTGGAGACGCCTCAAGAGGCCGAGACCTTGAAAGCCCTCAAGGAAGAAGCCCTGGCGTCGGGGCAGGACCCCGCCTGGATCCACGTTCCTGTGACCGAGCCCGAGATCATGGGCCTGCTGACCAAGATCTTCGTGGTCCGCGCCCGCCGGGTCCAGAAGCCGCGCCTCAAGACCAAGAAAAAGCGCTAGAAATTCTCGCTTTTTGACTTGAATTCCACCTGCTGGATCCGGAATAATCGAAAGTCGCCTTGAACGGCCATGCGCTCAACCACCCGGCGAAGGGTTGCCTGAGGGTCAGCCGATCGATGCCCACACCCCAACGCCGTCCCGTGCCGGCCGCTGAAGCCGCGCGGGTCGAACCTTTGCCGAGGAGGCTAACCATGGAAGAACAATCGAACCTCGTCACGCTCATCGACGAGGAAGGCAAGGAGCAGGACTTCGAGATCATGGAAGTGGTGCAGATCCACGGCCAGTCCTACGCCCTCCTGACTCCCGCCGGCGCCAGCGAGGAAGAAGCCGAAGTGCTGATCCTCAAGGTCGTCAACGATACCCTGATGAACATCGAGGACGAGGCCGAGTTCAACCACGTCGTCTCGCACCTCCAGGGTCACGCCCACCACTAAACCGAGCCGCGGTTCCGGACTCGCGCCTCGCGCGCGTCGACGAAAGGTTCCGGCCCATCAACAAGCCCCGGCCTCGCCGGGGCAATTTTTTTTGCGTCAGTACCGCGCGCGATCCGTGGAAATAGCGGTTTCCACGACCCGGGCCATGCGGTAGGCTTCAGGTGGATTCCCGAGGACGTCCCGATGTCAGGTGAACGCATGAAACAGATGGGCCTTTCCGAATCAGAACTCGTCGATCTGATCTCCGGGCGCTTGCAGGACTCGCTGCAAAAGCTCCAAACGCGCATGACCGCGGCGGATCCCTCGCCGGACCTGCTTCCCGAACTGGGCCAGGAGATCGCCAAGGTGATGGCGTCGGCCATTCACGCCAATAACCTCAAGCTAGCCGAGCAAGCCGAGCGCGGTGTCGATTCCGCCCCGCGCACCAGCGCCGAGTACTACGACCACCTCAGCGCCTGCGTCGATGGGTACTGAGCGAAAATGCGGTAAAGGTAAGGTTGAGATAGCATTTAGTTAAGTCTCGGGGCAATCGGGCACGGTTTCGGGGGAGTTCCGGATAACTCCCTCGGAGGCCATTGCCGAATGATCTTGAAAGCCCTTCGCGCCCCGGCGCTATTGCTATCGCTCTTACTCGCCGCTTGCGGCGGGGCCGCCCCCGCTTTCGATCGTTCGGTCGACAGTTTCGAGGCGGATTGGAGCGAACAGACCATCGCTCCGTCGTTCAACATCGCCTACCGCGATCGCGTCACGGCCAACGAGCAGGAGGCGAAGCGCTCTCCGTACAATACCCACCAGACCTTGTTTCGGATCATCAAGCGCTCCAAGTCGACCTTGGATGGCGCGTTCTTCGATATCGACGCGCTCGATGCCGTCGACGAGATCGTGAAGGCCAAGAAGCGGGGCGTCCGCGTCCGCCTGGTCACCGATTCCGACAACCTCATGGACAAGTCCGATTCCAGCAAGGTTCGCGAGGCGATCAAGAAGCTTCAGAAGGCGGGGATCCCGGTGATCGGAGACGATCGCAGCGGCTTCATGCACCATAAGTTCATGGTCCTGGACGGACACACGGTCTGGACCGGTTCGACCAACCTCACGCCAACCAGCCTCTACCATCACAACAACAACGCCCTGACGATCCGCTCGCGCGAGCTGGCGAGCACCTTCACGGCCGAGTTCGAGCGCATGTTCTCGGATCGGGCCTTCGGCTCGTCCCAGCGAAATCCCGTCCCGCCCAGCCGGGTGATGCCGTTCAAGTCGGGCTCGGTTCAGACCTTCTTCTCGCCGCGCGGCGGGGGACGTCAAGCGGTGCTCGACGAGGTCGACAAGGCCAAGAAGCGGATCCGGCTGATGACCTTTTCGTTCACCGACGTCGACCTGGGCCTCTTGATCCGCGCCAAGGCCGAGGAGGGCGTCAAGGTCGAGGGGGTCTTCGACCGCTGGCTGGCGGCCGGCCGCTACAGCCTCTTCCCGCAGTTCAAGGCGGAAGGCATGAACGTCTGGCTGGACGGCAACGAAGCTCTCATGCACCACAAGGTCATCATCATCGATGATTCCACCGTCATCACGGGCTCGTTCAACTTCTCACAGAACGCCGAGGTCAACAACAACGAGGCCTTGCTCATCATCCGCGACGCCCGCGAACTGGTGAAAGCCTACGACGACGAGTTCAAGCGGCTCGTCCACGCCGCCAAGAACAACAAGCCGCCTAGCCAGAAGCCCCGGGACCCGGAGCATCGGGTCGGAGATGTTCCTTAGAGTCACGGTTAAACTGAAACGGGCGCCGGAATTAATTCCGGCGCCTATTTCATTTAGTTGAGGCGTTTCTTGAGGATGACGCTTCCCACCGAGTAGCCCGCGCCGAAGCTCGAGATGACCCCGAGATCCCCGGCGGCCATGTCGTCGCGGTGAAGGTGGAAGGCAATGATCGAGCCCGCCGAGCTGGTGTTGGCGTAGCGGTCCAGGATGACCGGCGCCTCGCCTTCTTGGGCGTCTCGTCCGAGAATGCGCTTGGCGATCAGCTGGTTCATGCTGAGGTTGGCTTGGTGCAGCCAGAAGCGCCGGACGGAGGTCGGGGCGATGGCATGCTGCTCCAGGTGGCCCGTGATATGCTCGGCGACCATCGGGCAGACTTCCTTAAAGACCTTGCGCCCCTGCTGGACGAAGAGCTTGTCCGCCTTGTCCTGGCCGTCGGGGGCGGTCCGGTTGAGGAAGCCGAAGTTGTTGCGGATATTGTTCGAGAAGACGGTGGCGAGGCGGGTGCCGACGACCTCGAAGGTCTCGGGTGCCGAGGCCGCGTCGGCGCGCTCCAGCACGACCGCCGTGCAGGCATCGCCGAAGATGAAGTGGCTGTCGCGATCCCGGAAGTTGAGGTGCGCCGAGCAGATCTCGGGGTTGACCATGAGGACGGCCTTGGCCTGGCCGGTCTGGATGGCCGTGACGGCCGTCTGGATGCCGAAGGTGGCCGATGAGCAGGCCACGTTGAGGTCGAAGCCGAAGCCGCGGATGCCCAGGGCGCCTTGGACCTCGATGGCGATCGCCGGGTACGGCCGCTGCATGTTGGAGGCGGCCACCAGGACCATGTCGATGTCCTCGGGGCGGCGGCCGGCGTTTTCGAGCGCCTGGCGCGCCGCCGCGACGGCCATCTCGGCCTGGATCGAGATCGTCTCGTTGTCGCGCTCGGGGAGTGAGGGGCACATGCGCGAGGGGTCCAAGACGCCGTCGCGGTCCATCAAGAAGCGGCTCTTGATGCCCGAGGCCTTCTCGATGAATTCGACGCTCGATTCCTGGAGGCCGGGGAGCGTGCCCGAGGCGATCGCCTCGGCGTTCTCGCGGTTATAGGCCGCCACGTAGGCGTTGAAGGAGGAGACCAGCTCCTCGTTGCTCACCGCGTGCGGAGGGGTGAAAAGCCCGGTTCCGCTGATCACGACAGAATGGTTCATTGGCTGCTCACGTTATCAAGGTAAAAGGGGTAACCGCTCGAACGTCACGATCATACACCATGGCGGCCCGCCGGTGATCCGGCTCAGCGCCGCTTGCGGGGCTTCGCGCGTTCGTATTGAACGGGCCAGGCGCGCTCGACGCCCAAGGCCGTGGCGGCATGCAGCGGCCAGTACGGATCGCGCAGTAGCTCGCGCGCGAGGAGCACGGCGTCGGCGTCGTGATTCTTCAAGATGCGTTGCGCCTGGACGGGATCCGTGATCATGCCGACCGCCCCGGTGGGAATCTCGGCTTGGCGTCGGATCTCGCGGGCGAAGGGGACCTGGTAGCCCGGCTCGACCGGGATGCGGGCATGGGGGACCAGGCCTCCGGACGAGCAATCGATCAGGTCGATGCCTTCGGCCTTGAGCCAGCGGCAGAACTGGATGGATTGGTCGAGGTCCCAGCCGCCCTCGGCCCAGTCGGTGGCGGAGATTCGGACGAAGAGCGGAAGGTGCTCGGGCCAGACCTCGCGAACGGCGCGGGCCACCCGCAGGGGAAGGCGCGCCCGGTTCTCCAGCGACCCGCCGTACTCGTCCCCGCGCTGGTTGGAGAGGGGCGAGAGGAACTCATGGATCAGGTAGCCATGGGCGAAGTGCAGCTCGATGACCTGGAAACCGGCGTCCAGGCTGCGGCGGGCGGCGGCGACGAAGGCGTCGACGAGGCGATCGAGGCCCTCGGCGTCGAGGGCCTGGGGAACGGGGTCACCCGCGTCGAAGGCCAGGGGGCTGGGGGCGACGGGAGTCCAACCGCCTTCTTCGGGGCCGAGAGCTCGGTCGCCGCGCCAGGGCGCGTCCGTTGAGGCCTTGCGGCCCGCATGGGCGAGCTGGATTCCGGCGATCGCCCCTTGCTCACGGATGAACGTCGCAATTCGCGACCAGGCCCGCGCCTGCTCGTCGGTCCAGATGCCGGTATCCCCGGGGCTGATCCGGCCTTCGGGGGTGACGGCGGTGGCTTCGGCGATCACGAGGCCCGCGCCGCCGACGGCGCGGCTGCCCAGGTGGACGAGGTGCCAGTCGTTGGGCATGCCGTCCACGGCCGAGTACTGGCACATGGGCGAGACGAAGATGCGGTTGGGGAACGTCAGCTCCCGTAAGGTCAGGCTGGTGAAGAGCATGGGCTCATGCTAGCGCGTTCGGCGAAATCCGCAACGCTCCGGTGGCCGGCCGGGGTTCACGGCGAGGTGAGCGGGAGGGCGTGCGCGTCGTGGGTGGCGCGAAGTTCGTCGAGGAAGGCCCGGGCGGCGGGCGAGAAGGCCATGGATTCGCGGTAGACCAGGGCGAGGCAGCGGGTCAGCGAGAGGCCTTCGGGCTGCAAGCGCACGAGCTTGCCTTCGTCGAGCTCGCGCTGAACCGCGCGGATGCCCAGGGCGGAATAGCCCAGGCCCTCGGCGACGTGGGTCTTGATGGCTTCGACGCTTTCGAGCTCCATGACGACGCGGGGAACGATGCCCGCGCTGGCGAGGCCGGCGTCGACCAGGCTGCGCAGCGGGGTGTCCGGGCCTGAGTGAATGAACGGCACGCCGTTGAGGTCGGTCACGGGAAAGGGCCTTCCCGTGAGTGGGGCGCCGGGCCAGGCCACGAAGACGATGGCGTCCTCGAGCCAGGGCTCCACGATGAGGCCGGGCCGCTGGGAGGGAAGGGTGACGATGCCGAGGTCGAGCTCACCGTTGGCGATCGCCTGGAGGGTGTTTCGGGCCGTGCCTTCGCGCAGGTAGAAGCTGACGCCCGGGTAGCGGCTGCGGAAGTCCGCGATCAGCTTGGGCAAGAGGTGGACGGTGGCGGTGGCGCCGCCTCCGAGTCGAACTTCACCGGTTTCGAGGGTTTCGAACGCGCGAAGGTCGGCTCGGAGGCCGTCGAGTTCTTCGAGGATGCGGCGGGCGCGGGCGAGGGCGAGGCGGCCGGCCTTGGTCAATTCGAGGCGGCGGCCGCGCCGTTCGAAGAGGGCGTGGCCCAGGCTGCGCTCGAGGTGGTGAATCTGATGGGTGGCGGCGGGCTGGCTCAGGTGGAGCCGGCGGGCGGCTTCGGTCACGGTTCCGTAGGTGGCGATCGCCACCAGCATCTCCAGCGGGGCAAGTTCAAGGTTTTCGGTCGTCATGGGCCCTTCCTCCGTTGGATTCATCCCCCGAATACATCTGATTCAAACGATTCATTTTATTGATTCCCCCCATCGGCGTAGGATGAGGGAGCGCGGAGTCCCCGGTCAGGTGGAGGAAAGGATCCGACGGGGCCCCTGGACCCGGGAGATAGAAAGCAATAATCAGCTTTCTGGCTTGGGATTTACGGTGGAATGGAGTACACTGGTGGTTTTAACCGCTTGTTTTTTAGACTGCTCTTGCCACACAGCGCCCTGGGGGGCCGCGGGGCAAGGGCGAAAGCTGCTTCCACACTGGTAACCGCCCCCACCTTGAATGAGAAGAGACGATGGACCTGAAGATTACCGCTGATCCCACCGTCATGTACGGTGGAAACGCAAGTTTCGTCGAAGGCCTCTACGAGGATTTCCTGACCGATCCCCTTTCCGTTTCGCCCGAGTGGCGGGCGTACTTCGAGGGAATCGGCGGTTCGGCCCGCGGGCAAGAGACGTCGCACTCGTCCGTCCAGCGCGCCTTTGCCGAGTTGGCTCAGAACGGCCGTCGCCGGGTCGTGGCCGCGGAGCCCCCGGCGTATGCGCGGGCTGGCGTGATGGCCCTGATCAACGCCTACCGTTCGATGGGGCATCTCAAAGCCCAGTTCAATCCGCTGGGCCGCCCCGAGTCCCGGGTCGCCGAGCTGGAGCCTCAGTACTACGGCTTGACCGAGGCGGACCTCGTGAGCCCGATCACGACGGATGATCTCAGCGGCACCGTCAAGCAGGTCATCGGCACGCTCGAAGAAACCTACTGCCGCTCCATCGGCTTCGAGTACACCTACCTCCCGCGCGTCGAGCGCGAGTGGCTGCAGCACCGCATCGAGTCGACCAAGGGCCGGCCCAGCTTCGACGTGGCCACCAAGCGTCAGATTCTCACCAAGCTCAACGCGGCCGAAGGCCTCGAGCGCTATCTCCACAAGCGCTACGTCGGTCAGAAGCGCTTCTCGCTCGAAGGCGGCGACAGCCTCATCCCGATGCTGGACCAGCTGATCCGTCGCGCGGGCAAGCAGGGCGTCAAGGAAATCGTCTTCGGCATGGCCCACCGCGGCCGCCTCAACGTGCTCATCAACATCATGGGCAAGAAGCCCCGCGACCTCTTCAACGAGTTCGAGGGCAAGAACGTCATGCCCGGCGACATTTCCGGTGACGTGAAGTACCACCTCGGCTTCTCGTCGGACATGCCCACCGAGGGCGGTCCGGTTCACCTGGCCCTGGCCTTCAACCCCTCGCACCTCGAGATCATCGCCCCGGTGGTGGAAGGGTCGGTCCGTGCCCGTCAGGATCGTCATCAGGATGAGACCCGCGACCTGGTCATGCCCGTGGTCATTCACGGGGACGCCGCCGTCGGCGGCCAGGGCGTCGTGGCCGAGACCCTCAACCTCTCTCAGCTTCGCGGTTTCGCCACCGGCGGAACGGTTCACCTGGTCATCAACAACCAGGTGGGCTTCAGCATCTCGAACCCCCAGGATGCTCGATCCAGCCGCTACTGCACGGACATCGCCAAGTTCGTCGATGCGCCGGTCTTCCACGTGAACGGCGATGATCCCGAGGCCGCGGTCTTCGCGATTCAGCTGGCTCAGGATTACCGCATGGCGTTCCACAAGGACGTCTTCATCGACCTCGTCTGCTTCCGCCGTCATGGCCACAACGAGTCGGACGAGCCGCGCGCGACCCAGCCGATGATGTACCGCCTCATCGATATGCATCCCGGCACCCGCGGCCTCTACGTGGACGCGCTTCAGCGCGAAGGCGTCATCACGGCCGAGGAAGCGCAGAAGCTGGTCGATAGCTACCGTGACGCCCTGGATGCCGGCGAGCGCGTCGCCGAGCCCGTCGAAACCGACGTCACCTCCAAGCACGCCAGCGGCTGGGCCAAGTACGTGCGAAGCACGACCGATTGGCGCACGCCGGTGAACACGGGCGTGCCCGTCGAGCGTCTCAAGGAGCTCGGCGAGCGCATGATCGCGCTGCCCGAAGGCTTCGAGCCGCATAAGCGCGTTGGCGCCATCTTCAACTCCCGCCGCGACATGCTCGCGGGCAAGGCTCCCCTCGACTGGGGCATGGCCGAGAACCTCGCCTATGCGACCCTGGTCACTCAGGGCTACGGAGTTCGCCTCGTGGGTCAGGACTCCGGCCGCGGCACCTTCTTCCATCGCCACGCTCAGATTCACAACCAGAACCCCGAAAGCGCGGAGCGCAGCTACATTCCCCTGCGTCACCTGGCGCCCGACCAGGCGCGCTTCGACGTCTACGACTCGACCCTCTCGGAGCTGGCGGTCCTGGGCTACGAGTACGGCTACTCGCTGGCCGAGCCCAATACGCTCGATATCTGGGAAGCCCAGTACGGCGACTTCGCCAACATGGCGCAGCCCATCATCGACCAGTTCATCAGCTCGACCGAGGCCAAGTGGCAGCGCCTCTCCGGCATCGTCATGATGCTGCCTCATGGGTACGAGGGCCAGGGTCCCGAGCACTCCTCGGCTCGCCTCGAGCGCTACCTCAGCCTCTGCGCCGAGCAGAACATGCAGGTCTGCGTGCCCAGCACGCCGGCTCAGATGTTCCACATGCTGCGTCGCCAGATGCTTCGCGACTTCCGCAAGCCGCTCATCATCATGAGCCCCAAGAGCCTGCTGCGTCACAAGGCTTCGACCTCGACCTTCGAGGAGCTGGCCAACGGGTCGTTCCAGCTGATCATCCCCGAGACGCGGCCGACGGCCGGGATCACCCGCGTGGTCCTCACCAGCGGCAAGCTCTACTTCGAGCTGGTGGAAGCCCGCGAGAAGGCCGGCTTGACCAACGTCGCCATCATCCGAGTGGAGCAGCTTTACCCGTTCCCCGAGAACGAGGTTCGGGCCGAACTGGCGAAGTACCCCAATGCTCAGGTGATCTGGGCGCAGGAAGAACCCCAGAACAACGGTGCCTGGCTCTGGATCCGCGACAGCCTTCAGACCTGTCTGTCCGGCGGTCAGTCGCTGGATTACTCGAGCCGTCCGCGCTCGTCCTCGCCGGCGGTGGGCTATGCCGCAAAGCACGCTCAGCAGCAGGAAGCCGTCATCAACAAGGCCTTGGGCCTGTAACCGGTGGATCCGAATTCAGAACGCGTCGAAATCTAAGGAGAATCCATGCTCGTTGAAGTCAAAGTTCCCGTCTTTTCCGAATCGGTCACCGAAGGCACGCTTCTCAACTGGCAGAAGAAGGTCGGTGAGCGCGTCGAGCGCGACGAGGTCCTGATCGAGGTCGAGACCGACAAGGTCGTCCTGGAAGTCACGGCTCCGCAGGCCGGCGTCCTCACGGCGGTTCACAAGAACCCTGGCGACGTCGTCGAAAGCGAAGCGCTTCTCGCGACGATCGATACCGCCGCCTCCGCGGCGGCGCCCGTGGCGGCCCCTGCGGCGGCTGCGGCTCCTGCAGCCCAGGCGGCTGCGGCCAGCGACGCGTTGAGCCCCGCGGTCCGCAAGTTGGTTGCCGAGACCGGCGCCAAGCCCGAAGAGATTGCCGGTTCCGGCAAGGGCGGTCGCGTGACCAAGGGTGACGTGCTCGAGCACGTCGCGAAGGCCCCCGCGGCTGCCGCTCAGGCGGCGCCCGCGCGTCCCGCGGCTCCGCTGCCGGCCGGTGCGCGCCCCGAGCAGCGCGTGCCCATGACTCGCATCCGCCAGCGCATCGCCGAGCGCCTCAAGGAAGCCCAGAACACCGCCGCCATGCTGACCACCTTCAACGAGGTCAACATGCAGCCGGTCATGGACCTTCGCAAGAAGTACCAGGACTCCTTCACCAAGAAGCATGGCGTGAAGCTCGGCTTCATGAGCTTCTTCGTAAAGGCGGTGACCGAGGCCCTCAAGGAGTTCCCGATCATCAACGCGTCGGTGGACGGCACGGACATCATCTACCACGGCTACTTCGACATCGGTATCGCGGTGGCGACCGATCGCGGCCTGGTCGTGCCCATCCTCCGCGACACCGACACCATGTCGCTCGCGGACATCGAGAAGGCCATCGGCGACTTCGCCACCCGGGCCCGTAACAACAAGCTCACGCTCGAAGACATGTCCGGCGGCACCTTCTCCATCACCAACGGCGGCACCTTCGGCTCGATGCTCTCGACTCCGATCATCAACCAGCCGCAAAGCGCCATTCTCGGGATGCACAACATCACCGAGCGTGCGGTCGTCGAGAATGGGCAGGTCGTGGTCCGTCCGATGATGTACCTGGCGGTCTCCTACGATCACCGGATCATCGACGGTTCGGATGCGGTCCGCTTCCTGGTCAAGGTCCGTGACCTCCTCCAGGACCCGGCGCGCTTCCTGCTCGACGTCTAAGCGTCAAGGCCTCGTGGAATCTAGCCCCGTGGGTTCGCGTCAGCAGAGCTGGTTGCGTAACGTCTGCGGAAGCTAGGGGCCACGAGGCTTCTTTCTAATCATCGCGCAACGGTTTGATCGAATTCGATTCGGAATAGAGGTATCCATGCAAGTATTCGACGTCGTCGTCATCGGTGGGGGCCCCGGCGGTTACGTGGCCGCCATTCGGAGCGCCCAGTTGGGTTTCAAGACCGCCTGCATCGATGAAACGACCGGCAAGGACGGTAAGTTGAGCCTGGGCGGCACCTGCTTGAACGTGGGCTGCATCCCGTCCAAGGCCCTTCTCGATTCCTCCGAGAACTACGAGAAGCTCCATGAGCTCGGCATTCACGGCATCAACGTGGAAGGCGTCACGCTCGACGTCTCGAAGATGATCGCCCGCAAAGACCAGATCGTCTCCAAGCTCACCGGCGGCATCAACATGCTCTTCAAGAAGAACGGCGTCACCGCGATTCATGCCCGTGGCTCGCTCGTCCGCCAGGACGGCGAAACCTGGATCATCAAGGCCGGAGACGATGAGGTCGGCGCCAAGAACGTCATCCTGGCGACCGGTTCCTCGCCTCGCTATTTGCCGTTCGCGACGGTCGACAACCAGAAGGTTCTCGACAACGTCGGTGCGCTCGAGCTTCAGGAAGTGCCCAAGCGCCTCGGCGTGATCGGCGCGGGCGTCATCGGGCTGGAGCTCGGAAGCGTCTGGCGTCGCCTCGGTGCTCAGGTCACCGTCCTCGAAGCCGCTCCGGACTTCCTCGCGGCGGCCGACGAACTGGTCGCAAAGGAAGCCTTCAGGCAGTTCAAGGCGCAGGGCCTCGAGTTCCACATGGGCGTCAAGATCGAATCGGTCGATGCGTCCGGCGACGGCGTCAAGGTGAGCTACCAGGAAGGTGGCGAGGCCAAGACCCTGGAAGTCGACAAGCTGATCGTCTCGGTCGGCCGCGTGCCCAACACCACGGGCCTCGGTGCAGAGGCTGTCGGTCTCGCGCTCGACGAGCGGGGCTTCATCAAGACCGACCATTACCGCACCAACTTGCCCGGCGTCTGGGCGGTCGGTGACGTCATCGGCGGTGCGATGCTCGCGCACAAGGCCGAGGACGAAGGCGTCGCAGTGGCCGAGATCCTCGCGGGTCAGGCGGGGCACGTCAACTACGACACCATTCCCTGGGTCCTTTACACCTCGCCCGAGATCGCCTGGGTCGGCAAGACCGAGCAGGCCCTCAAGGCCGAAGGCGTGGAGTACCGGGCGGGCCGCTTCCCGTTCGCGGCCAACGGTCGTGCGATGGGGCATAACGATACCCGCGGGTTCATCAAGGTCATCGCCGATGCGAAGACCGACCGGATCCTGGGCGTCCACATGATCGGCCCCAACGTCTCGGAGATCCTGGCCGAGGCCGTCACCGTGATGGAGTTCGGCGGGTCGGCAGAGGATCTGGCGCGGACCATTCACGCGCACCCGACGCTTTCCGAGGTCCTCAAGGAAGCGGCGCTCGCGGTGGACAAGCGCGCCATTCACGCCTAAGCGTCACCTCTGCATCCTCTTGAACGCCCGGAGCCCGTCGCGGTTCCGGGCGTTCGCTTGCTCTCTTTCCCCTTGTGCAAGGGGCCGTCTAAGGGGTACAACTGAATAAGGCTGATAGTTGGCATTGTTGGCGTACGTGCTCACGGCCCATTCACACCTGACTTCCGAGGTGTCGACGTGAAATTCACTTCTCGATTCTTGCAAGTTGCCGGTCGCTCCTCTTTGGGGATCGTGGTTGGTGCTGCCTTGGTCACATGGGGGACTCCGGCGTCCGCAGGGGCTACCGCGAAAGGGGCGGTCACTTATCGGGTCAAGCCAGGTGATTCCCTTTGGCGGATTTCTCGGCGTCACTACGGCTCCCCGCATCACTGGTCGATGCTTTACTTTGCGAATCGCGAGGTAATCGGGCCGTCGACCCGAATTCTCCATCCCGGTATGCGGCTCGTCCTGCCTCCACTCCCGGGAGCGCTTGCCAATAAGCCCCCTCAAAAGCCGGCAAGCCTCAAATCGTCAGAGCGCAAGCCGCTCGGTAAACCACCGGTCGTGCCGATTGCCGCCGCTGACGCGAACAAGGACCCGGTGGCGCCTGAACCCATCAAGGACGCACCCGCATCTGCTGAGCCGCTCGAGGTAGTCCCTGCAGAAGGAAACGTGGAGGCGACGGCTCCGGAAGTGATGATCGAGTTGCCGGCAAAACCTACCTTGGAAGGATGGCCGGAAACCCAAAGGCTCGTTTCACCTGAGATTTCGGCTGCCGCCTCGCTACTGTTCCCCGGGTCCGGGCAGGTCGTTCGAGGGGACTGGGATCGTGGTTTAGCGCACTTAGGCGTCACGGCGTTCTCGCTGGGAGCCTTGCACGTCGGGAACCAGGGAGCCGATGTCGGGCTTCGCTGGGCGGGCAGCATCGCGCTCGTCGGCATCAGCCTATGGAGCGCTTGGGATGCCTACCGCGCTCACGAACCGGATTCGAGCCTCGAGTCGTCAGCCGGCTTCTTGCTCCCGACGGAACTCGATTGATGCCTGCTTGCTAAGGGTATGAAGCTAGAGACGAAGCAGCACAATCTTGTACGACTAGTGGAGGGGGTTACGATGCGCTTGCCGCAATGGACGGGTTACGGCGTGGCTCTGGGAGCCATGCTGCTCATCGGTTGTTCGGCTAACATGGCGGGAACGAGCCCCGCCCAGGTCAAGACTTCGGGTAAGATCAGCCTTTTCGACAACCCCCATGGATATGGTTCTCTGCAGATGCGGATCATCGACCAGCGCCGAGGTTATGGCGTTCAGGCGATTGAACAAGCGGAGCCGTATGACGAAGTTCAGATTCGCCTGAACGGCAGCAAGATTCCTAATGCGCGCTTCGCCACCATGTCGGCCGATCCGTCGCATCAATACCAGTCCGATGTGCTGGGGATGTTGCCTCCGGGAAGCGATTACAACTTGATCGTCAGCCTCGCGTCGCGGAGTGTTTCCCTGAACAGCCTGCTTGTCGTCGGTCAGGGCGCGGCGGAGGGCATCGAGGTCCTTCCGGGAACGTCCCGTTCGGTCACCGTCTTGATCAACACGGTGGGCGATATCGTTCTCCTGGGAGACAATTACGAGGTGAGCTCAGGGTCGCCGGAGCTCTCAGAGAACCACTTGGGACTCGGTTTCCCTGAGGTCTTATCCAATTCGCATGTCGCCATATTGCCCTATTTTCCGGACGATTCGGACATGCCGGAGAGTCAGCGGATCAACCGGGTTCGTTTTCAGCTCACGGACAACGAAGGCTTCATCCTGAGCGATGCGGATGGAAACCCCTTGGCTTCCTCGTCGCATTTCGTGAATCTCTTCGACGAGGGGGGCTTTCCCGAATTCAAGGTGCCTCTGATCTCTTCGAATGAGCAAGTGGCTTGGCTGACCCTCTTTGGCTTGCATGTCGAGCCCGGCACGCAAGAGCAAGGTGAGCGCGAAACGGTGATCGGCTCGAAGACCCGCGGGCTTTTGATGCTCAAGGGGGCGACCCTGAGCGTGGAGGTATCCCCCTAGGACGTCATGAGAAACGCGACTCGTCTTCTAATCGGAGTTCTAGCCCTTTCACTGGTAGGCTGTGTCAGGCCATTGGTGGGCCCCACGGTACCCGTGACCACCACGGGCGGGCCGGTCGGGAGCCTTTACGATACCCCGATGCGCGTAACGGTCTCTTCGCCGCGCAGCCTTCAGGGTTTGCCCGTCGACTGGAGTCAAGTTCGCCTGCGAGTCGAGTCTTCCAAGCTTAGTGGGCCTCTAGAGAAGACCGTTCAGACGTCGGACAATCAGGTCACCGTTGAGTTTCGCGTGCCGCCTGGCCCGGTCACGGTGAGCGCCGAACTCTTGCTTTCGGGAGTCGTCGTCGCGGTGGGATCGACTCAGGAGGTCATTTCCCCGGGTATCACGAAGAACCTCGTGATTGCCATGGCGACGACCAATACGTCCGTGAGCACGCTTGCAGGTAAGAAGACCCCGTTTTATGGCGATGGGCTGCCGGCTGTGGAGAGTTGGCTGGAGTCTCCCGAGGCGATCGCCATGGATGCGGCCGGCAACCTCTACGTCGCCGATACCGCCGAACGCTTCATCCGTCGCATTTCCGGGATCTCACCGCATGTCAGCACGACCATTCTGGGACCTGACGTGCTCACCTCGGCGCCAAACGCCTTGGCTTACGACGGCGGCAACTATCTGTACTACACGCTCAATCAATCCTCCACCCTTTACCGCGTGAACCTCGCGACCAAACAGGTCACTGCGGTTAGGCTCGACCTGGAGGGCTCGAATGGCCTCCTCTATCATCCGGATGGCTACCTTTTCGTCTCGGATGCGGTCAACAAGAAGATCTGGAAGGTGAGCGCCACGGGCGACAGCATCACGGAATTCCTCAATTACCAGCTCGTCAATAGCGCGGTTGGTGAAGCCTTTGAGTCGCCTGCCGGAATGGCCCTGAACCCCGAGGGAACGATCCTCTACGTCGCGGATACCGATGTGCAACGGGTTTGGAGCGTGAACATCGCCACCAAGCTCGTCCAGCCGTTCGCTGGGACGGGCGAATGGGGCTATATTTCGCCACAAGAAGAGATTCCTGCACTTGTAGCCCCGATCCCGACTCCCTATGGACTCGCCACGTCCGCTTTGGGCGAGGTGTTTATTTCCTCGCGCAACGGCAACCAGGTCTATCAAGTCTCGACGGACGGTACCCTCACGGTTCTGGCCGGCATGGGGGAAGGTGAACCCTCAGTTGCAGACGGACCGGCCCGTTTGGCTGTATTGGCTGGTCCGAGAGGGATTGCCGTCAATTCGGTGGGCGATGTTTTCGTGGCCGATTCAGGAAACCACCGGATTCGCCGCGTTACGGGGCAGACGAATCCAGAGGGCGGCCTGATGTCGACGTATGCAGGTCGCTCGGGCGCGCTCAATTACTACGGCGGCGATGAGCAGCAACCTCTGCCCTTCAACAAGGCCGTCTTTAATGAGGTCCGGCGCGTCGCGGTTGACGATGTCGGTAACGTTTACGTCGCGGATCATGAAAACGCTCGGGTGCGCGTCCTCGCGAAGGTCTCTGGATCACGGTTCGGCCTCAACCTCGTGGCGGGCCACGATTACACGGTCTTGGGCAACGGCTACTTCGAGGGATTCAGCTACGGTTATCCGGGCTTCGAGTCTTCCATGGGTAAGCCTAGCGGCTTGGCCTTTGACGACCAACAAAACCTTTATGTGGCCGACTCGCTTCATGGAACCATCGTCAAGGTGGATCGTGTGACGGGCGTTCTCTCGATGGTGGCGGATTCAGGCTTCTCGGGACTCGTTAGCCCGGAAGGCATGGCCTACGCCGGCGGCAAGCTTTACGTGGCGGACAGCGGGGCTCACAAGGTCTGGGAGATCGACGTCACGTCCATGCAAATGACGGCTGTCGCCGGAACTGGGCAGCCAGGGTTGCTTGATGATGACGTCAACCCTCTGGACGCGCCCCTGAAGCAACCCTTCGATGTGGCCGTGGATGCCGATAACAACCTCCTCATCGCTGAGACGGGCAACGATGTGATCCGTATCGTCGCTCGAACCGGGGTCAATCGTTATGGCAAGAACTTGGTGGTCGGGACCATGTATCGCCTCGCAGGCAGAGTCGGAATGACGGGGTCTTTTGTCGCGGAGAATGTCGTGGCGACGGATTCCTTTCTAAACAAGCCTCACGGCATCGAACTCGACAGTTTCGGAAACCTGATCATCGCGTCGAGCGACCAGCATCGACTGCGAATCGTCGATCGTGGCACCGGAAAAATTCGCACCCTGGTGGGCTATGACATCGAGGGCTCTGAGGACGGCGTCGGCGCTTACGATGGGTACCCGGGTGACGCGCGCTTGCGGAGCCCGTGGGACGTGGCCCGTGGCCCCCATGGGATCCTATACATCGCGGATGCCTTGAACCATGCGGTTCGCCAGGCCAAGCAGAGTGGGCTCTAGGTGACCGCATGACGAAGACGCTTCACGACGCTTACAAAACATGCCTCACGGCCCTGGTCGGATTCGCGGCCTTGGGTGCTACCCCTGCCTCGGCCTTTACCCCGGTTTCGCCGCCAGCTGATACGGCGCTTCACCTGGGATACGAACGCGCCACGGGCAAAGAGAGCTACGAAGCCCAGGCCCTCAGTGCCGACCAACCGGCAATCGAGCGGCTGGTTGCCAGTTTTCAGGGCCGACTCAACTCGGAAATGGGCTACTGGCTCGCTCTCTCCCGCGGCGCCTACAAGTTTGACGACCAGGATTTCCCCGGCACGCAACATTTGCGTCATGAGTCTCGCGTCAACGCGGGAGTTTCACGCAGTGGATCCTTCCCTGGCGGGGCCTGGGCTCTGGGCGTCGGTTACGGGGTCGACCTCCTGCAGGTTCAAAGTTCCGCGCGTCTCGGCGATCCGGAGCCGGCCTTCTTCTTCTCTCCCTGGCAAGTGCTTCACGGGGTGACGCTCAACGAGTCCCTGCGCCTGGGAACGGACAAGGTTAGCGTGGTGCTCGACGGGCGCTGGGAACCGTATCTTTTCGCCCACCTCGCAGATGCGGGACTCTCCATGCCGGGTTACCTCACCTCCGTTCGGCTCGCCCCTCGCCTCAGTATCTGGGATGATCGCCTTTCCGTGGGGTATGCCTTCGAACGCGTCCTGGGGGCTGGTTTCGAGCGTCACTCAGAAGGGCCGTTCCTGGCCATTTCGGTCAGGAGGTTCTGAGCATGGCCGTTCGCAACTACAAACACCGCTCGGCGCTCTTGAAGGGATTGCTTGGACTTTCCGTCGTCACGGCGACGGGCTGCAGCGTGCTCGGGTTCCTGGGAACCGGCGAGACCTTCGAGACGACGGGCGATGTCCAGCATCGCGCGTTCAACGTCGCCGGCGATGTCATGGTTCCCGCGTCCCTCACGGCGGTTGCCCCGTTGACGGCAGTGGCTCCCCTGACGGCGGTCGCTCCCTTGACGGCGGTGGCTCCGCTCACGGCAGTCGCCCCTCTGACCGCCGTCGCACCTTACCGCTTGCTCTCGATCGGTCCCGATTCGCCTTCGGATGAGACGGAGTGGAATGACGACGGGACGGTCCGCTTCGCCCTGGTGCAGGTCATCGATCCAATGACCGGTGAGGTCGTGGCGACCACGAGAACGGACGTCGCTGGTCGTTACCAGCTTCGTATGGTGCTGCCGGGTCGGAAGAAGCCCTACGTCGTGCAGATCATCCTCAAGAACCGGAACGGGGATGTGGCCGGCTTCTTGGCCGCCCCGATGGGCATCAACCTGACCTCCATCCGCGATAAGAACCCGCGACTTTCCGTTTCGCCGGGCTCGACGATGATGACCTTCTCCTCGCTGTTGATGACCGAGGTCTACGAAGGCTTCGACCTGCGAAACGGTTTCCTGGGGATCCGGAGCCAGCGTCTGGCAACCTTGGTCCAGTCGCTCCCGCCGACGACCGTGAACGACGCCAGCCAATTGCTCTCGGACAGCGACACCTTCGAAAACATCGCCTCTTTCGATGCGTTTGTGAGTGACACGGCCACAGCCTCTGCGGTCATGACCGCCAACGTCAAGCGGATTGGCCAACGTGCCGCGGGCACGGATAATTTGAGTGGCGAACAAAGCCTCGGCTATCAGGCTTCTGCGCTCGGTCTGCTGGTCGAGAAATTGGCCCAATGGAAGGCTGCGGGGGTATCAAACCAAAGCCGGATCTTCGAGCGGGCGGCTGACGAGGTCGACCTCCGAAACGTCCGCGAACAAGCCGAACGAATCCAGAGGGATCTGCCCCCCATCCCGCTTCCGACCCTTCCGCCGCCCCCAGGGAACTCGGAAATTGGTATCATCTTGAAGTAGCTCGTTTCTCTCACGACTGTCGAGGTTTTCGTGGTCTGTCATGCCTGTCGTCAATCAGTTCCCGAGTATGCGAAGTTCTGCCCGCATTGCGGGATCGCGCAAGGGGGAGCTGCCTCGCGGCAGGGCGGCTTGACCGGCCAAGTCCGCGCGATTCGCTCTGACCGCCGGGTGGTCACCGTCCTTTTCCTCGATGTCTCCGGCTTCACCGCCATGAGCGAAACGCTCGATCCTGAGCAGGTCACCGACGTCATCAACCAGTTCTTCGAGGTGCTCACCGAGCCGATTTACCGGTTCGGGGGCGTGGTCGACAAGTACATGGGCGACGCCATCATGGCGCTCTTCGGCGCTCCCATCGCGCATGAGGACGATCCCGAGCGCGCCGTGCGCGCCGCCATCGAGATGCAGAAGGCGGCCGAAACGTACTCGAACCAGCTCGAAGCCCGAACCGGCATCCGCTTGCGCGTTCGGATCGGCATCAACACGGGCCTGGTGGTGGCCGGCGTCGTGGGAGGCTCCCAGAAGAAGGACTACACCGTCATGGGGGATTCCGTGAATCTGGCCCAGCGGATGGAGTCCAACGCGAAGCCGGGCACGATCCTGGTCACCCACGAGACCTACCGCTTGGCGAAGGGCATCGCGGATTTCCAGAAGCTCGACCCAATCATGGTCAAGGGGAAGCGTGAGCCGGTCAACGTCTATGAGGTCGTGGCGCTAAAGGCCGAGCAGGGGCAGAGCGGCGGCTCGCGCCGGATGGTGGGCCGAGAGCAAGAGCTCGAAACCCTGATGCGTGCCTTCGAACTCTGCATGGACGGCCAGCCCCAGGTCCTCTACCTCGAGGGGGATGCCGGGATAGGCAAGTCCCGCCTGTTTACCGAGTTCGCCGCACGCCTGGATCCGATCTTCGGCGCCGACGTCCAACGCGCCCGCGCCATCTCTTATGAGCAGGGTACGCCCTACGGCTTGCTCGCGACCTTCATTCGCCGCTGGCTGGGACTCAGAGGCTTGGCGTCCTCGGAGATCACGCTTTCGCGCCTCAAGACCTGGGCTGACTCGGTGCCCTTCTTGCCGCCCGAAATGGTCAACCAGGCCGCCGTCGCGGTCGCCTATCTGCTGGGTATGGAGACGGGCAACGCGGCCTTCGAGCAGTTGAGCCCGCAGCAACGCCGAACGATGGCCTTCCATGCCTTCAACACGGCCCTGCTCTCCTCCGTTCAGGCCCGCCCCATGATTCTCGACCTGGAGGACGTGCACTGGGCGGACTCGCCCTCGATCGAGTGGATTCAGAGCCTCCTCGACATGCTGGCCACGAAGGCTTATCAGGCGTCACGCATGGTCGTCGTCTGCATGGCCCGCCCGGGCGCCGAGAACCCGATTCCCGGCTTGAAGCCCCGCCGTGAGCCGATTCACCTGGAGCTTGTCCCCCTGACCTCCACCGAGTCGCGAGATCTGGTCCGCTTGATGCTCGAGGGCTTCGATGACCTCGCTACCCCGTCCGAAGGCCTCTTGACCGTGATCCGACAGGCCGAGGAACGCGCCGAAGGGAACCCGCTCTTCCTCACGGAACTCTTGCGATCGCTTCTGGATTCGGGGGCGATCGCCCGAGACGACGCCGGCGCCTGGCACGTGACCTCGGTTCGCCCGCCGGACCTGCCGTCCACGGTCAACGGCGTCATCGCCGCGCGTTTCGATCGCCTCCCCGATTCGCACCGCGTCCTGCTTCAAGAGGCCTCGGTCATCGGGCGCCAGTTCTCCGTCTCGCTGATGAGCAAACCCGCGGGACAAGCCGCCGTCGAGCACGCGCTGGTCGAACTTGTCGACGCCGAGTTCGTCCGCGCTCGTTCCGAGGAAGAGTACCTCTTCTACCTCGCGCTCACGCACGAAGTGGTCTACAACTCACTCCTGCTTTCCAAGCGCCGGGAAATGCACCGCCGGATCGGCGAGCGCATCGAGAAGGCCCTGCAAAACCACCCTCCCGACAATCCCCGGATGCTCGCCCGCCATTTCCAATTGGGCGAGGTGCCGGCGAAAGCCTTGCAGTACCTCTTCTTGTCGGGGAAGCAAGCGCAGGCCACCTTTGCCAACGAGGAAGCCCTTCGCTGCTTCACCGAATGCCTCGCGTTGATCGACGTCGCTCCGACGACCCCCGGCGCCCCGACCCGCATCGACGTCCTCTTGCCGCTGGCCGAAATCCTCTCGACGACGGGACGCTACGACGTGGCGCTCGAGCACCTGCAGACGGCGCTAGACTTGCAAGAGGCACCTCGCATGCGCGCGGAGACCTTGCGGCGCATGGGCAGCATCCTCAACCTGCAAGGCAAGTACGCCGAGGCCATGGAGCGCTACGACGCCGGCCTCGCCGCACTCGAAGACGACCCGGATCGCCTCTGCTTCGCGCGTATCCGCCAGGATCAAGGCCTGACGCTGTTTCGGCAGGGCCGGTACTCCGAGGTCATCGCCCTTTGCGAAGAGAGCCTCAACCTCCTCGTCGGCACCGAGCACCTCGCGGAAGTGGCCATGGCCGAGAGCATCCTGGGCCTCGTCGCCTACCGACAGAACCGTCATGACGAGGCGGAAAGCTATCATCGCCGAGCGCTCGAACGGCGCGAGGCCATCGAGGATCTCTTCGGCATCGCGTCGAGCCTCAACAACCTCGGCGTGCTCTACCGCGAAGGCGGCGAGTGGATCAAGGCCTCCGAGCATTACATGCGCAGCCTGACGATTTACCGCCAGATCGGAGACGTCAGCCGCCAGATCATCCAGCTCATCAACCTGAGCGATCTTTATCGCAACCAAGGTGAGCTCAAGCTGGCCTTCGAGCACTACAAGCAGGTCAAGGATCTCAGCGAGCAGACACAGGACAGCTTCGGCCAGGCTTATGGCGCCCTGGGACTCGGGATGGTCTTGCTCGACGGTGGCCAGGTTCGCGAAGCCTTGGTGGAGCTCGACGAAGGCATCGCGCGCCTCGAAGCCATCAATGCCCGAGAAGTCATGCCCGACGCCCTGGTGGCCCAGGCGCGCTGTTACCTTCTCGAGGATCGCGCGGACGACGCCGCGGCGGCGCTGGCGCGCGCGCGAGAGCTAGCCCACGAGAATTCGAGCCGTCTGCAGACCGGCATGGCCATGGGCGTCGAAGCCTTGCTGAGCCTTCGCTGCGGGGATGTATCGAAGGCGCGCCGCGTGGCCGCCGAGGCCGTCCAGGAACTTCGCGACGGGGGATCCTTGATCGACCTCGGCCGTGGTCTCGCCATCGAAGCGACTGTTCTCCAGGCCTCGGGGCTTCCACGAGAAGCCGGGGTCCGCCGCGGGGAAGCGATGGCGATCTTCAAGCGGCTCGGCGCGACGCTCGACTTGCAAAAGTTGACGCCGGTCGCCGCCGATTCCTGACGTGGCGCGCTTCGAGGCGTGACCGTCCCCTCGGGGGAACGGGGCCTACCGGCTGAGGAAGGGTTCAGTTTCAAGCAGTTTCCGGGTAGCTAAAGCTCGGAGGATTGCTGATGATGACCTTGAACCGACTCCCTCGGACGCTCATGCTGCTGGCGGGGGCGATCGCCATCCCGGCCTGTGGCGCCTTGCCGCCCGATTCCCTGCAAACTGGTGACGGGCCCCGAATCCATCCGAGCAGCACGCCCGTCCTGGAAGGCGGCGCCAACCCCGCGGATCCCCGTTTGACGACGCGCTTCGGCAACCAAAGCGTGCCGCGCGGCAAGGACGATACCCACGAAGCGGGCTACGCCTTGATGCGCGACCTCGGCATGACGACTCTTCGCGAAGGCTGGAACTGGAAGTACATCGAGGTAAAGAAGCACCAGAACGTGAGCTGGATGGACTACTTCGACGCGAAGGCGAAACGCTTCGCCGAGATGGGCGTCATGGTCCAGGCCATGGTCACGGACACTCCCGACTGGGCCTCATCGGATCCGCAGTACGCCTCGAAGACCTCCTTCGACGCGAACTCTCCCGGCAAGTACACGGTTCCCGCGGGCCTCAACAAGCCCATCTTCGCGGATGGCACCGACGTCTACAAACCTGGCGTCAAGCCCAATCCCGACAACTACTTCGCGGATTACATGCACGACATGGTCAGCCGCTACAAGGGCCAGATCCAGCTCTGGCAGGTCTGGAACGAACCGGATTACCCTGCCGGGGACCTGGGCGCCGGCAGCAAGACGTCTGACGGGCGACAGCGCTACTGGACGGGATCCGTTCAGGACTACGTGAGGCTCTTGAAGGTGGCGCATACCGTCGTCAAGGGAGTCGACCCGTCGGCGCGGATCACCCTGGGGGGATTGGGCTACGAGAGTTATCTGGCGGCCATCCTCGACCACGGCGGTGCGCCCTACTTTGACGTCGTGGACTTCCATGCCTACGGGTCGGATACCCGCACCTCGAACGGAGTGCTCAATTCGGATTGGGGCTTTTTGGGGAGGTACCGGGTGATGAAGGAGACGCTCCTCAAGAAGGGCGTCTCCGGCAAGACCTTCACCTGCTCGGAGACGGGCTTCACCTCGGAGAACGCCGAGGAGCAGGCGCGCTACGTCCCGAAGCTCTTCGCGGCGGCGATCGCCCAGGGCGATATCGAGGCGGTGCAATGGGCGGTCTTCACCAACCCGGGACACCGAAACATGGGCCTCATCGATCAGGCGACCTTGTCGAAGAAGACGCTCGGTTACCAGGCGTATCAGGTCGCCACGGGGCAACTCACCGGCGCGCGCCTGGTGCAGGACCTCACGACGTCGAGCGTGCAGGGCTACCAGTTCAAGCGCGCCGACGGCAAGCCGCTTTACGTGCTATGGGCGTCGGGTGACGGGGCCACGGCCACAATTCCCCTCGCTTCCGGGCAGGTCCTCTCCAAGCTGGGCAAAGCCATGGCTTCAAAGGTCGATGGCGGTAAGCTGCGACTCGAGCTTACGGGCGATCCGGTCTTCGTCATCGGATCCTGACGGGCCCCGGCTCGAAACCCGAGTAGGCCGGCGCTAGGGCTGGCCTGGCACCGCGTGACGGCGCCAGGCCAGCCTTAGCATAGGAGGCGTCAGCGGAGCTTCTTGGACCAGATGTTGATGTCTTCGAAGCCGCCCGAGATGTCGCAGTTGTTGATCAAGCGGCCGCAGTACTCGTAGTCGAGGTCGTAGAAGACCTTGTTCATCCCGGGCGCGGTGGCGCGGGCGAGCGTGTAGGCGCAACGGACGCCCCGTCGCTCGAGCTCCTCTTCGAGACGGACCAGCAGGATGCGCATGAGACCCTTGCCGCGCTCGGCGGGGAAGGTCGCGCAGTCGGTCATCTCGGCGTTGCTGTGCTTCTGGTCCATATCCGCGGACGCCGCGCTGACGATGTTGCCGTCGGGATCCTTGATCACGGCGTAAACGAGGTTCCGCCGCATGGTGGAAAGCAGGTAATCCGGCATGGTCAAGGGTGACGGGTAGGATTCGAAGACGTGACTGTAGAGGATGACCAAGCCGGGAATATCCGCTTCGGTGGCCAAGGCGAGCTCGTAGCCTTCGGGAAGGGTCAGCGGGCGCGCGGCGCGGGGGCGGTGCATGAGCTCCTGGATCAGGGCGGACTCCTCGAGGAGCGTGGGGCTGGTGATCCGGTCGCGGCTGAGGAAGCGGCTCACCACGTAGGCGTTCTCGCCGTTGAAGTAGTGAAGGATGATGCCTTCGAGCATGTAGCCATGTGCCAGGAAGCCCTGCCATTCGTCGGCGGTCGCCTTGATGAAGATCTTATCGAACTGGTTCTTGCTCGCGAGGTAGTCGAGGCGACGGCAAATGACGGAGAGGTCGCCCTCGAAGTTGAGGACCTTGAGGCGGCGGTTGTAGTAGTCGACCGTGAGGTCGATTTCACAGCCTTCTTCTTGGATGGAATAGTCGAGGGCGTAGACCGTGCCGTAGGCGCGGATGTCGACTCCCTTGTCGAGGGTGAGGTCGACGACGCCCATTTCTTTTTCGGACGGCTCCGTGGAGCCGGGAGCGATGTCCTGAGGAATCTCCTCGGTGGAGGACGCTGGGGCGGGCGTCAGGGCGGGGACGGTTGCGGATCCGTCGACGTCGAGGGCCTCCATGGGCGCCTCGAACGAGGTGACCGGGTCTTTAATCATCCGTGAGCTCCTTTCCGAATGCACGAAGGAAGGCGACCGCATTCTTGCCGAGGGTCTGCGTGCGGTAGCCGCCCTCCTGGACGATCAGGCTGGGAAGTGCCAGCTGGGCGATTCGCGAGGCGATCACCGGGAAATGACGCGTGGCCAGGTCGAAGCTGCCGGCGGGATCTCCGCGGAAGGTGTCGAAGCCGGCCGCGACGACCAGGAACTGGGGATCGAAGCGCTTGATGGCGCTCAGCGCCTCGTCGAGCGTCTCGAGGTAGGTGTCGATACTTGCGCCGGGGGCGAGCGGGTAGTTGAGGTTGTAGCCGAGTCCTTCTCCTTCTCCGCGCTCGTCGGCGAAGCCCGAGAAATACGGGTACGTCACGGCGGGATCTCCGTGAATCGAGAGGGTGAGCACGCGGGACGAGGCGTAGAAGATGTCCTGAGTACCGTTGCCGTGGTGGTAATCGATGTCGAGGACCGCGACGCGCCCATGCTCGGCCAGCGAATGAGCGGCGAGGGCGGGGTTGTTGAAGTAGCAGTAACCTCCGAAGACCTCGCGCTCTGCGTGGTGGCCGGGCGGACGGCAAAGCGCGTAGATCAGCCCCTCCTGGGGAAGCAGGTCGGCGGCCGTCAGGGCGCAATCCGCCGAGCTCTTGGCGGCCTCGAAGGTATGGCGCGTGATGGGCGTGCCGGTGTCGAAGCAGTAGTACCCGGCCAAAGCGGGCTGATGATCGGGCCGGTTGACCTTTCGGCGGACCGGGAAGACGTCGGGATAGATGATCGCGCCTTCTTGGAGGGTGGCCGCGGCGTCGCGAAGGAAGCCGACGAAGCCGTGAAGCTCCTCGAGCCGGGAAACGGGGTGCTCTTCGGGCGTGATGAGGTCGATGGTCATGTCCGAGTCGAGCAGCGCATCGCGGATGATGATGGCGCGCGAGGGCAGATCCTTGCTATGGATCCGCCTTCCCCGGGTGAACTCCCAGCGCGGGTGGTGGATGAGGTGCGTCGGGCTATGGACGACCTTCAAGGATGACCTCCTCTTTCGGTCGCGAACGGCGCTCGATGGCGCGCAGCTGATCGACGCTCGTGCGGAAGATCATTTCGCGGGGTTGCTTGCGGGAGCGCGGTGCGGCGGCTTCCCGGACGATGGTGGCGACTTTTCCGGATTCCACCAGTTGCGAGACGTACTCGCGCGAGACGCCAAGCGCATGGGCGGTGTCGGCCTGACTCATGACCTCGTCGTCACGAATGACGGCGGCATGAGCGCGGGCGATCGCCAAGCCCAGCGGCGAGTACCAGAAATCCTTGGGAACCGTGACGCGGGGGCTGAGCAGCCCTCGGTAGAGATTGTCAAGAATGAGGCCGGTAGCCTGGAGCACGCGATCCCGTTCGACGCATTCTCCGCGTCCAGCCCGCTCGATGAGCGCGAGGTGATCCGAAATCTCAGCTCCAATGGCTTCCAGGTTTTGGATCCGTCCTCGGATCAGGCTACGGAGTTCGTAAGCGTCGATGAGCATGGTAACAGTTTATTACCTGTCAATTGACAAGTCAACCCCAGCGGTCGAGCGAGGGTTTGGGCGGGCCTCCGAAGAAAATCCGGTTGACCGCAGCCTGGCGGCGCGGTATAAGTTAACCATCTGGTCAGTTAAAGGAGTCGACATGGCTCGTAAGGTGGATCCCGAACTTCAAGCCCTCCGGCGCGAGGAGCTGCTCAAGGCCACGTATCAGGTCTTGCTGTCCAAGCCCTCCAAGGACATCACGCTCGAGGACATCGCGACCCGCGCCGGCGTCAGCAAGGGGATCACGGTCTATTACTTCAAGACCAAGGAAGAGATTTTCCGGGCCTGTTGGTCCTGGCTCATCTCCCGGATCGGCTCCCGCATGAAGGCGCGTGCCCAGGCGGCTTCCGACCCTGTGGCGGCGATCGAAGCGGTCGTGGACACGGTTTTCGCGGGCCCCGCCGAGATCCGGGACTTTTATACCATCTACCTCGACTTCATGAGCCAAGGCTTGCGAAACCCCGGGTTTGGTCAGGTGAATACCGAGTTCTACGAGCTCTGCCGAGAGGTCAACCACGACATCGTCACGGAAGGCATCCGGCAAGGCTGTTTCCGGGAGGTGGACCTCGCCGAGGCCGCTGCCTTCGCGCGGGCCATTATCGACGGCATGTGCCTCCAGCTGCTCTTCGACGCGACTCCCGCCGCCTTCGAGACCTATCGTCAGCACTGTTTGAACGCGCTCTTGGGTTACCTCAGGCCCCCGCATGCGCCAAATGCACCCCTATGAAAGGAAGGACCCCCATGAACCTCTTGCGCCCCGTCAGCGACTGGATCTTTCGCAACCCCTTCACGTCTTCCCGTTGGCTGGAAGGCCTGGAAATCACGCAAGCCGATATCGACAGCGAGTTGCTCCATCCAGACGCCTCCGCCCAGCCGTCGCCCGCATGGGCCGTCAACGTGACGTGGCTCGAGGAGGAGATTCGCGCGTGATCACGCTGGACTTCGAGGTCAAGACCTACGATATCGACTTCGCGGGAGTGGTGAGCAACCTCGTCTACCTGAGGTGGCTCGAGGATTTGCGCATGGCCTACTTGAGCTCGGCGATGTCCCTTGAGGACCTGGTCTCTCGCCAGCTCTACCCGACGCTGGTGCATACGACCATCAACTACCGGGCCGCCGTGCGCTTTCCCGATCACGTCGTCGGCGAGATGCGCTTCGTGGAGGCGGGGGCCAGCTCGATGACCCTCGAAGCCACGTTCCTTAGCCGGAAGTCAGGAGCGATCGTCGCTGATGCTCGCCAGGTCGGCTTGATCCTAGACGGCAAGACGGGGCGCCCGGTGCCCGTTCCGCCGGAGCTCTTGGCGCTCGTCGTCTCAGGCAAAAACTGAGGCCCGGGACTCCAGACATGGAGTCCCGGGCCTCAGCGAGGGAAATCGCTTAGTAACGGGTCGGGAAGGCGTAAGGGTACTTGTCCTGCTGGACCGCGGGGCCCCACGCGCCGCCCGAGTTCAACTGGGCCAGGAAGTCGCCCCAGCGGGTGTCGCGGTTCCATGCGCGCTGCAGGTACTTGGACTCGACCGGTCCGTCAACCTGAGCGTAGATGGCGAGGCCCGAGGCCTTGTCGAGGTTGAGTTCGCCGCCGAAGAAGCCTGCCTTGCGGTGACGCTCGCCGATGATGGAGGCCTTGGCCGCCTCGCTCACCGACTTGGCGGCCGCCGTGATCTCGGCATCCCCGATCCGGCTCAAATTCTCCATGACGTCGAGCAGGTCGCGGTAGTGGTTGTACATCGTGAGTCCGGGCGAGGTCTCGTTGGCATAGGCCATGGAGCCGCGGATGGCGGAGGCGATCGCCTTCTTGGAATTGCGATCCTTGACCTTCACCAGCAAGACGTCCGAAAGTTTCGCCATGCGACGTGCCAGTTCCTCGCTCTTGGTGATGTCCATCGCGCCGAAGGCCACCTCGTAGCGGGCGTTGGCGGCGATCACGTCGAGAAGCTCGGTGGCGATTTTCCGGCTATCGGCCTTGGGGTTGGAGTCGAGGACCTTGACGATGTTCTCGTAAGGGAAATCGCCGCGGGTCGTGGTCTGCGCCGCAATCAGCACCTTGGCGCCCTTGCGCAGCTCGTAACCCACCTCGGCCATCTGCATGAAGCAGGCATCGAACATCATGATCTCGACGGGGTTCTTGGCCAGGACCTCGGCGACCTCGTTCATGTGGATGATCTTCTTGCCGCCGGGGCCGTTCCAGTCCGAGCAGATGCCGCGGACGATGCCGCCCCCATGGTCCGCCATGGACAGGGCTCGACGCTGGGCTGCGGTGGTCTTGGTCGCGAAGGTGACGAACTCGTTGAGGGCGGCCGCGGTGCCCGAATCGGCCTCGCGCTGGTTGACGGACTTGGCGCTCACGCCGGGGGCCGTTTCATAGACGTAGATCGTATCGTTTTGCTTGGCGCCGTCGTAGAACGAGACCGAGGCGACGTTGGACGCCCGCTGCGAAGCGGCATGTAGGCGGTTCACGATGCCCGTGCCGTGGTCGAGGTCGTTGTCGAGCGCAAAGAAGGTCAGCAAGGACCAAGGTGCTCCTGCGGACATGCCCTGAACTTGAGCGTTACCACTGCCCAGCGAGGCGATCGGCGACACGCCGCAGCCCGCGAGCAAGGCCGTCACCGCCAAGGTCGCCGAGAGCCGTTTCACATGCGTCTGCATGGGGTGTATTTATCCTCCACTTTACGTGAATTTAAGTTTGTGCAAAGACCTTATCGGATACTCGGGCTCCGATAAGGTAAAGCAAACTTTAAGATTCAGTGGAGGAATGTTTAAATCTATGACCCAGCGAAACAGGGCCTCGGAAGGAGGTCATCCTGGGCCGAGGCGCCGAACGTCACGCGTCAGTAGCCTTCGTTGCTGGCCGACATCACCCGGCAATCGTTCTCGCTGCAGCGATGCCCGCAGACCTCGCAGATTTCCTGGCTGACCGGGTACATGTTTCCACATTTCGAGCATTTATAGCTTCTCGAGGTGGTCGGGGTCTTGAGGTCGGCATTGCTCATGGAACTCTGAGTCTCGAGATTCATCTCTGCCCTCCTTTTCCGCACCATGCCGTGACCCTAGCTCACGACAGAAGCGAAATCAACCGCCTCTCGCCGCGTCCAGGAACACGCTCCTCGCAACTCGAAAGGTTTTCCTCAATCCTAACTTGCGCTTAAGAATATTCTGAGGAATCCAGTCGATACTTTGAGTGTCTGACTCAAGGAGGTGCGAGATGACTGCCGTCGATTCCCTCATGATGAATATTCGTTCCCTGCTCGCCGCCAGCCCGTCTCCCGCGGGAGGGGGAACGGTGATTCGGACATCTGTCGACCTGTCCGCACTGGCGCTCGCAACTCCTGAGGGCCAGGCGCAAGCCATGGCTTGCGGTTGCTCGCCCAATGCCAGCGGTCTGAGCCCCGCCGAGATCGCGGCTGCCCAGGCCCAGAACCAAGCGTGATGAGCGTTCCTGCCTTCGAGGTCGTGCTCGATCATGCCGATCCGGCGCATCACGCGCGCATGGAGCAGGCGACGCGGGACCTCGTCACGTGGGCCAAGCGCTACGGTTGCATGCAGGTCATCCGAGAAGAACGAACGCTGCGGCCGGGTGTGGTAAAGCTTTCGTTCTATCCGGATCCTCAGGGGCGACGGAGGATGCCGGGCGATCGTTTGAGCCTTTCAAGCAAATGAAACGAGGCGCGGGTCCCAGGGGCCCGCGCCTCTCGCTTTGGATGCCTACTGCTTGGACTGGCGCGTGCCGGACTTGGCCACCTTGTCGCGAACCCGCTGAATGGCCATCGGGAAGTAGTTGGCCGAGATCATGTTCACCAGCCAAGCAGGGACCGGCAGTGCGGGGTCCACTTTGGCGGTATAGACCACCCGGCTGCGTCCCTTGCCTTCGGGCTGAATCGTCAGCGCCCCTTCGTAGACCCGGACCGACCCGTCGAACTTCTTGAACGTGAAGGACGTGTTCGCGGGGTCCAGGTACGTGTAGTTGCTGACCCAGCGGCTGCCAAGCGGCCATGGGAAGTCCATGACCACCTTGCAGGTGAGGACGTTGCCCTCGCGCTTGAGGACCTCGGAGGACCGGGCGCTCTTGAAAAGCTCCGGGTAGCTCTCGAAATCCGTGTAGATGGGGTAAACGGCCTCGGGAGGCGCGTCGATCAGCCCGGTCACGAGCGTGCGCTTGATGGCCTCGTCGGATTCATCGACGCGCACGACGATCTCGCCTTTTTGAATCCGGCGCTCCTCGTCGGCGGTGATCCGCGTGAGGGCATCGGGGGCGGGGGCCGCCCACGCTTGCAGGGGAGCGAGGAGCAACACCAGCGACAGGGCGAGCCTCATGGGCATAAACGACATTCCTCCGGATCACGCAACTTGGCTAAGGGACCGCTGATCGAATGATAGCACGCCGATTGCCTCTTACGAAAGGTCAAATCCAGCGTCGGGACTTGAAGAAGATCAGCATGGCCAGGGCCGTCATGAGCATCAGGACGAGGATGGCCTCGAAGGCGTAGCCCCACCCCTCGAACGGCAGGCGGACGTTCATCCCGTACAGGCCAGAGACCAGGGTCAGCGGCAGGATGATGACCGAGATGACCGTGAGGGCCCGGATCACCTCGTTGGTGCGGTGCGAGATGAGCGAGTCATGCGTGTCGTTGAGGGCCTCGATGATGCCCTTCTGGTCTTCCAGTGATTCCCAGACCCGGGCGATATGGTCGCCGATATCCGAGAAGTAGACCTCGAGATCCTCGTGGATCAGCCGGCTCTTGAGGTACTCCAGGCGCGAGATCACGGGCATCAAGGGCTTGACGATCCGGCGGTAGGCGATGATGTCCCGGCGCAGGACCGAGATCTCCTCGACCGTCTCGCGGCCGCCGTGCGTGAAGATC
>Ga0180215_1000177_pt1 | contig 91284 bp, 90 predicted proteins | sample eDN3rd37CBELigBY_FD_128871 | JGI IMG/M metagenome (GOLD analysis project Ga0180215, IMG submission 128871) | Enriched backyard soil microbial communities from Emeryville, California, USA - eDNA 3rd pass 37_C BE-Lig BY (version 2) (version 2) | ecosystem: Environmental > Terrestrial > Soil >...
AGAGCCGACGCGCTGCAAAGCTCCGAGGCGATCGTCTTCATATAGCAAACCCTCCGATGGTCGTGACCCATCGGAGGGTTTGTTACTTCATCTCCCGGACCAAACTCCGGGATGACTCATGATGCTCATGGGCAATCACTGCTTCAAAACCATCGCGCGCCGGGCCGCGGATCAAGTCCATACGATTCAGCACCGCGAGGAGCACTTCGGGAGTGCACCCGCAACTCGCCTGAAGTTCCTTGAAAGCCGCGTCAAACGGAGGAAGGATTGCAGCCGGAGAGTCGCATCCGCGCACATGCTCCAGGAAGAGCCGGGGGCACCTACCCCGCCGCTTTTCATCCTTGCTTTCCGGGGTAATGTGATCGAAGTCAGTGTTGGAGACGAAGAAGAGATCGGCTATGCGTTCACCGAATGCCGAGACGAGATCCACGAACCGGCCCACTGTCCGTACCATCTCCTCGTCCACCATCCTCCAAGCTCCCAATTCGGTCGCGAAGTCTTGATCTGGTACCCGTCGAAGCGGCCGTCCTTGCGTTCGGCGAGTAGATCCTCGTGGTGTTCGCACCAGATGGCGACATACGGCCGCGTGTTGCACTTGCCGGCAATCAGGAGGATAACACCATACGCATGCTGATAGCGAAAATTACGCTGCGTCTGATCGCCAGGATCCGTCGTGTCGCGTACGGACGCAGGGTTCGCTGCCGCCTGCGTGGTGCTTGCGCCCGCGGTACGCCTCGCCTGTCGCGATCCCCTCACTTGGGAACGGCTAGGATTACTCGTCACTACAGGTAGCCTGCTGAATGGAAGCTCGAAGGAGGTAAGGATGGGCGCGGGCCTCAACACAGTTCAAGCCGTAGCCACATCTCGGTCGCCTCTATATAGCCGATGCGTTATGTGCTCGGGCATTAGCCGCCATGAGCACAGGTGATTACGTTACACTCGCCGTGAATAGCTGACAACCGCCTTTGGAGCAGCGCGGCGGCGGCGTGCGAGGGTGTGAGCGGCACGGCGGCGTGACGTGACGTGGCGGAGAGGAGAGGGAGAGGGGCGGAGACCGGAGCCGGCCTACCCCGCTCCCTCCTCCGCCGCTTCCTGCGCCAGCTCGTACGCCGCGTTGCGTGCGATTCCCAGCCTCCGCCGCAGTTCCTTCGCCACGGCGCTGGGCGACATCCCCTGCGAGAGAAGCGCCTGCGCCAGCGAGCGGGCCGCCAGCGCGTCCGTCTCCGCCTCGGCCTCGGCGTCCTCCGGACGTCCCTCCACGACGACGACGATCTCCCCGCGCACCTCGCGCTCCTCGAAGCGCTCCGCCGCCTCCTCCGCCGTGCCGCGGAAGAACTCCTCGTGCATCTTGGTCAGCTCGCGGGCGACGGCGACGCGACGCTCCGGCCCCGCCGCGGCGGCCAGGTCGCGAAGCAGCTCCGCGGTGCGGTTGGGCGATTCGTAGAGGACGGCGGCGTACGGGAGCGCGGCGATCTCCTCCAGCAGCTCCGTGCGCCGCCCGCCCTTCCGGGGGATGAAGCCGTAGAAGGTGAAGAGCTCGGCGGGGATGCCGGAAGCGACCAGCGCCGCCAGGAGCGCGGAGGCCCCGGGGACGGGCACCACCTCGAAACCCGCCTCCACCACCTCGCGGACGATGCGCGCGCCGGGGTCGGAGAGGAGCGGCGTCCCCGCGTCGGTGACGAGCGCCACGTCACGCCCCTCGCGCAGCATCTCCACCACCGTGGCGGCGCGCGCCCGCTCGTTGTGCTCGTGCGCGGAGATCATCCGCCCTTCCACGCCGTAATGGCGCAGCAGCACGCCGGAACGCCGCGTGTCCTCGGCCAGGATCACGTCCGCGGCCCGGAGCACCTCCACGGCGCGGTAGGTGATGTCGCCCAGGTTGCCGATGGGCGTGCTCACGATGTAAAGAGATGCCATCCTCAGAACCCCACCGCCCAGGGAAGCCGCGCGAAGAACCCCTGCTCCGCGAGCACGAAACGGGAGTCGCGCCCCACCCGCCCCACGACCTCCGCGGGATCCAGCGTGAAGCGCTCCGACGCCGCGATCAGCGCCTCCGCAACCCACGCCGCCACCCCGTCCGTCAGCTCCGCCGGGGCGGCGACCGGGTCGCCGCGGACCCGCCCCTCCGTGGTGAGGACGAAGGCCCCCACCTCCGGCCGGCGGGGGAGCACCGCCGCCTGCGCCTCCCGCATCAGCTCCAGCCCCGCCTCGCACCCCACCGGCATGGACACCTCCCTGAACACCCCGCCGACGACGCGGCGATACAGGTCGACCAGCCCCGGCCCCGCCTGTACCGGGAGTTCCGCGAGCCCCGGGTACAGCCCCACGTGCAGCCCCGCCCCACCCTCGTCGAAGACCGAGCGGAGGAAGTCCGCGACCGGCACCGACGGATCGTTACGGCAGAAGTAGCCCGCCTGGAAGGTCCCCTCCTCGAACACCAGGTACTGGTGTGCCCTCCCGTCGCACAGCTCCACCACCCCGCTGAAGCCGCGCCCTCGGAGCGTCGGGAAGAGGCGGTCGGGACGCCGCGCGTCGTCGCCGTCCGTCCAGGGGACGGGCGCCTGCACCAGCGTGGCGAGCATGGCCCGGAGCTGCTCCTCCGGGGCGCCCAGGTAGCAGATCTGCCCTCCTTCCCCGCGCTCGCTCTCCGTCCCCACCACCCGGAGCACCTCCGCCAGCGCCACCGCCCGCCTCTCTCCCTGGTCGATGCGGGCCGCGTGGAACGGCTCCCCGTCGCGGAGGAAGACGAGGTAGCAGCGATCTCCGAGCTGCACCGCCACGAAACCCGGGACACGCGCCGTGCGGTCGCGCTTCCCGTCGCTGAGGAGGCCGGGGAGGTTGACGTAGCTGAGCCGGGTCTGGGGAAGGTACGCGACGTCGTACGGGAAGCGGTACATGGCGCCAGGATCGGGTCGGGGGGAAGCGGACCCGGTTTGGAGTTCACGGGGCGTGCCGGACGTAAAACCGCCCCGCGCCTCGACACCTTCCTCCGCCCGCACCGCAATCGGCACGGCGTATAGCAGAATGCGGGAACGGGAGCGGTAGTCCGCCCCCGTTCCCGCCCGAATATCCGTCTACGCGGCGAGGTGCTGCTGGATCTTCTGCTCCAGCGCCGGCTTGGGCACCGCGCCCACGACCGTGTCCACCACCTTGCCGTCCTTGAAGAACAGGATGGTGGGGATGGAGCGGACGTTGAACTGCGTAGCGATGCGCTGGTTGGCGTCCACGTCCAGCTTCCCGACCTTCACCTTCCCCTGGTACTGCTCCGCGAGCTGCTCGACGATCGGGGCGATCATCCTGCAGGGGCCGCACCATTCCGCCCAGAAATCGACCATGGCGAGACCGTCCGCGCCCGCGATCTCGGTCTGGAAGTTGTCGTCGGTCACCTGGACGGTGTTTCCGTTCTCCGCCATTTGATTCCTTCCCGTTTTGAGGATCGGTAGCCAGGCCCGCCCCCGCGGGCTATAGTTCCCCACGTCCGAAACCACGCAAGAAACCAACCGTTGCGAGGCACGATGAGCGAGCGGGCTCTGGATCACGTGGGGATCGCCGTCCAGTCGCTGGACGCGTCGATCCCCGTCTTCGAATCTATCACCGGGGGCAAGGGGTACGGCCGGGAGACGGTGGAATCGCAGGGGGTGGAGATCGTGTTCGTGGGCTCCGGCGCGGGGCGCGTTGAGCTGCTGGCCCCCACTCGGCCCGACTCCCCCGTGGGGAAGTTCCTGGCGAAGCGGGGGCCGGGGATGCACCACCTCTGCTACCGCGTGCCCGACGTCGCGTCGGCGCTGGCGGAGTTCGAGCGGGAAGGGTACGAGCTGATCGACCGGGAGCCCCGGACGGGGGGGCACGGGCACCGCGTCGCCTTCCTCCATCCGCGCTCCACCGCCGGGGTGCTGGTGGAGCTGGTGGAAGGAGCGTAGACGGTTACGGCCGGGCCGCGGGCGCCGTCTGGCCGGAGGTGACCGCCTCCACCCCCACCTGCTCCACGAACCAGCGGGCGTCCGGTCCGCGCACGGCGACGAAGGGAACGACCGGGCGGCGAGCCCCCTGCTGGAGCTGCACCGTGACCCGCACCGCCGCCCCCGTCCGCCCGGGAACGGGCTCCTCGGCGCGCAGGGTGAAGCCCTCGTTCTGCAGCACGGTGGAGAGGGCGTACATCCGCTTCTCCACCTCGGTTGCCGGGTCGCGGCGCAGCACCGGCCCCTGCGCCGTGCCGAAGAGCCACCCCATCTCCACGTAGTCCCGCTCCTGCGCGAGGCGGAGGAAGCGCTCGACCGCCGCGGAGGGGGCGGGGGCGCCGGGCGTGCTCCGCGGGGCGGGCGCTCCCGAGGCACAGGCGGCGAGAAGCAGGACGGAAAGGAGACGGAGCCGGGGGAGCGGAAGGACGCGCACGAAACCTCCAGGGATAGCGGACGGGGCCGCTCCGGGCGGAGCGGCCCCGTATGCTAGGAAGGGGCCCCGGGGGGTGTCAAGCAGCCGGGACCCTCACGCGCTCGCCGCGGCAGCCACCTCGGCGCCCCGCCGCTGGGCCCGGAAGGTGAGCTGGCGAGAGCCGTCCTCCCGGTCCACCACCACGGTGTCGCCCGCCTCGAACTCGCCCTCCAGGACGCGGATGGCGAGCGGGTTCTGGACGAGACGCTGGATGGCGCGTTTCAGCGGACGGGCCCCGTACGCGGGGTCGTACCCCTCCTCCGCGATCAGCTCCTTCGCCCCCTCGGAGATCTGAAGGGTCAGTTTGCGGTCGGCCAGCAGGCGCTCCAGCCGGCGGAGCTGGATCTCCACGATCTGCTGGAGGTCGGCGGTGTCCAGGGGACGGAAGACGATGATGTCGTCCACCCGGTTGAGGAACTCCGGCCGGAAGGCCCGCCGCAGCTCCGCGAGCACCGCCGTCTCCACCTCCAGCCGCGCCGCCGGGTCGCGGAGCCGCGCGGACTGCTCCAGGATCAGGGGGCTCCCGATGTTGGAGGTCATGATGATGACGGTGTTCCGAAAGCTCACCACGCGGCCCTGCGAGTCGGTGAGGCGCCCGTCGTCGAGGATCTGGAGGAGGACGTTGAAGACGTCGGGGTGCGCCTTCTCCACCTCGTCGAAGAGGATCACCGAGTACGGGCGCCGGCGGACGGCCTCCGTGAGCTGCCCCCCCTCCTCGTATCCCACGTACCCCGGGGGCGCGCCGATCAGCCGGGCCACGGCGTGCTTCTCCATGTACTCGGACATGTCGATGCGCACCATGGACTCCTCGTTGTCGAAGAGGAACTCCGCCAGCGCGCGCGCCGTCTCCGTCTTCCCCACCCCGGTGGGTCCCAGGAAGATGAAGCTCCCGATGGGGCGGTTGGGGTCCTGCATCCCCGCCCGCGAGCGCCGGACGGCGTCGGCCACCGCTCGGGTGGCCTCCGGCTGCCCGATCACCCGCTCGTTGAGGTGCTCGTCCAGGTGCGCCAGCCGCTCCCGCTCGGACTGGAGCATGCGGGTGATGGGGATCCCCGTCCACCGCGCGACCACCTCGGCCACGTCGTCGGCGTCGACTTCTTCCTTCAGGTACCGGGAGTTGAGCTGCAGCTCCGCCAGGCGCTGCTCCGTGTCGTGGAGGTCCTTCTGGAGCCCCGGGATCTCGCCGTACTGGATCTCGGCGGCGCGGGTGAGGTCGCCCACCCGGGTGGCGCGCTCCGCCTCCACGCGCAGCTCGTCCAGCCGCTCCTTCATCTCCCGCAGGTCGGTGATCACCTGCTTCTCGGACTGCCACTGCGCCTTCATCCCGGAGCTGCGCTCGCGCAGGTCCGCCAGCTCCTGCTCCAGCCTCCCCAGGCGCTCGCGCGAGTCGGGGCTGGTCTCGGCGGAGAGCGCCTGCCGCTCGATCTCCAGCTGCACGATGCGGCGCTCCACTTCGTCGATCTCCTGCGGCATGGAGTCGATCTCGATGCGCAGCCGGGAGGCGGCCTCGTCGATCAGGTCGATGGCCTTGTCGGGGAGGAAGCGGTCGCCGATGTAGCGGTTGGAGAGCGTGGCCGCGGCCACGATGGCGTTGTCGGTGATGCGCACCCCGTGGTGCACCTCGTAGCGCTCCTTGAGGCCGCGCAGGATGGCGACGGTGTCCTCCACGCTGGGCTCGCCCACGTACACCGGCTGGAAGCGCCGCTCCAGCGCCGCGTCCTTCTCGATGTACTGGCGGTACTCGTCAAGGGTGGTGGCGCCCACCACGCGCAGCTCGCCGCGCGCCAGCGCCGGCTTGAGCATGTTCCCGGCGTCGGGCGACCCCTCCGTCTTCCCCGCCCCCACGATGGTGTGAAGCTCGTCGATGAAGACGACGAACTTCCCCTGGGACTCGGTGATCTCCTTGAGCACCGCCTTGAGGCGCTCCTCGAACTCGCCGCGGTACTTGGCGCCCGCGAGCATGGCGCCGATGTCCAGCGAGATCAGGGTCTTGTCGCGAAGCCCCTCCGGCACGTCGCCGTTGATGATGCGCTGCGCGAGGCCTTCGACGATGGCGGTCTTCCCCACGCCGGGCTCGCCGATGAGGACCGGGTTGTTCTTGGTGCGCCGGGAGAGCACCTGGATCACCCGGCGGATCTCCTCGTCGCGCCCGATCACCGGGTCTAGCTGCCCGCGGCGGGCGCGCTCGGTGAGGTCGGTGGAGAAGCGCTGCAGCGCCTGGTACTTCTCCTCGGGGTTCTGGTCCGTCACGCGGTGGGCGCCGCGGACCTGCTGCAGCGCCTGCGCCACCGCGTCGCGGGTGGCCCCCTGCGCGGAAAGCAGCTCGCGCGTGGAGGAGCCCTTCTTTTCCGCGAGCCCCAGGAGGACGTGCTCGGTGGAGACGTACTCGTCCTTGAGCCCGCGCGCCTCCTTCTCCGCCTGGTCCAGGATCTCGTTCAGCTCGCGGGAGATGGTGGGCTGGCTCCCGCCGGACTGCTTCGGGAGCCGGTTCAGCGCCGCCTCCGTCTCGCTCGCCAGGCGCGCGACGTTCACCCCCACCTTCTGAAGGATGGGCGCCACGATCCCCTCCTCCTGCGCGAGGAGCGCGGCGAGGAGGTGAAGGTCCTCGATGGCCGGGTTGCCGTTGCGCCGCGCGGCGTTTGCGGCCTCCTGGATGGCCTCTGCCGATTTGACAGTAAGTCGATCGAAGTTGATCATGGATCTTCCGGTTCCGTTGTAATCGGCGACCCGAGCCGGGATGGACGACCCACCGGCTCCCGCCGTGCTACCCGGAATTCAGGGAAGATCCGTGCCCGGTTTCCGCTGCCAAATTGTCTAAAACGTGCCTGGACAAACACCTTATGAAGACGGAGGATTCCTTCGTCCCACAGATCCCAAAGGGCCTTCAACATAGATTAACACTCAATTTAAGACCATAATTGCAACATCCTGCTTTCCGTCATATCCTTCTCATGGCTGGACGCGCCGTCCGCCCCCCTGGACGGCTTGCCTGGCTCGTCCGGTTTTCCCGTACACGAGCCGCCACACTCCACAGAGGAGGCCCCATGAAATCCGTAAGGCACCTGCTGTTCGGCGTCGGCATCTTCGCGTCGCTCGGATTCGGCGCCGCGTCCTTCTTCGCGAAGCCCGCGGAGGCCGCGGCCTCAGCCGTCTGCCCCTTTTATCGGTTCGAGGATCTGTGTGAGCAGTGCTGCTACAGCTACCTGTGGACGCAGTACCATTTCAACCCCGCCACCGGGGAATGCCGCTGCTCCTGAAGCAGGCCCCTGGACGCGAAACGCCCCCGCCGCGGAGTCCGCGGCGGGGGCGTTTCGCAGGGTCGCCCGGAGCCGGGGCTCAGGGCACGGAGTGGTACAGCAGCGCGTTCACGAACATGGGCTGCGAGGCGCGCCAGAAGAGACGGAAGAGCGGATCGTCGGCGAAGAGCACCACGTTCCCCTGCCCCACGCGCCGCGTCACCAGCCACGCCCCCTGCTCCAGGCGCCGGAGGTTGTCCGTGGAAATCACCCCGGAAACCCGCTGCATGCGCTCCGGGAAGTAGGCCACCGTCTCCAGCCCGCTCTCGGGCTCGAACACCTGTCCGCCCACGTGGAGGGCGAAGCCGCGGTCGAAGGTACCGTCCGATCCCGCGCCCCACGCCAGCGGATGCGCCGGGTCCATCCGGAGCGGGAGAATGGTGCCGGGGACCTGCTGGCGCCAGTCCTCGCGCTCGCGCTCGTCTCGCCCGGCGAGGGGCCGCGGCTTCCCGACTGTGTCCGTGGTCGTGGTGCGGATCTTCACGTCGGCCAGGGACGCCAGCGACCGGGCACCGCTCCCCACCGCCACGAGGCGGCCGCCCCGCTCCACCCACGCCTTGAGCGCGTCCTGGACGGGCTTCCCCGTGGCCGCGCCGGACGCCTCGGGGAAGACGATCACGTCGTACCGGGTGAGGTCCACCCGGGTGAGGTCGCCCGCGACCAGGGACGCGAAGGGGATCTCCAGCTCCTGCTCCAGGAAGAACCAGAAGGCGCCGAACGAGGTGGGGCTCACCCCTTCGCCGCCCACCAGGGCGACGCGCGGCAGCCTCACCTGGGCGACGCTGCCGCTCCCCAGGTCGATCCCGTCGTCGCTGAGCCCGCTCGCCACGGGGACCACCACGCCGTCCAGCCCCGCGGCCGAGACGCGCGCCGCAAGGGAGTCGCCCGCTCGGGCAGGGAGGAACCAGGTCCCCGCCGGGTAGCGGCGCCCGGCCAGGGTGGAGGGCCTGGAGAGGACGCGCGCCCTCCCTCCGGAGGCGAGGTAGCGCACCAGCGCCGGAGCACTGCCGACCCCGGGCGGGACCAGGTAGCCGTAGCCGGGAGCGGGCGCCGCCACGCGGGCCTCGCCTTCGGAAGCGGCCACGACGGTCCATCCCGCCGCGGGAGTGGACCCCACGCGGTACGCGGCGACGCCGTAGGCGTACGGGAGCGACCAGGCGCTCACGTCGTACGAGTACTCGGCCTTCAGCTCCGTCTCGGGCTGGAGGAGGGTGGTCGCGAGCCGGCCCCGCGGCTGGCGGGCGCGGACCCGGTACGTGCCTGCCGGGAACCGGCCCCGGCTCTCGAAGCCCGGGTGCGCGTTCGCGCGGGCAGCGAACTCCTGCCCGGCGCGCTCCACCTCGATCCCCTGCCTCCGCAGGTGGACGACCAGCGCCTCGACCCGGGTTGCGTCGTCCCCCGGCACGAGGAGGAAGTCGGAGGCGCCCTGACCCACGGCCCGCTGCCCCGCCGCGAAGTCCAGGAGGAGCGCCGACTTTCCGGACGCCGCGGCGCGCAGCGTGGCGCGCCCGGCGACGCGGTGGTGCTCCGCCCGGTCGTGGAGGGTGAGCGTGTCCCCGTCCTGGCGCAGGTAGACGAGCCCGGCGGCCCCGTGGCCGGCCTGCTCGTACGTCATCCCGATCGCCCCGGTGAGCGACGGCCAGGAGTCGCCGTACCCGGGATAGAAGAGGTCGAACGCCTCGGAGGTGTAGTAGTCCCAGCCGCGCGCGTCGAAGGCGCGGGCGTTGGCCTCGCCGAAGCGCCGTCCCCACCGGAGGACGTACTCCGGGTAGATGGGGTTGATGGGCTCGCTGGCCGGGAAGAAGAAGTACGAGGAGTTGGGCGACATCTCGTGGAAGTCCACGTGCACCTGGGGGTTCCAGCGGCCCCAGGTAGCGAGGCGCGCGCGGGTCTCCGGCTGGGTGCCCCAGCTCCAGTCGCGGTTCAGGTCGAAGAGGTAGTGGTTGTAGCGCCCGCCCGGCCACGGCTCGCGGTGCTCGCGGGACTGGGGATCGGGGTCCGGCGCCGCCCCCACGACCGAGTTGAACCACTGCACGTAGCGGTCTCGCCCGTCGGGGTTGGCCGCCGGGTCGATGATCACCACCAGGGAGTCCAGCACCCCGGCCAGCTCCGGCGTATCGCGCGCCAGGTCCCAGGCGGTCCACAGGGCGGCCTCGCTGGAGGAACTCTCGTTGCCGTGGACGCCGTAGGAGAAGTACACGACCGCGGGGTTCCCGGCGGCGATCCGGCGCGCTCGCTCGGCCGGGGTGTCCGGGTTGACCAGCTCGGCGTTGGCGGCCAGGATCTGGTCCAGGCGACGCAGGTTCTCGGGCGTGGCGACGACCAGCTGGAACAGCTCCCTCCGCTCGGGCGTGGTGCCGTACGGCCGGTACTCCACCCGGGGCGAGGCCTCGGCCAGCGCGCGGGCGTAGTCGCGGACGCCGGAATACGGGGTGAAGTGCCGGCCGAGCGGGTAGCCGAGGAACGCTTCCGGCGAGAGAGGCGCCTGCTGCGCCGAGGCCCCGCCGAAGGAGAGCGCGAGGAGCGGGAGGACGAGCAGCGTACGCCGCCGTGTACGAAGGTCCATGCGGGCCGTGGGTGCGGAAAGGAAACGGACGGGTGACCGAAGGAAAACCGCAGCAACCTAACTCTCGCACTCCGGGCGGCGCAACTCCGCCGCTTGACAGAGGTAGGGCGCGGCGGTAGCCTCCGGGCCGCGCCGTCGTCCACCCCGTCTCCGGTCTCCCGTGAACCACCCCGGCCGCCTCGTCCTCCTCGCCGCCGTCGTCGCCACCGCCGTACCCGGATGCCGCGACCGGCACCCCGGCACGATGTCCCGCGAGCGCTTCGTGGAGGTGAACGTCGCCCTGCGACGGCTGGACGTTCCCGGCGGCGACTCCGCCGCCACCCGCGCCGACTCGCTCCGGCTCCGGGAGGACTCGGCCCGCGCCCGCGCCCGGGTGCTCCGCGAGGAGGGCGTCACGGAGAAAGACCTCCGGGCGTTCGTGGACGTGCGCCGGAACGAAACCGGGGAGCTGGCGGAGACGTGGCGCGAGATCGCGGCGGCCGTGCTCCGGGCGGACTCCGTGGCCCGCATGGATTCCATCCGGGCGGATTCCACGGCGAGGGCGGACTCCGTCCGCGCCGACTCCCTGGCCCGGAGGGACACGACTGCCGCGAAGGACTCCGCGGCGGCCCGGGACACCCTCGTGCGGGCCGCCCCGCGCAGGCCCGGCCCCGAGGACTAGAAGGGTTCTGCCCCGGGCACCCCACGAGCCCCTCTCTCGACTCCCGGGAGAGGGGCTCGTCCGTCGTCGGCCGGAAGGCCGGAGCCGCCCCGGCCGGCCTCGCCGGACCACGCCTCCGCCCTGAGGCGCACCGCGATGGCGAGCGGCGCCAGGAGGAGCGGGAGGTAGGTGGCCCAGCAGAGCGGAGCGAAGAGCACGGCGGCGGCGGTCACCACGCCGTAGCGGAGGGCGGGGTCGCGCATCCGCCGCGTCCACACGGTGGCGAGGACAGGGGCGCCCACGGCCATGAAGGTGAGGTAGAGCCGGGCCCAGCCGGGGAGCGGACCGGGGTGGTACTCCCAGCCCAGGGCGCGCGCCAGGCGCAGCCCCGCGAAGGACACCGACACGTTGGTGCCGCCGTACACCGGGTCGTACGCGAACGTCCCCTGCCCCACCACGGGGAGCATGTACCTCGCCCAGTCCAGCAGGGACCGGGCGAAGGCGACGGGGCCGAGCACCACGCCGCAGAGCACGACGCCCAGGGCCAGGGCGAGCAGCGCGCCGCGAACCACGCGCCACCCCTCCCGGTGCACCGCCAGGAGCAGCGGCCAGGCGCAGTAGAGCTTGACCATTGCGGAGGCGGCGAGCCCGAACCCTCGGAACGCGGGAAAAGCCAGCGCCGCGCCGAAGAGCGCCCAGAGCACCGGCTCCACGTTGGCGACCATGAACGCCAGCTGCGCGCCCGGGGTGGCGGCGACCACGGCCGCGGCGACCAGCGTCCCCGCGGCCGTGACCCGCCCGGTGGCGAGCTTCGCGAGCGATGCCGCGTACACCGCGAACCCCGCGTAGAGCACCACGTACCCGGCGCGCGCGAACGTGGCGAGGGGGAGATCGGCCAGGGGTACGACGACGCCCAGGAGGAACGGCGGATAGGGGAGGCGGGGCTGCGGGTAGGGGTGCCCCGGCGTGGCGAAGTGCGGCCCGTACTCCGGCCAGGGCCAGTACGAGGGGAGCCCCGCGAGGGCGCGGCGGGCGATGACGTAGTAGCGCACCATGTCCTCGCGCACCGCGGCGCGGGCCCAGAGCGGCGCCGCCAGCTCGTACCCCAGGTAGACGAGGTAGACCCCGCTCGCCGCGATCAGCGCCGCCCGGGCCGCGCGCGGCCACCCCGCCCGGGAGGAGCCCGGGGGACGGCGTGGATGGCCGCGACGGCGCCGAGCGCGACCGCCGCCGCGCCCAGCAGGTACCTCGCGAACTCGCTCATCTGCTCGTGCATGGCGGACGCTCGTCGCCGGTTCGCCGCGGACCCGCCTCCCGCGCGCAAGGTAAGCGCCGGCCGTGCGCGGCGCCAAGGGGAACCCGGAAGCTCCGCCCTGGTACCCCTCCTGGAACCCGGCCCCGCCCGGACGCCCGCGTCCGGCGGCCACAGCCTCGAAATCCGGACCCAAGTCGATGCGTCGCTCCCTGACCACCCACACCGCCGCGGTGTTCCTCGCGGCGGCGACCGCAGCCTGCGCCACGGTACCCAACGTGAACCCGGATCCCGCCGCGGCCCCCGCGAGCACGGCCGCCCCGAACCCGCTCCTCCAGGAATGGAGCGGCCCCTACGGCGGCGTGCCGCCCTTCGACCGCGTGAAGGTGTCCGACTTCGAGCCCGCCTTCGAGGCGGCCATGGCCGAGTACCTGGCCGAGGTCGACCGGATCGCGAACGACCCGGCGCCGCCCGACTTCGAGAACACGATCGCGGCGCTGGACCGCGCGGGGAGCGCCTACGAGCGCGTGAACACCGTGTACGGGATCTGGGGCTCCGGCGTGAACTCGCCGGAGTTCCAGGCGGTGCAGCGCGCGATGGCGCCCCGGATCGCCGCGTTCGGCGACCGCATCAACCAGAACGCTCTCCTCTTCCGCCGCATCGAGGCGGTGTACGAGTCGCCGGAGAAGTCGCGGCTCACCCCGGAGCAGAAGCGTCTCGTCTGGTACCGCCACAACGAGTTCGTCCGCGCGGGAGCGCGGCTGGACGCGCCGGCCAAGGCGCGTCTCTCGGAGATCAACCAGCAGCTCGCGGGGCTCTTCACCGACTTCAACCAGAAGGTGCTCGCGGACGAGAACGACCGGTTCCTGCTCCTGGAGAGCGAGGCGGAGCTGGCCGGCCTCCCCGGGTCCCTGCGCGACGCCGCGGCGGCGGCCGCCTCCGCGCGGCAGGTGCAGGGGAAGTGGGTGATCGACAACACCCGCTCGGCCATGGAGCCCTTCCTCACCTTCGCCGACCGGCGGGACCTCCGCGAGCGTGCCTATCGGATGTGGGTGAGCCGCGGCGAGGAGGGGGCGACCGACACCCGCGAGACCATCTCCCGCATCCTGGCGCTCCGGGCGGAGCGCGCGCGGCTCCTGGGCTTCCCCACGCACGCCCACTGGCGGCTCGACAACGCCATGGCGAAGACCCCGGAGCGCGCCATGGAGCTGATGGAGAGCGTGTGGACGCCCGCCGTGGCCCGGGTACGCGAGGAGGTGGCGGACATGCAGGCGGTGGCGCGGGCCGAGGGCACGAACCTCACGATCGAGCCCTGGGACTACCGCTACTACGCCGAGAAGGTGCGCAAGTCGCGTTACGACCTCGACCAGGACGAGGTGAAGCAGTACCTCCAGCTCGACCGCCTGCGCGAGGGGATGTTCTGGGTGGCGGGGGAGCTGTTCGGATTCCGCTTCGCGCCGGTGGAGGACGTCCCGGTCTTCCACCCGGACGTCCGGGTGTGGGAGGTCACGGACCGCGCCACGGGCCGGCACGTGGGGCTGTGGTACTTCGACCCCTACGCCCGCCCCGGAAAGCGCTCCGGCGCGTGGATGAACGCGTACCGCCGTCAGCAGAGGATGGACGGGGAGGTCACCACGATCGTCTCCAACAACTCCAACTTCGTGAAGGGGAACCCGGGCGAGCCGGTGCTCATCTCCTGGGACGACGCGGAGACGCTCTTCCACGAGTTCGGGCACGCGCTCCACGGGCTGGCCTCGAACGTGACGTACCCCACCCTGGCGGGGACGGAGGTGGCGCGCGACTTCGTGGAATTCCCCTCGCAGCTCCTGGAGCACTGGCTCTCCTCCCCGGAGGTCCTTCAGCGCTACGCCGTCCACGTCCGCACGGGTGAGCCCATCCCGCAGGCGCTGGTGGAGCGGATCGAGCGCGCCGCGACCTTCAACCAGGGCTTCGCCACCACCGAGTTCCTGGCGAGCGCGCTGGTGGACATGAAGCTCCACCTGGCGGGGAGTCGCGAGATCGACCCGGCGGCGTTCGAGCGCGAGACGCTGGCGGAGCTGGGGATGCCCCGCGAGATCGTGATGCGGCACCGCACGCCGCACTTCTCGCACGTGTTCGGGAGCGACGGCTACTCGGCCGGCTACTACAGCTACCTCTGGTCCGACGTGCTGACGGCGGACGCCGCGGAGGCGTTCGCGGAGGGGAAGGGTCTGTACGATCCGGAGGTGGCGGCGCGGCTGCGGCGTCACGTCTTCTCCACCGGGAACACCGTGGACCCGGCCGAGGCGTACCGCGCCTTCCGCGGACGCGACGCCTCCTCGGACGCGCTGATGCGCGACCGTGGCTTCCCGGTCCCCGGAGCCGGGGCGGGCGGCGCGCCGGCCTCGAAGCCGGGGGCGTAGAAGGGGAGAATCCCGGCCGGAAGTGAGGATCGACGGCCTACCGGCCGGGCGCCTCCAGCTTCCGCTTCAGCGCCGCGCGTGCGGCGTAGTAGCCGCACATGCCGTGGACGGCGCCGCCGGGCGGGGTGGAGGCGGAGCAGAGGTACAGACCGTCCACGGGCGTCCGGTACGGGTTCAGGCGGAGCGCGGGGCGGAAGAACACCTGGCGGAGCGTCATGGCGCCCGCGCTGATGTCGCCACCCACCAGGTTGGGGTTGTGGCGCTCCAGCTCGGACGGGGGCATGACGCTCCGCTCCAGCACCACGTCGCGGAAGCCGGGCGCGAACCGCTCGACCTGGGCTTCGACGGCTTCCGTCATGTCCACGTCGCACCCGAAGGGGACGTGGCAGTACGCCCACGCCACGTGTTTCCCCTCCGGGGCGCGCGTGGGATCGAAGAGCGTGGGCTGCACCAGCAGCACGAACGGCCGGTCCGGCACGCGTCCCGCCAGCGGCGCGTGCTCGGAGGCCGCGATCTCGTCCAGCGTCCCCCCCAGGTGCACCGTGGCCGCCCGCGCGCACGCGGGGTTCCGCCAGGGGATGGGGCCGCTCAGCGCCCAGTCGACCTTGAACGAGCCGGCGCCGTAGCGGTACCGCTCCAGCGCGCGGCGGTAGCGGCCGGGAAGGCGGTGCCCGGCGACGCGTAGCACCTGGCGGGGCGTGAGGTCCAGGAGGATGGACTTCGCGCCCCGCAGCTCGTCCACGTTCTCCACGGGCGCGCCCGTGACGATCTCGCCGCCGAGCGACCGGAGGTAGGAAGCGAGCGCGTCGGCGATGCTCCGCGACCCGCCGCGGGCGATGGGCCACCCCACTGCGTGCCCGGCGGCGGCGAGAGTCAGGCCGAACGCGGCCGTGGGGGAGCGGGTGAGCGGGACCATGGAGTGCGCCGCGTTCCCCGCGAAGAGGGCGCGGGCGCGCTCCCCCCGGAACGCGCCCTTCGCCAACCCGGCTGCCGAGCGGAGCCCGAGCAGCCCGAACCGCGCCAGGAGGAGCGGGTGGTCGGGGAACTCAAGCGGACCGAGGACGTCCTCCGCGAGAACGAGCCAGCGGCGCGCCCAGGGGCCCAGGAGCCGCTTCCAGGCGTGGGCGTCCGGGCCGAGGGTTTCCCCCGTCGCGTCGAGGGATCGCTCCAGAAGCGCGACGCTGCCGTCGTCGAAGGGGTGGGCCAGGCAGGCGGGGGAGTGGACCCACTCCAGGCCGTGCTCCGCGAGGGGGAGCGTGCGGAAGTAGGGGGAGGAGAGGGCGAGCGGGTGGACGGTGGAGCACACGTCGTGGAGGAAGCCGGGGAGCGTCAGCGCCTCGGTGCGCAGACCGCCGCCGATCACCTCCGCCTGCTCGCGGACTACCACCGAGCGGCCCGCCTGCGCCAGCGCGATCGCCGCCGCCAGCCCGTTCGGTCCCGAGCCCACCACCACGGCGTCCGGAACGGCCATCGCGCTCCCTCCCTTTCCGTCGAGTCCATGCGCCGCCCGGCGCTCCCGCGACCGGACGGCGGCACGACCCGTACCACCCCCGCCATATCACGGCCGGGCCGGCGGGAGAGGAGCCCCACCCGCCGGCCTGGATGGCCCCCGGGTTCCGCTTCCGGGCTCAGACGGCGCAGGAGCCGTCCGCGCAGGCTTCGTCCCCGGGATCCCCGTCTCCGAGCGCCTCCCCGGACTCGCGCGCCACCGTCTCCAGCGCCTGCAGGAAGGCGGAGGCCGGCTGCGCCCCCTGGACGGCGTAGCGGCCGTCGATCACGAAGGTCGGCACGGCGCTGACGCCGAGCCGCCGCGCGTGGCCGATCTCCTCCCTCACCTCGCGAGTCCCTTCGCCGGAGGCCAGGAAGTCCCTCACGCGCGCGGGATCCATCCCCGCCCTCGCGGCGACCTCCGCGAGCACGCCGGGATCGCCCACGTCCGCGCCCTCGGCGAAGTGCGCCCGGAAGAGCCCTTCCGCGACGGCGCGCTGCACCGCGGGCCCGTGCTCCCGCTCCGCGTGCCACATCAGGCGGTGGGCGTCGAGCGTGTTGGCGGCGAGCGCCCGGTCGAAGTCCATGACGATCCCCTCGCCGCGCGCCGTCTCCACGACCCGCCCGGCCATGCCCCCGGCCTGCGGGCCGAAGCGTCTTGCCAGGTGCTCCAGGAGCGGGACGGCCGGGGCGGGCGCGTCCGGGTCGAGCTGGTAGGGCCGGTACACCACCTCCACGCCCTCCGCCCCGGGAAACGCGGCGAGCGCGCGCTCGAACCGCCGCTTGCCGATGTAGCACCAGGGACAGGCCACGTCCGAGTAGATCTCCACCTTCATCCGCGTTCCTCCGATACGGTCGTGGGGTCCGGGGCTTCGGGGGAAGCCCCGGACGGAATCGGGAATCGCCAGGGGACGGACGCCGACGAGCGGCTCCGTGTCCGGCGACCCGATGTCGCACGCGCTCTACGCCGGGCACGTCCGCCAGGTTCCGTACGCCGAGCACCTCGGGGCCGGGTACGGAAAAGCCCCGGCACCAGAGGCGCCGGGGCTCGGACCGGGAGGTGCGGCTCGGGCTCAGCCGAGCACCCGTGCGGCCCAGGGGTCGCGGGTCATCCAGTTCGAGTCCCGGGGAGAGAACAGGAACACCATCCCGCCGTTGCTGATCTTGGGGATGAGCCGCCGGGCCCGGGCCGGCTCCATGGCGGGGCAGCCCTCGCTCCGGCCGGCTCGCGCGGCGGTCACGTAGGGTGCGCCGTGCACGACCACGCCGCGGGAGCGGGCCGCGCTGTTGAAGGCGCCGGACAGGCCGCTGAGGCGCAGCCCGACGGACTGGTAGGCCCGGCCGCCGGACTTCCCCCGGAACGCGTACGTCTCCTGCGCGAGGTAGAGGCCGAGCGACGTCGAGTTGCTTCCGTTCCGGTTGGAGAACTTCGTCGGGATGCCGCCGCTCCCGGACCCCCGCCCGTGGGCCACGGTGAAGGGACCCTCCACGACCCGGAGCCGGTCCATGTCGAACACGTAGCCGCGCGGGGTCTGGTTGTCGAGCCCGTAGTCCACGAAGAAGAGGTAGGGATTTCTCACCTTCCCGGGGTTCGCGGCCTTGTAGTTGTAGTACGCCTGGAAGGCGCGGCGGAGCGCATCCGGGTGGCTCTGTCTCGACACGGACCTCTGCAGCGCCCCGAGTGCGGCGTCCACGCGGGTCCGGACCGCCGGGGACGCGGCGGCGGCCGAAAAGTCCTCTCCGGACAGCGTGGCCGCCGCGGAGGCCGACGCCGCGGAAGCGGCGTCCATGGTCTCGGCGGCGGACATCGTCGGCACGAGCCCCGCCTCTCTCGTGGCATGCAGCGCTACACCGCTGAGTCCGCCCAGGCACAGGGCGACCGCGGCGAGCATGCGTGGATCTGAACGCATGGCACCTCATCGCTTCGCGAGTACGACCGGGGTTTCCAGCGCCCGGAGCACTCTATGTGGTGGTTTGTAGGGACTCACTGCCGGATGGCTGCGCCCTGCTTATGCCGGCACTCGCGCAATGCGCCTAAGTGCCGCACACTGGATAGGTTAACCCCGAACTGCACCGCAGGTTCCGATGGAGTGGCCGGGAGGGGGACGGAATCGTTGAAGGCAGGTGCCGGGATGGGCAACGGGGGAATGATCGAGGACGCGCGGCGGACGGGTCGGGCCTCCGCTCCATGTCGAGGCCACCGCGCCCGCCGCGCCGGAGCCGGACCCGCTACGTGCCGTGGGCTCCCGGAGGGATCCGCGCCGCCGTCACGGCGCTCCCTCCGGCCGCCTCACCTCGACCCGGTCCCCTTCGACGCGGGTCTCGTACCGGGGCTGGGCGTGGGTGGCCGGGCCGTGCACGACGCTCCCGTCCCGCAGGTCGAACACCGAGTCGTGCCACGGACACTGCACGTGGTGTCTCTCGAAGGTCCCGTCCTCCAGCGGGCCGCCCGCGTGGCCGCACACCGCCCCGATGGCCGAAACCCGGTCTCCCTCGCGGTGGACCAGGACCCGCTTCCCCTCCACCTCCACGCACCTCGTCGCGCCGTCCGGCAGGTCAGCGAGCTGCGTCACCGGGGTCCACGACTCGGGACCGGGCGTGCGCTCGGCGTGATCCACCCCCACGCGGTCGCGGTAAACCAGGTGCCCGCCGATCCAGGCCGACGCTGTGGCGACGGCCATCCCCATCCCGGAGAAGACGAGCCCGCGGCGGTGCCTCCCCCGCCCGCGCTCGCGGAGGGAGAGGAGGTAGAGCCCCAGCCCCGCCACGTTGAGCAGGCCGTGTAGCGTCGCCGGGCGCGCCGCCTCCGTGGGGACGGTGGAGTAGTCGGCCAGCCCGGCCAGCGCCGTGGGGAGCGCGCTCGCCGTGCCGACCACGGCCAGCCGGTCGCCCACGCGGCGGGCGAAGGGGTCGTCGCTCAGCGCGCCGACGGCGTCGAAGGCCGCCCCCAGCGTCCAGGCGCCCATCGTCACGTCGGTGAGCGCCGGGTGAAGCGGGTGTCCGAGCCAGGTGCCGTGCAGGACGTCGGCGGTGCGGCGCGCCGCCGGCCCGCCGCTCATCACCGCCTGGTGGAGGGTCGCCGATGCCTGCGTCCCGAGGCCCTGCAGGGCCGGCGCCGTTTCGACCGCCTTCTCGATCTGGTTGAGCATGGTGAATCCTCCCGGACCGGATGGATGTTCCGTCGAAGGGCGGGGTGTCCGCGGCGCGGTCGTCAGAGACGGAGCGGGTCCGCCGCGGCGTCCTCGACCAGCTCGCGCAGCAGGTGATACGCGGTCGCCTGCGCCTCCTGGATTCGCGGGACGTGCTGGGAGGGGGCGACGACGACGTGGTCGGCCAGCCCCTCGGAGAGGATGAGCCCGCCGTCGTAGCCCACCAGCGCGATGGTGGCCAGGCCGCGGCCGCGCGCCTCGGCCAGGGCCCGGACCACGTTGCGCGAGCTGCCGCTGGTGGAGAGCGCGAGCACGACGTCGCCCTCCCGGCCGTACGCGATGACCTGCCGCGCGAAGACGGCGTCCGTCCCCACGTCGTTGGAGATCGCCGTGAGGATGGCGGCGTCCTCCGTCAGGTCCAGCGCCGGGCGCCCCGGCCACCCCTGCGGGGCGGCGCGGAAGTCGGCCACCGCGTCCATCGCGTCGGTGGCCGAGCCGCCGTTTCCCAGCGCCAGGAGGGTGCCCCCGGCGGCGAAGGCGGCGCGCAGGGTGTCCGCGGCGCCCAGCAGCGCGGGGAGTCCTTCGCGCACCGTCCGTCCGCGGAGTTCCGAGACCTCCGCCGCCTTCATGCGGATCGAGCGGCGCACGTCCTCGACGACCGCCTCCGGGTTTGCCTCCCGGGCGCCGAGGAACGGGTAGAGGAAGGCGGACGCCCCCGCGTCGCGCCCGGCGCTGGGAGTCTCCCGGAGCAGGCCCGGGTGCTCGAAGAACACGTGCACCAGCTCCCAGAGCACGTGGTAGAACGTCTCGACCAGCTCCTGCCGGACGAAGGGGTCGGCGTCCGGCGGCGGGAACTCCCACTCGGCGCCGGCCGCGGTGAACGCGATGGTGAGGCACCCCCGGGCGCGCGCCGCGGCCAGGGCGGCGCGGACCTCCCGCGCCCCTTCGTCGCCGCCGTCGCCCCCGAACGCGAGGGCCACGTCGTCCGGCCGGGCCGCCAGCTCCACCTGGAGGGGGAGCGGCCCGGCGTCGCGCGTGAGCCCGAGCGCGGGGAGAGCGCGCTTGCCGACGATCACGGGGTGGACGAACTCCACGGCGACGTGCCGCGCGTCCGAGCGGTCCGCCGCCGTGGCCCCGAACGCGATCAGCCGGCCGCCGCGGGCGAAGCGCCCGGCCACCCGGTGGCAGAGGCGCGCCAGCCGCGCTTCCTCGGCGGCGAAGAACGCCTCTCCTGCGACGACCCGGCGCCGGAGGAACGCCCCGACGAGCGTGGCGCCGGGGCCGGCGTCGAGCGCGTGAGTCATCCCGCGGGTACGGGCGCGGGCACGTCCGCCGCCGGGACGGCCCGGCGGCGCGCCGCCGCGGACAGCCACTCGCACCAGGCCGTGATCCCCTCGCCCGTGCGGGCGCTCGCGAGGAGGCGGGGCACGCCCGGGTGGACCGCGTCGAGGTTCCTCTGGAAGAGGTCGAGGTCGAAGTCCAGGTGCGGGAGGAGGTCCACCTTGTTCACCACGACGAGGTCGCAGGCCCTGAACATCAGGGGGTACTTGAGGGGCTTGTCCTCGCCCTCCGCGACCGAGGAGACCATCACGCGGAAGTCCTCCCCCACCCTGAACTCGGCGGGGCAGACGAGGTTGCCGACGTTCTCGATCACCAGCAGGTCCAGCTCTCCCAGGGGGAGCTGGGGGAGCGCCGAGCGCACCATGTTCGCGTCCAGGTGGCACTCGCCGCCGAACCCCGGGTCGGTGTTGATCTGCGCGACGGGGACGTCGTGGAACCGCCCGAGCCGGTCGGCGTCGAGGGTGCCCTTCACGTCTCCCTCCAGCACTCCGACGCGGAGCGGATCGTCCACCGCCTCGAAGCGCTCCAGCGCGCGCTCCAGGAGCGTGGTCTTCCCGGCCCCGGGGGCGCTCATGAAGTTGACGACCCGAACGCCGGCGCGGTCGAAGTCCGCGCGGTTCGCGGCGGCGAGCGTGTCGTTGGCGTCGAGGACGCCCTGGACGACGCGGATCCGTCTCACGTGCATGGCGGGTTCCTCCTCGGGTTCACATGCGCGACATCCGGACGTAGCGGAGCAGGTCCGGGGTGGCCTTCACCAGCAGCGCGGCGAACGCCGCGCCCGCCCCCGCGAGCACCACGCGGGGGAGGTCGACCGTCCGCCTCTGGGGGCAGAGCCCCAGCCTCTCTCCCGCGTCCCGCAGGAGCCGCGACGATCTCCGCTTCATGGCATCGTCCCTTCCGGTGGGGGTGACGCGGCTCCGCTCGCCGGGGCGAGCAGCTCCGCGATGAGGGTTTCGACCAGCTCCACCGCCGCCCCGACGGCGGCCTGCACGGGAGGCGTCAGCTCCATGCGCATCTCGTCGCCGTCTTCGTCCGGCGTGCCGGCCCGGCCGGGCTCGCACCCCACCACCAGGACGCGGGCGGAGGTCCCTCCGAGGGCCTGGACGAGCCGGAGGACCCGCGCCGGGTCCATCCCGTGGCCGTCCGGCGCCGCCGGGCCGGTGGAGTCGGGGGCGGGCTCCAGGACGTAGAGCGTGCCCGGGACGTCGCCGCGGGGGACCGCGTCCACCAGGAGCGCGGCGTCGTAGCCGTCCTGGAGGGCGTAGGCGAGGTCGATCCCCCGGATCCCGAAGTCCGCCACCCTCACCCCCGCCGGGAGCGGCCGGGCGGCGAGCCGCCGCGCCACCTCCACCCCGAAGCCGTCGTCTCCCAGGAACACGTTCCCGATCCCCGCCACCAGGATGCGCGGACCCGGGGACTCCACGGGGGCGGCGGGGTCGAGCGGCTCGATTTCGTCCGGGGAGAAGAAGAAGCGGTGCCCGGGATGGCGCCCCGCCCCCAGGTCCCGCCCCGGGTCGTCGTCGACGAGCACCGTCAGGTGGATGCGGCCGTCCTGGTCCTGATCCACTCCCTCCACCACCGCCGTCCGACCGGCGAGCGCGAGGTCGAGGACGTCCCCGCCGGCCCGGGGCCGGATCCGCACCCGGCTCCCCCGCCCCAGCTCGACCCCGGCCACCTCGACGCTCCGCGGCGCCCCGCGCTCCATCTCGGTCCAGAAGTCCATGCCGCTCCTCCTGGCGGAACCTTCGTATCGTGCGGTCCCGAATCCGGTGGGATCGCGCGGGTGGTCGGCGGGGGGAGGCTCCTCCGTCGGTGCGTAACTCGCCCGGCCGGCAGCGGGATCCATGAGTACAGCGAGGGCTCACACATCGCACCTCCTGCGGAGCCTCCCCCCACCTCCCGGTGGGCTCCCCCGCGATCCCGGGTCTGGAATCATTCTCCCGGGAGGGCCCGGTAGTCCCGGACGGCCCCGTGGAGAAGCGCGAGGTCCCCGGGCGAGAGCGATTCGCACCGGTCCAGGATCTGCCGCGCGCGGGGGTCGGTGGCGCGCACCTCCGCCTTCTCCTCGTCCGTCAGCGCCAGGACGTTGAGGACGAGCAGCTGGTCGATCTCCGTCCCGTCGAACAGGTCGCCGGGGCTCTCCGGCGCCACCCGGGGATGGTCCGGGAGGATGATGGGCGAGCCGAGCACGGTGCCGCGCTCCCCCGGCTCCCCCACCAGCACCGGCCACAGGCCGACGTTGCGGCAGCCCTCCGCGTCGGCCCGCAGCGCCTCCGGCGGGTCCGTGAGCGAGACGAAGGCGCCGCCCTCCGCGTTCAGCACCACGTGCGCGGAGACGAACGCCTGCCGCTGCGCGTCCTCCCGGCCCCCGCCGGCCCAGGGGGAGGCGTTGACCACCCGCACCCGCACCCGGTGGAGCCCCGGACGGAGCCTCGCCGCGCGCACCTGGACCGCACCCCGGAGGGTGTGCCACGCGCGGACGACCGCTCCCGGCCGCGCCCCGGCCGGATCCTTCAGCCACTCCTCCACCCGCCCCGCCGCGACCTCGACGGGCACGGTCAGCGGGGTACCGAGCGAGGAGAGGTGAAGGGTGGGCGCCACGACCTCCCGCTCGGTGGCCTCGTCCCAGGCGAGGAAGCGTTCTCCTACCACGCACAGCTCGTCCACCGGCTCCAGGCGGCCCGCCTGGTACCGCGCCACCCCGCGCTCCACCACCTGGAGGAAGCGGACGCGGACCTCCAGCCGCACCCCGTCTCCCCCTTCCACCAGGCACTCGGCCTGCACCCGCCAGCGGTCGCCGGCCCCGCCCGACACGCAGAACCGGCGCGGGTAGACCCCGCCCAGGGTCCACCTCTGCCGGTTCTTCAGGGCGGAGCGGCGGTACGGCCAGAGGAGGTACCCCTCGTACAGCACCGTGCGGGCGATGGCGGAGAGCGCTTCCACGTTTCACCCTCCGGTCCCGGCGGACCCCAGCAGCGCGTCCAGCGCGGCCTCCCAGCTCGGCAGCGCCTCCCGCGTCCGGTAGGCGTTCAGCCGGTCGAACGCGGGCTTCTCCAGCCGGATCCAGGCGCTGCCGGGGAAGTGCCGGTCCATCGCGTCCCGCCAGGCGCGGACGGGGAGTCGGTAGCGGGCCTCCTTCTCCCAGGGCACGCGGGCGGTCCGCAGCCGGCCCGCGCCGTCCTCGTAGAAGACGCTCCCGCTGAAGAGGAACTCCAGCGGCACCTCGCCGTCCTCCAGCCCGTCGAGGTACTTGGCGGCGGCCACCTCGAAGTCGTACGTGCAGGTCACCGGCAGTGCCACCGTGGTCTCCCCGGCGAACGGGGGCACCACCACGCTCGCCTGCGTCCAGAGGAGCCGCCGCAGCCCCGCATCCCACTGCTCGGGCCCGCCGAACAGCTCGGCCAGCCGGCGCCGCGCGGACGCGTCGTAGGCGCGCAGGGGGGCCGCGATCCAGAGCTGGACGTTGAGCGCCACGGAGCGCACCTCCCCCCCTCCCCCGCACTCCACGCGCAGCCCGAAGCGCAGCGTCGGCACGGCCGCGAACTCCACCGCCCCGGCGTCGGTCACCGAGAAGGCGAGGTCCGGGGCCGCGTCGGAGGTCACGGCGCCTGCGGCGGGACGGGGGCCGTCCACGGGGTCGCCTCTCACGGCGGGGAGAGGTTGGGCATGCGCGGGTCGATCGGGTCGTGGGCGCCGGGGTTGATCCCCGTGGAGCGTTCCGCCGTGGAGCGCCCGTCGGCCCTGTGGCCGGGCTGCTTCTCGTAGCTCCCGGGCTCGTTGCCGCCCCTCACCCCCGGTGAGTGGGAGGGGGAGGCGGGGCCGGTGTGGGGCTTCCCCACCTTCACCGCGTCGTCCATCGCTCCTCGCTTCCGGCCCGTCGCGGGCCGCTCTCGGGTGGACGGATTCCCGGGTCCGGGCTCACGGGCGGGCGCGTACGGCGCGCCGCCGCAGGCCGTCGAAGAACCCGCCGACGGCGTCCCACAGCTCCGCCCCGCCCCCCGGACCTCGCCACCGCGTGCGGAAGTGGCCCGCCAGGCGGTAGCACGCGTCCACGGGAACGAGCCAGTGTTCCCGCGCCCCCCGCACCCGGTTCACCAGCAGCGCCTCCACGTCGGGCTCCATCTCCGCCAGCACGGGGTTGCCGGCCGCGAGCGCGGCCCACGCCTCCGGGTCCGGCTGCGACCCGGTGGCGCCCATCGGGCCGGGGTAGCAGGCGGTCACGCGTCCGGACGGGGTGTCGTGGAGGAAGAACGCCAGCCCCACCGGGACGCCGAGGCTCGCCCACAGGCCGTCGTCCAGGACGAAGCCGTCGAGGCGGCGGACCCGGTCCGGGATCCGGAGGTACCGCCGGCCCCCGGCCTCCCGGCGGTCGAAGAGGATCGAGCAGGCGGGGCAGGCGCACAGCGGCCTCCGCTGCTCCACGTCCAGCAGGTGCCGGTGCTCCTCCGGAACCGGCGTCCCGCACAGCTCGCATCGTTCCGGGTCCTCGGGCGCGGGCGCATGCACGGGCGCGGAGACCGGCGACCGGACCAGTCGGCGGAGCCGCGGGGTCGCCCATCCGCCGGGGTGCGCGTCCGCCTCCGTCAACGGACCGCCCTCCCGCCGCGCGCCCTGCCGCCGAGCTGGACGAGCGCGGGCGGGCGCGGAGGCTCCGCCTCCCCCTCGGCCTCGATCCGCTCCAGCTCCGGCGCCGCGCCCCGGACCGCCTCCTCGATCGTCGTCCGCAGCGTCGCGGTGGACGAAGGGCAGCCGCTGCAGCTCCCGCGCAGGCGCAGGTACGCCACGCCCTCCTCCACCCGCAGCAGCTCCACCTCGCCCCCGTGCGAGCGCAGGGAGGGGCGCACCCGTTCCAGCGCCCGCTCGACGCGCGCCTCCGGCGCCTCCGGGTGGAGGCCGTGGAGGAGCAGGAGGTGGGAGACCAGCTCGTCCCCGGCCAGGGCCCGGACCAGCCCCTCGTCCCCACCCCGCCCGGCGTGCTCCAGCGTCCGCGCCAGCGCCTCGCCGTACAGGTCGAGGAGCGCCTGGACGGTCTCCATCGCGACCGAGCGGCCGCGGTCGTCGTCCACGGCCTCCAGCTCGCCCAGGAGGGTCTCCAGGCGGGCCACGCGCTCGCGCACCTCCACGTCGTCGCGGACCATCTCGCCGCTCCCCTCAGCCCCCGAGCCCCAGCATGGGGGAGTGCCGCTCCACGCGGAGGAGCTTGCCCTCCCCGGTGAACATGTGCACCCCGCAGGGGAGGCACGGGTCGAAGCTGCGCACGGTGCGCATGATGTCGATCCCCCGGAACCCGTCCCGGTCGTTCTCCTCGAAGAGCGGCATCCCCTGCACCGCGTCCTCGTACGGCCCCGGGACGCCGTGGACGTCGCGCGGGCTGGCGTTCCAGGGGGTGGGGGGATAGGGGTGGTAGTTGGCGATCTTCCGGTCGCGGATCACCAGGTGGTGCGAGAGCACGCCGCGCACGGCCTCGTGGAAGCCGCAGCCGATGGCCTCGTCGGGCACCTCGAAGTCGGTGAACACCCGGGTCCGCCCGGCCCTCACCTCGCCGAGCGCCTGGTCCAGGAAGTGGAAGGCCATGGCCGCGGCGTAGGCGATGAAGTAGATGCGGGCCCGGTCGCGCTCCAGGGTGTTCGACCAGCGCGGGACCTTCCACTCGAACTCCATCTCCGGGAAGCGCGCGCTCTTCGGCAGGTGGATGCGTACGCCGCTCCCGGTGGCCTTCACGTACCCGGTGTCCACCCGCTCGCTCAGCGCCGTCGCCCAGAGCCGCGCGAGGGGGCCGCCCCCGGTGTCGAGCGCCAGGAGGTCGCCCGTGCGCGGGTCCTTCCAGCGCGGGCTCATCACCCAGCTGTACTTCCCCCCCTCCAGGTCGCGCTTCTGCGGGCGTGGGATGGTCGTCTGGTTCCAGGGGTGGAGTTGGTCCACCGGGTTCCCCAGCGGGTCCCGCGCCACGAAGGTCTCCTCGTTCTGCCAGTCGTCGTAGTAGGAGCTGCCCAGGAGGATGCGCATTCCGAGGTTGATGTCCACCAGGTCGTTGGTCACCACCTCGCCGTCCACCACCACGCCGGGGGTGACGAACATGGCCTTCCCCCACTCGTTCATCGTCCGGTAGCGGTAGTCGCAGACGGCCGGGTCCTGGAAGGAGCCCCAGCAGCCCAGGAGGATGCGCCGCCGTCCCACCTCCTCGTAGCCGGGAAGGGCCTCGTAGAAGAAGTCGAACAGGTCGTCGTTCATGGGGACGGCGCGCTTGACGAAGTCCAGCACCTTCACCAGGCGCACCATGTAGTCGGTGAAGACCTGCGGCGTGGCGACCGTCCCCACCCCGCCCGGATAGATGGTGGAGGGGTGGACGTGGCGCCCCTCCATCAGGCAGAACATCTCCCGCGAGGTTCGGCTCACCTGCAGCGCTTCCAGGTACATGGAGCCCGTGAACGGGTTGAAGGCCCGCATGATGTCCGCGACGGTCCGGTGGCCGTGGACGTCGGCGTGCGGCGCCTCCGTCCGCTCCGCGCGGTCCAGGAGCGAGGGGTTGGTCTCCCGGACCACCTGCTCGCACCAGTCCACGAACACCAGGTTGTCCTGGAAGATGGTGTGGTCGAAGATGTACTCCGCCGCCTCGCCCAGGTTGACGATCCACTCCGCGAGCGGCGGCGGCTTGATCCCGTACGCCATGTTCTGGGCGTAGGCGGAGCAGGTGGCGTGGTTGTCGCCGCAGATGCCGCAGATGCGGCTGGTGATGAAGTGCGCGTCGCGGGGGTCCTTCCCCTTCATGAAGACGCTGTAGCCGCGGAAGATGGAGGAGGTGCTGCGGCACTCCACGACCTCCCGGTTCTGGAAGTCGATCTTGGTGTAGATCCCCAGGTTCCCAACGATGCGCGTGATCGGGTCCCAGTTCATCTCCACCAGCGTGCGGGACCCGGGGCGGGTCGACTGCGGAGTTTCCAGGGTCGCCATGCGGGCCTCCTCTAGAAGAGAACCAAAGAACCCGGGCCGGCAGAGAAATCGCGTGGATCGAGGCGGACCCGGGCAGCGCAACGAGGCGTGGTCGTTTCACGCCGCAGCGAGCCGCGCGGGGTCTGCCTTCTAGCGGTTCAGGTACCTGGGTTCATATCCGGTGGTGAGTGCCGGGCGGTTGTGGCGCCACCGCGGCTCCCGGTCCACCACCTTGTTGGTCAGGGCGCGCAGGCGGCGGATCACCGTGCCGTAGGTGCCCACCACGTTGGAGGAGATGGTGGACCCGGGCGGCTGGTCCATGAACGGCATGAACTTGTCGGGGAAGCCGGGCATGGTGCAGCCGATGCAGATCCCGCCCACGTTGGGGCACCCGCCGATCCCGTCCATCCAGCCGCGCTTGGGGACGTTGCAGTTCACCACCGGCCCCCAGCACCCCACCTTGACCAGGCACTTGGGGGAGTTGTAGTCGAGCGCGAAGTCGCCCTGCTCGTAGTAGCTCCCCCGGTCGCACCCCTCGTGCACCGTCTTCCCGAAGAGCCAGGTGGGGCGTAGCTCCCGGTCCAGCGGGATCATGGGGGAGAGCCCGGCGGCCTGGTGGAGGAGCCAGGTGAGGGTTTCCATGAAGTTGTCGGGCTGCACGGGGCAGCCGGGGACGTTGACGATGGGGAGGCCGCCCGCCGAGCGGAAACCCCACCCCAGGTAGTCCGCCAGCCCCATGCACCCCGTGGGGTTCCCGGCCATGGCGTGGATGCCGCCGTAGGTGGCGCACGTCCCCGCCGCCACCACCGCCCACGCCCCCGGCGCCAGCCGGTCGATCCACTCGTTGAGGGTGACGGGCTCGCCCGTCACCGGGTCGTTGCCGAAGGAGGTCCAGTACCCCTCCCCGTCGATCTGCTCGTTGGGGATGGACCCTTCGATCACCAGCACGTAGGTCCCCAGCTCCCCCCGCGCCGCCGCGCGGAAGGGGGCCAGGAACTCCTCGCCCCCCTGGGTGGGGGAAAGCACCTTGTTGTGGAGATGCACCTTCGGGATCCCCGGGACGAGCCCGAGCACCACGTCCTCGATGCTCGGCAGCGTGGCCGCCGTCACCGAGACGGAGTCGCCGTCGCAGCTCATCCCCTCCGAGATCCAGAGGATGTGGACCTCGGCCACGCCGCCGCCGGGAGTCGCCATGTCCGTCCCTCCTTCTACCGCATGGAAGTCACGCGCCTCCGCCCTCCGCCCCTCCCGCCTCCAGCTCCAGCCACTCCACCCGCAGCTCCTCGCCGCGGACGACCTCCACGTCCGGGCTCCCGCACCCCCGGCAGCAGAGCGGGAACCCCGGGAGCGGCGTCTCCGCGCCGCAGCCGCGGCACAGCCCCGCCGCGGGGACCTCCTCCACCACCAGCTCCGCGCCCTCGGCGGCGGTCCCCTGCGCGGCCACCTCGAACCCGAACTCCAGCGCCGGACGGACCACCTGGCGGAGGTGTCCCACCCGCACCCCCACCCGCGTCACCCGCCCCGTCCCCGCGTGCTCGCAGGCGAGGTCCAGGATGGCCTCGGCGAGGGCCAGCTCGTGCATCAGCAGATGCGCGGCAGCGGGTCGCCCACCAGGAGGTCCATGACCCGCTTCCCCCCGAACGCCGTGTGTACCAGCACCATCCCCGCCGGTTCGGCCGCCACCTCCCCGATCTCCGCCGCGTCCTCGCACCCGGGCACGCTCCGCAGCGCCGCGAGCGCGGCCTCCGCGGCTTCCGGCGCGACCACCGCCACCAGCTTCCCCTCGTTCGCCACGTACATGGGGTCGATCCCCAGCAGCTCGCACGCTCCCGCCACCGCCGGGTGCACGGGGACCCGCGCCTCGCGGACGAGCACCCCCACCCCGGAGGCCGCCGCCAGCTCGTTGAGCACCGAGGCCACCCCGCCCCGCGAGGCGTCGCGCATGCAGCGGAGCGCGGGCCCCGCCGCGTCGAGGAGGGCGTCCACCGCGGGCCAGAGCGGCCGGGTGTCGGATTCGATCTCCGCGTCCAGCTCGAACTCGCCGCGCGCCAGCATGATCGCCGTGCCGTGGTCCGCGATCCGTCCCGAGACTAGGACGCGGTCGCCGGGGCGCAGCGCGCGGGGGGAGAGCCGGGCGCGCGGGTCCCGCAGCCCCAGCCCGGTGGTGCAGACGTACAGGCCGTCCGCGTGGCCGCGCTCCACCACCTTGGTGTCCCCCGCCACCACCTCCACCCCCGCCGCGCGCGCCGCCCGCGCCATGGCCTCCACCTCCGCCCGCAGCGTCTCCGCGGGAAGCCCCTCCTCCAGCACCAGCGAGACGGTGAGGGCCAGCGGGCGCGCTCCCACCACGGCCAGGTCGTTCACGGTGCCGTTCACCGCCAGCTCCCCGATGGAGCCGCCGGGGAAGCGGATGGGCTTCACCACGAAGGCGTCGGTGGTGAGCGCCAGCTCTTTCGCCCCCAAGGAGACCCGGCCGGCGTCGTCCAGCAGGCGGAGCGTGTCGGACGCGAAGGCGGGGACGAAGAGCCCCTGCACCAGCGTCTGGGTGGCGCGCCCCCCGGCTCCGTGGGCCAGGGTGATCCGCTCGTCGCGGAAGCGCGGCGGGACGGCGCGCACCCGCTCGATCCTAGCGAGGGCTTCGCGCTCGCGATCCTCGCCCGCCGCAGCGGGCCGCGGGGCCGCGACGTCCGTCATACGGCGGCGCGCTCCCGGGCGACGCGGCCGAAGTTGTAGTACGCGGCGCACGCCCCCTCGCTGGAGACCATGCAGGTGCCGATGGGGCGCTCCGGCGTGCACGCGGTCCCGAACACCTTGCACTCCCACGGCCGGATCACCCCCTTCAGAACCTCGCCGCACTGGCACGCCTTGGGATCCGCCACCCGCACGCCGGGCACCCGGAAGCGGTGCTCGGCGTCGAAGTCGCGGTAGGCGGCGGAGAGCTTCAGGCCGCTCTGGGAGATGAAGCCCAGCCCCCGCCACTCGAAATGGGGCCGCAGCTCGAACACCTCCGCCAGGACGCGCAGCGCCCGCGGGTTCCCCTCGTACGGGACCACACGCGTGTACTGGTTCTCCACCTCGCGTCGCCCCTCGGCGAGCTGGAGGAGCACCCCGTGGACGGACTGGAGGAGGTCCAGCGGCTCGAAGCCGGAGATCACCACCGGCTTCCCGTACTCGACGGGGATGAACTCGAAGGGGCACGCCCCCACCACCGTGGAGACGTGGCCGGGACCGATGAAGCCGTCCAGGCGCAGGTCGGGCGACTCCAGCAGCGCCCGGATGGGGGGGAGGATGGTGACGTGGTTGCAGAAGCAGGTGAAGTTCCTCACCCCCTCGGCCTTCGCGCGCATCAGGGTGAGCGCGGTGGAGGGGGCGGTGGTCTCGAAGCCGATGGCGAAGAAGACCACCTCCCGGTCCGGGTTCTCCCGGGCGATCCTCAGCGCGTCCAGGGGGGAGTAGACCACGCGCACGTCGGCGCCCTCCGCCTTCGCTTCCAGCAGGGTGCCGCCGCCCCCCGGGACCCGCATCATGTCGCCGAAGCAGGTGAAGACCACCCCCGGCTCCTTCGCCACCGCGATCCCGTCGTCCACCCGCCCCATGGGGATGACGCACACGGGGCAGCCGGGTCCGTGCACCAGCTCCACGTTGGCCGGGAGGAGGTCGTCCACCCCGTAGCGGTAGATGGTGTGGGTGTGGCCGCCGCACACCTCCATGACCTTGTAGTGGCGGCCGGGCTCCACGGCCTCGCGGATCCTCTCCGCGAGGACCCGCCCCAGCCCGGCGTCCCGGAACTCGTCGACGTACCTCATGGGCGCCCCTCCGCGCCGGGATCCAGGCGGACCAGCGCGGCTCCAGCGTGGACCAGGAGCGAGTCGCCGGCCCTCACCGGCCCCACCACTCCCGTCAGGACCTCCGACCTCCGCCCCCCGGCGTCCTCGCAGAGGACGAGGCCGTCGTCGTCCAGGGTCTCCACCACCGTCATGGGCACCCCCTCGTCGGAACAGGTGACGCACCCCTGCGCGAGGTCGCACCGGGGCGGACCGCCGTGCGCGCTCACTGGATCCGGCTGGCGGCGAACTCCTCCAGCTCCGCCTCGTAGCCGGCGCCCATCTGCTGCAACAGGTGTAGGGTCGCCGCGGCTTCCGCTTCGTCGACCCGGGAGATGGCGAAGCCCACGTGGATGAGCACCCAGTCGCCGGGCCCCACGCCCGCTCCGCCGTCGTCGAGGAGCCCCACGTTCACGGTGCGATGGACTCCGGCGACGTCCACCCGGGCGAGCCGGTTGGGCTCGTCGAGCATGCGGACCACGCGGCCGGGGATGGCGAGGCACATACGGGCCTCCCGGGTCAAGGACGCTGCCGATAAGGGTTTACGCCCTCTCCTCTCCGGGACCGGGCGGGTGGGAATGGTCCGCAAGATCGGAACCGCGGGCCGCCGCCACCGCCGCCTGTCCGTAGGAGACGCCCCCGTCGTTGGGAGGCAGCCGCTCCGGGACCCGCACCCGGAGCCCCGCTTCGCACACGCGCGCCGCCGTGCGCTCCAGCAGCCGGACGTTCTGGAACACGCCGCCGGCGAGCGCCACCGTCTCCACCCCGTGGCGGCGCGCGGCCTCCACGCACGCCCGCGCAGTCCCGTCCGCCAGCCCGTTGTGGAAGCGCGCGGAGACGGCCGCCACGGGCACGCCGTCCTCCAGCTCCGCCGCGACGGCGCGGACCAGGGCGCGCGCGTCCAGCACGATCCCGCCGGGGCCGGGGAGCGCCGGCAGCGGGTAGCTCCCCTCCTCGCGCGGGTCGGCCGACGCCTCCAGCTCCATCGCCGCCTGGCCCTCGTAGCTCACCCGGGCGCGCAGGCCGCAGAGGGCGGCCACCGCGTCGCACAGCCGGCCGGCGCTGGTTGTGACGGGGGACGCGAGCCCCGACCGGGCGAGCCGGCCCACCGCCTCCCAGCGCGCCGGATCCACCTGCGCTTCCAGCCGCCGCGGAAGGGGCGGAGCCGCCCCGGCCGCCTCCCCCAGCCAGGCGCAGGCCATCCGCCAGGGCTCCCGGATCGCCGCCTCCCCGCCCGGCAGCCGCACCGGCCACAGGTGGCCGACCCGGGCGCAGGAGGCCAGGCCGCCCAGGAGGATCTCGCCCCCCCAGACGGTGCCGTCGGGGCCGTACCCGGTCCCGTCGAAGACCGCCCCGACCGCGGGCCCCGTCTCGCCGTGCTCCGCCAGGCACGCCGCCAGGTGGGCGTGGTGGTGCTGCACGCCCACGCGCGCTCCCGCCTCCCCGGGTTCCGGGGCGTGCCGGGTGGAGAGGTAGTCCGGGTGCAGGTCGTGGACGACCGTCCGGAAGTCTACCCCGATGAGACGGGCCAGGTGGTCGATCTCCTCGCGGAAGGCCCGCAGCGTCTCGAAGTCCTCCAGGTCGCCCCCGTGGGGGCCCACCCACGCCCGGCTCCCCTTCGCCACACAGACGGTGTTCTTTAGCTGGGCCCCGCACGCCACCAGCGGCCGGGCGGCCGGCACGGGGAGCGGCAGGGGCTCCGGCACCCAGCCCCGGGCGCGCCGCAGAAGGAGCGGGCGCCGCCGGCCGGCGACCGACGCCACCCTCGCGACAGAGTCGTCGGCGCGCGCCTCGATGGGGCGGTCGTGGAGGAGGAAGAGGTCGGCGATCCCGGCCAGGCGCTCCAGCGCCTCCCCGTCGCCGATGGCGACCGGCTCGCCGGAGGCGTTGCCGCTCGTCATCACCAGCGGCACGCCCGCGTCCGACAGGAGGAGGTGGTGGAGGGGGGAGTACGGCAGCATCAGCCCCACGTCGCGGCACCCGGGCGCGACGGACGCCGCCAGCGGGGCCCCGTCCCGCGCGGGGACGAGCACGATGGGGCGGGCGCGCCCCTCCAGCAGCGTCGCCTCCTCCGCCCCGACCTCCGCCAGCCGCCGGGCCGCGGCGAGGTCCCTCGCCATCACGGCGAACGGCTTCTCCTCTCGCCGCTTGCGCCGCCGGAGGGTGCGCACCGCCGCTTCGTCGTCGGCGCGGCAGGCGAGGTGGAACCCTCCCACGCCCTTCACCGCCACCACCGCCCCCGCGCGGAGCGCGTCCGCAGCCGCCCCCACGGCGTCGCGGCCCGGTCCCGGCGCCACTGCGGTCCCGGAGGGGTCCGCGAGCCGGGCGCGCGGACCGCAGTCCGGGCACGCGTTCGGCTGTGCGTGGAAGCGCCGGCCGGCGGGATCCTCGTACTCCGCCCGGCAGGCGCCGCACAGGACGAAGCCGGCCATGGTGGTGAGGCGACGGTCGTAGGGGACGCCCCGCACGAGGGTGTAGCGGGGGCCGCAGTCGGTACAGTTGACGAAGGGGTAGCGGTAGCGGCGGTCGGCGGGGTCGAACAGCTCCGCGAGGCAGGCGTCGCAGGTCGCCACGTCCGGGGGGACGCGCACGGCGGGCTCGCCCGCGGCCAGGCTGGGGAGGATGGTGAACCCTTCCCCGCCCCGCGGCGCGACCTCCTCCACGGCGATGCGGTCCACGGCCGCCAGCGGGGGGAGGTCCGCGGGAAGGCGTTCGAGAAAGCGGCGCACCTCCGGCGGGGCGCCCTCCACCTCGACCACCACCCCGCCCGGGTCGTTCAGGACGAACCCGCCGAGCCCGTACGCGCCGGCCAGGCGGTGGACGTACGGCCGGAACCCCACGCCCTGGACCACGCCCTCCACGCGGACCCGGACGCGCCGGGGCCGCTCGCCGCCCGGCCCGGCGTCGGTGGAGGTCCGCATGGGTGGATGCCCGCGGGCGATGAGTGAAGGGCCGGAGCCCGCACGGCGCGGGCCCCGGCCGGGGGCGCAGCATCAAGCGTACCCTGCGCGGCCCCGCCTCACCCCAGCGCGCGCGCCAGGTACGGCGCGGTGCGGCTCTCCGCCGACCGGGCGACCTCTGCGGGGGTGCCGGACGCGACGATCCGTCCCCCCTCGTCCCCCGCCCCGGGACCGACGTCCAGGACGTAGTCGCTCCCGGCGACGACGCGGAGGTTGTGCTCCACCACGACGACGGTGTTGCCCGCCTCCACCAGCCCGTCGAGCTGCGCCATGAGCCGGTCCACGTCCGACGGGTGGAGCCCGGTGGTCGGCTCGTCCAGCACGTAGAGGGTGTCGCCGCGCTGCGACCGCTGCAGCTCGGACGCGAGCTTGATCCGCTGCGCTTCGCCGCCGGACAGCTCGGTGGCCGGCTGCCCGAGCCGCAGGTAGCCCACGCCCACCTGCCGCAGGACGTCCAGGGAGCGGCGCACCGGGGGCTCGTCCGCGAAGAACTCCCGGGCCGCATCGACCGTCATCCCCAGCACCTGGGCGACGTTCCGGCCGCGGTACTCCACCTCCAGGATCTCCGCCCGGTACCGGTCGCCGTGGCAGGTGGGACAGGGAGCGTAGACGCTGGGGAGGAAGAGCAGCTCCACCTGCACGAAGCCCTCGCCCTGGCAGGTCTCGCAGCGTCCCTTGGCGACGTTGAAGGAGAAGTGCCCCGCGTCGAGGCGGCGGGCCCGCGCCGCGGGGGTGGCGGCGAAGAGCTTGCGGACGTGGTCGAACAGCCCGGTGTAGGTCGCCAGGTTGGAGCGCGGCGTCCGGCCGATCGCCTTCTGGTCCACGCGCACCATCCGCCGGACGAACTCCATCCCCTCCACGATCCGGCCGCCCGTCTCGTCCGGGGCGGCGCGCTCCAGCTCCTCCCCCTCCTCCTCTTCGGCCGGCACGTCGTGGCCGAGGTGCTCCGCGACCAGCTCCACCAGCGCCTGGCTCACCAGGCTCGACTTCCCCGAGCCGGACACACCTGTCACCGTCGTGAACACCCCCACCGGGAAGTCGGCGTCGAGCCCCCTGAGGTTGTTCCGCGTGACGCCGGTCAGGCGCAGCCAGCCGCGAGGCGAACGGGGCGTCCGCGGGGAGAGCGCCTCGTGCCCGAAGAGGTAGCGCCGGGTGTGCGACGCCTCCACCCCGTCGAGCCCTTCCGCGGGGCCGCTGTAGAGCACGCGTCCGCCGTGCTCGCCCGCGTCCGGGCCCACGTCCACGATCCAGTCGGCGTGGCGGATCACGTCCAGGTCGTGCTCGACCACGAAGAGGGAGTTCCCCGCGGCCTTCAGCCTCTCCAGCGCCCGCAGGAGTGCTTCCGTGTCGACGGGGTGGAGGCCGGCGGACGGCTCGTCGAGCACGTAGACCACCCCGAACAGGTTGGAGCGCACCTGGGTGGCGAGGCGCAGGCGCTGCAGCTCCCCGGGCGAGAGGGTGGGGGTGCTCCGCTCCAGGGTGAGGTAGCCCAGCCCCAGGTCGAGCAGCACGTCGAGACGCGCGACGAGGTCTTCGGCGATGCGCCGGGCGACCAGCGCCTTCTCCGGGTGGTCCTCATCCGGGGCCGCGACCCCCTCCGCCGCGGGGCGGAAGAGGTCGTGGAGCCGGGACAGGGGCTGGCGCGACATCTCGGCGATGTCGAGGCCCGCGAAGGTCACCGACAGCGGCTCGGGGCGGAGGCGCTTGCCGTGGCACGCCGGACACCCGGTGCTCACCATGTAGCGCGACACCCGCTTCTTCATCATCGCGCTCCCGGTGTTGGCGAACGTGTGGAACACGTAACGCCGGGCGCTGGTGAAGGTGCCCATGTAGCTGGGCTCCGCCTTCTCGCGGACCGCGCGCCGCACGTCGCCGGGGGAGAGCCCGGCGTAGACGGGGACCACCGGCTGCTCCTCCGTGAAGAGGATCCACTCGCGGTCCTCGTCCGGCAGCTCCCGCCAGGGACGGTCGACGTCGTAGCCGAGCGTGGTGAGGATGTCGCGCTGGTTCTGGCCGTGCCAAGCGGGGGGCCAGGCTGCGATGGCGCCCCCGCGGATGGTCAGCGAGTCGTCCGGCACCATCGAGCGCTCGGTGACCTCGTAGACCCGGCCGAGCCCGTGGCAGCGCGGGCAGGCGCCCTGGGGAGTGTTGGAGGAGAAGTCCTCCGCGTAGAGCATCGCCTGGCCCGGCGGGTAGTCGCCGGCCCGGGAGTACAGCATTCGCAGGAGGTTGGAGAGCGTGGTGACGCTCCCGACGGAGGAGCGGGAGGTGGGCGTCCCGCGCTGCTGCTGGAGCGCCACGGCGGGCGGCAGGCCGTCGATCTCGTCGACCTCGAGCACCCCCATCTGGTCGAACAGCCGCCGGGCGTACGGCGACACCGATTCGAGGTACCGCCGCTGCGCCTCGGCGTAGAGCGTCCCGAACGCCAGCGACGACTTGCCGGACCCGGAGACGCCCGTGAACACGACCAGGGCGTCGCGCGGGACTTCGAGGTCCACGTCCCTGAGGTTGTGCTCGCGCGCGCCGCGCACGCGCACGAAGCCGGTGTGCTCCTCATCTCCGGCCCCGTGGGGGGCGGTCCTGTCCGTGGCTGCCATCGCTGCGTGCTTCCGGCGCGGGTGTGAACGACGTCCCGGCGCGCGCCGTCGGAGAGCGGGCGGCACCGGGTGCATCGTCCGACCTCGACCGCGAGCGCCCGGGGTTCCGGGGAGCCGGAAGGTACACCGACGGGCGGCTCCCGGCGAGGTGCGCGCCGGGAGCGTGACTTCGTAGGGGAGGCCGGGCCCCGGGAGAAGGAGGAGCGAGTGCCGGATCGCGGCTCAGGCCGGGGGGAGCGGTCCGGACCCCGCCGGGCCCGATTCCACGCGGGGCCTGCCGCCATCCTGCAGCGCGTGCTGAAACTGCTGCTCCTCCACGACCCGCGACAGGACCCGCTCCATCCGCTCCAGGCGCTCGTGGACATCGGCAAGCTGCTGCCGGGTCTCCCGCGGATCGACCAGGCGGTCCTGCTGATCGACAAGCCGAGTGAGGACCTTGACCAGGGGCTGGATGACGTAGTGCCCGGTCAGCGCCACCAGGGGGATGGAGAGCGCGAGGATGGGGATGGCCATGCCGACGATGTTTTCCATGGTCGCGACGAGGGTGCGGGTGCGCGGCGGATACGGCGGCTGTCCGCCGGTCATTTCTGCGGCACTCTACGGAGGCGCGGCCGTGAAAGTTGCGAGGCCGGGCGAACGGGAGCGACCGGAGGCGCAGGATCGTCCGTCCGCGCTCAGGCGTCCGCCTGGGGCAAGCCGGGGAGCAGCTTATCGAGCGTGATGGGGAAGTCGCGCACGCGTACCCCCGTGGCGCTGAAGACCGCGTTGGCGACGGCCGCTCCGGCGCCGCAGATGCCCAGCTCACCGATCCCCTTGGCGCCCAGGAGGTTGGCTTTGTCGTCGTACCCGTCGAGCACGACGGCGTCGATCTCCGGGACGTCGGCGTTCACCGGCACCATGTACCCGGCGAGGTCGCGGTTGACGAAGGCGCCGGAGCGCGTGTCGACCACGCCCTCCTCGTGGAGGGCCGCGCCCACCCCCCAGATCATCCCGCCGATGAGCTGGGAACGCGCCGTCCGCGCGTTCAGCACGCGCCCCACCGAGAACACCCCCAGCATCCGCCGGAGACGGATCTCGGCCGTGTCGGCGTCGACGCCCAGCTCGACGAAGTGGGCCCCGTACGTGTGCATCGAGTACTCCCGGAAGGCCGGCTCGTCCTCCCTGCCGACCACCTCGCCCTCCGCCTCCAGGCCCCGGGGGTGGCTCCGCGCGACGATCCCGGCCAGCGGCTCGGACCGGGCGCCGATGGTCGCGCGGCCGTCCGCGAACACCGCCCCGGCGGCGTCCATGCCGTGCAGCGGGGAGGTGGCGTCTGCGAGCGCCGCGCGGAGCAGCTTCTCCCGCAGTGCCTCGCACGCGCGGTGGAGGGCGACGCCCGAGTTGCAGGCGCCCCACGAGCCGCCGGAGCCCGCGCTGGGCGGATAGTCCGTGCGCCCCAGCTCCACCCGCACGCGGTCGAGCGGCAGGCCGAGGCGCTCGGCCGCGACCTGGGTCAGGATCGTGTAGGTGCCGGTGCCGAGGTCGGTCATGTCCGAGCGGACCACGGCGATCCCGTCCGCGCCCAGCCGGACCCGCACCTTCGTCGGCCCCTGGAAGTGCATGCGGATGGACGACGCCATCCCGTAGCCGATCCGCCACCGGCCGTCGCGCAGGCTCCCGGGCCGGACGGGCCGGCGCTCCCAGCCGAACCGGCGCGCCCCTTCGCGCATGCAGTCCACCAGGCGCCGGTCGGTGAACGGCACGCCGCGCTCCGGATCGACCGTGGGCTCGTTCCGGATCCGCAGCTCGACGGGATCCATCCCGAGGGCGTGGGCCAGCTCGTCCATCGCCGACTCCACCGCCAGGAGGCCCGGCGCCTCGCCCGGCGCCCGCACGTCCTCTCCCCGCGGCAGGTCCAGCGGCGTCAGCCGGTGCCGCGTACGCCGGCCGGGCGCGGCGTAGAGGCCGCGAGTGGTGACGCCGGTCTGCTCGGCGTACTCCCACCGCGGGCTGGTGTACATGTCGACTTCGTGGCCGATGGCGGCCAGCCGGCCGTCCAGCCCGGCGCCCAGGCGCACCCGCTGGCTCGTCGTGGGGCGCATGCCGACGAGGTGGAAGATCTGCTGCCGGGTCATCACGACCTTGACCGGCCGGTCCAGGCCGCGGGCGGCGAGCGCCGCGAGGACCGCTTCGGCATGGATGCCCAGCTTGGACCCGAACCCCCCGCCGACGTACGGGGTGACCACCCGGATCCGCTCCGGGTCGATCCGGAGCGTCCGGGCGATGGCGGCGCGGGCTTCGGCGAGGATCTGGATGCTCAGGTAGACGGTCAGGTCGTCGCCCCGCCATACCGCCATGCACCCGTGCGGCTCCATGGGCTGGGCGAAGTAGTACGGCGTCGTGAAGCGCTCGTCGACCGTGACCGCGGCGGCGGAGAACTCGGCCTCGAAGTCGCCCACCGCGGTGTCGGTCGGCATCCCGCCATTGATCACCGCCGGGGCGTACGACCGGTCCCGACCCGCGGCGAAGTCGTAGTGTCCCGGCTCGGCGGCGTAGGCCACCTCGACGTGCCACGCCGCCGCCCGCGCCTGCTCGAAGGTATCGGCGACGACGAGCGCCACGGGATCGCCGTAGTGGTGGACCTCCGGTCCGTCCAGCACCGGGTAGGCGCGCGAGTACATCGAGGCGATGGACGGGTCGATGGCACCCTGCTCCGGCGTGGTCCGGTGGGTCATCACCCGGCGCACGCCCGGGCACGCCTCGGCGCGGGCGGTGTCGATCCCGGTGACGCGACCCCTGCCGATGGTCGCGCCGACGATGTAGCCGTAGAGCGGCGTGCCGGCGTCCCAGTGCTCGCAGGCGTACGTCGCCCGGCCCGTGACCTTCAGCGGGCCGTCGACGCGCGCGACGGGCTCTCCGATGATCGCCATCGCGGCCTCCTCATCCCGCCTGGGTCGCCCGGACCAGCACGCGGAAGAGCGTACGCCGGGCCAGCTCGATCTTGAAGTCGTTGTGCCCCCGTCCCACCGCGTGCGCCACGGCCGCCTCGGCGGCGGCCCGGAAGGTGGCCGTCGTGGCGGGACGGCCCTCCAGCACGGTCTCCGCCTCGACCGAGCGCCACGGCTTGTGCGCCACCCCGCCGAGCGCCACCCGGGCGGAGGTGATCGTCCCCCCGTCCGTGGCGACGACGGCCGCCACGGACACCAGCGCGAACTCGTACGACGCCCGGTCGCGCACCTTGCGGTAGACCTGCCGGCCCGGCGGCGGCGCGGGAAGGACCACGCCCGTGATCAGCTCGCCCGGCCGCAGGACGGTTTCTACGTGGGGCGTGTCGCCGGGGAGACGGTGGAAGCTGCCGATGGGGATGCTGCGGGCGGTCCGGTCGGAGCCGAGCAGCTCGATCCGGGCCTCCAGGGCCGCCATCGCGACGGCCATGTCCGACGGGTGCGTGGCGATGCAGGCGTCGCTCGCGCCCAGGACGGCGTGGATCCGGTTGAAGCCGCCGAGGGCCGCGCAGCCGGAGCCGGGATCCCGCTTGTTGCAGCCGTCCGCCGTGGGGTAGTAGAAGTACGGGCAGCGGGTGCGCTGCAGCAGGTTGCCGCCGACGGACGCCTTGTTGCGGAGCTGGCCCGAGGCGCCGGAAACCAGCGCCTGCGAGAGGACCGGGTAGAGGGCGCGCACCCGCGCGTCCGCGGCAACGTCGGAGTTCGACGCCTGGGCCCCGATCCGCAGCCCGCCGTACGGAAGGTCTTCGATGTCCTTCAGGGGCAGGCGGCTGATGTCGACCAGGTGGGTCGGCCGCTCGATGTCGAGCTTCATCAGGTCGAGCAGGTTGGTGCCGCCGCTGATGAACCGTGCGCCCTCCCGGGCCGCGGCGATCACCGCGGCCCCAGGGTCGGTCGCGCGCTCGTAGGTGAAGGGCCTCATCCCCCTGCTCCTTCCGCCACCTCGCGGATGGCCGCGACGATGTTCGGGTAGGCGCCGCAGCGGCAGAGGTTGCCGCTCATCCGCTCGCGGATCTCGGCGTCGGTCAGCTCGATCCGGGGAGAGGACACGTCGTCGGTGGCGTGGCTGGGCCACCCGGCCGCCGCTTCGGCGAGCATGCCGACGGCCGAGCAGACCTGGCCGGGGGTGCAGTAGCCGCACTGGAAGCCGTCGTTCGCGACGAACGCGGCCTGCACGGGGTGGAGGGCGCCCGGGGATCCGAGTCCTTCGACGGTGACGATCTCGTCGCCTTCGTGCATCACGGCGAGCGTGAGGCACGAGACGATGCGCCGGCCGTCGACCAGCACCGTGCATGCGCCGCACTGGCCGTGGTCGCAGCCCTTCTTGGTGCCCGTGAGGTGGAGGTGCTCGCGCAGCGCGTCCAGCAGCGTGACCCGGGGCTCGATCTCGAGCGACCGGTTCGTTCCGTTGACGTTCAGCGTGACGGAGACGATGGGCGCCTCTCCCTGCAGGGTCCCGGCCGCGCTCGATGTCGTCGCCATGGTTGGCCTCTCACGAGGGGAGGAACGGCCTCAGCGCTGACGGATGAACTCCAGCAGGTCCGCGTTGAACCGATCCTTGTGGGTGCTCATCAGCCCGTGCGGCGCTCCCGGGTAGACTTCGAGCGTCGCGTCGCGGATCATCCTGGAGGAGCGGCGCCCCCCGACGTCGATGGGCACGATCTGGTCGTCGTCGCCGTGGATCACCAGCGTCGGGACGTCGATCTTCCCCAGGTCTTCCGTGAAGTCGGTCTCGGAGAACGCCTTCACGCACTGGTAGGCGGGGCCGAGCCCGCACTGCATGCTCCACAGCCAGAACGCGTCCCGAACGCCCTGCGACACCGTGGATCCCTGCCGGTTGGCGCCGTAGAACGGCGCGCTCAGGTCCTTCCAGTACTGCGACACGTCCGCGAGGAGGCCGGCGCGGATCTGGTCGAAGGTCTCGATGGGAACCCCGCCGGGGTTCTCCGGCGTCTTCAGCATGAGCGGAGGCACCGCGCTCACCAGCACGGCTCCGGAGACGCGACGGGTGCCGTGCCGGCCGATGTACCGGACCACCTCGCCGCCGCCGGTGGAGTGGCCGACGTGGACGGCGTCCGCCAGGTCCAGCGCCTCGACGAGCGCCGCGAGGTCGTCGGCGTAGGTGTCCATGTCGTTGCCGGTCCAGGTCTGGCTCGACCGTCCGTGCCCCCGGCGGTCGTGGGCGATGGCGCGATAGCCGTGGGACGCAAGGAGGAACAGCTGGTCGTCCCACGCGTCGGCGTTGAGCGGCCAGCCGTGGCTGAAGACGACGGGGCGGCCCGATCCCCAGTCCTTGTAGAAGATCCGTGTGCCGTCTCCCGTGGTGATGGTCGGCATGTGGCCTCCTTGCTACGGGGGAGGGGTGGCGCCAACAGCGGGCCGGGCAGGCGGGTGGAGCACGGCGCCGCCCCCGGACCGGGAGCCGGTGGCGGGCTGCATCAACCGTGCTCGGGCCGGGGGGTCCGGGCTTCCTTCGGATGACGGACGCTCGGATCGGCGTCTCCACCGGGACGGTTCGATGCGCCCGGCCCTACTTCCTCTTCCCCGAGTCAGGAGCCCGCGTCCCCCGGGCCTGGCCGGACAGGGCGTTGCTGCGTACAGCCCTGCTGCGGGCTGGGATGCGCCGCCACCACGACCGCGGCGCCGCCCCGCACGGTGAGGAGCGTCAGGACCGTGGCGGCGGCACAAAGGCCCGCACCGATCCACATCGCGCGGGCGAAGCCGGCCGAGAAAGCCGGCCCGGTCAGGGCCTCGACGCCGCCCAGCCCCACGAGCAGCGGCAGCGCGGCGGTCGCCAGCAGGCCGGCCAGGCGCGCGGCGGCGTTGTTGACGGCGGACGCGACTCCGGAGAACTCGTCCGGGACCGCTCCCAGGACCGCCGCGGTAAGGGGAGCCACGGCCGCGGCGAGCCCCACCCCGAAGACCGTGGTCGCGGGGAGCAACGTGTCCAGGTAGCCGGATCCGGGCTGTACTCGGGCCAGGAGGAGCATCCCCCCCGCGGCGAGCAGCGTCCCGGCAGCCATCGGCCACCGCGGCCCGATGCGCTGGCCGAGCCGCCCCGCGCTCGGGGAGAGCAGGAGCAGGAGCACGTTGACCGGCAGGAGGGCCGCGCCCGCCGCGAGAGGTGTGTAGCCGAGCACGTTCTGCAGCTGCAGCACCAGGAAGAAGAACACCCCGCCGAGCGCCGCGTACACGAGCAGCGTGACGAGGTTGGCCCCGCTGAACGCCCGTGAGCGGAAGAGCGAGAGCGGCAGCAGGGGGCTGGGAGCGCGATGCTCACGCAGGAGGAACGCCGCCAGCAGTGCCACACCGCCCATGCCCGCGCCCCAGACCGCGGGACGGTCGAACCCGCCCCCGGTTCCGGACATCAGCGCGCCCACGACGCCCGTCAGCCCGGCCGTGGCCAGCACCGCGCCCGGGTAGTCCACCGCTCCGGCGCCGCGTCCGCCTCCCGGCGGGTCCGCAATCCGCCGCGAGGCGATCCAGGCGGCGAGGAGCGCGAAGGGAACCACCACGGCGAAGACCCACCGCCAGGAGGCGGCCTCCACCAGCCAGCCACCGACCAGCGGGCCCAGGGCGGTGGAGATTCCCGACCATCCCGCCCAGTGCCCGATCGCGGCGCCCCGGTCCTCTTCCACGAAGGCGGTGTCCAGGAGCGCCAGGCTGTTCGGTACCAGGAGCGCGGCCGCGGCCCCCTGTGCCAGGCGCACGGCCACCAGGACCTCGACCGTGGGGGCGAGGGCCGCCAGCACGGACGTGGCCGCGAAGCCGAGCGCCCCCATAACGAAGATCCGGCATCTCCGGTAGGCGTCTCCCAGGGCGCCGCCGAGGAGCATGAGCGCGCTCAGGGTGAGCAGGTACCCGTTCACCACCCACTGCAGCCCTTCCAACCTCAGACCGAAGTCGCGGCCCAGCGCGGGCAGCGCCACGTTCACCACGGTGCTCTCCAGGAACACGGCTCCCGAGCCGAGCACCGAGGCCGCCACCATCCAGCGCCCCGAGGGCGACGCAGCGCGAATCAGCGCCGCCGACATGGGGCGCGGGCGGCGATCCGGGTGCGCGCGACTCCCGCCGCCTCACCGACGCTGGACACGGGAGGCGCGGCCTAGAATTCGTTGCGGATGAACTCCAGTGGGTCGGCGTCGAGCGGCCAGCCGTGGCTGAATCCGACGGGGCGGCCCGATCCCCAGTCCTTGTAGAAGATCCGTGTGCCGTCTCCCGTGGTGATGGCGGGCATGTGGCCTCCTTGCTACGGGGGAGGTGTGGCGCCGACAGAGGGCCGGGCAGGCCGGTGGTGCGGGGTGCTGGCCGGCCGGGGACGGCGCCGCCTTCCGGGCCGGGAGCCGGTGGCGGGCTGCATCAACCGTGCTCGGGTCCGGTCGTTTCGATGTACGTACCCTCCGAAACCGACGTCGGCGACGAGCCCTGGAACGAGAATCGGGTGGGGCCACTCACGTCTCGCGGCTACAGCGGGCCACGGTACGAGGACGACCAGCCGAAGAGCGCGCGTAGTCTCTGAGCCGGGTTGAACTTGAAGGCCCATCCGTCTCTCCGCCGGTCCAGGTAGAAGCCGCCGAGCCCGGGGAGAGTAAGCCCCTTCCCCGACCGGAAGGTCTGGTACATCTCCTCGACCATCCCGTCGAGCCACGCCGCGGCGGTCGCGTCGTCAGTCTGCATCCGCTCGGCGAGCCGCCGGACGAATTCCTGCTTTTCGATGCGCTCGGCCATACGTCGTCGTCCCTTTCGCTTCAGATGCCCATCTCCTTGCGCGCCGTGGCGATCCCTTCGTCGAGCGCCCTGAACGCGTCGTCCAGGGAATCGTACTCCTCGGCTCCTTCCCAGATCATTCCCCCGATGTCCAGCGCGCGGACGAAGGAGCGGGAAACGGCGCGATCAAGGTCTCGCGGTAATCATGCCGGCTCGGGTAACGGATGCCTTCCGGTCGTCCGGGATGATCGTGGAGGAGACTCTCGCGCAGAGCCAGCACCAGCGGTGGAGCGGAAGCCCCGCCGGTCGGCAGCGTCTATGAGCCGTAGATGAGGCGCTCCGGCATCCGCCCGCCATCACGAAACAAAGCCCGGCAGCGCGCAATTCGCGGCCGGGCCATTTCGATCGCGCGGGGACAGGGGCCGGGTCGGGCTCCCGCCCCCCCTCTCGTGCTACCAGCGCAGGCCGATAGTGAGCGGGACGATCGTCTTCGTGTCTGACCTCTCGTAGAAGACGTTGCCGAAGTTGCTCACGCCGGCCTCCGCGAACCACTCGCGCCCCAGCACGTGGCGAGCGACGCCGACCCCGCCCGCCACACCATAGTCGTGCTCGCGCGGCTGGCTGCGGCTCCACTCCGAGCGGTAGTGGCCGAGCCCCCCGAAGACGTAGGGCTGCCACGGGCCGACCCTGCCCTCCAACTGCAGTCCGGCACTGGCGCCCAGAATCGGCCGCATTCCCCGGTCGATCCAGCGAACAGGCGTATCGTCCGGATCTCCAGGCTCGAACCCGAAGTAGGAAAAGCTCGCGAAGCCCGCCAGCGCATCCACTCGCAGGCTGAGGGGCCGCCACGGCGTCTCGATGCGCACGCCGCCCATCAGGTGAGCGCCCGTGCCGAGCGACGAGTGCGGGGAGACGGTGGCCCCACCCCCGGCCTGCAGGTGGAGCTGGGCGGTGGCGGGCACCGCGGCGAGCGCCGCGGCAAGGGGCAGCACGTACAGGATTCGCAAATGCATGGAGCCTCTGGTTTGGTTGAATAATGGGGAATGCGCCTTGTGCTCACGAACCACCCGGGAGGGGCGTCGAACGGCACGGTGCGAGCGAAATGCTCGACTCGTTTGTTCTCCTTATGGGGGTGTGGAGGAAGAATGGATCAAGCGAGGCAGGATGAGAAGGAGCGCTGCCATGATGCCGGCAAGGCGCCCGCGAGATATATACTCCTCCCACGCAAAGGATGTCAACGTCCGATGCAAGGCGAGCGAATTTCGCGTTCTGTGTCTCCAATATGGCGAGCAATGCCGGTGTGTAACTGCAACATCCAAAGCGGTTCCGAGGGAACCACGCACGGCACCGGAACCCGCGGTCGCCCCGTTCGACGGTTCAGTTCAACCAGACTTTCTCGGGCTTGCCGCGAATTCGCGCTCGCTCCCGGACGGCGCGCAGCTCTTCCCGGAAGGCCTGGGCGGCGGTCTCGAACGCCCCGGTCTCGCGCAGTGCACGCGGGTTCCTCCCGAGGAACCCCGAGAGCGCTTGTTTGAGGGAGGACGCGCCCGCATAGCCGCAGGCACGTGCGGCGGACTCCAGGGAGCGGCCGGGGTCGTCGAGCAGTTCTGCGACTTGAAGGATGCGCATCCACGCCAAGATCCGACGCATCGGGGGAAGGTCGGCGCGCTGGCACCAGCGCGCCACGGTCCGTGTCGTGACGCCGAGCGCCGCGGCGAACTCGGATCCCTGCCCGCCCCATGAGACGACTTCCGCCGCCACGCCCAGGAGCGTACGCGCCCGGCCGGGAAGCATCGGGGGGAGCGCTCTCCGGAGCAGCCGCTGGACCGCCCATCCCTGGACGACGTGAAGGCGTCGACCGACCGCCTCGGGGGTTCGCTCGCGGACCAGGTCGATCACGTCCGCGACGCCCCACGTCGCCAGCGTGAGAACCCGGTCGGAATCGCCCGGCGTGACCGGCAGGGCGCCCAGCACGGTCGCCGAGGGAAATGCGTGCAGCAGCCGGGGAAGGTCGTCGGACAGGCCGATATCCGCGCCTGGCGCCCGCGGATCCACGACGGACAGGGCGGTGAGGGGCGCGCGACGCAGCGCCTCCCCCAGGGCGGGCCACGTCCTTACGGCGGTGACGGTGTACGGCTGGCCCGGGATCCGGCTGAGTACCGAGTACAGGGCGGGATCCGGGTGCAGAACGAACAGTGGGCGGACGATGGGTTGCATGTGGGCCTCCCCCCAAGGGCAGCTTTTGCGACTTGTCTTGCCCTGCATCGATCACCGAGCACAGCTTTCCTTCCACTCGGGCACGGTACCCTTTCGGCCTGTGCCTCCGCGTGCGCCTCCTATCTGGAGTCTCCCATGAAGTTCACGCGCACTTTCCCGGTCGTGCTCTCCGTATTCCTCGCAATCTCCGCGTGCGGGAGGGAGTCTTCTACCGAGCCCTATGTCCGGGCCTCATCCACTCCACGCCTGGATGGGATCGGGATGGTGGGCGGCGGGGGACGATCAGACCACGATGAGGTGGGGCCGGCCACGCTCCCGGCGGGAGACAGCGTGATCGTCGCCTCTGCCACGGAGTCTGACACTCCCGAGTAGATGGGAGGCCGCCGCGAAGCCTATTTCCTCCCGGCGGATCGCTGGTGCGGCTCTCCATCCAGCCAGCGAATCAAGTCCGCCTGCAACTGATCCGCCTGGCGTGCGAGCCCGGTGGCCTCGACCGCACGCGGCCGTTCGACGAATGGCTCTTCCGTCCCGGCGGCCGCGAGCACCGCTTCTGCAGCCATGCGGATCCAGTGTTCACCGCGGGCGGTCGAGATCTCTGTGGCTTTCGTCGCGATCTCGACGGCCCGCGACCATTCGTGGGCGAGCGCGTCCGCCCTCGCGAGCGTGACGAGCGTCTCCGACTTCCGGCTCTCCGCAGCGCCTTCCGCGAGGATCCGCAGCGCCTCGGTTCTCGCCGCCTCGTACACGTCCTTCCGACCGGCTCCAGCCGCGGCCCGGCTCAATCCCGCCACGACCAGCGCTCGTTCGGTCGGATCGGTGAGGCGCGGCACCACGGCCTCGACAACCCGCAACGCACGGGCATAGTGCCCGTGGTCCATCCAGAACGAGGCCAGGTCCTGCGCAAGAATCGGCAACCGGAGGTGCCCGGGTCCGTAGGCCCGCAATGCCTGCCAGGCGTACTGGTACGCCTGCCGCACGTCCCGGTCGGAGACGAACATGAAGAGGTTGTGAAGGACGACCGGGCGAAGTTCTCGTAGTCGGTGGCGAAGGGCTTTGCGCAGGGCACGCTGCGCAACCGCCAGCGCCGCGGGGTGGTTGCCCGCTCGCCAGTACATGTGGCCCAGCGCCATGTAGCCCCACACGTACGTCTCCCAGTCCTGATTCCGCGACAGCTTCACGCTCCGGCGAAGCCAGGTTTCCGCCTGGGAGGAATGTCCGAGATCCCGCGCCAGCCGTCCCGCCTCCAGAGCGAGGCTAGAATCCCACGGCGCGAGCCGGGCCGCCGCCTGGACGAACGCGAGGCGCGTTTCGGGCGCGGCGTTCTCTGCAGCCCATTCCGCGACGCGGCAGCAGGCGTAGCGCAGACGGTCGGGCCTCGCCAGCTCGGCCTCGCCCGCCAACAGTGCGAACGTGATGGTGGGGGTCGCGAGATCGTCGGGGAGCGGATGGGTGCGGATCAGCTCGGTGCGGACCCGTGCGGCGTCCGGCGCGAAGACGGCGCCGTGCTCTCCCACCCGTGCATCGATCCAGAGCATGAGATCCCGCAGAGCACCCCAGAGGAGCGCGCCCGTGGCGCCGGGCAGCTCACGCAGGAGGGCGACGCATTCGACCGTCTCCTCTGCCTGTGGCACGGGAGGGACCGCAGGGTAGCACGAGGGCCGGGCCGGCTCGGGACACGAGGATCGCATGGCAGCCCTGGATCGGTTCATCGTCGATCAGCCCGGAACGCGCCCGGACCAGGATATTGGCATAAAATAAAGGATACGGAGTGTACATTCCACTGGCAAAAACTTCCAGTGATTTCCCGACGCGTTTGGAATTCAAACGACTCCCTCAACGCAAACCAGCATGCCACCAAGGCCATAGAGGGTGAGCGCGGGGAGGTGAGTACCGCCCCACATCACAGATTTTACTAAGCACCTCCTGGACAGTAGCAGGAGGAGGGATCGCGATATCGGCCCAGTGCTTCACCAACTCGGGAGTCGTGATAATCTGTGAGTGGCTCGACCTCCGCTCGACAAAGCGAATAGCGGCCTTATCATCAGTTCCGACCGCCCAGCCACGTTCGAACGCAATTGCACAGGTCGCAGCCTCTCCATCGTCACCTAGCTCGGCTGCAAACTCCACGAACGTGTCTACTTCAGAACCTTGAAATTCGGCTACCTCGAGTAATCCTTTCTTTATCGCTGTTTCAGCCGTACTCGGTGGTTCCACTCCGACAAGCCGGAGCGTAGGCACTTCTTGTTCCCACACAACTCTACTCACGCTAACAGGTACTTGGAGAGCTTGGATCAACTCGGCAAGTCGCCCAGAGACACAAAGGTTGATCAAGCAGCAGGCGTCCAGAACCAGCGTCGGGTGGCTAATCACCATGCGTTGATGCTGCTCGGGTCACGTGGGGCGCTCGGAAAGATCGAAGCTTGACGCTTCTTCCATCCCGCTCGAGTGCTCCCGGAGGGCTGCCGCCACTCGGCGGGCTTCTAGTCGGTCCACACGAAGGAATCGCGCAAACCGGCCTTCGGTGATCAACCCTTGATCTAAGGCCTCAATTGCTAGATGCTGATAATGCAAGGGAACGCTATCCGCCCGCTGGGGGAGTTCGCTCAGCCCAAGTTCAGCCTGCGCTTTACGGACTCGAAATCCCCGATGCATCAGCTTTTCCCACGTGCCAGCAGGGAGCAGGTCCAACGACTCTAGTCGATGAACCAGTGCCTCAACTGCAACTCCGTAGTAGTGTGCGAGCGTGCACAGGTCTGCCGGAGTAAACTTTCCGCTTGCCTTATGTGCACTGAATCGCTTCACAATACCTGAGGTAGGCATGAGGAAGTACATGGCAAACGCATCCGCGAGGCGCTCGCTCTCCGGCACTCGCTGGTACTGGCCGGAGTAATGAAAAATGGCCATCTGCCTGTGGGCAAGGAAATGGAGATAGCCGTGAGCCAATGACCACCGACGGCGCTCCTCAGGATGATTGACATTGATTGCCAAGCAGCCGCCAACCTGCTCATCAAACGCGTACATCTCTGAGAACTTGGCTGGCATCTCCAAGTAGAAAATGCGTAACCCCACCTCCTGTTCCAGCATGTCTCGAAGCAATGGAACGGGGCCGTCACCGAGGCCTAAGCGCGAGCGCTCGCGGAGAGCGATGCTCTCCGCGGCGGCATCGACTCGGATCTTCTCGGCCTGATATTCCGGCGGATAGTTCTTGGCCAGAGGCGCTCCTACGATCTGCTCTAGTTCCAAGTAATCACGGCACAATTCCTCCCAACCCTCAATTACGCGTGTGATCTTCTGCTCGTCCTCGTCGGATCGTCTAATTGCTGCCCGGAACTGAACCTCTAAGGGTTCAATGTTCGGTCGCTCAGCAACGAAGTCGCTCACTGGCCGGCCAAATGCATTAGCGAGCTTAATCAACTCCCTCGCCTCTAGCCGCCGTTCTCCTTTTTCAATCGCCGTGACAGTGGTGCGCGCAACACCTAGTATCTCGGCGGCATCAGCCTGGGTCAGGCCTCGCTTCTTGCGGGCGTGCTGGAGTCTCTGTCCAAGCTCCCGCATATCTACATTATCAAGGACCTTGTTCGTCATAAGCAATCAGACTTGTACGGGCGCCATCGACCTAGTCTCACCGGCAGGCGGCTGCCAGTCGAGGACACCCTTTACAAGTTGGTCGCGAGTGAGATCCCACTCCCTTACATAACTCAGGTACATCTCGATAATCCTTTGTCGCATTCCACCTGCAGTGAGTCCACGATAACTTGCACTTCGATCTACGATGTCATCGAGCGCTGGGTAGAACCGGGTAAGCTTCTCCCAGCTGTCGGCGGAGGGAGTTGCTCCTCCAAATGCGCTTCGGAAGACTTCAACCTGATTGAGCATAGCCCGAATCGGAGTCGACGGATCGCGTTTCGGAGGGTCTCCATCGGGTATCACGTACTTAGTGTAATCCTTAAGTCCGCTAGCGAGCACCGCTTGCCGGCGCAACAGACAGGACGAACAGTACCCGCACTGACCGGGTCGCTTCCTTTGGTAGCTATCACATGACTCAGTATTGGCCACTAAACCCGCGCGTCCATCCTCTGCCATTGGCAGAAGCATCTGTGCTTTAGTGGTTAACAAAGATGGGTTATCAACCCTAAACGCTTCTCCCAGAACGGTTGAGACGAAGGCGCTAACTCTTTCAAGCGTGAAGGGGTGAACCGATCGGACGTGGTCCAAGCCAACGGATGACTCGCGGAAGGGCAGATTGATTGCTCCAATTCCATTCTCATGAACAGAGAGGTGGTATCTCCTGAGCATATAGGAACTCATCAAACCCAACAGCGTGAAGACCACGCCGCGGCCCCGCATCAGCCTATCTTGGGGCAACCCATGAATTCCACGAAGCCGGAGTGGAATTCGGTGCGAATACAATCGCCCTGGGAAGATTCTTTCTAGGTGTTTGAGTAGATGCTGCTGCTTTCCTAGAACACGATCATTACCACCTGAGCCGAGCAGAATGATCGGCAGTCCCGGTTCTGAGCGTAGCCGCGAATAGACACCTGCTAGTGCATCAAGCCCGCCACTCCAGAGAACAACCTCAGCATCATCAGGTGCCAGTGGAAGTAGCAGTGACTCCAGCTCTACTGGGCGTCGTGCCGCCGAATGCTGGACTAGGTGAATCTCCCACTCACTTGCAGTGGTCCATGCCAGCAATTCGCGCAACTGGGCGAGAGCGGCCGCGCTAATCGCCTCTGGCTCTCGGAGAGGAACGGTGAGGTATATTCGCCGAACGCTGTGCTCCAGCCGTTGGGGGGAGAGTCGATCCGCTGCGTAGATTGCGGCAGTCAGGTCAACAAGATCTGCCACGACCGACGGAACGTGGGGAATGGCCCGCAACCAGAAGGCGGAGTCGTCCACAACAAGGGAGACAAGCTGCCAATCGCCACCCAAGGGTCCCCTATAGCGAAGCACACCCGCGCTACCGACAGCTCCCTCAAAAATGAACTGATACTCGCTATAGCCCGTCGGCTCTGCTTTGAACTCTGCCCGCCTACCACGCTGAGGAGTCATAAGAGATTCTCATCCAGAGTCACCGTAGCCATACGCACGCCATTTGGCATCCGAAGGCGCGCTAGGCTTCTCGTCTCTACAGCTTTATGAGCCCACATGGTGAGAGTGCGATCCACAGCAGGACGGAGTTCCTGTAGCTGGGCAGATACAGCCCCGGAGTCCGCTCCACCATAGTGATCAAGCTTTGCTTCGACCGGCTCCTCAAAGTCACAGCGATACAGCCGATGGAAGACCCGTTTCAGAAGCCCCTCGCCGTCAATAATGGCGCTGCCGCCCCTATTGTATCGGATGTCATGGAGGTAGCCCTTGGCTGCATCACAAACCAAGTCGGCCATTCGAGGCGGGAGGCTAGAACGATACCGGAGCTCATCGACCGCCCGGCTCGCCAGGGAGCACCCAGTCGTGACGTCGAAGCCCGCATCGTATAGGCGTTGAGCCATCACCTCAGCCAGATGGATGATATGCCCGACAAGAAGATCACCTCGCTTCTGGATCTCTTTCTTGAGAGCTCTCAAGAGTAACTGCTCAGTTACCTCCACCGGCTCGCGTCCCTCGCAGATAACCTTATAGGTCTTCTGAAAACGCAGTGGAATTCTGGTATGGTAGCGATCTCCGTCGGGCATCGGACACTCCGGAAGCGAGTAAGGCGAACCGGACCTGACATCTAGTTATAATAATGCTGATGCTATCTGACATTGTCAACAGAAATAATCTGCGGGGCCAAATCACCACCATCCTCAGGGGAAAGCAACGAGGCGCGCTGGAGAGGAAATGCCCTCCTTCCGCTCAACAAATACACAGTTGGGAACTCAGAGCGAACCTGTGCTTTCACTCTGCCAAGCGTCCCTCAGAGCGAAACAAAACGAAACCCCGGCCTGGACTTAGGTCCAGGCCGGGGTTTCGTTGCGCCGAATTAGCGCCTACATCACTATCCTGCGAACTATGGGCGCTGAGGGATTCGAACCCCCGACCCCCAGTGTGTAAAACTGGTGCTCTAACCAGCTGAGCTAAGCGCCCTTCTCCCTTCCCTGCCAGATGATCCCCAACGGGATCAGCACCACGTACCCCAGCATCAGCAGCGCCGGAGCCAGGTCCACCGACCCCTGGTTCAGAAGCACGTACCCGACGAGAACGCTCACCAGCCCCGCGAAGAGCAGGATCCAGTTCGACATCGAGAAGCGGACCGTTCCCTCCCCGGTGGTCCGGGTCGCCGCCGTGGTCGTCGTGCGGCGCGGGCTCTGCGAAGGCGTGGGTCTAGGCATGCGGAAAACCTATTCCAGTGGATACTGAACGTCAACCCCGTCGGCGCGCGGCGGCGGGAGCATCCGCTCCTCCTTCCGCAGCTCCTCCAGACGGGCACGGTCGCGGCGGCGGCGGATCGCGAAGAGCACCAGGAGCAGCCCCGCCGCGAACACCCAGAAGACCCCCGCCTGGGCTCCCAGCAGCAGCCACCCGTAGCGCCTGCGCACCCCGCGCGCCCATTCCTCCTCGAACTGCCCCATCGTCATCCCGTACGCGGAGCGGATCGCCCGGTCCAGGCTCCCCTCCCGCCGCCAGGCCTCGATCAGCAGCTCGAACCCGCCCGGCCCGGCCCGCTCCGCCAGGTGACGCACCGCCGTCGCCGAGAGGAGGTAGGCGAGGCGCGCGTCCTGCTCCCCCGCCGGCCAGGTCAGCGAGAGCGAGTCCAGCGGCGGCGCCCGGCCAAGGAGGAAGGCCAGGCGGAGCTGCCACCCCGCCGAAGCGTCCCACCCGCCCGAGGCCCACTGCGCGTACCCCTCGTCGAACCAGCGCGGCACGCCCGCCGGGAGTTCGCGGTACACCATCAGGTGCAGCAGCTCGTGGCGGAGCGTCGTCCCCAGGTCGCGCGGCTCCCCGCGGGGCGAGGCGAACAGGGGGAGGACGGTCACCCCCGCCGCCGGAAAGGCCACCCCCGCCCCCCACTCCGGGACCCGGCCGCCCGTGACCGAGTCCCAGACCGCGCGCGAGGGGGCCAGGACGATGGTCGCCGGGATGGGGCGCCGCACCTCCGGGAAGCCCGGGAGCGGGAAGGGCTCCAGCGCGGCGGACATCACCTCCTCCGCCCACGCGCGCCCCCCGGGGAAGTAGACCACCCGCACCGAGTCCGAAGCGAGCACCCGGGCCCCGCCGTCCCCCGCCGGCACCTGCGCCCCGCCGGGCGCAGCGAGGAGAAGGACGAGGGCGAGCAGCGCCCCCGCTACGCGTCGAAGGAAACGGGCTCCCCCGCCTCCAGCCGCGCCAGCGCCTCGCCGCACCTCTCCCCCCACGGGTTGAAGCGGTTCGTCTCCACCCCCGTCCGCCAGCACTCCGCCGCCTGCGCGGCGTCGCCGTCCAGGTAGTACGCGCGTCCCAGCTCCCAGTAGGCCTCGATCAGGTTGGGGCCCAGCTCCAGCGTCTTCCGGAAGAAGGCGCGGGCGTCGCCGTACATCTCCCGCTCCAGGTACACCATACCCATGTAGAGGTGCGCGTAGAGCGCCGCCTTGCGGTCCGCGTCCTGGCGGATGGCGCGGGAGAGGTGCTCGATGGCCTCCCCGAAGATCCCCTTCTTCAGGCAGATGTACCCCAGGTTCACCCGCGCTAGGGCGTGGTGGGGCTGCTTCATCAGCACCTTCGAGAAGGTGTAGAGCGCCTCGTCGTACTGCTTCTGGAGCATCTGCGCCCACCCCATCAGCGCCTCCGCGTCCGGGTCGTCCGGCGCCAGCTCCAGCGCGCGCGAAAGCTCCTTCACCGCGCGGGCGTGGTCCCCCGCCGCGATGGCGCTCCAGCCGCGCTCCACGAAGGTGCTGCTCCCCAGGTGATCCGCCCGGGGAGGAGGGGCCGGCGCGAGCCCCCGAGGGGCCGGCGGGGCCAGGGCTTTGTAGCGCTCCACCAGCCCGCGGATCTCCTCCTTGAAGGCCGCGAGCCGCTCGATGGCGCCCTCCGTCTCGCGGAACAGCTCCACGATCTCCCGGCGGACCCGCTCGCGCCCCTCGCCCGAATCCCCCGCGGCGGCGTCCAGCGCGCCCTCGATCCCCTCGTAGCGGGCGCGCAGCGACTCCAGGTACCGCTCGCCCGTCATTCGCCGTCCGCCGGGGGGGCGTCGTCCCGGGGCGCGTCGGCGCCGGGCGCCAGCTCCGCCTGCTCCAGCGCGATCCGCTCCTGGCTGGAGAGGATGCGCTCGATGTCGATCAGCACCACCAGGCGCCCCTCCAACCGCACGATGCCGCGCACGAACTCCGCCGCCAGGCCGCGGATGTAGGCCGGCGGCTCCGAGACCGCCGTCTCCGGCACGCGCATCACCTCCGTGACCGCGTCCACCACCAGCCCCAGCCGCTCCCCGCCGTACTGCACCAGCACGGTGCGCGTCTCGTCGTTCACCGGGGCCTCCGGCAGCTCGAAGCGCCGCCGCATGTCCACCACCGGCACAAGCGTCCCGCGCACGTCCACCACCCCCTCCACGAACCCGGGCGCCTTCGGCACCGGCGTGGGCGCGGCGTAGCGCAGGATCTCGTGGACCGAGAACACGTCGAGCCCGAACTCGTCCGCGCCGAGGCGGAAGGTCACGAGCTGGACCTGGGGGACGGCTTGAACGACCTTTCTCACGAAGGCTCCCGCGTGGACAGGGAAGTGAAGTTCTCCAGTACGGCCGCCAGGTCGAGGAGGGTCACCAGGGCGCCGTCCGCCTGCGCGATCCCCAGGACGTGCGCCTCCGGCTCCGGGCCGTGGGGCGGCGCCGGGCGCACCGCCGAGGCCGGGAAGACGGCCACCTCGCGCGCCTCGTCCACCGCCACCCCGACGCTGCGCTCGCCCGCGTCCAGCACCATCACGTCCGGCTCGCGGCCCTCCTCCAGCCGGAGCCCCAGCGCGAACGCCAGGTCCAGCACCGGCACCAGCCCCCCGCGCAGGCGGAGGACGCCCAGGAGCGGACGGGGGACGTCCGGGAGCGGGTGGACCGGCTCGCCGGTGACCACCTCTTCCACCTGGGCCACGTCGCAGGCGTGGAGTTCCCGCCCGATGCGGAAGACCACGCCCCGGAAGGCCGTCTCCTCCTCCGCCCCCACGTCCTCGGGGAGCCACGCGTCCGGGGCGCTCACCCGGCCTCCTGCATGGGCACGCGGGCCGCGGCGACGCGCACCTCCTCCGCGACCGCGTCCGCGATCCGGTCGAGCGGGAGGACCGCCCGCGCGTGCTCCGCGGCCACCTGCGGCATCCCGTAGATCACCGAAGTCTGGCGGTCCTGCGCGATCCCGCCCCCGCCCGCGCGCACGATGGCGGCCAGCCCCTCCGCCCCGTCGCGCCCCATCCCCGTGAGCACCACCCCCACCGCCGAGGGTCCGTACGTCTCCGCGACGCTGCGGAAGAGCGGGTCCGCGGCCGGGCGGACCCCCCACAGGGTGGGCTTCCGGTCCAGCGCGATGCGCGCGCCCGCCCCGTCGCGCTCCACCCGCATGTGGAAGCCGCCCGGGGCCAGGTAGACGCGGTTCGCGCGCACCGGCTCCCCGTCCTCCGCCTCCGCCACGGGGAGGCAGCACAACCCGTTCAGGCGCTCCGCCAGCGAGCGGGTGAAGCGGGCGGGCATGTGCTGCACCACCAGCACCGCCGCGCCAAGGTCCGGGGGGAGGCGCGGGAGCACTTCCGCCAGCGCGCGGGGGCCGCCCGTGGAAGCGGCGACCGCCACGGCCACGCCTGCGCCCGGCCCGCTCTCGGCCGGCACGGCGCGGGGGAGCGGCGGGGCCGCCTCCCCGCGCCGGGGGATGTGGACGCGGACGTTGGAGAGGTTCGCGGCGGCGGCGGCGCGCAGCGCCTCCAGCAGCCGGGCCTCCACCTTCTCCAGGTCCAGCGAGATGGCCCCCGAAGGCTTGGCGACGAAGTCCACCGCGCCGTAGTCCAGGGCGCGCAGCGTGGCCTCCCCCCCGTCCGTGGTGTACGCCGAGAGCATCACCACCGGGCGGGGCGTCTCGCTCATGATGTAGCCCAGCGCGCCCAGCCCGTCCAGCCCCGGCATTTCCACGTCCATCGTCACCAGGTCCGGCTCGAACTGGTGGACCTTGCGGAGGGCGTCCTCGCCGTTGCGGGCGGTGGCGACCACCCGGAACTCCTCCGCACGCGAGACCATGTCGGTGATGACGCGGCGCATGAAGGCGCTGTCGTCCACCACCAGCACGGTGTACCGCCCCGCCCCGTCAGAGGTGGACATCGGCGCGCCCCACCGAGGAAACCACCACCCGCCCCTCCGCGACGAACAGGCGGACCGAGCGGCCGTAGTCCTCCCCCACCGCCTCCCCCATCACCGGGATCCCCAGCTCCCGCAGCGCCTGCCGCGAGGCGACCACGTTCCGCTCGCCCATGTTGAGCGATCCCTGGGAGACGAGGCTGGAGAACATGGAGGCGCCGCCCACCAGCCGCGCCTCCAGGCGGGCGCGCCTCGCGCCGGCGTCGCACACCTCGTCCACCAGCAGGGGCACGGCCGTGGAGGCGAACTTGAAGGGGTTGGAGGCGTCGCGAGCCAGGTGCATCTCCGGGAGGAGGACGTGCGCCATCCCGCCCACCCGGGCGACCGGGTCGTGCAGGAGCACCGCAACGCACGAGCCCAGCCCCAGCGTCACCAGGACTTCGCCCGGCCGCCCGACGGCGTGGTGCGCCACCTTCACGAAGATCTGGCGGGCGGTCATGCGGGCTTCTGGAAGATGCGTTCCCGGTTGTTGATCGCGCGGAACAGGCCGCGCGTGGGGCCGATCAGCGTCTCGACCTTGCCCATGACCAGGAACCCGCCTGGGAGGAGCGCGTCGTAGAAGTTCTGGAAGAGCCGCTCCTGGATCTCCCGGTCGAAGTAGATGATGACGTTGCGGCAGAGGATCAGGCTCTGCTCCGCGAGCGGCGGGTCCGAGATCAGGTCGCGCCGCAGGAAGTTCACGTTCCGCGCCGCCTCCGGGCGCAGCCGGAACGGCGGTCCGGGCGAGAACCACTTCTCCCGCAGCGGCTCCGGCGTCTCCGAAAGCGAAAGCTCCGGGAACTCCGCGCGCTGCGCGGCCTCCAGGCTGCGCCGGTCGATGTCGGTGCCCACCACGTGGAAGCGCCCCAGGTCGCCCGTGCGGCCGTGCCGCTCCGCCCACTCGTGGAGGAGGATGGAGACGGTGTACGCCTCCTCCCCGCTGGCCGACCCCGCGCTCCAGACCCGGTGCAACGGCCGCGGCCAGTCGAAGAGCCGGGGGACGACGGCCTCCTCCAGCACGCGCCAGGTCTCCAGGTTCCGGAAGAACTTGGTGACGTTGATGGTGAGGGTGTCCAGCAGCACCTCGTACTCCGCCGGGTCGTGGTCCAGCAGCTCGCCGTACTCCTCGAACGAAACCTTGCCGCGCGCGCGCATGCGCACCGCGATGCGACGGCGGAGGCACTTGTCCTTGTAGTACTGCGTGTTGAAACCCCGCTCCCGCTGGATCTTGGCCTTGAGCCGCTCCAGCTCCTCCTCGTCCCCTTCCAGCGGGAAGGAGTAGGCCGTGTATGGACTCCGCGGCGGGATCATCGCAGCACCGTCTCCACCAGCTCCAGGTTGGTCCGCACCACGGCGTTGCCGGGGTTCAGCCCGAGCGCCTTCCGCCACAGCTTCACCGCCTCCTCCCGCTCCATCCGCTTGTAGTGGATGTTGCCCAGCTTGAAATAGGTGTCGTCGCCCAGCTCCGGGTCCAGCGCCAGCGCCCGGCCGTACGCCTCGGCCGCGTCGTCGTAGGCGCCGCGCCGGTAGAGCACGTCGCCGAGGGATTTCTGCGCCTGCGGAAGGCTCGGGTCCTCCTCCGCGGCCCGGCGATAGAGCGCCTCCGCCTCCTGCCACTCCGTGCGCCGCTCGCGCACCGCGCCCAGGTGGAGGAGCAGGAGCGGGGAGTGAGGGTGGAGGGAGAGCCCCTCCTCGCCCAGCCGGAGCGCCTCCGCGTCGCGCCCCGACGCGGCCTCCGCGACCACGGCGAAGGCGAAGTACGCCGCGGGCGGGCGGCCCTCCCCCAGCGCCTCGCGGTACGCGGCGAACGCCTCCGCGGCGCCGGGGGCGTCGCCCCGCTTCAGGCGCAGGACGGCGCGCCCCAGCAGCACCTGCGGACGGCGCGGCGCCAGGCGGACGGCCTCCTCCACGGCCGCCAGCGCGTCCTCCGTGCGTCCGGCCCGCTCCAGGGCCAGCGCCAGGTTGTGGAAGGCGGCGGCGCGGGGTCCGCCCAGCTCGATGGTCTCCTTGAGGCGGCGCACCGCGCCCCGGTCGTCGCCCGTACGTAGCCCGATCAGCGCCAGGAAGAAGCGGGCGTCCGCGCTCCCCGGCTGCAGCTCCGTCACCCGCCGGAACTCGCGGGTGGCCTCCTCGTACATCCCCGTCTTGTAGAACGCGACGCCCAGGTTGCGGTGCTCCTCGATGCGCGCCGTGGGCACCGCCTGCGCCTCCGCCGGGCGCTTGCGCCCCACCGGGTGTGCGAAGCCCGCCTGGATGAGCCCGAAGAGGGCCTTCCCCACGTCGAACTCCACCAGGCCGGACTCCTCCACCAGCTCGCTCACCGTGCGCCGGCCGTCCACCAGCGGGACGAGCTTCCGCTGCTCCTCCGAGAGGTCCACCCCTTCCAGCGGGCGGGCGCGGTCCAGCTCGAAGATCAGGTCGAGCGAGGGGATCTTCTTCTCGATCAGGCTCCACTCGTCGATCCGGCGCGCCCCCTCCAGGAGCAGGCTCTCCGGGTTGATGGAGACCAGCATCGCCCCGTCCGGGGGACGCTGCTCCGCCTCGAAGTAGAAGGAGCCCTGCGACCAGGTGAAGAGGTAGTAGACCGCCTCCTCGATCTGGATGCGGATGTACTGCCCGAGCTGCTCGCGGGTGATGGCGCCGCGGCGGACCAGGATCTCCCCGAGCCGCGTCTCCGGGTCGCGCGCCTGCTCGTCCACGGCGGCGGCGAGCGCCGCCGCCGCCAGCAGCCCGTTCTTGACCAGCAGGTCGCCCAGGCGGTCGCGCCGGTTGACGATAGCGGCGTAGGTGATCCGCCCCCGGTCGAAGTAGATGTACCCGAAGTTGGAGCGGTCCGTGACCGAGAGGCACCCCGTCTTCTGCCCCATCGACAGGAGCTGCAGGACGTCCGGGAGGCTCGCCTCGCGCAGGGATCCCTTGATCGCCATCAGGAAAGCTCCTCCATCAGCCGGTCGTCCAGCGCCACGGCCGACCAGGCGAGCTTCTCCGGGTTGTAGAACCAGCGGTCGGTCCCCTCGCTGCGTGCGGAGGCCGCCGGCGCGGGCGGAGCCCCGGGCGCCGACCCGGTTGCCGGCTCCGTGGGCGCGGGCGCGGCGGCGAGGTCCACCACCAGCCCACCCTCCAGGCGCGAGCGCAGGCGCGCGTCCACCCCGGCCAGCTCCCGCGGGGCGCGGTCCGCGGAGGCCGCCACCTGCACGTCCGAGCGGAGGAGCGCGTCCAGCAGGTAGAACACCTCCTCCTGCACCCGCCCGTCCGCGGGGAGCGCGTCCAGCCCCTCGACCAGGAGCAGGTCCGCGGCGCGGTACCGCCTCCGCCACGTCTCTCCCGCCCCGGCGCGGAGGGCGGGCTCCAGCTCGGCCGCCACCTCCGCCGCGCGAAGGTAGACCACGGCCGCGTCCGGACGCTCCCGCAGCGCGGTCCGCCCGATCGCGCCCAGCAGCTCCGCCGCCCCGCCGGGCGCGTGGAAGACGAGCGGGTTGTAGCCGGCCGCCGGGCGGCCCACGGCGCGCCGTGCGGCGCGCGCCGCCAGCGACCCCTCGCCCAGCCGCGCGGCCACGTCCTCCAGCGCGGGTCCCTCCGGGAGCGGCGGGAAGGGGGCCGCGGTCACGCGCGCGAGCCCCACCCGCGCCTCCGCCTCCTCCACCCGGTCCGGGTCGCGGAACACGGGCGAGGCGGCCGCGGCCGGGTCCAGCGCGCGCAGCTCCTCCTCCGCCGCGCGCAGGCGCTCCACGTCCGCCGCGAAGGCCTCGATCAGGGTGTCCACGTCGGGGGCCGGGTCGGCCTCCAGCGCGTCCTCGAGGCGGCGCGTGCGGATCCCCTCCCCCTCCCAGCGCAGGATGGCGGCGCCGAGCACGCGGCGCCACGGGGCAGCCTCCACCATCTCCGCCACCGTGAGCGCGATGTCCGAGAGGAAGGCCCCGAACTCGTCCTCCGCCGGGGCGGCATCCGGGCGCATCCCCAGGAGCGTCGCCACCTCCCCGGCGGCCACGGCGCGCCCCTCCGCCTCCTGCAGGGCGAGTACGCGGTTCAGGCCGCCCTGCAGCTCCCGGACGCTCTCCCATGCGAGCCGCCCCAGCGCCTCCGCCGTCCCCGGGGCCAGCGAGGCACCCCGCTCGGCGGCCATGCGGCGCACGATGGCGACGCGGGTGTCGGGCTCGGGCGGGGCCACGTCCACCAGGAGCCCGGCCGCGAGCCGGGAGACCAGGCGCGGGTCCAGCCCCTCCACCTCCTGCGGCGGACGGTCGGAGGCCAGCACCACCTGCGCGCCGGCCCGCGACATCTCGTCCCAGACGCGCAGCAGCTCGTCCTGCGCGCGTCCCTTCCCGCCCAGGAACTGCACGTCGTCCAGGAGGAGGAGGTCGACGCGGCGGTACGCCTCGCGGAAGCCGTCCAGCGTCCCCGCCTCGACCGCCGCGGCCACCCCGTCCACCACCTCCTCCACGGTGCGGTACGCCACCCGCAGCTCCGGCCGCACGGCGCGCGCCAGGTGGCCCAGGGCGTGGAGGAGGTGGGTCTTCCCCATCCCCGGCCCACCGTGGACGACGAGCGGGTTGTAGCTCGTCCCGGGCGACTCCGCGGCGCGGCGCGCGGCGGCCGCGGCCAGGCGGTTGCTCGGCCCGACGACGAACTCCTCGAAGGTGAGGCGGGGGTCCAGCACGGAGGTCATCGGGCTACCGGGCGTCCGCGGCGGTCAGCGGGCGCTCGAAGCGCTGCGACAGGCGCCGCAGCACCTGCTCGCTGATGGAGCGCAGGGTGTCGAACACCCCGGCCCCGGCGAGGGCCCGGGCCTCGAACCGCGGGAGGTCGCGGTAGTTGAGGAGGTCGTCCATCTCCTCCGCGGAGAGCACGTCCGGGAGGTCGCGCTTGTTGTACTGGAGGACCAGGGGGATGGTCCGCGGGTCGATCCCCTGCTCCAGCAGGTTCGCCTGGAGGTTGCGGAAGCTCTCCAGGTTCTCGTCCTGCTGCATCCGCTGCGAGTCCGCCACGAACACCACCCCGTCCGCGCCCTGCAGCACCAGCTTGCGGGTGGCGTCGTAGTACACCTGGCCGGGGACGGTGTAGAGCTGGAAGCGCGTCCGGAACCCCGAGATCGTCCCCAGCTCCAGGGGGAGGAAGTCGAAGAAGAGCGTGCGGTCCGTCTCCGTCGCCAGCGAGACCATGCGGCCCTTGCGGTCCTCCGGCACCTGCGAGTGGACGTACTGCAGGTTCGTCGTCTTCCCCGACCGTCCAGGTCCGTAGTAGACGATCTTGCAGGTGATCTCCCGCGTCGAGTAGTTGACCAGCGACATCGCTCACCTGGATCCGAAGAAGTGGTCCAGCCCGGCCTCCAGGTCCCGCTCGAAGGCCGCGGCGTCCGCGGTGGGACGCGTCTCGCGCCAGCCGGGGAGCTTCGACACCTCCTCCATCAGCGCGTCGAAGAAGATGCGCACCAGCCCGATGGAGGAGTCCTCCCCGAACACGGCGACCAGGATCAGCTCCTCGGCGGGAGTGGCGAACGAGCCGATGAACACCTGGTCCGCCCCGCCCCCCTGGTGGAGGTGCCGGAAGCCCGGCTGCCCCAGGAGCCGGGCGAGCGCGCGCGACGAGGCGTGGATCCCCGCCCCGAGCGCCGCCACCCCCATCACGTCGAGGGCCCGCGCGAACCCCCGCTGGGCGAGCACCTGGCCGCTCTCGTTGATGAGGAGGACCAGCCGCACCCCCGCCTCGCGCGCGAAGCGCTCGGTCGGCGCGGCGAGGTCGCCGACGAACCGCTCAAGGTCGCCGCGCCTCATCCCAGCGCGGCCGCGGCGCGGGCGGCCTCCAGCCGGACCAGGCCGACGTTCACCCGGCGCTCCGCCACCACCACCAGGAGGAGGTCGGCGTCCGCCCCGGGCGCAGCGGCGAAGAGGAAGCCCTCCTCGCCCTCCACCTGGAGGAACGAGGCGCTCCCGAACGCCGCCGCCGACACCGAGCGCCGGGCGCGCCGGAAGAGAGAGGCGGCCAGCGCGGCCACCGCCGGCCCGGGGACCCCGATCATCAGGTCCGCCTCCACCACCAGCCCGTCGCCCGCGGCCACCACCATGGAGCCGCGCACCCCGGGGATGCGGTTGATCCCGGCGAGGTGCTCCGAGAACCCGCTCATCCCCGCCCTCCCGCGCCCAGGAGGCGCCCCGCGACGGCGGCGGCGCGCGAGGCCACGCGCAGCACCCACCCGGTGGGCACCTCACGCCCCGCCGCGACGGCGAGCATGGAGTCCTCCACGGGGGCGATCCTCACCACCGTCTCCGGCGTCTCCACCAGCATCCCCCGCCACGCGCCCAGCCCCAGGTGCCGCAGCGCCCGCTCCGCCTCCGCGGAGGCGCCGTGGAGCGCCGCCGCCACCTCGGGCGCGCGGTCCGTCTCCCCCGCGCGCATCTCCCCGGCGACCACGAAGCCGTGCCCGTCCATCAGCAGCGCGCCCACGATCCCCCGCTCGGCCGCCAGCGCGCGGAACTCCGCCTGCGCGTCGTCCCACGCAGAGGTGGCCGCGGGAGCCGCCGGAGCCTCGACCCGGGGCGCGGGGGGCGACACCGCGGCCGGAGTCGCCGGCGTGGGCGTTGCCGCGGGGGCTGGCGGGACCGGGGCCGGGGCGCCGCCCCGCGTCCGGGCGCGGGCGAGCGCGTCGCGCACCTCCTCGTCGTCCGGGTCCGCCGCCGCGGCGCGCTCCAGGTGGCCCAGGGCGGTTCCCCACTCGCCCCGCTCGGCGCAGAGGAGCCCCATCTCGCGACGGGCGCCGCGGTGCTCCGGGTCCAGGCCGAGCGCCATGTCCCACTCGTCGAACGCCTTCACCGGCTCCCCGCCCTCGCGGTACAGCCGGCCGAGGAGGTAGTGCGCCTCCACGTGCGTGGGGTGGCGCTCCAGCCCGCGGAGGCAGAGACGGAGCGCGGCGTCGCGGCGCCCCGCCTGGCGGTACGCCTCTGCGAGCGGGAGGAACGCGAGGGTGTCGGGGTCGCGGGCGACCTCCTCGCTCCAGGCACGGATCCGGGCCGGCGTCACGCTCATTCTCCCTCCTCTTCCAGGACGGCGAGGAGCGCCGCCGCAGCGGCGCGCGCCCTCGCGGCCGTCTCGCGGCGCGCGGGGGAAGATTCCGCGAGGCGCAGGTACGTGGACCAGGCCTCGTCCGCGCGCTCCAGGTCGCCCGTCCGCGCCGCCGCGAACCCCAGGTGGTAGTGCGCCGCGGGGAGGAGCGGGTCCAGCGAGATCACCCGCTCCAGCGCGCGCGCGGCGTCCGCCCAGCGCCCGGACGCGGCGTGCGCACGGCCCAGGAGGGCGTGGACCTCCGGGCGGTCCGGGTACGTCCGCGCCAGGTCGGCCAGGAGCGGGAGGGCGCGCCCGGAGTTCCCCTCCCGGAGCGCGGCGTGTGCCGCCTCCAGCCCCTCGAACAGCGCGGCGTCGCCCGGCGGCTCCGCCGCCCCGTTGGACGCCTCGACGACCTCCACGACCCCGGTGGACACCAGGCCGTAGACGATCTTCGCCACGTCGAACTCGCTGCGCCCCAGGTCCGACGAGATCTCCCGGAGCCGGCGGACTCCGTCGATCTCCGCCAGCACCTCCCACTCCCGCGGGTGGAGGTCGAGCACGCCCCCGTCCGCCGCGTCGCCGGTGAGCGCCGGGACCACCCCCATGTGGGGGACCTTGGCCTCCAGGATGCTCCACTCGTCGATCCGCCGGGCCGCTTCCATCAGCAGCGACTCCGTGGAGAGGCGCACGGTCAGCCCCGTCTCCGGCACCGGCGGCGCCTCCTCGAAGCGGAAGTACCCCGCCTTCCACTGGATCAGGTCGAAGACGACCTCCTCCACCTGGAAGCGGAGCTGGCGCTTCACGTCCGCCTCCGAGACAGCGCCCATCTCCACCAGGATGGTCCCGAAGCGGCGCGAAGGGTCAGCCTGCTGGACCCGGACCGCCCGCTCCACCTGCGTCTCCGTGACCTTGCCGGCCATGAGGAGAAGCCGGTCCAGGCGCCCCGTGCTCCCCTCCAGCTCCGCGCCGGCCACGGCTCCGCGCTCGAAGCGTACGGTGGCCCTCCTCCCCCCGCCGTCCGAGGTGACGGTGAGCACCCCGGTCTTCCGCGAGAGGTCGAGGAGCTGGAATACGTCGCTGAGCGCCAGCTCGCGGATGGGTCCTTCGATCGCCATCCGTCGTCAGGCCGGCTGGAGGGCGGCGGCGCCCGTGCGGAAGATGCGCGCGAACTCCGTCGCCCGCGCCATGTGCTCGCGGGCGCGGGAGGCCAGCTCCCCCTCCGGGTCCGCGGCCACCGTGTCGCGCCAGTGCGCGACCGCGTCGCCGAAGCGCCGCTCCTCCCCCGCGATCACGCCCAGGAAGTAGGACGCGCCCCCGTGGCGCGGGTCGTAGCGGAGCACCCGGCCCAGCGCCTGCCGCGCGTCGTCGCGGCGCCCCGCGTCCAGGAGCACGCGCCCCAGCAGGACCAGGGCATCCAGGTGGTAGGGGTCGTCCGCGAGCAGGTCCACCAGCGTCCCCACCGCCCGCCCGGTGCTCCCGGTGCGCCACTCGGCCCGCGCCAGGAGGAGCAGGGCGTCCGCGAAGAGGGGAAGGACCTCCAGCGCCGCGCGCGCCTGCTCGGCGGCCTCCTCCGGACGATCGCCGTCCAGCAGGAGGGACGCCAGCTCCAGCCGAGCCCCCACGAAGTCCGGGTCCAGCCGCAGCGCGTCCCGCAGCGCGGCCTCCGCCCGGTCGGGCCGTCCGGCCAGCGCCTCCGCGCGGCCCAGGCTGCGCAGCGTCGCGGTGTCCGTGGGGGCCAGCGCGCGGGCGCGGGCGAACACCCCGGCCGCGGCCTCCCCGTCCCCGGAGAGGAGGAGCGCGTCGCCCAGGAGGCGCAGGTTCGCGGGGTCGTCCGGAGCGTGCGCGCGGACGGCCTCCGCCGTGGCCCGCGCCTCGTCCGCCCGCCCCAGCTGCAGCAGCGCCCTCGCGCGGCCCAGGGAGGCGCGCAGGTGCGCCGGGCTCCACGCCGCGTCGTCCAGCCGCGCCAGCGCGGCCTCGAAGCGCTCCAGCGCCTCCCCCTCCAGCCCCTGCCGGAGGAACGCCTCGCCGCTGAGGAGCGACGCCTCCACCGGGTCGCCCCCGGCCAGCGCGGCGCGGCGGACCTCCTCCAGCGCGCGGTCCAGCATCCCCCGGGCCAGGTACTCCCCGGCAAGCGCGAAGGCCCCCTCCGCGGGAAGCGGGGCGGGCGACTCCTCCTCCGCGGGCTTCGGCGAGATCTCCCCGAAGAGGGCGTCCAGCGCCCCCGCGTCGAAGGTGAAGCTCTCCACCCCCGCGCTCTCCCCCGAGACGCGCTCCGCGGCGTCCAGGTCCGGAGCCGGGATCTCCGCGTACTCGAACTGAAGCTCTACGGCGAGGCGGTACCGGGGCGTGGTATAGTACGGGTTCAGCTCCAGCGCGCGCCTGGTCTCGCGGAGGGCGCCCTCGAAGTCGCCCAGGTTGGAGAGCACGAACGAGAGGTTGTAGCGCGCCTCCGCGGAGTCCGGGTCCGTCTCCACCGCGCGGGCGAAGGCGCTGCGGGCCTCGTCGTAGCGGCGGGTCTCCATCATCACCGTCCCGACGCCGTTCCAGGCCGCCGCGGAGCCGGGGCCTGCCTCCACCCCGCCCCGGAAGGCGTCCAGCGCCTCGCGGTGCCGCCCGCGGCGCAGGTACATCAGGCCGCGGTTGCACCAGGCGTCCGCGAACCCCGGACGCAGCCGCACCGCCTCCGCGAAGGAGCGCTCCGCGCCCTCCGGGTCGCCCCTGTGGGTCCTCGCCACCCCGAGGTTGTTCCAGGCGAGGGCGTAGGCCGGGTCCGTCTCCAGCGCGCGGCGGTAGCTCTCCTCGGCGGCCTTCACCTCGCCGGCGTGGTGGAGGCAGACACCCCGCTCGTTCCAGAGCTTCGGGCTCCCCTCGTCCTCCGCCAGCAGGCGCTCGTACAGGTCGAGCGCCGGGGCCGACTTCCCCTGGAGGAGGTACACCTCCGCCATCCCCTGCCTCACCAGCGCGGCGTCCTCGCCGTCGGTGAGCGCGCGCTCGAACTCCCGGAGCGCCTCGTCGTACAGCCCCTTCTGGCGGAAGGCGACGCCGAGGTTGTAGTGCGCCAGGTAGCCACCCGGGGCGATTTCCGGGCGGCGCACCCGCTCCCCCACCAGCTCCCGGTAGCGAGCGGTGCTGTAGCGGTCCAGCGAGAGGTTGGTCTGGGCCTTGGCGAGCTGCGGGTTGAGCTGCATGGCCCGGCGCGCGGAGGCCGCCGCACGCTCCATCTCCCCCAGGTCGCCGTAGACGAAGGCGAGCACGTGGTGCGCGTCCGCCAGCTCCGGGTTCAGCTCGATGGCGCGCAGCAGCTCGCGGCGCGCCTCCTCGTTGAGGCCCCGGTTGTAGAAGAGTTCGCCCTGGTGGAAGTGGAGGACGGCGCTGTCCGGGTCCAGCGCCTGCGCGCGCCGGAACCACTCCATCGCCGCCTCGAAGTTGCCCGCGGCCTTCTCGGCCTGGCCCAGGCGGACCAGCGTCTCCAGGTCGGCGGGCGAGTCCGTCAGGAGGCGCCGCAGCTCCGCCACCGCGCCCGCCGCGTCGCCGGTGTGGAGGTACGCCTGCGCCAGCCGGGTGCGGGCGTCGGCGTCCGCCGGGTCCTCGCGGAGCCGCTCGCGCAGCTCAGCGATCAGGCGGTCGTAGTACCCGGTGGCGAAGTACGCGATTTCCAGGTTGCGCTGCGCCACCTGCATCCTGGGGTCGATCTCCAGCGCGCGCTGGAACTGCGAGATCGCCTCCTCGTGGAGCCCCTTGTTGAAGTAGAGGACCCCCAGGTTGTTGTGCGCGCCCGCGTCCGCCGCGTCGATGCGCTGCGCGAACCCCCGGAGGATGCGGAGGTCGCGCTCCGAGCGCGGGGCGCGGGCGGGCGTCGACGGGTGGTCCCGCACGTCAGGCCAGGCGGATGTGCTCGAGGATGACCTGCAGCGACTCCACGTCCGGGAGGAGGAGGAAGTGGCCCTGCACCGAGACGTCGTCCTGCATCCTGAACTCCGTCTGGATGCAGAACACGTAGTCGCGCTCGTGTCCGAAGTCCGTGTAGGCGGTGGTGAGCACCGCCCCCGCCAGGTCGATCACCAGCGACGGGACCGAAGGGAGGAGCATCATCCCCATGAAGTCGGAGAGCGCGTTCATGTACGCCGCCGAGAGGATGTTCCCGGCCTCCTTGATGGCCGACTGCTCCAGCTCCCCGAAGACGTGGGAGTTCCCCGCCGGACGGTGGAGGAGGATCTCCGAGAGCCGCATCGCCGAGGTGCGCGGGAAGATCAGCAGCGTTCGGCCGGTGAGGTCGCCCAGCATGTGCATGAGCACCGCCGCAACCACGTCGTCCGAGCGGCTGAGGAGTTCCGGCACCTCCTCCAGGGGCGCGACCTGGAGCTGGGGCACGGTGATCATGATCCGGCTCTTGGTGAGCTGCGAGAGCGCGGTCGCGGCGTGGCCCGCGCCCATGTTCGCGACTTCCCGCAGCGCGTCGAGCTGGATGTCCTCAAGGTCTCGGATGTCGATCATCGATGCCCCGATCTATGGTCGTAGTAGGTTGCGGCGCGCTCAGGCGGCCGCCGCGGCGTCCGCCCGGCCCTCGCGGGCGAGGATGCTCCCCACGTCGAGGATCAGCGCCGGGCACCCGTCGGAGAGGATGGTGGCCCCGGAGAAACAGCGCAGCGTGCCGGCGGTGGCGTCGAACGACTTCACCACGATCTCCTGCTGCCCCGTCAGCCCGTCCACCTCCACCCCCACCCGGTGTTCGCCGGATTCGAGCACCACCGCCATGCGGCGCCCGCTCCCGTCTCCCGGCACGGCCTCGCCGCGCCGCAGGATCCCGCGCAGCGAGAGCAGGGGGAACACCTCGTCCCGCAGCACGGCGACCGTCCTCCCGTTCACCGAGCGGACGTCCGCCTCCGGGATCTCCACCGTCTCGGAGACGTGGGTGACGGGGAGCGCGTAGGTCTCGTCGCCCAGCTTCACCAGCAGCGCGCGGACGATCGCGAGCGTCTGCGGGAGGCGCAGGGTGAACACCGTGCCGCGTCCCGGCTCGCTCTCGATCTCCAGCGTCCCTCCCAGGGCGCGGACGCGGGTCGCCACCACGTCCAGCCCCACCCCGCGCCCGGAGACGTCCGTTACCTTCTCGGCGGTGGAGAACCCCGGCCGGACGAGGAAGCGGTACACCTCGTCGTCCGGGAGGGCGCGGGCGCCGTCCGGGTCGACGAGGCCTGCTGAGACCGCGCGCGCCAGCACCTTCTCGCGGTCGATCCCCCGGCCGTCGTCCTCCACCCGGATCAGCACCTGCGAGCGCTCGCGGGCCGCGAGGAGGTGGAGCGTGCCCGTCTCCGGCTTCCCCGCCGAACGCCGCTCCCCCGGCGACTCGATCCCGTGGTCCAGCGAGTTGCGGAGAAGGTGGACGATGGGGTCCCCGATTTCGTCCAGCATAGAGCGGTCGAACTCGATCTCCTTCCCCTCGATCACGAACTCCACGCGCTTCCCCAGGGCCCGCGCCGCGTCGCGCACCAGGCGCGGGAAGCGGGCGAGCACCTGCCCGACGGGGACCATGCGCGCCTGCAGGATCTCGTCCTGGAGTTCCGAGATCAGCCGCGAGGCCTGGTCCACCGCCTCCGCCAGGTCCGGCTCCTCCCGCGAAGCGACCAGCCGCTGGAGGCGGTCGCGGATGATGACCAGCTCTCCGATCTGGTTCATCAGCGCGTCGAGGCGGCGCAGGTCCACGCGGATGTTGCGGGCCCGGGCGACGGGAGCGCCGTCCGGTTGCGCGGGCTCGGGCGCCCGCTCCTCCGCGACCGCGGGCGCTCCGGCCGGAGCCGGGACCGGCTCCGCCACCTCCACCCGCTCGATCTCCCCCGCCCCGCGCAGCGCCCCCGCGACCTCGTCCGCCGTGCGCTCCGTGCGGAGGAGGAAGTCCATCGTCCCCCCGAACTCCGCCCCCTGCAGCACGGCCTCGTCCGGCACGAGGCCGGTCACCTCTCCCAGCCCCCGCGCCACCCGCAGCGCCATGAAGGCACGCACCCCCGGGAGCGGCGAATCGTGCGCCACCACCACCCGCACCCGGAGCGCCCCGTCCGCGGCACCCCCGACCGACTCCGGCACCGGGGCGGGCACGGCCACCTCCACCTCCTCCGGCGAGGGGTCGCCCAGGGCGCCCCTCAGCCGCGCGAGGACGGGCGAAAGGTCCGGCTCCGCGCCATCGTCCTCCGCGACCGCCGCCTCGATGGCCCGCTCCAGCGCGTCCGCGCCCTCGAAGAAGAGGTCCACCAGGTCCGGGTCCACCTCGCGACGCCCGTGGCGCACGCGGTCCAGGAGGTCTTCCAGGACGTGGGCCAGGTCGGCGACGCCCCGGTACCCCATGGTCGCCGACATCCCCTTGATGGTGTGTACGGCACGGAAGACCCCCTCCACGGGTTCGCGCGAGCCGGGGCTCGCCTCGAGCGCGAGGAGGAGGTCGTTGATCGCCGAGACGTGCTCGCGCGACTCGGACAGGAACAGCTCGCCGTACTGCGAAAGCTCCATGCTCAACCGGCAGGAGGAGCGGTTATCGTCCCGACCGGGGCATCATCCCGAACACGGTCGAATCGAGTGAAGTCGGCGGAGAGAAGCCCCTCCGTCGGTGCGGACTCGCCCAGCCATCCATGCGTGCCGGAGCGATTGCGAAGGCTCACACATACGCTCTCCTGCGGAGCCTCCCCCCACCTCCCCGCTACCATCTCCGATTCCCTCGGATCCGGTATCCGCCACCCGATCGAGCCCCGACAGGCCGATGCTCCGGCGAAGAGAAATCGTGCAGGTCGAGGAAGGCGGGGACGGCGACCGAGACGTACTTCACGTATGTCGCAGGGAGCCGCCCGCAGCCTGACGCGGAGCTGCGCGATTTATCGAGCCGCTTACCCGAGAACGCGCTGGACGGCTTCGAGTACCCGCGACGGCTGGAACGGCTTCACCACGAAGTCCCGGGCGCCGGCCTGGATGGCCTCGATCACCAGCGCCTGCTGGCCCATGGCACTGCACATCAGGACCTTGGCGCCGGGGTCGTCCTTGATGATCTCCCGGACCGCGTCGATCCCGCCCATGTCCGGCATCACGATGTCCATCGTCACCAGGTCCGGCTTCAGCGTGCGGTACTTCTCCACGGCCTGCAGACCGGTCTCCGCCTCGCCCACGATCTGGAAGCCGGCCTGGGTGAGGATGTCGCCGATCATGGTGCGCATGAAGATCGCGTCGTCGCAGATCAACACGGTTTGAGCCATCAATCCTCCAGGGATGAACAGGTTGAAGCGTCGGAAGGCGCGTTACGCGAGGATGGGCCGGAAGATCTCGTCCGTGTCCACCGCGACGAAGATCCGGCCGTCCGTCTCCCCGACCCCCAGCAGGTAGGAGCGGTCGATCCGGAGCGAGCGGAGGAGGTCGGCCCCCATCTCCAGCTGCTCCAGGTCGGAGCGGACGATCCTCGAAACCTCTTCCACCGCCATGCCGACGGGCCGCCCGTCGTGCTCCAGCACCACGATGCTGTGGTCGGAGGCGGCGGAGGCGGCCGGCAGGCCAAGCCGGACGCCCAGGTCGATCACGGTGACGATGCGCCCGCGCAGGTTGATCAGCCCGAGCACGTACGGCTCGCTCCCGGGGAGCGGCGTGTACGGACGCGGCGCGACGATCTCGCGGATCGCGCCGATGGCGACACCGAACCAGTGCCCCCCGACGCCGAGCAGGACGATCCTGTCCCGCGGCGCGAGGGACGCGAGCGGGCCGTGAGTCGCGTCTGTGGGCGGGTAATCGGACATCACGGCCGGCGGGATCGTCGCGTCGGGAGGCGAAGCGAAAGTATAGCGGGCGCTTGTGGGTCAAGCAAGCGGCCCGGAGCCGCTTCTCGCCCACTCCGCGGCGGCCGCCAGGTCGGGCGGAAGCGGCGCCTCGAAGTGCATCTCCGCGCCCGTCCGGGGATGCCGGAACCGCAGCTCGGCGGCGTGGAGGAACTGCCGGGGGACCCGCTTCGCCAGGGCCGCCGCCCACGCCCGGTCCGCGCCCGACATCCCCCGCTCCCTCCCCGCCGCGTACGTCCGGTCGCCGACCACCGGGTGCCCCACGTGCAGGAGGTGGACGCGGATCTGGTGCGTGCGGCCCGTCTCCAGCTCCGCCCGGACGAGGTCCGCCGCGCGCCACCGCTCCAGCCTCCGGAAGTGCGTCACCGCGCGCCGCCCCCCCGGCACCACCGCCATGCGCTTCCGCTCGGTGGGGTGGCGGGCGATGGGCGCGTCCACGGTGAGGGTGTCGGAGGGGAGGTGCCCCCACGCCGCGGCCAGGTACGCGCGGCGGATGAGGCGGGCCTTGAGGTCGTCGGAGAGCCGGCGGTGCGCCTCGTCGTTCTTGGCGACGATCATCAGCCCGGAGGTGTCCTTGTCCAGCCGGTGGACGATCCCCGGGCGCAGCTCCCCCCCGATCCCCGAGAGGTCGCGCACGGCGTGGAGGAGGGCGTTGACCAGGGTGCCGGCGGGGTTCCCGGGCGCGGGGTGGACCACCAGCCCGGCCGGCTTGTCCAGGACCAGGAGGTCCGCGTCCTGGTAGACGATCTCCAGCGGGATGTCCTCCGGCGCGGCCGAGGCCGGCTCCGGGGGAGGGAGCCGGACTTCCACGCGGTCCCCCGGGCGGGGGCGTTCGCGCTTCTTCGGGAGCGCGCCGTTGAGGAGGACGTTCCCCTCCTCGATCAGCGCCGCCGCGCGTGAGCGGGAGACGTCCAGGCGCCCCGCCAGCCACGCGTCGAGCCGCTCGTCCGTGTCCTCCTCGACGAGGAGTTCGCGGCGCTCCTCACCCCGCATCCTTTTCCCGGGCCGCTCGTACGTCCTCCTGCCACAGGGAGATCGCCAGCAGCACCGCCCCGCAGGTGACCGCGATGTCCGCCACGTTGAACACGGGCCAGCGGACCGAGCCGAGCCCGAAGTCCAGGAAGTCCACCACGCCCTGGTGGGAGCGGAGCCGGTCGATCAGGTTGCCGATGGCCCCGCCCGTGACCGACGCCAGCGCGATGAGGCGCGTGCGGTCGCTTCGCGGAGTGGAGCGGTACCAGAGGAAGAGCCCGACGATCGCGGCGATCGTGAGCCCCGTGAAGATCCAGCGGGAGTATTCGCCCAGGTGGAGCCCGAACGCCGCCCCGCGGTTGAAGATGTAGGTGAGGCGGAAGAAGTCCCCCAGCACCGGCACCGGGTCGTAGAGGCGGAGCGTGCGCTGCACGATGGCCTTGGTGACCACGTCCAGCAGGACGACGCCGCCCACCACCCCCAGGTACATCCCCAGCTTCCCCGCCATCGTCGGCTCGGGAAGGATCGTGGCCGGGGTCTCATTCGTCTCGGTCAACGTGCTCTCCATGCGGTTTCGTCGGCCTTCCGGGCGATCGTGGTCACTGCTGCTCTGGGGCCGCTGCGGAGCCCGGCATACTACGCCGGTCTCCTCCACGGGTCGCGGAGCCCCGGGAAACCGCCCCCGGGTCTCCGCTCCGGCTGCGGGAGCCAGCCGAAACCACCCGGCTGTCTCCCTCCGCTACGTCTTTCGGGAACGGCAGGGGGCTGCAGGACGGCGTGGACATGCCCCTCCCCCGGAACGGGGGAGGGTGGCGGCTCTCGGGCCGCCGGGTGGGGGCCTCGCCCCTACGCCTTCGCCAGCCCGACGGTGGCCGGGACGCCGTCCAGGTCCACCTCGCGCACCTCGGAGTAGGCGCCCTCCGGGATCCCGTCCGCCCGCACCTCCAGCTCCCGGGCCAGCGTCTCGCCGGTGACGAAGCCGCCGAAGCGCTCCAGCGCCGCGCGCAGCTCGTCGCCGCCGGACACGCCCAGGCGGATCCGGTCGGAAACCTCCAGCCCGGCGTCCTTCCTCAGGCGCTGCACCCGGTTCACCAGCTCGCGGGCCAGCCCCTCCGCCCGCAGCTCCGGCGTGATCGCCGGGTCCAGCGCCACGGTGAAGCCCCCCTCGGCCTGCACCTGCAGCTCGCCGCGGGCGGCCTGCACGATCTCCACGTCCTCCGCGCCCACGGGGACCTCCTCCCCGTCCACCGTCACGGAGAGCGGCCCGCCGCGACGGAAGGCCGCCAGCGCGTCCGAGGGGAGATCGCGGATGGCGTTCGCCACCGCGGGCGTCCGCTTCCCGAGGCGGGCGCCCAGCGCCTTGAAGTTCGGGCGCGCGGAGAAGGTCACCAGCTCCTCCGCCCGGTCCATGAAGTCCACCGACTTCACGTTCAGCTCGTCGCGCGCGATGTCCAGCAGGTCGCCGCTCACCTGGAAGCCGTCCGGGACCACCGCGTACAGCGTCCCCAGCGGCTGGCGCACGCGGATCCCGACCTCCTCGCGCGCGGAGCGTCCCAGTGTCGCCAGGGTGCGCACCGCCACCATCCCGCGCTCCAGCGCCTCGTCCCGCACGCCCTCCGGCGCCGCGGGGAAGTCCGCCAGGTGCACGCTCCCGCCCGTCAGCGCCCGGTGCAGCCAGTCCGAGAAGAACGGCACCACCGGCGCAGCGAGCCGCGCCACCGTCACCAGCGCCTCGTACAGCGTCGCGAACGCGGCCCGCGCGTCCGGGCTCTCCGCCGCTCCCCAGAAGCGGTCGCGGGAGCGCCGCACGTACCAGTTGGAGAGGTCGTCGGTCACGAACTCGCCCAGCACGCGGACGGCGTGGGTGAGGTTGTACGCCTCCAGGTCGTCCCGGACGGTCTCCGTGACGGTCGCCAGTCGCGAGAGGAGCCAGCGATCCAGCGTGGAGCGATCGGCCGGCGCGGGGTCTTCCCGGCCGGGCTCCCACCCCTCCAGGTTGGCGTAGAGCGCGAAGAAGCGGTACGTGTTGCGGAGCGTGTCGAAGACCTTCCGCTGCACTTCCTTCACCCCCTCCGGGTCGAAGCGCTTCGGCACCCAGGGGTAGGACGACGAGAGCAGGTACCAGCGGATCGCGTCCGCGCCGAACTGCTCCGTGGCCTTCCAGGGGTCCACCACGTTCCCCTTGGACTTGGACATCTTCTGCCCTTCGGCGTCCAGGATCAGGTCGTTGACGACCACGTTCCGGTACGAAGGCCCACGTCCCAGCAGGGTGGAGATCGCCAGCAGCGAGTAGAACCAGCCGCGCGTCTGGTCCACCCCCTCGCAAATGAAGTCCGCCGGGAACTGCCGCTCCTGCGCCTCCCGGTTCTCGAACGGGTAGTGGTGCTGCGCGAAGGGCATCGCCCCCGAGTCGAACCAGACGTCCATCACCTCGGGGATGCGCCGCATGGTCCCGGCGCACCCCGGGTGCGCGCACGGCCACGAATACTCGTCGATGAACGGGCGGTGCGGATCGAACGGCTCAGGGAGGGCGCCGGCCTTCTCCCGCAGCTCCTCGAACGATCCCAGCACCTCCCGGTGCTCCCGCCCCGCGTCGCACACCCAGATCGGGAGCGGCGTCCCCCAGTAGCGGTTCCGGGAGATCGCCCAGTCCACATTGTTCTCCAGCCACTCCCCGAAGCGTCCGCTCCCCACCTCCGGCGGGTGCCAGCGGACCTGCGCGTTGTTGGAGAGGAGGTCGTCGCGGACCTCCGTGGTGCGGATGAACCAGGAGTCGCGCGCCATGTAGAGGAGCGGGCTCCCGCAGCGCCAGCAGTGCGGGTACGAGTGCTCCTCGCGCGTGGAGCGGAACACCTGGCCGCGCTTCTTCAGCTCGATCACCAGCTCCGTGTCCGCCTCCTTCACGAACGTCCCCCCCACCAGCGGGAGTTCCGCCCGGAAGGCGCCCCGGTCGTCCACGGGGTTGAACACCGGGAGGCCGTTCTGCTGCCCGAGCGCGTAGTCGTCCGCGCCGAACGCCGGGGCCGTGTGAACGATCCCCGTGCCGTCCTCCGCCGTCACCCACTCCGCCGGGTACACGTGCCACGCCCGCGCCACGGCGTCCGCCGGGTGGTCCTCGGTCCCCACCCAATCGAAGGGGCGGCGGTAGCGGAGCCCCACCAGCTCGCTCGCGGGGAAGGTCCGCGTCACGCTCGCGTCCGCGCCGAAGAGCGCGGGGACCCGGGCGCTCGCCAGCACCAGGCGGCGCCCCTCGTGCTCCACCTCGGCGTACTCCAGCTCCGGGTTCACGGCCAGGGCCGTGTTGGAGACCAGAGTCCAGGGAGTCGTCGTCCACACCAGCAGCTCGCGCCCGTCCGGCTCCCCGTCCTCGCCCACGACCGGGAGGATCACGTACAGCGAGGGGTCCTTGACCGTGCGGTACCCCAGGGCCACCTCGTGGCTGGAGAGCCCCGTCCCGCAGCGCGGGCAGTACGGGAGGATCTTGTGCCCCCGGTACACGAGGCCGCGGTCGGCGATCTGCTTGACCAGCCACCACACCGTCTCGATGTAGTCGGCGTGGTAGGTGACGTACGGGCGCGAGTAGTCCAGCCAGTAGCCGATGCGCGCCGAGAAGCGCTCCCATTCGTCCGTGTACAGGAGCACGCTCTCGCGGCACACCTCGTTGAAGCGCGCGATCCCGATCGCCTCGATCTCCCGCTTCCCGCTGATCCCCAGCTTCTTCTCCGCCTCGATTTCCACCGGCAGGCCGTGGGTGTCCCACCCGGCGATGCGCGGCACGTGGCGCCCCTGCATGGTGCGGAAGCGCGCGATCGAATCCTTGATGGTGCGCGAGAAAACGTGGTGGATCCCCGGGCGCCCGTTGGCGGTGGGCGGGCCCTCGTAGAACACGAAGGGCTCGCCGTCGCGGGTCTTCTCCAGCGAGCGCCGGAAGGTGTCCTCCTCCTTCCAGAGTTCGAGGACTTCTTCCTCGAGCGCCGGGGTGGAGGCCGGGAGGTCAGGATATCTCTTGCTCACGGTCGATCTATCTGCAGACGGTTCTATACGTAACGAAACGGGGTCGGCGGCGGCCCGAGACTACGCGCCCTCCCCCGGTCCCGGAGGAGGGTGCGAGCACGAAGCGAGCCGGAGGAGCCTCCCTACACCCGCGCGACGATCCCCTCCACCAGCGCGGTGAGCTTCGGCTCCGCGCTCCGCGCCGTGGCGATGATCCGGGCGATGTCGGCGGGCTCCAGCGCGTCCGGAAGGCACGCGTCGGTGATGATGGAGATCCCTACTACGCGCATCCCCCCGTGGACCGCCACGATCACCTCCGGCACGGTGGACATCCCCACCACGTCGGCGCCGAGCACGCGGAGCATCCGGTACTCGGCGCGGGTCTCCAGGTTCGGGCCGGCGACCGCCACGTACACGCCGCGGCGGAGCGGGATCTTCCGCTCCACCGCCACCTCCACCGCGAGATCCTGGAGCGCGTGGCTGTACGGCTCCGACATGTCCGGGAAGCGCGGGCCCAGCGCGTCGACGTTGGGCCCGGTCAGGGGGTTCTCGCCCAGGAGGTTGATGTGGTCCGCGATCAGCACAAGGTCGCCGGGCGCCCAGAGCGGGTTCATCCCCCCGCAGGCGTTGGAGACCACCAGCGTCTCCGCGCCCAGCGCGCGCATCACCCGGACCGGGAAGGTCACCTGCTGCGAGGTGTAGCCCTCGTAGAGGTGGAAGCGGCCCTGCATCGCCACCACCGGCCGGCCAGCCAGAGTCCCCAGCAGGAGCCGCCCGCTGTGGGACTCCACCGTGGAGAGCGGGAAGTGGGGGATCTCCTCGTAGGGGATCGCCGTCTCCACCTCGATCCTCTCCGCCAGCCCGCCCAGCCCCGTCCCCAGGATCACCGCCACGGAGGGCGACAGGGAGCTGCGCCCGCGGATCGCCGCGACCGCCTCCCCGATCCGCTCCAGGATCCCCGCCTCCGCCATCTCAGCCCTCCCCCGTCGCGAGTTCCGCCTCGTCCGGCCGCTCGCCGGCGGCGAGGCGCCCGTTCTCGCTCCCGCGCGACTGCTCCCGGAACCGCGCCTCCTCCTCCTCCACCTCGGCGAGCTGCCGCTCCACCAGCGCGCGGAACAGCCGCAGGAAGCGCGTCCGCTGTCCCTGCACGCGGCGCAGCGCCTCCGCGGCGGTGAGCACCTGGCGCTTCGCGTCCTCGACGATCCGGTCGCCCTCGGCGCGGGCCTCGCGAAGCAGGAGGTCCGCTTCGCGCTGGGCCTGCTCCCGCATGTCCTCGCGGATCTGCTGCGCGGACACCAGCGCGTCGTTCAGGGCGCGCTCCCGCTCGCGGTACTCCGAGACGGAGGCCGCCAGCCCGTCCGCGCGCGCCGAGAGCGAGGCGTTCTCGCGCACCAGCTCCTCCATGCGCTCCGCGGCCAGGTCCAGGAACTCGTCCACCCGGGCCGGGTCGTAGCCGCGCATGGCGCGGGTGAAGTCGCCCTTCTTCTTGCGGACGTCGAGCGGAGTCAGGTCGATCATGAATCACGCTCCCCGAACAGAACGGTTCCAACGCGGACGAGGGTGCTCCCCTCCTCCACGGCGATTTCGTAGTCGTTGCTCATTCCCATGGACAGATGCAGCGCCCGGAAGGCGGGGACCTGGCGCGCGGCCTCCTCCCACAGCCGGCGCGTCGTCCGGAAGGCGCTCCGCAGCACCGCCTCGTCGTCGGTGAAGGGCGCCATGGTCATCAGCCCCTCCACTCGGAGCCCGGGCAGCTCGCAGACGCGGCCCACCGCGTCGACGGCCTCTGCCGGCGCGAAGCCCCCCTTGCTCTCCTCCCCCGCCGAATTGACCTGCACCAGCACGCGCGCCGTCGTCCCCGCGCGCACCGCCTCCTCGGACACCACCTCCGCCAGGCGCAGGGAGTCCAGCGAGTGGAGCAGGTCGAAGAGGGGGAGCGCCCGGCGCACCTTGTTGCGCTGAAGGTGCCCGATCAGGTGCCAGCGGACCGAGCCGCGCCCGACCTCCGCCACCTTCTCCTCCAGCTCCGGGACGCGGTTCTCGCCCACGTCTCCCACGCCTGCCTCGATGGCCGCGCGGACCGCGGAGGCGGGGTGGGTCTTGGTGACCGCGACGAGCGTCACCGGGTGGCGTCCGCCCCCGCGCTCGCGAGCCCGCTCGATCCGCGCCCGGACCTCCTCCACCCGCTGCGAAAGCCTCTCCGTATCCATGGCACGGATTGTAAACCCGGCGCCGAGCCCCACGCAAGCTGAAGGCCCGCCCCGGGAGAGGAAGAACGGGAGTCCCCGCGATCTCAAGACGGCGCCCCCGCCGGGATCTCCCGACGGGGGCGCCGTCCTCGCGACCGGATCCTGGAAACCGGGAGCACGCTACAGCGACGACACCGCCCGCCCGTGCGCCGCGATCGCCTCCACCACCTTCTCGTGGTTCAGCCCCCGCGTGAGCTGCCCCCGGAAGGCCACGGACACCGTGCTCGTCTCCTCGGAAACCACCAGCACCAGCGCGTCCGTCTCCTCCGAGAGCCCCAGCGCCGCGCGGTGGCGCGTCCCCAGGCTCTTGTCCGCGATGGGGAACTGCGTGAGCGGGAGGATGGCGCCCGCGGCGACAATGGTGTCCCCGCGGATGATGACCGCCCCGTCGTGGAGCGGCGAGTACGGCGTGAAGATGGTGGTGAGCAGGGGCGCGGAGACCCGGGCCTGCATCGGCGTCCCCGTCTCCACGTACTCTCCCAGCCCCACCTCCCGCTCGAGCGCGATGATGGCTCCCGTGTTGGCGCGGGACAGCTCGTCCACCGCCCCCGCGATCTCCTCCGCCACCTCACTCTGCTCCAGGCGGGTGAAGAGCCGCATCAGCCGGCTCTGCCCCAGGTGCGCGAGGGCGCTGCGCAGCTCCGGCTGGAACACCACCAGCGCGGCGATGGCGCCGTACTGGAACAGGTATCCCAGCAGCTCCTGGAGGAGACGGAGGTTGAGGACGCGGGCGAGGAAGTAGATGCCGACCAGCGACACCAGCCCGAAGAGCATCTGGATGGCCCGGGTCCCCGCCAGCACCAGCAGGATCCGGTAGAAGACCACGGCCACGACCGCGATCTCCAGCAGGTCCTTCCAGTCCGGGGCCAGGAAGCCGAACCGCTCGATGAACTGGTTCACGGCGCGTCCGGGGCCGGGGCGGCGCGGCGGATGGCCTCGGCCACGTCGAGCGCCTGCCGCACCATGCGGACGTCGTGGACGCGGAAGATGCGGGCCCCGTTCAGCAGGCCGACCACGCAGGCGGCCGCGGTTCCGGGGCCGCGCGCCTCCGCGGGGATCCCGCCGAGGACCGTTCCGATGAACGACTTGCGGGAGGGCCCCAGGAGAAGGGGACGCCGCAGGCGCGAAAGCTCACCGAGCCGGGCGATGAGTTCCAGGTTGTGCCCGGCCGTCTTCGCGAAGCCGATCCCGGGATCCAGGACGATCCGCTCGTCCGGGATCCCCGCGGCGCGGGCGCGGGCCAGGGCGGCGTCCAGCTCCTCCGCCACCTCGCCGGCCACGTCGCCGTAGCGGGGATCGTGCTGCATGGTCTGCGGCGTGCCGCGCATGTGCATGAGCACCACTCCCGCCCCCGCCTCCGCGACCACCTCCCCCATCGCGGGGTCCGCGAGCGCGGACACGTCGTTCACCACCTCCGCCCCCTCGGCCAGCGCGGCGCGGGCGACCTCCGCCCGCCGCGTGTCCACCGAGACGGGAACCGCGAGGCGGGCCTTCAGGAGCCGCAGCACCGGGAGGACGCGCTCCGCCTCGGCCTCCGGGTGCACCGGCGCCGCGCCGGGACGGGTGGACTCGCCCCCCAGGTCCAGCAGGTCCGCGCCCTCCTCCACCATCTCCACCGCGCGGTCGAGCGCCCGCGCCGGAGCGCCGTGGAGGCCGCCGTCGCTGAACGAGTCCGGGGTCACGTTGAGGACCCCCATGACCAGCGGCCGCTCCAGGGAGAGGGAGCGGCCGCGGATGGCCCAGGAGCCCGGGAGCGGAGCGGCGCCCAACCGCGCCTCCTTCAGCGCGCCGTCACGCGCGCGGGGCGCCGGATCCGTCCGTGCCCGCCGGACCCCGGTCCGGGGAGGACACGGTCTCCCGCGCGAACGAGGGAGCCGGGGCCAGCCCGCCGATCCCCCCGTCCTCCGAGGAGCGGCCGGGCGAGGGAGACGGCGCGAGCGGCGTGGGGCGCGTCGGGGCCGGGGGAAGCGGCTTCCCCTCGGCCAGGAGCATCACCTCGTCGCGGTCGAGCGTCTCGCGCTCCAGCAGCGCAAGCGCCAGGGCGTCCATCAGCCCCTCGTGCTCGCGGAGGATGCGGCGCGCGGTGTCGTACGCCTCGTCCAGGAGCCGCTTGACCTCGGCGTCCACGAGCTGCGCCGTCTGCTCGCTCACCTGGCGGCGCTGGCCAATGTCGCGGCCCAGGAAGACCTCCTGCTCCGAGTCGCCGATGGCCATCGGGCCGATGGCCTCGCTCATCCCGAACTGCGTCACCATCCGCCGGGCGAGGGCGGTGGCCCGCTCGATGTCGTTCCCCGCGCCGGTGGTCACCTTCTCCGCCCCGAAGATCATCTCCTCGGCCACGCGCCCGCCGAAGAGCATCACCAGCTGGGCGAGCAGGTAGTCGCGCGAATAAGAGTGCCGGTCCTCTTCCGGGAGCGACGCCGTGATGCCCAGGGCGCGCCCGCGGGGGATGATCGTCACCTTGTGCACGGGGTCCAGCCCGGGGAAGCGGAGCGCCACCACCGCGTGTCCCGCCTCGTGGTACGCCGTCAGCTTCTTCTCGGCCTCGGAAAGCATCATGCTCTTCCGCTCGGCGCCGAGCATGACCTTGTCCTTGGCCTCCTCCAGGTCGGCCATGTAGACGCAGTCGTTCCCCTTCCGGGCGGCGAGCAGGGCGCCTTCGTTGACCAGGTTCGCCAGGTCGGCGCCGCTCATCCCCGGGGTGCCGCGGGCGAGCACCGGCACCTCCACGTCCGGCGCGGTGGGGATCTTCTTCAGGTGCACGCGGAGGATCCCCTCGCGGCCCTTCACGTCGGGCGAGTCCACCACGATCTGCCGGTCGAAGCGGCCCGGGCGCAGCAGCGCCGGGTCCAGCACGTCCGGGCGGTTGGTGGCGGCGATCAGGATCACGCCGTCGTTGGCCTCGAAGCCGTCCATCTCCACCAGGAGCTGGTTCAGCGTCTGCTCGCGCTCGTCGTGCCCGCCGCCCAGCCCGGCGCCGCGGTGGCGTCCCACGGCGTCGATCTCGTCGATGAAGATGATGCAGGGCGCGTGCGCCTTCCCCTGCTCGAAGAGGTCGCGGACGCGAGAGGCCCCGACGCCGACGAACATCTCCACGAAGTCCGATCCCGACATGGAGAAGAAGGGGCGCCCGGCCTCGCCCGCGACCGCGCGGGCGAGCAGCGTCTTCCCCGTTCCCGGGGGACCCACCAGGAGCGCCCCCTTGGGGATGCGCCCGCCCAGGCGCGAGAACTTCTTGGGATCCTTCAGGAACTCGACGATCTCCTGAAGCTCGTACTTTGCTTCGTCCGCGCCGGAGACGTCGTCGAAGGTGATCTTGGGCGTGTCGCCGGTCAGCAGCTTGGCCTTGGACTTCCCGAACTGGAACGCCTTGTTCCCGCTGTTCTGCATCTGGCGCAGGATCAGGAACCAGACGCCGATGATGATCAGCCAGGGGAGCGCGGTCCAGAACAGGCTCGTCCAGTCGCGCGAGCGCTCCTGGGCGGCCGTGGGGACGTTGGCCTCGTTGAGCTGGGTGATGAACCAGTCGGGCGCGTCCGGAATCCGGGTGGTGAAGCGGCTGATCTCGCGGACGTCGCCCGTCTGGGTGGGCACGGAGATCTGCGCCTTCAGCTCGCCCTGCACCCGGTTCCCCTCGACCACGACCACCCGGGCCACGTTCTGCCGGTCGAGTTCGCGCTTGAACTGCGAGAAGGTAAGCTCCTCCGTCCCCCGCTCACGGTTCCCCATCAGCTGGAGGGCCAGGACGGGGAGCAGGAAGAGGAAAACCCAGAAGGAGGCCTGCCTGGAAAGGCGGCCCCACCGGGATCCCTTGGGCGTGTTCGGTTCGCGCTCGGCCATGGTCTACTTCCCTCGCGACTGCAACGGGCCGCGGGCGCGCGGTAGGCGCGCCCCGTGGCTCAGGTGTTCTTCAGGCTCCCGATGAAAGGGAGATTGCGGAAGTTCTCCGAGTGGTCCAGGCCGTAGCCGATGAGGAACTCGTGGGGCGCGTCGAAGCCGACCCAGCGGGGCTCCAGGACCAGGTTGGGAGCGAGGTGCTTGTGGAGGAGCGCGCACATCTCGAGCGAGCGCGGCCCCCTCGCCTCCAGAAGGGGAACCAGGCGGTTGATCGTGGTTCCGCTGTCGACGATGTCCTCGACGATGATGACGTGGCGGCCCGCGAAAGCCGCGTTCGGATCGTAAAGGAGCTTCACCTCGCCGGAGGTGGTGGTGCCGCTCCCGTAGCTGGAGGCCACCAGGAAGTCCACCTGCACAGGGCGGGCGATCTCGCGGACCAGGTCGCTCATGAAGATGAACGAACCCTTGAGGAGCCCCAGCACCAGGAGTTCCTCGCCGGGAGGGAACGCCGCCGTGATCTCCGCGCCCATCTCGCGGACCCGGACGGCGATCTCCTCCGGGGTGTAAACGATCCGCTCCAGCTCGCGTCCGCCCGTACGGGCGAGGATCTGCTCGGCTTCAGTCATCGATGATCGAAAGGAAGATTGCCGCCTCGCCCGGACGCGGGCGGGGCTCGCGGGCGACCTCGACGCCGGCCGCCCAGAGCACTCTCCCGGAAGCGTCCGCCACCACGGCGGTCCGGGAGCGGGCGGAGAGCGGGACACGCCGCTCGACGAAGAGCTTCTTCAGCGTCTTGGTTCCGCCCGGGGTGAGGATCCGGTCGCCCGGCCGCCGACCGCGTACGGCCAGGGGGAGAGGGAGGTCCCGGACAGGGAATGCGGCCCGGTCCCGTCCGGAGTCCGCGTCCGGGCTCCACGGCCCGGTGCTCCAGGCCACCCGGAGGCGGCGTCCGCCGACCTCGACCTCCGCCGCTCCCTCCCCGCCCGGGACCACGACTTCGCCGCCCTCCCCGGCGCCCGCGCCCTCCCGCTCCATCCGCACCTCGTCGAACTCCGCGACGAGGAAGCTCCCGCCCGGAAGGCGAAATCGGCGCCCACTGGGAGCGCCGGTAATAAACTGAAGCGCCAATCGGGTTCCCGTCCGATCGAGGACGACCCCGAACTGGCGCAACACCTTTCGCAGAAGCCGGGCGGCGATCGCGGAATCATACGCCCGGAAACGAGCCCTGGCAAGCACGAGCGAGCCCCTTTCCCGGCGCGCCGCCTCGCGCTCCAGCGGCTCCAGGAGGGCGTCCAGGCCCCGCGCCTCCGCCCTCGCGAGCTCCGCCAGGCGAACCAGGCTGCGCCTCGCTCCCGGGGCGACCCGGCGCTCCGCCAGGGGGATGAGCCGGTGGCGGATCCGGTTGCGGACCGGGTCCTCCCCCCGGTTGGTCGGGTCCTCGCGCCAGCGGAGCCCGGCGGCGCGGGCGTACGCGCGGACCTCCCGCCGCCAGAAGGGGAGGAGCGGGCGGACCAGCCTCCCCTCGCGAGGGGCGATCCCCGCCAGCCCCGAAAGGCCCGTGCCGCGGAGGACGCGGAAGAGCACCGTCTCGGCCTGGTCGTCCGCGTGGTGGGCGGTCGCGATCAGGTCCGCCCCCGCCGCGTCCGCCGCCCGCCGGAGGAAGGCGTGGCGCGCCCGGCGAGCCTCGTCCTCGGAGCGCGGAGCCTCCTCCAGCCGCTCCGACACCAGCGGTACCCCCCACGCGGCGCAGAGCCCGGCCACCCAGCGCGCGTCCGCATCGCTCCCCGGGCGCATCGCGTGGTCCAGGTGCGCGGCGTGCAGCACCACGCCCGCGTCGCCCGCGCGGAAGCGGAGGAGGTGGAGCAGCGCCACCGAGTCGCACCCTCCGGAGACCGCCACCAGCAGGCGCGTGCCGCCCTCCGCGAGCCCCAGCCCGTCGAGGCCGGCGCGGAAGCGCTCCTCCAGCGGGGGTCCGCCCCCCTCCCGTTCCCGACCGGCGCGGCTCTCCATGCGCTCCAAATGGCGAAGCCCGCCGCCCCCGTCAAGGGGCGGCGGGCTTCGACCGGGCCCGCGTGGCCTCAGGAAGCGGCGGCGCCCTTCCGCGTCCGCTTCGCCGCGCCGCCCTTGGCTCCGGAAGCAGCCGCCTGGGGGTGCTCGGTACGGGGCTGCTCGGTGCGGGACTCCGCCGCGCGCGGCTCCAGCCCCTCACCGCCCTGCCTCACGCTCAGCTCGGACCTCACCCCGCGAACCCCCTCCACGTCCCAGGCGTCGTCCGTGGCGTAGCGGATCTCGTCGTAGTCGGGGAGTTCGCCGCGGAGCGTGACGATCCCGTCCGAGACCTCCACCGTGATGGCGTCCGCGTCCACCCAGGTGTCGTAGAAGAGCGCTTCGGCCACCTCTTCCTTCAGCTCGTCGTCGGTGCGCCGCTGCCTGCGGAGCCGCTCGTGGTACGGGCCCAGGCCGTAGCGGGCCGGGCCGTAGATGGTCCCGGGCTCCCAGAACGTCTCGCGCTCTCCCATCCCGCCGGCGCCCACGTCCCCCCACGGCTGGCTCCCACCCCGCTCTCCCCCACCCCACCCCCCGTCGCCGAAGCCGGCATCGTACCTCCGGCGCTCCGGGCGAAGTCCGCCCGGACGCCCGTGGGTTCCGAAGGGTTCGTCGTAGCGGGAACCTCCGGGAAAGCGCCTCCATCCGGCGTCGTAGCGCGCCATGCTCGTTCCTCCGCGGTATGTCGTCAGGGGAAGGAGGCCCAGCGCCGCCCTGTCCGCGCGGACCGTCCGGACCTTCCGGGGTGGCCGCAACAACCATTCCAGCGACGGCGGTCCGGGCCGGCGCCGCCGGACTCCCTACCCCTCCGCGGGCGGTCCCGGCGGGAGCGGCCTGCCGAACATCTCGTGGAGCACCCGGGCGAGCCGGTCCGGGCGGTCGGTGACCAGCCCGTCCACTCCCCACCCCAGGAGCCGCCGCATGTCCGCCTCCTCGTCGATCGTCCACACGTGGACCGCGACGTTGCGGGCCTGCAACTCGCGCAGCAAACGCGGCGTAAGCACCTGCAGGCCCCCGTACCGCTCGGGCATCTGGAAGGCGTCCACCGGAGGGCGCCAGAAGCGGGTGGCGCGGGCGAGGTGGAGGAGGTAGAACGCCTTCATCTCCTCCCCGGAGGCGCTGGTCGGCCCGGGATAGCCGCCGAACCGGGAGCGGTTCGCGCGGGCACCGGCGGCGATCAGGACCCGGCGGGTCGCGCCCAGGTCGTGCACCGTCTCCCAGACGCGGCGCTGCGCCCTGCCGTCCTTGATCTCCACGTTGACGCGCGCGTCCGGGAAGGCGAGGAGGAGTTCCTCCAGGGTGGAGATGCGGACGCCGCGTCCCCGGAAGGGGAAGGTGCGCCCTCCGTCCGGCGTGAAGCGGAAGCCTGCGTCGAGACGGCGGATCTCCGCCATGCGCAGGCCGGCGACCGGCCCCGAGCCGTCCGTGGTGCGATCGACGGTGGCGTCGTGGATGACCGCCGCTTCACCATCGGCGGTGGGCTGGACGTCCACCTCCAGGACGTCCGCGCCCCACCATTCGAGCGCGCGGCGGAAGGCTTCGAGGGTGTTCTCGGGGGCGAGGGCGGAGCCGCCCCGGTGGGCCATCAGGAGGGGCGCCCCGGCGAAGTACGGGTGGCCGGGGCGCACGGCGGGGCGGCGCCCGGAGACGGGAGGATGCATCCGGACGCCGGCCGGGCGTCAGCGCGCCGCTTCGAGCTGTTCGCGCTCGGAGGCCGTGAGCCGGTAGAGGCGGTAGAGCACCAGGTCCACCAGCTGGCAGGTCATGGAGCGGGCCCAGACGACGCGCTGCGAGTCCACCCCGGCCTCCAGCTCGGCCGCGAGTTCGGTGCAGCGCTCGCCGAGGAAGGTGAGGATCTCCTCCACGGCGTCCGGGTGCGGGCGCGCGGGAGCGAGCGAATCGGCCGGGGCACGGTCCACCAGCAGCCCCTCCACGAACGCGAGGAAGCCGGGGAAGACCATCTCTGTGAGGTGGCCGCCCGCGACGAGTTCCTCATCGGTCAGCTCCTCCCAGGAGAGTTCGTTCCAGTACAGCTCTTCCGCCTCACGACGAAAGAAGGCGAGGCGCTCGGCGGGAAGCGGCTCCGCGTCCGGCGCGACCGGCGCCAGGGGACGGTCGACCGCGTCGTGGATTCGCGCCCTGCGCATCTCGACGTACGCCTGGGCGGTCCCGGGCTCGGCGGCGTGCTTGCTCATCAATCCGGTTGGTGCGGAGTTGTCCTCGGCGCGCCCGGCGGCTGCGGCGCAGGAGGGACAACTTAGGGAAGGCGGGCGCGGTCTCGCAATCCCGGCAGGGCGGGTCCGGCGGGCGGCTACGCCCCGGCCACCGCGTCCCGGCCGACCGGTTCCGGGGGAAGCGTGGCACCGCTCAGCTCCGCCCGCTCGAGGTCCGCCCCGGCCATCTCCGCTCCCGAGAGGTCGGCCTCCGAGAGGTCGGCGCCCTTGAGGGTGGCGTCCGAGAGCGCGGCCCCGCCGAGGTTGGTGCCCGAGAGCACGGCCCCGGTCAGGTTGGCGCCGCGGAGACTCGCCCCCGACAGGTTCGCTCCGCCCAGGTCCGCCCACTCCAGCGTGCTCCATTCCAGCACGGCGCCGGAGAGGTCGACGCCCCTGAGGTACGCCCCCGTCAGGTTGGCGCCCTTCAGCGAAGCGCCGGCCAGGTCCGCCCCGGTGACCACGGCCCCCTTCAGGTAGGCGCCGGTGAGGTGCACTCCCTTGAGGTAGGCCCATTCCAGGTAGACCCCTTCCATGAAGGCCCACTCCAGGTTCGCTCGCTCCAGGTACGCCCCCCAGAGGTGCGCGGACTTGAGGTAAGCCTCGGTGAGGGTGGCGCCGGTAAGGTCGGCGCCCTTGAGGTCGGCGCCCTCCAGGTCCGCCCCCGACAGGTCGGCGTCCGTGAGGATCGCGCCGGCCAGCCGCGCCCCCCGGAGGCTCGCGCGCTCCAGACGCGCCCCCGCCAGGTTCGCACGTTCGAGGTTCACACCGTCCAGAACGGCTCCGCGCAGGTTGAGATGCCCGGCGGCCACGAGCATCCACACGTCCCGGTCCGCGAGAATCCTCTGCTCCATGGAGTGCCTCCCCCGGCCCGTGACCGGGTTTCTCGGGTGACTGGAACCGCATGTCGGCAGGTCGGCCGGTCGGAGGCGCCCCGACGGGCCGAGCCTCACCCTTCGCCCCGCTCCCTCTGCACGGCCCAGCGCCAGCGCATCCGGCCCTGCCAGCCGCACTCCGTGCACCGCCGGAGCTGCGTGGTCGACACCACCGCGAGGACGCGGCCCGCGTCCAGCCCTTCGCTCCGCTCCCACCGGGTGGTGATGCGATGGCACGACGGACAGACCGGGGCCTCGGGAAGACGCGTCAGGTAATGGAGCGCGAGGACCGGTGCGGCGAGCACGGCGAGCGCGGCGGTCGTGAGGATCAGGGCCATTCGTTCCCTCCTCCGGGAAGGGGAGTCGGGGGCGGAGCCTCCGGTCCGTGCGACCGGCCGGAGGCGAGGCGATGCAAGCCCCGTTCCGCGAATCACGTACGCTTCTTGCATTCCCCGGCCGCACGCTCAAGGAACCCGCGGATGGAGGACGAGATGAGATACGACGAGCGATACGACCGTGGCTTTCGAGGCAGCCCGGGGAGGGGCCGCCGGACGTGGGGCTACGAAGACGACTACCGGCGCGGATACGGCGCGGACCTCGCCCCGCCGTTCGGCGGCGCCGCGTTCCCGATCGGACCGGGATACATGCCCATGACCTGGGGCTGGTACGGCCCGTTCGGCACGGAGCTGGGGCCGAGCCCGTACGGTCCCGGCGATGCGTTCCGGGAGATCCCGCCGCGGCGACCGAGAGAGAGCCCCGCATACGGGAGGGGAGGCGACAGGGAGCTGCGCCGCTGGGCGAGCGATCACGGGTACGACATCGAGTACACGGTGTATCCGCGCGACAGTCGCCGTCACCGATAATCCACAGGAGATCCCATGACCAGGCATCGAAACGACGACCCGGCGTTCGATCCCGAAGAGATCGAGGCCCAGGACCCGCTCGGAGAGGAGGCGTTCGACGAGGCGGGCTTCGCGGACGCCCCGGACGGCGGCCCGGACTTCGACGCTCCCTCGATGAAGGACGACGCCGTGAACCGCCGGCACGGTGGCGGCGGCCAGAAGGTGGCGGGCATCGCCGACGAGCGGCAGCACGAGACGAACAGCTCCGACCTCGGGCGGCCCGATTCGGAAGGCGTGGTGATCCACGAGCGGGGCGGCGCCGGAAAGGGCGACCCCGCGGTCGGCGGCACCCGGCCGGAGTAGTCGGTGCCTCGCGTGCCAGGCACACGCGGCACGCGGGCGGGAGCCGGGGAAGAGGACGTCCCCCCGGCCTCCGTCCATTCCGCCCCGCGATCGTCCGGGAAGCGAGACTTCGACATCCACGTCGCCATGCGCCGGATCGAGGAGGCGGTCCGCCCGTACCCCGGGGCAGCCCTCTTCGAACTCGCGGATCGGGGGTACGGCTCCCCGTTCGAGCAGCTGGTCGCGTGCATCCTCTCCATCCGTACCATGGACGAGGTGATGCTGCCTACCGCGCTCGCGCTCTTCGAGCGGGCCGCGACCCCGGCGGAGATGGCCGCGCTCGGCGCGGAAGAGATCGACCGGATCGTCCGCTCGTGCACCTTCCACGAGGGAAAGGCGAAGCAGATCCACGAGATCGCGCGGAGGGTCGCGGACGAGCACGGCGGCGAACTCCCCTGCGACGAGGCGCTGATCCTGGGATTCCGGGGCGTGGGCCCCAAGTGCACGTTTTCACGGAGTCGAGACCGGTTCGAGTATGGAAATGTCTTGCTCACCGTCGCGGAGCCACTTATGATTTCTCGAGGAACCTGTCCAGACCCCCTGATGAACCGGTTTGAGTAGGAGTGAGGGGGCATGATCGAGGGTTCCTGCTCCGCCCTAGGCCGTGAGCTGTCGACTTAGATCCACTCGGTTAAGCCGGGTTCGGCCACCCCCTCCTCAGCGCCTCGGCTAGATCCTCGCCCCGACCCGCCTCCTCGGCATGCCGAAGCGTCTTCGCCTAGCACTCCACTCTGACAAACACGATCGGGACTACGATTTCTCCTTCCTTCGTCCCTTCGGAGACGAGTTCTCCCTCCTGCTCGCCACTGAACTCCTGAGGGTTCTTGAGAAGGGGTACGCGCGGAACTCAGCGGATGGGCTCTTCGGAACCATCAAAAAGGCGCTAAGCTGGGTAGCTTCACGGCGCGGGCGATTCCCAGGGTTATTCAAAGCAACCCGAGATTCCCTGCCGATTCCGCCGGACCTGTGGCAGGAGGCTCTGGACGCATGGGGTGAATCCTACTCTGACTCGACTACAATCGGGCGCGGAACCCTCGGGGGAGAGATCGTTCGGATTAACACTCTGCTCGGCAAGCTGACGAAGGTTCTGCCGCGAATCGAACCGTTGGTGGTTCCGCGCGACTATCGCGCCGCTCTTGGTCGCCGAAAAACCGTGGGTGAAGTGCCGCGTCCAGCGGCGGAAGCTACTCCTGCGCCTCCAGAAGGAATCGAGGAAGCACTTTCTGTTCTCGCGCCGATTCATCGCCGCACCATCGCCGCCCGCGCGGCCGTCTCTGCAGTCGTGGAGGAGCTCGGTCCCGTTCCGACGGCGGAGCAACTTGAGCATGCCCTGAAGGCATTGCCGGCAGCGAGGCTCCAAGAGATCAGAAGCAGGGCTGAGAGCCATGTCCTCGAAGCATACGAGCGATTTCAACTTGGAGAGCGGCTGATCAAAGCGCGCGAGACCGATTCCGATCTGATCTTCGCTGCTTTCGACGCTGAGTGGGGTCGCCGGGAAGCCGGCGAGTATAGCAATGACAGACGACCAATCGGAAGCCGCGTACTGCCCTACATCACTCATAGCTCCAGTGGCAAGCCGCTCCCCGACGAAGACCGGCTGGGCAACCTGCTGGTATTTCTCGATCGGAAGCTCGGCGGCTACACTCCGGGCCAGGTACAGCACCATGCTTTCTACTTCGCCCATATAACCCCACGCGGTGGCGCCGAGTACGTTCAGTCACATCTCACTGCTGACATCTACGTTTTAACTGCGGCGCTCGCAGTTATCCTGATTGACTGTCACTGGAATCCATCGACAGGTCTCCGACTTAAGACGGACTGCATTCGAAAGAGCCAGAGGGCCGGACACTTTGGACTTCCCCCCAGGGAACGGACAGGGGGTTAAGCAGCCACCCTCGGGGTGAGGGCGAGCTGATGCTCGTACTCCGCAGGACTGCGGTAGTCGAGGCTGGAGTGCAGGCGCTGGCGGTTAT